>Ga0206827_1023_pt1 | contig 43950 bp, 45 predicted proteins | sample Alteio_BWOrgCont_77_FD_152852 | JGI IMG/M metagenome (GOLD analysis project Ga0206827, IMG submission 152852) | Enriched cells from forest soil in Barre Woods Harvard Forest LTER site, Petersham, Massachusetts, United States -... | ecosystem: Environmental > Terrestrial > Soil > Temperate forest >...
TCATCTCCTTTTGTAAGGTTTTTTCGCCTTTTGTAGATGCACTCGTAAACAACAAATTGTGTGCAGGAGAAGTGACAAGCCGCCTGGAGAGCTCTCGACCAGAGAAGCAGGGAAGAAAGGATGTTCCAAGCAGAACAGCTATCGACAACATTCATCTTATAGAAGACGGCTGGGTTAATCGGCATCGTTTAGCCTCACACCGAAGAGGTTTGCGATTGCCAGAACATCGCGTTCGTCAGCGAGCAGCACCTCAGCTAAACGAGCCGCACTAATCACTCCGCTGTGATATGCCTCGAAACACAAATTGACATAACGCGAGGAGAGCCCCGCACGCAGAAGAGCTTGCTTCCTTTCTCGCGACAGTGGAGGTAAATCGTCCGGGAGCTCCGGATCGATCTTGCTATCTCGGGAAAGGCGAATCGTTCTAAAACGTTGCTGTTGCGCGTCCGAAATTAATCCCGACGCCTTCAAGGCAATCGATAACGCCTCTGCATTTACAAATAGCCTGCGGCACCACTCACGTATTTTCTCTTCGCTCCATTGACGAGGGTCCGGAATACGCTGGAGGAATGATGGGGGCAACAGGTAAGCAGACGCAAATGAATTCGCCCTTACCTCTCGCAAGTTTTTGTGGGTCCACTCACTGAAGAACGAAACTACAACCTCTTCATCTTTGTCTATCAGAGCATGTGCCGCTTCGTGGGCTGCAGAAAAACGCTGTCGGTAGACGTCCTCACTGTAGTTGACAAGCAAACACGGCCCGCCCACTGGATGATGGATGCAGATACCAGAAATATTGGAGTTTCCCAGCGCTCTACGGAACACGTGAATACCCAACTTGCGGAGGTCTTGGTAAAGTTCTGCTATGGGAGCTTCGTGTGTTTGGTATCCCAAGTAGGTACGGACCTGCGACGCCGCCTGAAAGCCATGATCCTTATAGAAGTCGCCGCTTAGCCGAACGGATGGAGTTTCTAGTGGCAGCCTGCCAAGAGCTTCCTGCAGATAGCGCTCAGTCTCGCAGAGATAGAGGAAGTCTTGTACGGCCCTTCTATCTTGCGCCGAAAACTCGTCGCCGTACCGGCGATACAAATTCTCCGTCTGCTCAAAAGGAGCGACCTTCTCATTCGAAATAAAAAACTTGTAATCGCATCGAAAAAAATCGGCCAAAATGAGAATCTGATCTCCTGATGGTTTCTCTCGCCCGTTCTCAATGCGTTCCAAAAGCGGCTCCTCGATGCCAGTCGCCGCTGAGACATCCTTAGTAGTCAATTGAAGTTGAGCACGATAACGTTGGATTTTCTGCCCAAGCGCAGCCAAATCAAAACTCATAGTCCCTCAGTCTAGTTCACGACCCGCTCGATTATTACATCGCAGCATGACGTCGGAGGTGGATTTGGCCGATCATCGTTCCACCCGGATAGCTTGCAATCCGAAAGTGAGGTCGCCGGACTCGGGTTGGTGAGTTGTGGAGATCGTCAGCAGCGTTCGATTCAGTATGGAGAAACGAATGTCAAAAGGTGTCGATGCTGGTTCACAACCTACACCTTTGTGACTAGCTTTCTGGCGACAATTCTGTCGCGCCGAATCAATCAGTTAAGAGGGCGTCGAATGTAGCCCTTGCTGACCACCTGACCACTCGACGATTTTGGCGATTTCCCATTTAAGTTTGGGATGAATCCGAAACCCGGCTCATAGGGGGCTTTTGTGCCCCCCACTCGTTCAGACTCGCTTGGACTTCAGGCCAATTTGCCCGACGCATCGGATTGCCTCTGACGTAGCATCTCTTCTGTTAGCACACGTGCAGCATCGAGGCAGGCCATCACGAAGTGCCGTGAATTTCCCTTCGCGAAGGCAGGATTATTTGCAACTGCCGAAAACATGAAATCTGAGATTTCGGATTTCAGCTTAAAATCCTCGTCATCAGCGTCGTCAAACCATAACTCCATAACCGCACGGAACGGCATTTGGGCGATATTGATTGTCTCTTCCTTCGGCTTTTTATTACCTGCAATTTCCATAGTGTGGGCCCTCCATTGGCCCTGGGGACTTGATTGGTTGCACAGTTGGGGGACGTAGGTTCCCCCCTTTAGGCAAATACTCTCCGGGCTGCGCCGCTCATAATTTCGTGACAGACACTTTTCTGTGTTTGAGGTGGAACGTGGAGATCATTGGCAACGGCACCGGCCTTCGTTGGTCGGCGGTTGAGCTTGATCTGTACGTTCCGAAGCTTCCGTAGACGTCCATGGTACGTTCGGCCGTCAGAGAACTGGACGCCTACCTCTAACCCAACCAGCTTAGGTTACAATAGTCTGTAGAGTTTGCTCAAGTGCATGGCGTCCGCTTCATCGTTTATTCCAGCGATCATTCGCCGCGACACGTGCATGGCGAAACCGAGGCGATTGTAGATTTACGATCCGACGGCAATGTCGCACTGGCTGACCGCAAGGATGCGGTTCGGCCACCGAATGCAAAGAGGTCTGACGCAAAAAAGATCCTGAATGCTGCCGCTGCGCATTTTGATGATCTGGCGGCACTGTGGGAGGAAATTCATGGCAAAGCATAGGGTCATTACCACAGATTCTGAAATGGACCGGGCGATAGAACAGGCTCAATTGCTGCAGGACGAACCTCGTGTAACGGCAGTGGAATACAAATCTGGGCCGGGACTGGATTTGCTCATTCTCAAATTGAGCAACGGCCACAGGCATGTGATTCCCCGCGAGGATTTGCAAGGATTGCAGAAGGCTACCAAGGAGCAGATTGCTCAGGTGGAAATCATTAGCAATGGCACCGGCCTTCATTGGTCGGGGCTGAATCTCGATCACTACGTTCCAAATCTTCTAGGGCACGTTTACGGGACGAAGCGCTGGATGGCTGAGATCGGGCGAAGGGGTGGGACCGCGAAGAGCCCGGCCAAGCGGAAAGCCTCCCGAGCGAATGGCCTGAAGGGTGGCCGTCCCCGGCGAAAAAGGCTTGCTGCATCTGGCGTTTAGTTGACAGGTGGATACATTGCAAGTTTGCTTAGGAACTCTCGCTCGCCCCATCGTAGATATCTGAGAGTGCCCGTTCTAAATCCACTCGTTCTTCCTTGGCGTTCGCAGCGTGCTCGCCGAGCTTGAAAAGACTCGAACGCACACTGCAACAAATCCATGCATGGTTTCCGTCTGGCCCGGTTTCCAGATACATGTCGTAATGGGCGTAGAAGGTGTGGCAGATATTGCAGCATTCAACGCCGAGGTGCCGGAAATTGTCGCAGGTTCTGACATCACCCTCGGGCAGTCTCTCCATGAGAGTGGCGATCACGATGGCCTCATACTCGTTCGTATCGTCGTCATCGGCTTCCCCAATGGCGAGTAAGCCCTGATCTTCGCGCATTGCCTTCAATGTCGCATCAATGATTTCGTTTTTTGTCATTGCTCTCTCAACATTGCCGCCAAAGCTCGTTTGATCGGCATAAAGAACGACTCCAAATCCGCAAATTCGTCTTCCAACACCCGCCCGCACTCAATGTAGAGCCCGGCCTGTTCTGCCGAGATGACGGATGAATCCAGCAGCAGTACGAGTTTCTCGGTGCCTGCCACCGGCCTTTCCTCGTTGATGACAGGAACTCTGTAATAAAGCGTGTTCAGCCGGTCCACACAGGCAGGATCGCCGTGGCCAATAGTGACGAAATGATTTTCCAGCGCATCTGCCGGGTCGCTGGCAAGCCACCATCTGCGGCCCTCAATGCTCAGCTTTCTTAGGACCTCTCGCAGTGTCTCGATGTTCACTGCAAATCCGAGGTCTATGTCTTCGAGATTCACATTCATTGACTGTTCCCTCCATATCTGCTCAAAGTCGGTTCGGCGGGCATAGCCGTTAACGTAGGCTCGCTAGCTGCTTTGCGCTGCATTTCGCGTTTGAGCTTCCCGAACAAAGCGAACGACGCTCGCCCGCGACAGGCCGTGCCTCTTCGCGCACTGAGTTAGCGACATCCCTGATAGGCGGTCCCGCACCAAAGCTGCATGGTCGATATTGAGTGGGGTACGTCCAATCCGGCGGCCCTCCAGCTTGGCTCTGCGCATGCCAGCGCGAACACGTTCCACGATAAGCGAACGCTCTAACTCCGCAATGGCAGAAATGATTACAACGATGGCTCTTCCAAGCGCCCCGTCTGTATCGATGGCTTCGCGCTGCGAGAGAAACTGGATCCCCAGTTCGTTGAGTTCGTCGAGTACCTGCAGAAAATGCTTCGTGCTCCTTGCAAGGCGGTCACATGACCAGACAAGGACAGCGTCGAATTTTCGGCGATGCGCATCTTTCACTAACTGGTCCAAGGCTGGACGCCGGACCTTCGTCCCGCTGACGCCGTGGTCGGTATACTCCTGCACAATCTCGTACCCGCGTTGCCGCGCGAACAGGTGCAACTCGATACTCTGTGTCGCTGGATTCTGGTCCACAGTTGAAACACGCATGTACACCGCCGCACGCTTCATTACCTTACCTCCAGTGAAATGGGTGAACTCAATTGCGACATTGCTTCCCTTCACTCCTCGAACAGCAAACCTGAGTCATCGGTGTTGGTGCTGACAAGATTGCCGTGCGCATCGCGAGTGGTGTGAAATCTGTTGTTGGCGCGGCCAAGAATCTTGCCATGACTGTCGCGGACGATGCTATCGTCGTTAGAGAATTCAGAGGTTTCAGAGCCGATGATTTGGTTCTTACCGTTCCGGATGTACTCTTTCTTCAGCATTCGTGGTTCTCCTTTGTGGTGATGCTCTTTCAGTTCAACTTGTGAATCATCTCCGGCTCATCCGGAGCACGATCGGATCTTTGTCGATGCCGCCATCGAGGCCCAGCAGCGCCGCATTTACGAACATGGTGTCGTTCGTTTGGAAAATCCCATGAGCCCCGTGCACATGGCCGAAGACGTGGAGCTTTGGCCTGACACGCATCACCGCATCGAAAAGTTCACGACAACCGGAATGAACTCCGGAACCAAGAGCAGAGTCGAGGATGCCATAGGGCGGGCCATGCGTGATGAGAACATCGGTGTTCTTCGGAATCTGCGTGTACAGCCGCCTGCGATCCTCGGCTGAACTCATCCCGAATGCTACGTTTGCAAGCGGCATTACGGGTGATCCCCAGATTCTCAGCCCATCGACCTCGATGCTCTCGTTGATGAGAACAGTGGCGTTGCCCAACAACGAGCGCCTTGATGGGTCTCGTTCAAGGAAGAATTCATGATTGCCTGGCACGACACTCTTCACGCGGTGGGGTAATTCGCCCAACCAGTCATTGAAGTCGTCGATTGCGCTGAGACTGCGGCTAAACATTGTGAAATCGCCACCGTGAAACAAGATGTCGCCGCTGGGGACATCGACTTCTCGATGTAGCTCGTGGGTATCGCTGAGAATCACAAGACGCAGTGAGGTACTTTGCCTCTGGGTCGGTGATGATTGCGGTGATATCCTCATGCCCTAATCTGTGCACCGGGGCGCAGATTGGCGAAGTTTCGCGCGATTATTTTCCTACAAGTTCTGCGGGGGGACCGCCGGTTGGCTCACAAACGGAGCAATACAGGCGTATTATTTTCTCGCGCGAACGGTCATCCGTATCTCATGAACGGGCAAAAGGAGGGATAGCTGAATGGGTGATCTGTTAGTGCTCGGCGATTCCGTGCCCTGGGGTCAGGGCCTACTCGATGAGCATAAATTCACGAGTCTTGTAGTGAAGCAACTTGACCAAACTGCCGGTCCAGTCAACGTCAAAATGGATGCGCACTCGGGCGCAACGATCGGCGTCAATGATCCGTCAACCAAGAATCCGAAGCCAGGTGAAGTCCCTTTCTCATATCCAACCATCATGCAGCAGCTGCAGGCAGCAGCATCAAACGTCTCCGATGCAAAATGGATCATCGTTAATGGAGGGATCAACGACGTCAATGTTCGCTGCATTCTGAACCCTCTCTATTCACAGGCCGACCTCGATAGCGATACCGCTTCGTATTGCGACGGCCAGATGACCTGGCTTCTAAAGGTATTGGGCTCGTCCTTCCCGCAGGCGCCAGTGTATGTCGTCGGTTATTATCCGATCCTCAGCTATCAGAGCGACCCGTTGGGAATCGACGCAATCTATGCCGCACACATGGCCTCCGAATGGACGGCACTGGCTGATAAAGAACTTCTCAGAAATGCTGTAGTCGATCATTGTCTTCGCTTCTGGAAATACTCGACCCAATGTCTTCAGGCCGCAGTCCAGTATGCCAACTCGTATCACGGCACCAATCGCTTCATCTTCGTAGACACAGGATTTTCAGAAGCAAATGCGGCTTTTGCCCCGCAGAAATTGCTCTGGGGAGTCAATACGGCTCCTGGACAATTATTCGGGCCTGAGGACGAAGTGATTGCACTTCGTAAGACCGAGTGCGATCGCTCATGCGATGTGCTGGATCTCTTTACCTGCTACCGAGCATCCGCTGGCCATCCAAACGTCGCTGGCGCTGCGCAAATAGCGAAGCAGATACTCGCCTCAGTTTGAGGACGTGTCTTATAAGATCCTGACGTCCCCGATTTTCCTGGTTCTGGTCTTCGTGTCGGGAGTTGAGCCCATTCGCTCTTTGCGCGACGGGCGAAAAACGTATTGCCACTCGTGTGGATTATGACAATGTCTCCTGCTTTGCATCGACCGTGAAAAGAGATTGCGGCGTCGCGAATTTTCACCACACTCTGCATATCTGATCCGACGGACGCACCATCGGTTGACCGACTTTACAGCCGAATGCCTTCGCGAACTCTGGCATGTTTACCACGACTCCGTTAATGCGGTATTTCGCTGGCGAATGGGGGTCCGTCGTTGCCCTCATCCGCAAATCATCGGGGCGCTCATTGGCGCAGTCCCATTGTGCGAAGCCGACGAAGAACCGCTGCTCTGGCGTCAGTTCATCCACCGGCAGCAGGTGGAAGTCTTTCGTCTTGCTCTGCCAGGCCATGTAAGCCAGAATCTCTCCGCCCAGGTCAGCCACATTCTCCCCCAGTGTCAGCTTGCCATTGAGATGAACGTCTTCAACCGATATGTATGACGAATATTGATCGTCCACGCACTTCGTCCGCGCGTCAAACTTCTCGCGGTCCTCCTTCGTCCACCAGTCTTTCAAATTGCCTTTCGCATCAAACTTGCTGCCCTCATCGTCAAAACCGTGCGTCAGTTCGTGCCCAATCGTGCCGCCAGTATCGCCATAGTTCGGCGCGTCGTCCATCTTGCGATCGTAAACAGGCGGCTGCAACACGCCCGCCGGGAAATTAATATCGTTCATCTGAGGGCTGTAGTAAGCGTCGACGGTCGCGGCTGAAATATACCACTCGCTGTGGTCCACTGGCTGGCCGATCTTGTTGATCTGCCGGTGCAGCTCAAACGCTCCCGCTCTCTCAACGTTGCCTGCAAAGTCAGTCGGCGTGAGCTTGATTGAGCTGTAATCCCGCCACTTGTCCGGATAGCCAATCTTGTTGCGGATTCCAGTGAGCTTTACCAGTGCCTGCTGCTTCGTCCCCGGACTCATCCAGTCCAGTTGCTCAATCCGCTCGCGCATTGCGTCTTCAATGCGAACCACCATATGCAGCGCATCGGCCCTTAGCTCAGGCGAGAAAACTTTGTTCACATACGCCTGTCCCAGCGCTTCGCCGAGATTGTAGTCGCTGTATTGCACGCAGCGCCGCCAGCGCGGCTCCTGCTCCTTCGCGCCGCGCAGATACGCGAGGTAGAAGCTGAAGCTTTCATCCACAAACGGCTGCGAAAGAAATTGTGAGTACGAGTCGGCCACATGAAAGCGGAAATAGGTCTTCCAGTTATCGAGCGGTTCATTCTTCAGCGATTCGTTCACCTGCTTGTAAAACTTCGGCGACGCGACATTCACAATCTCAAACTGCGGATACCTTGCCTCGCGGTAATACCTTGTCCAGTCAAAGTTCGGCGCCAGTTGCTCCAGTTCGCTCATCTTCATCTTGTTCTTCAGGTTGTACGGATTGCGCCGCTCCACCCGCGTCCATGAAGCCTTGGCCAGCGCAGTTTCCATGCGCATGACAGTGTCGGCATTCTTCTTCGCGACCTCCGGTTTGTCCCCCAGCAGTTCGAATACCTTCTGCACGTGCTGTACATATTTCTCGCGAATCTCCTTCGATTTGGCGTCTTCCTTCGTGTAGTAATCGCGATCAGGAAGGCGCAGGCCGTCCTGATCCAGAGCCGCAATCACCTGCTCGGCATTGTCCAGGTCCTGCATAGAACCAGCCCAGAAAAGAAGGGTCCCCCCAAACGGCAGCGTTACACTCGCAGTCAGCGGAGCAATGTCGCGCACCGACTTAAGCGTCGCAATCGCATCCAGTTGCGATTGAATCGCCGCCAGTCCGCGCTGGTTCACGGCGCTTTCATTCATGCACGCGGCATAAAAATCCCCAATCTCCTGCGTGACCTGGTTGCGCTCCCCCTTCGTTGCCGCCGCTTCCGTTGCCGCCGCTTCCGTTGCCGCCGCTTCCTCCAGAATCCCTCGCAGAAAGATCAAGTTGTCCTGGTAAAGCTTCGCGTACACGCTCCATGATGTCTGGTCTGGTGGAATCGGATTTTTCTTCTGCCATCCACCGCACGAGTACGTATAGAAATCCACGCAGGGATCGACCGTCTTGTCCATAGACGTAACATCCAGACTCGGCGAATAAGGCAGGACGGGAGCAGTTGGAGACTGAGCTAAAGATGTGGCCGATAGGAGCATGGTGAACATAATGCAAGCGAAGATACGACGCATATTCACTCCTGGACGGGCTAGGACGAAAACGTCTTTTGATCGCTAATCATACATGTCGCGCCTACGCCATGAGCCGGAGGATGTCGATGTGAACGAGATTCCTTTGGTCAACTGGTAGTGGCCTGTGCGAGGCCGAACAACCGGAGACTCCGCTGTGTAGTGAGAAGCGCCCAGTTACCTAAGTTTGGCTTGGCATTCTGCGATGTCCGCCTGCCCGAAAACATAATCGATCTGCATTCAGCCAACGAGAAATTGTGCTGGCACCCTGAGTAACTTGATATTACCCTTCCGACATGCGCTCCATTGTTGTTTTGTTTGCTTTGGTTACTCTGGGCTCTTTTGTGTCAGGTTATCCGCAACTGCACCAAGAAGCTCCCGCGAATTCATTTGACAAAGAATCACTCGTTATAGAACGCTCCGAAACGACCATCCGGATGCATGCAGACGGAACAGGCGAGCGGATTGTACGGGCAATAACACGCATTCAGTCGCAGGGTGCAGCACAGCAGTTCGGCGTACTCTCATTTAGCTATGCCTCGGCATCTGAAACAGCGCATATTGTTCTAGTGCGCGTCCATAAGTCCGATGGAAGCGTCGTGGACACGCCACCGGCCAGTGCCATCGAAATGTCGGCTGAGGTTACGCGAGAAGCCCCGCTCTATAGCGACCTTAAGGAGAAGCACCTTCCTGTTCGTTCGCTTTCGGTGGGCGATACACTGGAGTACGAGGTTCACACATCGATTGACAAGCCGGAGGCCCCGTTGCAGTTCTGGGGTGCCTATCACTTCACGGCTCCAGGGTCGGTTATTGTGCTCTCGGAGGTTCTCAACCTCGAAGTACCCAAGGACAAGTACGTCCAGGTTTGGAGTCCCAATCACAAGCCGACGATCACGGAACGGGAGACTGTCCGAACGTACAGTTGGAGTATGGCGCAACTCATTCCCGCGCCCAAATCCTCGCAGGAGGATGATTCGGCTAAGGCGCAGACTCCGAAAGACCCCGACGAAGATGCCGATGGCCGCAAGCTGCCTTCAGTAGCCTGGACCACATTTCACACTTGGGCAGAAGTTGGTGAATGGTACCAATCCCTGATCGCGCACCGAGCCCAGCCCACCGACACTCTCCGATCGCGAGCGAATGAGATTGCGAAAGATGCAAAAACGCCTGAAGAGCAGATCCGCGCCATCTATGAGTTTGTAAGCTCCAAGTATCGCTACGTTGGTATCGACTTTGGAGTTGGACGCTTTCAACCCCATGAAGCGACAGAGGTGCTGGCGAACCAGTATGGCGACTGCAAGGACAAGGACACTCTTCTTGAGGCACTACTGCGAGCAAAAGGGTTCACAACGGCACCGGCCCTGATCGGAGCCGGGATAGCCCTTGTCCCCGACGTGCCGTCTCCGGCTTTGTTCAACCATGTGATCACGACGGTCGATCTTCCCGAGGGCCCCATCTGGCTGGACAGTACGCCAGGAGTAGCTCCTTATCGTTATCTCTCCGCCGTAATACGCGATCAGAAGGCTCTCGTTATTCCGGGGACCGGGCCCGCTGTGCTTGAATCGACGCCAGCAACTGCGCCGTATCCCTTCACAGAGGGCTTTGAAGCAGTCGGAAGTCTTGATGCGGACGGCAAACTCACATCGAAAATCTCAGCAACATACCACGACGACTCCGAGTTATTGGTTCGCGGCATGGCGCGAAATATGGCTCCGGCAGAGTGGGACAAGGCATCACAATATATCTCCTCCGCAACCGGATTCAGCGGCACTACCAGCAATTCGCAATTCAAGAACATCGACGATCCCACCTCGCCAATCGTTCTCACGTATGACTATCAGCGGCATCCGTTCGGGGATTGGGACAATCGCCGCATCGTTCCTTTGTTTCCAGCGCTGGAGTTTCCGTCATTGGATAGCAACACCACTACTCCTACAGAGGACATCAATCTCGGTGCACCGAGGACAATGCGGGCGGTCACCCATATCAGTTTGCCGGAGGGCTATCGCACTGACCTCCCCGACCCTATTCACGTGAAAACCGACTTTGCAACCTTCGACAAAACCTATCGATTCGATGGGAAGGAAATCCTAGCCGAGCGAACAATCACCGTTCTCAAGGAGAAGGTCGCTAAGTCAGACTGGAAAGCCTATCAACAATTCACCAAAGACATAAGCCTCGAAGGAGAGCCCTGGATTCAATTAATTCAACCGCCAAAGAGCATCACTATTCAAGCTGAAAAGTCAGGCCCTAGTGAAAAGGCTATCCCCACGCCAATAAAGAACGGGCAAAGCGTAACCATACACCTTCACTCAGACACAAAAGCTGAATCGACGAAGCCCACGGATACTTCTGACAATGCGTCGGCTGGAGAACTGATACAGAAGGCATCAGAGCAATTGCGTTCAGGAGACTGGCCCGCTGCCAAGGCCACCCTGGATTTGGTGAAAACAAAGAACCCCGATCAGCAATACCTATGGGGCATGCTCGGCGTCATTGCCGAGATGCAGCGCAATTACGATGAAGCGAAGGTTGATTTCAAGAAGGAACTAGCCAAGCACCCTGAAAACGTCAATGCAGTTGGTGCCTTGGCCGACGCTGAAAAGAGGGGAGGTGATTCCGTTGGGGCTCAGCATACCATTCAGACTTACCTAGACCAGCATCCCGAGGACTTGCGCCTTTCGCTTCTGCTCGCCTCGTACCAATTGGGTTCCGAGAACTACGAAGCCGCTCTCAAAACGCTGCAATCTGCGGCGGAGCAACATCCCGACGACCGATCCGTGCGCCTTCAACTGAGCAACACCCTTCTCTACCTGAATCGTAATGATGAAGCCGCAGCCGCAGCCAAAAGCGTGCTCGACGGTACCGATGATCCTGGTTTGTTGAATGATGCGGCATACACTCTTGCTGAAACTGGCCGCGATCTGGAATACGCCGAACAGATGTCGCGCAAGAGCATCGGCGATTTGGAAGAGAAGAGCGCAACTATAACCACTGCGGAGGCCAACAGCAAGACATTCGCAACTGCAAATCTTCTGATTGCTTCGTGGGATACGCTGGGCTGGATTCTCTTCCGAGAGGGAAAATTGGAAGAGGCAAAGCCGTATCTGACGGCAGCGTGGCGAGACAGCCTGCGTGCAGAAGTGGGCGATCATGTGGGCCAACTTTATGAAGGGATGCACAATCCGAACGAAGCCTGTTCGGCTTACCGGCTGGCAGATGCGGCAGTGAACTCAACCACGCCATCTGAGGTGCGCAAACACATCCATGACGGCTTTGCGCGACTGGAGGCTTCAGGAGCAAAACCTGGGCCGAAGAACGGACCGGATGAACTGCAAAAATCTCGTACATATAAGCTATCTCGCACGGGAAATTTGAGTGGATGGGGAACATTCCGCCTGGAAATTACAAAGGATGGAGTTATCGAATCACAGCAGATGTCCGGCGAGCAAAAGATCACCCAAATAACCGGCGAGATTAACAAGATGAAGTTTCCGGAAATGATTCCAACCAATTCCAAGGCTCACCTGTTGCGAAGTGCAGTCGTGAGTTGTTCACAAATTTCAGGCTGTGAAATGGTATTAGTGCCAGACGGCGGGCTGCACACCGAGCAACAATAATCTCCTCTACGGTGTGTTCACGGGAACTGGGTCGCTTCACATTCTTAGGGGGCAACGGTAGTCAAGAAGGGGTGCGCCAGATGGCGCTGCAAGTAATTGATTTTTGGTGATAGCGCTCGCAGCGGTGAGCATAGTCAGCAAAGTAAAGATTTCTGACCCCAAGAAGGCCTCATCTGGTACGGCAAGGATTTGGCCTTCTTGCCAAGCCACTTCAACCAGCACTCGCGGCGATCAGAGTTCAGGCACGATCACCAAAGGCTCTAAGCAGAGGAAGATCGACGGCTTAAACGTCAAGCCCGCTCATGACCTCGCGTGCCTCTCCGTCGCATTTCCTACACTTCCTTTCCGCAGTGAGCGGAAGCTTCTTCGATCTCCGGTAGACATTCGCAACAGCCAACGTCCAGAGAATCGATTGGAGTGTTCCTCACGGACACCCACGCCAAGTTCACCTATCCAGACAGAGGGAGTGAGGACATCAATGCGAATGCCGGATCGGTGCAGCACATGGACACCTTTACTCACCTCCCGGAAACCACCAGCAAGGAGCCATTCGAAGGCATCCTCGTCGGATTGAAGCGTTAGGTTCGACGATCGAGACGAGAGCGGGTTTACTCCCTCTCTCTTTTGTCTCGGCGTCCTGAATCTTTAAGGGCGTTCTGGCCAGGCATGTTTCGAACATTTCCGCATCAATTCGCCACGAACCTATGGAAATAGACGTCCAATGTTAAGGGAGTGATTAATGTAATTCGCCAACTTTGTTCCCATCCATAATTATTGAGTGCCGACGGGTTATTGTTAACTGTAGTTCCAGGTCGACTACAATCTACTTCGACGGTTGCGCCCCGGCACTACGGTTCCAAGGAGTCGTCAGTTTCGGTTGAGCACACGATTAAAAGCTGGATTAACCGGATTTGTAGGTGTCGCAGAGTTTACGTGAGCTGCATTCGTTGCCGCATCGTGGTTCTCTGAGCACCAGTGGCCACACGGAACTGCAAGGAAGCCATGATAGACGTTGTTCACGTCTAGGTAGTATCTGGTAATCCCCCCAAAGTCGTTGATGCCGGAGGACCAAGTAAACACCGAGCCAACAGGATCGACCGTTGTAATACTGCCGTTGGGGCTACGCAGATAGGTGGATTTCGTATACCTCTAACAATGCCAGGTTTTGACCAACCACGATTCTCGAGAAAGCCGAAGAGATTTCGAAGCACTTGGCTTTGTGCCGCAAGCGTTCGTGGCCGCCAACCAGCCTTCCGCTTCGTCTCTAAGAACTCGTCGACATCCTTAAGGGAAACCGAGGAGATTTGGTCACATTTGGTTGCCACCCAGGTCAGGAAGTTTCTGGCGCGGGGCATTGAAGCTTGTATGGTCTCCGGACTCAGATTCCTCGTTGAACGCATCGCATCAATGAATTCCTTGAGAAGCGGATCGAAACAGTTTGGCTCGCTAGGATTTTTCAACAATCCCTGAAATCGGAACCAGTCTCGGGCGGTTCGAGTGAACCTTGAAACCGAGGCCTTTCTCCCTTGTACTAGGCGGTGAGGGTCCTCTTCTTGCGCCCAGCGTTCAGCAGCCCTTTGAATTTCTATCTCTTCCACTGTTCGTAATTCGTCGACCTCCATTACACGGATGACATGCAGCAACATCATTGCGATGTCCTGCAGCGATCCTGGGCACTTCTGCCTCGACGCCAAGTAGCCAAGATATTCTTCGCGCTGCCTTAGAAACGGTCCTTGCATGTGCTTCGTGATCGCACACGACCTGACGAAAATGCTTTCGATCAATTCGCACCTCCCGCGGGCTGCTTTTAGTACTCAATAGACGGGAGAGTCCGCAGGCAGTCGTCATAGCCATTCACGGGTAATCACATCTCTCGGAATTAGTGTTGTTGTTGTCGCATGCTGGAAAATTTCATTTGCTGACATTGTGAAGCATTGGATTACCGCTATTGTGATCTTCTTTACTGGCGGATTCGTACCTTCCCTTATGCGCATGAATCGCCGCTCATTCGTTGTGTGATCCTGTGATCCGTCCGAAAAGATTTTCGAAAGCCGCCACATCAGGGAACCGGGCAGATTGTCTCCCACGAAAACAGCGCCATGGCACCGAGCACTACTTGGACGGTTCATTTGACCGTGAGGGTGACGGCCCCGACAGGGACCCTCATCACCGAAAGAGGGGCCGTAACAGAGGTAGCGCCCGATCCGAATCGAGCTAACAACACGGCGACGGTAAGCACGCTTGTGGAGCGAACGAACACAGCGTTCCGCATCAGTTCCGCTTTTCATGGCTATCATGACCGATTATGAGGTGTCAGGCAGTCCCGGATAGCCCGTAAGCTGTTGAATTACCGACTACGTAAATTTTTGACACGGTTGAGGTTACGATTCGGCATCCCGGTCGACTTTGTCGAATGGGGCGGCAAGCTCCCCAAGGACCTCAGGCAGCGCAACAGGAACATTGTGAGCGATGCCCCATTGTCTCTATTTGAGGGGCGTCATGTCGGTGTTGAATTGATGGTCAGGAGGGACGGTCACGGGTTCTTCTCCCTTGTATCCCTGTTTGGCGAAGACGAGGTGGAGATATTTCGGCTTGGGTTCGGGTAGATGGAAGATGTACCTGCCGTCGCTGTCTGTGTAAGTAATGTATTTGCGATCTTCGGCACCAACCTGGACGCCGGAGATCGGGAGGTTAGTTACCCTGTCGGTAACTCGGCCAGTAAATACCCAAGGCGGAGGTGGACGATGACTGCTCCAGTAAACGAAGGCTGAGATCAACAACAAAAGCGCGAGAAGGGATGCTTGAAAGATGCGGCGAAGAGAGAGTCTCCAACCAAGCCTGGGAATGAAGCGGGAGGCGGCCTCAGAAGGATTGCTCTCGATGATGCCCTGCAATTCGATCATACTGGGAAGTGGAGTCGAGTCGAGAAGCCAAGGAAGAACGGGACGCCCCAGCCCTTCGGCTCGCGAATACTCGAAGGCAACAAATTCGGAATCACGGGCGTGTTGAGACCAGCACAAAATGCAGACTCTTGAGGAGCGGACGGCATTGGCCAAACGTTGTTTCCAGAGGTCGCCCACGACAATGGAGCGGGTGTCGTAAAAGACGCTGTAGCCGTGGCGGCGAAGCTCTCCGACAAATGGGCTGACCAAGGCAGTGTCCTGATGAGAGTAGCTAATGAAGACGTCGTGGCGGGGGAAGAGCATGTTAGTTTTCTGCCCCCTGATGGATGGTATGCGCCGCATCGCCGAAAGAGGGACCGTCGCCCTGTTCGAGGGACTGGAAGAGTTTGATCCAGACGGGGCGGTTTGCGCTGAACTCGGGCGCGGATGAGAGGTAGGCGCAGTCGCCTGTAGAGATCCAACCGAGTTTTGTGAGTGTGGATGCAGAGAGAGCGACGGCCTCGGCAGTTTGGGATGCAGCCGCGTGCTCGCCTGCACCCCACTGGCAAGCAAGGAGAAGCGTCAGGCGCCCGGGGATTAATCCGGCTTCCAATTGAGCTTGATCAACTGAGTTGATGAGATCGATACAGGTGGAGAAATGAGATGTCGTGAGGGCGGCTTCAGCGAGATTGAGTTTGTTGCTGTCATTAGGAGCTGCGGCTTCCGCGCGAGAGGCGTAGTCGTAAGCTTTGGGAAAATCTATCAGGTCATCGTGATAGAGGCTGCTGAGAAGGGATAAGATTTCGGCGTTTTTGGGGAAGATCTGCAGCGCAGCGGTAAGGGCTTCAGCCGACTGGGCAAAAAATTCCTTCGCCTGCTGCCCGGAGGAGTGCAGTCCCTGAACTGCCCGGATCTGACCAAGAGTTTTTTGGGCGCTCCCCCAGACTTGCGGATAGGTTTGCTGGTTGAAAACTTCGAGGGCTGTGCCGTGAGCGTTGACCGCCTGAGCTAACAGATCTGTTGACGGATTGGCTGGATCGACCTGGCTTTGTGCGAACAAGATGGTACCGAGCGCCAATTGTGCGTGCGCCCATCGTTCCGCGTTGTTTTGCCGGGTAAAGACCTCGAGGGCCCCACGAAAGGCAACGGTGGCCTGAGAACGATAGTCGGCGACCTGCTTGGCCTGGCCCTGGAGGTTATAGAGCTCGGCAAGCTTTCCGAGCGCGGAGCCTAGCTGGAATTGTGTTTCAGCCCAACGAAGAGGGGCGCCTTCTTTTGTGACGACCTTAAGCTCGAAGCGCCACGCAGCGACGGATGGTATCAGCAGATCGATGGCCTGATTGCCTGTAAAGCTGTTGCTCCCGGTACGTAAAATAGTGGCAAGATTTTGTTCCACCTCAGCCCAGTCCAGTGGGTCTTCCTGACTGGCGTCTACCTGAAGAGATTCCTGAATTGCCGTAGCGCCTTGAAGAATGAGGTCATGTTCCTGATTGCCTGACACACCCATAGACCGAGCGTAGAGCGAGCTACCGAGAGCCCTTTCCGCCATGGCCCATTCTTCAGGATGGTCAGTCTTGTTCAAAACTTCGAGCGCGGCGCGGGCACTGGCCTCTGCCTGGATGAGTAAGTCGGTTGCGGGCTTGCCAGAGGTAAGCAAGGCTTCCAAGTTGAGGGAATTGCTGATGGCTGTCTGGGTCTTTCCCCACTCCAACGGATACTTTGACCGAGTGCTGACTTCGAGGATGGTATGAAGTACGTCGATGGCTTGCGAGATGGATTGGGACGCCTGATCCGCAGGCATGTTGTCGTCGTTGTAGCTGCGCCCACTTGTCATCACCAGGACGATGCTGTAGAAGTAAGCGTATCTGACCCAAGTTACGGGATCCTTCTCCTTATTGGCAGTGTCGAGCGCAGTACGGAACGATGCGACGGCCTGTGAACGAAATGCTGCTGAATCCTTATTGTGGGGTATCGCTGTGCCGAGAGAGAGGTATGCGGAGGCGATGACAGATTGGGTGGAGGCGTATTGCTCTGGCTCAGCTGATCGGTCAATCTGGCCGAGCACGACCTTGCAGTCGTCGACGACTTTTGAAAAGAGAGCGGTTGGATTCTCAGCAGGAGACTCGTGGCGGAGCGCCCATGATCCCTCCTGAATGCGATCGTAGCTTGTGTAGCGAACGGCACGGAACCAGATGTGGCGGAGCGCGGTATCGTCGGGATAACGCTGGTGCTCTGCTGCGGATTCCTGAACCGCAACGTCCATGATTTGCGTTGCCTGATGGTATTGCCTTGCCAACTGGTACGCATCCGCGCTCTGGGTCGATTCCTTAAAGAGAGAACGGAGAGCTGCCCGGCGAGCGACGAGGTAGCTCTCCTGTTCGCTGTGAAGTGCAAGTTTGCTGGTGAGTGCGGCGCCCTGAAAGAGTTTGGCTGCGTTCTCGAAGTGCCGTAAGGCGAGTTCGGCCTCGCCCTGCTTGGTGAGTGACGACTCCTGACGATGCTCGAGGACGTCGTTGGCCCAGATGCGCATCTGTTGATCGACCTGATCGTAAGGAAGGCCATTGTTCGAAGCCCAATTGCGCAGCAACTGATCAAAGTCGGGTTTCTGATGCTCGGCTTTATTTAGTGATACCTGCAGTTGCTGGTTCTGAACGGACAGGCGAGAAAGGCGGTCGAGCATGGCTTCGATCTGCGCGGGCTGAAGCAATGCCGGTGAGCCCTTGGGTAGGAGGACTATGGTGAGCGTGGGATGCACGTCAGTCAAAATACCTTCGCTTGGCTGATAAACAACCAGGTTTGGTGCGTCGGAGATTTCGACGTGAAGATCGCCGCGCTGCTGTGCCTCGGACGAGATGAGGAGTTCGGTCTGGCCCTGGCTATTGGTGCGGTCTCGCGCTTCGGTGATTCTTTGAGAACCATCTACGAAGTCGATCGTGACTCTAACGCCAGGTACAGGGTGCGCGGGTTCAACATGTTTGTCAATGACGGTAACGATGACGTGGATGGGCGCAGGTGCAGGAGCTGCCATTAAAGGTAGTCCACTGATCCAACCAAGGCTAAGCAGCATCCATGTTTTCCCAAACATGCACGCCCCCGTTTGGGTCCCACGTTACCAGTCTCACTGGTTTTGGACAGCAGAAGCAACAGAAGTCTAACAAGGTTTAGCACTGCTAGTATGCGGGGATTGCCGGATAATGAATTTCCGTTCCCAAATTATGTAAGAACCGTGGCATGGAGTCCGGACGGCAAGCGGCTGGCCACGGGCGCCACCCACGAGACAGTGGGGATATGGGACGCAGGCAGCGGAGAGAAAATGCTGACTCTGCCTGACGATCGAAACGCGACAGTGAACCCGAGGAGTATCGCATGGAGCCCCGACGGAAAGCGGCTCGCTACCGCGAGCTATGACAATGTGGCTATGTGGGATACGGTCAGCGGCCAGGAATTGCTGACCCTACGCGGCCACAACTACTCCGTGAATAACGTGGCCTGGGCCCCGATGGGAAGCGGCTGGCCGTTGCGAGCGATGATCGCACCGCAAAGGTGTGGGACGCGACACGCGGGCAGGAATTGCTGACCTTGCACGGCCACACGCGCCAAGTGAAAGGCGTCGCCTGGAGTCCCGACGGCAAGCGGCTGGTGACGGCATCGGAATTTCATGGAAGCTTGGACGCGAGCTGCCATATCTCTGATGTCCTCGAGTAGCGCGGCCAAGCAAATAGTAAATGGAGTTTTCGATTCTGAAACGGCAGAAAACAGAGTGCTTGTAGCCACATTTCAGTACATTAGCGGTACACCTATCAGCTTTTTCCCACTTCGCAATTTTGCGCTAAATTACGGTCCCTCAACTACTTAGGGCTACGCTCAGTTACGGTATCATTTGCTTTATTTTCATAGACTTACGGTCTTCGCAGGAAACTCAAAATCCGTCGGAGGCAACTCCATGGGGGTTCGATTCCCTCTCCCGGCACCATCTAACCTATTTGTTTGCAATATGTTGCAGGGGAGGGAAGTGTCGGAAGCGGGTCCCTCCAGTACAAATACGGTACACTGCGCATCCAGCTTATTTTCAATACTTTACGGTTTTCGAAGTATGGCTTGGGGCCAGCCATCTATATATAGATTGTCCCTACATATTCAAGTGAGCACACTGTTAGTGTGTTCGAGCGGCGGGTGCGGTCACGTGGAGCTTTTCCCGCCATTCCGCCGCTTCGTCCGGTCTTCCCCAGTCCTGATACAGTTGAACGATCCATTTTCCGGCTTGCGCCAGTCTGAACTGGCTGTCAGCGGGGATGGTGTCTTCCCGCTGCAGCATCCCTTCATAACCAGAGAGTAGCAATGGCTCAGCCTGAGAGTAGTTCTTCTGACCCGCCAAGCTGGCGCCCAGCATACTTTCGCAGTTGTATCTGCCCCAAGTGTTCGGGGCTGTCTTCTCGAAACGGTTCAACGCCTCGCGGAGCAACGGCTCGGCCTCCGCATACTCACGCTGGTCCAAGTACAGTAACGCCAGGCCGTTCATACCAAACAGCGTGGTGGGGTGCTCCTCGCCGAGCACGCGCCGTCCCACCTCTACAACCTTGGCAAACAGTGGCTCGGCTTGCGCATACTTGCCCTGGTCCAGGTACACGCCGGCCAGATTGTTGACGGCGGTCAGCGTGTCGGGGTGCTCCTCGCCGAGCAGGCGCCGCGCCACCTCCATGACCTTAATGAACAGTGGCTCGGCCTCCGCATACTTACCTTCGTCACGGTATAAGCCGGCGAGATTGTTAATAGTCGCCAGCGTATCAGGATGCTCGTCCCCGTTCACGTGACGCATACCGTTCAGGACCTTGATGTAGAGTTGCTCGGCCTGCGGATACCTGCCCTGGTCTTGATAGAGCCCGGCCAAGTTGCTCATGACGGCTAGCGTTTCGCGATGCTCCTCTCCGCGGACGCGACGGTTGACCTCCACGGCCTTGCTAAACAGTGGCTCGGCTTGCGCGTACTTGCCTTCGTAGAGGTAGAGCGTTGCTAAATTGCCCATAGCTTCTAGCGTGTCGGGATGCTCCTCGCCGAGGACACGCCGCTCGATCTCCAAAACCTTGTTGGACAACGGCTCGGCTTGCGCATATTTGCCTTGCTCAAAGTACAGAAGCGCCAAGTCGTTCAAGGTGTCGAGCGTGTCGCGATGCTCGTCGCCGAGAATGCGATGCCGGAGGTCGAAGGCTCGTTCCAGTTGCTGCTCCGCTTGCGGATATTGGCCCAGCTCCGTGTACGTATTGCCCATGGTCTGCCGGATCGAAGCCTCCACCAGCGGTTGTCCCTTGAATTTGCCTTCAATCCGCGACGCGGCCCGATCCAGGGCGGTTCGCACCTTGAGGTCCGGATCGGGTTCTGTTTCGGGACCAGCCTGGCTGTTGGCGCTCGCCTGAGCCAACAGGTCGTGCTGCAGAAAATCGTTCACTGCTTTCGCGGTGGCCGCTTCGGTCGTGGCAACCTGCTCTGCGCGCCGGGCGCGAGTCGCTTCCCAGGTGCTGGCGACTACGCCCGTAATCAGCACAACGAAAACTGCCGCCACGCCTGCCACCACGGCCTTGTGGCGACGGGCGAACTTCTGTAATTGGTACACCGCACTTGGCGGCCTCGCCGCGATCGGCTCGTCGCTGAGATAGCGTCGAATGTCGGCCGCCATTCCGGCTGCTGAAGCGTAGCGTCGCTCTTTATCTTTCTCCAGCGCCTTGCTTACGATGGTTTCGATGTCACCTCGGTAGGAGCGGCTGATCGCACTCAGCGGCGCAGGATCTTCTTCCCTGATGGTGTGCAGGGCTTCGTGTATCTGGCCGCTTATTTTGTAAGGCAGACGTCCGGTCAAGAGCTCGAACAGGAGGACCCCGAGTGCGTACACATCGCTGCGCGTATCCAACTCCAGCGGATCGGCCAGCACCTGTTCCGGACTCATATATGCGAGCGTTCCCACGATCTGTCCCACATCGGTCTGGCGCGTGTTTTTTGCGTCGATGTCGGTCACGCGGGCCACACCGAAATCCAGAATCTTCGGTTGACCGCTCTCATCCACCAAAATATTGCCAGGCTTGAGATCGCGGTGAATGATCCCACGTTGATGCGCGTGATGCACGGCATCGCAAACTTTAGCCACCAGCTCCAGCCTCTGCCGCGTGTTCAGTTGATGGCCCTTCGCATACTCGAGCAGTGACTCGCCACGTATGAACTCCATCGCGAAATAAGGTTGCGGTCCTGATCCGCTATCCGCAGTGCCGGCTTCATAAATCTGAGCAATGCCGGGATGCTGAAGCCGGGCCAGCGCTTGCGATTCCTGATCGAAGCGCCGGAGGAGTTCGAAGCGCGCGAAGCCTGGACGGATGACCTTCAGCGCGACCACGCGGCGCGGATGTTCCTGCTCGGCCTCATACACCGTTCCCATGCCACCTTCGCCGAGCGGCCGGAGGATTCGATACATGCCGATACTGGTTGGCGCGAGGATAGTGCCGTCGACCACGTGACTGACTTCCATGCAGTCAATCGCCGGGATGCCGACGATTTCGCCCAGGATCGTCGCCAACTCCGAACGCTCAGCCGGCTCCGACAGGTGCGCGTCGGCATAGCCAAGCAACGACTCGACTTCATTTCGGAGTGAGGGGTCTTCGACGTATGCGGCCGCCAAATAAGACGAGCGCTCACCAGGCTCCTTTCCGAGAGCGGCGTGGTACAGGGCTTCAATGATTGCCCATCGTTGGGGGTCCATCAGGTTCCTCCCGGCTCATCGCACGGGCCAGCCACGCCTTCGCCAGGCTCCAATCCCGGTTCACGCTCTGTGGCGAAACACCAAGAACCAGTGCGATCTCTTTGGATGTGAGGCCTCCGAAGTAGCGCATCTCAACCACCTGCGCTTTGCGCGCATCGAACCTGGCCAATTGCTCCAGCGCGTCATCCAACCGGACGATCGCAGGGTCCAATTGCGGCGAAACCAGCAAGGCCTCATTGAGATTGATGGGCCGCATTCCCCCACCCCGTTTCGCGCTTATACGCGTTCTGGCGTGCTCAATCAGAATGCGGCGCATAATTTTCGCAACAATCGCAAAGAACTGCGCTCGCTCCTCCCAGCGTACTTGCCGTATATCGACGAGGCGCAAGTACGCTTCATGTACCAGCGCGGTGGCCTGAATCGTGTGCTCGGAACGCTCCCCGCTCATACAGCGGCGTGCGATCTTCCGCAGCTCGGGATAAGCGGCGTCGACGACTCTCGTTAAAGCCTTAGGATCGCCGCCGCTCCACTTACGTAGAAGCTCCGTTAACTCTTGGGAAGAAGTCAACGCCAACTGCTTGCGCTCCGGGTAGCCGATTATAGCGCCGTCGGAGGCCATTTGCAGCTTGTCCGAGACAAGAGCCCTGAAACAAGAGTCCCGCAACAAGCCAAAAAGATTTCAGGCCGCATTAGTAATTGTCCGGCGGCTTCTCGCATTAAGCGGCGAGGTGGAAGCTATGTCACTCAACAAAATTCTGTATGTGATCTGCGGAAGTAAACGTCGGGTACGACCAAAATCCATCGGAGCGCGGTGGCAGAGCTTCTATTGCCGGTGGATGGAAAACCAGCCAGCTCACCAGCCCGGGAACGATGGAAGGCGGGAACTCTAACCGGAGTCTCGCCTTGCCAGTAACTCCCTAACCTTAGCGGCTTGCCGATTGGCCGAGAACATTCCTTTCGGCCATCGGCAAGGTGGAACCCAGAACAATCAACTGATCAGCACCGGGTGCTGAAAGGAGTTTCAGATGAAGTACAAAGCGAAGATGTGGTTTCTTGCAATGGGTGTGGCTCTCGTGACAATGGCAGCCAATGCGACGACTCTCTTCAAACCCGTGGGCCGGCCGCCCGAGGTTTTCTCATTTAACGGCGTCACGATGACACAGCCCCTGGCAAGCAATCCATACGCCTTAAATAGCCCCAAGGTGTACCTCATTTTTCTGGGGCCCGACTTTGAGCAGAACGGCATACCCATCCCCGCTGTAAACAGCATGATCGCGGACGCCAACGAGATCCTCAATTCACCATACTTGAGCGGGCTGAAGCAATATGGCAGCGACGGAATCGCCACTTACGCGGGCTTTACAATTGATACGAGCTTCGATCCCTCGATTGACCCGAGCTTCAATCCGGTGTGGTTTGAAACCGACCGGATCCTCTCCAAGCCGACGTTCTCCTCATGGAATCCCCCGCCAGGACGAGACGCTCGCACTTCACCGATCTATGTTGTCGTTAGATACGGAGGAGGGCCAGGCGGTTCGAACGACAAGGGACCAAATAAATACACGTCCCGTGCTGTTAACGTCATCGATGATTTGATACCTGCCGCCGACTCGATTGATTGGTTTTCCTGGGTATTCAGCCATGAAGTCGCCGAGAGAATGTCTCAGGGGACGGCAGTACTGTCTGCGGCAGGTTTTTCTGAAATCTATCCGGACAACCCGGGCCAGATCGCCGATGGTGAGCCGGAAATCGCCTTTTACGCGGGACGGCTGAACGGACGCAATGGTCCGCTGGTGACATCCTATTGGTCAGTCCTGGATCAGGCGTTCATTATCCCCGACGGAAGTCTACAGAGGGTCCTTCAAGTCCCGATCTGGGACGCCACAAGTTGGACCGGGAAATGTATCTCGCTGCAGGAAGGATCCTTGTATGAGATCGCGCCACCCGACCAAAAAACATTAATTGACAACCCTGTGCACTCATACGCACTCAGTAGCTTTAACTTGACTGTTTCGCGCGGCACCACACACATCTTTGATCTGACCGCCAACGGTCAAGTGAAAGAGTACAGTGGCTCAGGCAACGGCTGGACCCCCGTGACTGGCTCAAACACCACCGCGTCTGCATTGGTAGCGACGGCTGATGGCAATCTCTACATGTTGGCCGCCAACGACGGCGGGCCCTATCAGATCTGGCAGTACAGCGGCTCGGGTACCAATTGGACTGCCGTCACGGGTACAAATACGACCGTATCTACCATCGCAGCGGCCGGCGGCCGCCTATATATGCTGGGCCACAACGAGGGGGGAGATTATCAAGTCTGGCAGTACAGCGGCTCGCTCACCAATTGGACTGCTGTGACCGGCACAAACACGAGTGTCTCTGCGATCGCAGCGACCGCGATCGGTGACAGCTTATACATGCTGGCCAGCAACGACGGCGACCCTAACCAGGTCTGGCGATATAACCGTTCAGGCACTAGCTGGACAGCCGTGACCGGCACGAACACTAACGTGTTTAGTATTCAAGCAACCGGAGACGTACTGAGCATGACAGCCGCCAGGAGTGGCGAGGGCACTCGAGTCTGGCAATACAGTCTCGACTCTACTAACTGGATGCCTTTGACCGGGACGAACACGTCGGTGGGTCAAGTCGTAGTGCAGGATGGCATCGATCTGTATGTGGTCGCCTCGAACGATGGCGGTACACTCCACGAGCAGGTCTGGCAGTACGACGGCACTCCCTACAATTGGACTGCCCTGACCGGCACAAATACGGACGTGAGTTGGATTTACGTTGGTACCAACAACCGTTTGTACATGAACGCGGCCAACGATGGCGGGACTTCCGGAAACTGGATCTATGACGGGACTCCATACAGATGGACAGAAGTTCAGTAACCCGCCCACAGCAGCTGCCGGTACGGATAAGCGTGACGGGACGCTATTTCAGAGTTGTGTGCCATAGGTTGAGCACACGGCAGCCCCGCGTGCTCGGAGCAAGATAGCTCCGCGGCCATGAGTCTTCGAGCATACGCACATTGGTCCGCCACATCTGGGGCATTGCCACAGTGGAGCGATTTCGGCCATCGGCAGGCTGAAACCTAGAACAATCAACCGATCAGCACCGCGTGCTGAAAGGAGTTTCAAGTGAAGTACAAAGCGAAGATGTGGTTTCTTGCAATGGGTGTAGCTCTCGTGACACTGGCAGCCATTCCGTGTGCCGAGGCACGCTCCACAACGGGCTGGAATGCGTTCCGAGTATGGATTCCCCAAGGGGCAGAGCAATGCGTCAAAGAAAGCTTCGGATCGGCGATAAACACCTGCAGCTACAATATTGCCCTTACGTTCGAGCTGGTGGTTGATACCCCAGGGTTGAAACACATCACAGTTTTGGACGCGCCTGACGGGTATGGGGCATTCACGTGCGGAGTGGTAGGCTTCTCGGGCATAAACAACGACATTCATGCCTCGTACGGGAAGACTTTCAACCCTGTTGGACAAGAAAAGTTAGACTTCTCGTTCTACGTCAATCCCGGCGATGGAGTGTCCGTGTACTGCTTGAACGTACCGCCGAGCAGAGGCGTTGCCAACATTAACTGGAATCCATAGCTGTAAGCCAAGAGGAGAGTTGAATGATCGTGCAGACGCTTGTTCGGCTATCCTCAACCGGTAGCGTTACCAATCGATTCCGCAAAAATCTCAACTCACGGTGGGCTGCCGCCGCCGATTCGGAATGCCTGGAAGGAGGGCGATCCGGAGTGGCGCATTCTTTAGCAGGCCATAACAGAATACGCGCAACTTAGAAGTAGAACCCGTAAACCAGCCTAAGTTCGTGTACGGCCAAACTTCGTCGGGCGCCACCGGGCCATTATCACGAACCGACCTGATCCTCATGCAGCTGATTCAATGGCTCGCATACAGAGGGACTTGTATGAATACAGCAGGAATGATGAATCGGATTGCAGAGGCGTCGCCGCTGCTGAAGGCCAGAACGACCGGTGTCCTCTTTTGCTCCTTGTACTGACGGCAGCATTAACCGAGTTCTTCGTTCGCGGCAGGTTAAGTTTCGCCGCGGACCTTGCAGCGTCCGCGGCGCCTGCGGTTTCGTTCTAGTCGGCAGGTCGTACAAATGGCTTTCCGCTGCCAAGGCCACTGAGAGCGGACCAAAAGCGGACGAAAAATACCGATCAAAAAAGTACTGCCCTGAAAGTAAAAAGGTTATTTGGCAGTTTCTCTAGGTCTGCAAAACCCCTATACGTGGGTTCGAATCCCACCCGCGCCTCCAAGCATTTTGAATATCAAATTGCTGGAATCCTTCTTAGGGATCTGAAAGCGTTTATTTTTCGTTCATGGGCGGACCAAAAGAGGACTGGCAAATGAATTGATTCATTGAGTTTCAGTTGATTATCCAGTGGGATCCAGACCTTTGGCTAGACGCCCACAAGTCTATCTGCCGGGTGTGGCTGATACGCAAATCATCTGCGTACCCTATGAGTCTATTCACTATCCGATCAGGAGCTGCTGCTGTTCTCCCTCCTCAACGCCCGTGATTATTCCAGAGATTCTTCCTCGTAGACCAACGATCTTTCGGCCATCGTGGAAATCCAAAATGTGAAACACTCCACTGTTACCGGGTCGGAGTTGATGAGCGTCCTCATGGGATATGGCAAGTAAATGGGGCCCTGTTAGCTGGGCCAAATCCGCACGATTCAGCCCGTTCCCGCTGGTTGAAAGTTAATGTGATTCGTCCTTATCTTGAGGCCGTATGACCCACGAACCGAACAGAAATATGTCCGCATACAACGCGCAATTGCTTTCTGTGTCTCACGAGAAGGGCGAAGACTACCAAGAGGCTCCCAGAGTTGCTCCCCCGACATAATTGCTCGCTGGTGCGTACTCAACCGCTGATCTGCTTCTCCCACTCAGTACTGTTGTCCCGCCTCCAGGCTGCCTCGAAGGCCACAGTGAACATTGCGCCAGGGCAATGACAGAGGGAGCAGCTTTGTGCAACAGTTGTTGGCACTTCTCGAAATCCCATAGGAGTTGTACATGCGTAAGTAGCTTGTTGTGCGCAGTTGCTCGTGCAGTACCTTCTCCTGAGACCAATCAACTTCGAAAAAATGAATCTGAGGCGCAATTACGATGAAGCATTTTTTTTGTATCAGCACTTGTTTCGTTACCTGCCTGGTTGCTTTTAGCAGTGTCTGCGTTGCGCAGGCGAACTCCTGGGATGGCTCCTGGAAGATGGACCGTTCTTCGATCAAGTACGACGGTCCGACGATCACCATGACGACGGACTCCGAGGGCTACACGATTAGCCGCGAAGGCACGGCCAGCCCGAAGGTGATCTGCGACGGCAACGCGCATCAGACTCCGGGTGGCATGTTGACATGCACGAAGGCCGGCACCGGTTATGAGTTGGCGCTTGCCAAAGATGGCAACACAATCTACAAGGCCACGTCTTCGATTTCGGCGGATGGAAAGAAGCGGACGGTTAAGTCGACAGGCTTTCCGAAGGACGGCAAGCCGTACACGATCACGGCGACCTGGGAGCGGCAGTCGGACGGCTCGAGCATGAACGGCATATGGAAGGAAGTGAGCGTTGACGAGTCGCGACAAACATGGGTGATGAAAATCAAGGTGACAGGAGACAGCATCTCCTTCCAGGAGACGGGCACCCCGAAGGCGATGGTGTGCAAGCTGGATGGGACACCGACGAAGTCGGAAGATGTGGGGGGAGCGATCTCGGTGAAGGAGGTCGACGCTCACACGCTGAAGGTGACGTACAGCTCCTCGGATGGCAAGGCTCGGCGTGAAAATACGTTTGTGCTGAGCGCGGATGGTAAGTCTGTCTCGGAGACGGACGTGACGCCCGCCCCTTCGACTTCGAAGATGACGGCTACGTTGAATAAGATGTAGGTGCCGCACTATCGTCCCCCCCAGATTTCCCCCAATCCATATAAACGAGCTCCGAGACTGGCCTGCTGGATATGTGTTCGACCAGACCGGAGAGCCGAGCAAGAGGAGGTTTTCGTGAAAGTTCCCCGTCTGTTTATGTGTGCCGTGCTGTTCGCGGCGTTCTCTGCCTCGCTGCCAGCACAGCATGTCAAGGGCGGAATAAAAGGAGACCATTGGGGCGGAGCAAAAGGGAGCCACTAATACTAATAAGGATGAGTTGCAGTTGTTTTCGGGGGAGAAGGGGCTCTGGAGCGTAGCGGAAGAGGCCCTTCTCTCCCGAGGCGCATTCGGGGTGAGGGTCTCAGCGGTCGGTGGATGGATTTCTCTTGCGGCGGCTTTGCTTGAGGCGGTAGCTGTCGCCGTTCATCTCCAGGATGTGGACGTGATGGGTAATACGGTCGAGCAAGGCGCCGGTGAGGCGTTCAGAGCCGAAGACTTCGGTCCATTCCTCGAAGGGCAGGTTGCTGGTCACCAGCGTTGATGCGCGTTCGTAGCGCTGACTGAAGGTCTCGAACAGCAGCTCGGCACCGATCTTGGACAGGGGCACGTACCCCAGTTCATCGACGATGAGAAGCTCATAGCTGGCTAGTTGCTTCTGGAAGCGCAGCAGGTGTTTGTCGTCGCGAGCTTCGATCAGCTCACTGACCAGCGCAGCGGCGGTAGTGAAGCGCACACGATGACCACGCTGGCAAGCAGACAGGCCGAGCGCCAGCGCAATATGAGTCTTTCCGGTTCCGCTGTTGCCCAAGAGCAAGAGATTTTCTTTGCGCGACAGGAACTCGCATCGTGCCAGCTCCAGGACCAGCGTTTTGTTGAGCGAGGGTATGGCCAGGAACTCGAAGCTGTCCAGGCTCTTGACGACCGGGAACTTCGCTTGACGGATGCGGCGCTCGACAGCACGACGATCGCGGTCCAGCAGTTCCAGCTCGGTCAAGCGCAGCAGATAGCGGGGATACTCCACTTGCTCGGTGGCACACTGCCGGGCCACCTTGTCGTACTCGCTCAGGATGGTGGGCAACCTAAGGGCCTTCAGGTGATGTTCGAGCAGCACCTGCGGTGTATCTGGAGTGGGCGTCTCCGGCTGGTCGTTCATTTACACCACCTCCATGTTCGAAGGCGCCGATGGCGTGCGCGGACCAGCGAGCAACGTCATGTAATCCGCGGGTGCGGTGGTTCGTACCCTGGGCAGAGGAAGATGCGGCCAGTTCAGAAGGTCCAGTCGCGGCGGCCTGCGTTCCACGCGGCATAACACGAGATGTCGCACGGCATCGAAGCTGATGGTGTTCATGCGCAGTGCATCTTCGATGGCGCCGGATACTTCGTTGAGCGCGAAGGTCTCCAGCAGCCGAAGCACCTGGATGTACTCCCGGCGCCCGTGCTTCCTCAGGCGCATTTCCAATAGCCGACGCAGATACAGAAAACAATCGGGCAACTGCCAGCCGGCGAGTGGCGCCGCTTGTTCCAGGGCCCGGCTCTTGTGCTCAAGCAGCGCGAGATAATGCAATGGATCAAACACCGCCGACTCGCGTTCATAGCTGCGCTCGTGACGGGCGATGACTTCGCTCCCGCAGACGATCACCACATGATGTACATAGCCCTTCACCAGTACCTGCCGGTGTCCATACTCGGTGGGCACGGAGTAGTCGTTGGATCGATAACGCACCAGCGATAACGAAGTGACCCGAGTCGTGATCTTCTCACACGCTTCATAGGGCGCAGCAGGCAACGGCAACAGCGCTGCGCGGTCGCGCTCGAAGCGTTCGGCGATGGTCTCCCTGTGTCCACGCAAACGACGTTGCCGTCGATGCAGACAGGCAGCCTCCAGATGCACGTTCAGCTCTTCCCAACTTGCTACGCGTGGAATCGGAACCATGAAGTTGCGCCGCGCATAGCCCACCAGGCCTTCCACCTTGCCCTTGTCGTTGCCCTTGGCCGGGCGGCCGAACTTCTCCGCGAACAGGTAATGACTCTGCAACTCGGAGAAGGCCCTGGTCTTCTGTCGCTCGCCATCGCCCAGGATCCGCGCCACCGCCAGCGTGGTGTTGTCATAAAGAATGCGCGTGGGTACGCCGCCTAAATAGGCAAACGCCCGTACGTGGCCTTCGAGAAAAGCCTCCGTGGTCTCGGCAGGAAATGCCACCACGAAACAATCGTCGGAATGCGGCAGGTCGAAAGCAAGATAATGCGCCTCACACTCCACTCCGGCAACCACTACCAAAGCTTCCCCGAAGTCGGCCTGTGCTTCGCCTGGCGCGTGGCTCAGCGGCACGAACATCTCCCGAGCGCCGATCTTCAACTGGCGCACGTAATCCTTCACAATCGTGTAGCCGCCCGTGTACCCGTGCTCTTCTCGTAATCGCTCGAAGATACGCTTCGCGGTGTGCCGCTGCCTTCTTGGCCGGGTCTTGTCTTGTTCCAGAATGGCGTCGATAGCATCTTGCCACGGACCTAGCTTCGGCCGCAGCATTGGCTTCTGCCGCTGATAGCCCGGCGGCGCTGGATACGCCAGCATCTTCCGCACCGTCTTGCGTGCCAGCCCAAACTCACGCGCCACTTCCCGCTGGCTCCGTCCCTCCACATGAACTGCCCGTCGCACCCTCGCATACAGTTCCACTGTGTACATGCCTCCGGTGTCCCACGGAAACACACTTCCCTCAATGGCGCCGAACCTTGTTCGTCACCCCTTCAAAACTTCCGTTGTCCGTGGAACCAGAATGTGGCGGTGGTCTACTTTTACTCCGCCACGTCACGCCGCTACCGCGCCGCGATGTGGTCTATTTTTACTCCGGCGCTCATATGCCCAAGATTTAAGCGCCTTGAGCGCCGGACGAAGAGCCGCACCATCTTTCGTCAACATGTATTCCACCTTGGGTGGCACTTCCGCATATACCTTGCGGTGAACCACGCCATCTTTTTCCAAGTCACGTAATTGCTGAATCAGCATCTTCTGAGAGATGCCGGGCATAGCTCGACGCAGTTCCGAGAAACGGAGCACGGGCGCACTGAAAAGATGGAAAAGTATAAGGATCTTCCATCGCCCTTCAAGGACTTCCAGGGCCTCTTCTAACTCCTGAGTCGAACACGGCTGGATTGGAAGTTGGTTCGGTTTCTTCATGGTCACCTATTGGTAAGTATTACACTTTTTCGTACGTTCTTGCGCTCCAGGTACCACATCGTTAGTCTTTAGAGAAGCAAGAGGGAGGCAGGACAATGCAAAGCGAAGAGGTTTCAAGTGCGGATGTTGCCAACATGATGCAAGGGTTGCTGGACCGGCAGGCCATTCAGGATGTCATCTCCTGCTACTCGTTAGGACAGGACTCTCATCAGGGGGAGGACTCGGCCATTTTGCAGCAGTGGGAAGAGACCTTCTCCGAGACCGGAACCGTGGATTACAGTGCGGCAGGGCGTACGGTCGGCTCCTATCGCGATTTGGCGAAATGGATGCGCGGCGACGAGAACACCAAGGGCAGCATGAGCGGCTTCTCCAACTGGCAGCACATGCTGAGCCTCCCTTTGGTCTCAATTGCAGGTGACACTGCTCACGCGCGGACGGACTTTTTCGCTACCCATCGAGGCCGTGCGGACCAGGGATGGAACGTACACTACAACGCCTCCGGCGCCTTTCACGATGATCTGGTAAGGACATCCAAAGGCTGGCGCATTCAATTCAGGCGGCTCGAGGTCTACTTTGGAGATCCCTTGGAGATTGCCAAGAACGCCTGAGTGGTGATGTCCCCATTCTCTATTCGCGGTCGGATGGTCGCTACCCGTCTGTCGCCTACCCGAAATCGGTTTCTATCGCTACATATTTTGCGGAAACTTTCAAGAAATCTGAGTTTTTGGCGGCGGCATACACAATTTTCATCACTCAGATTGCCCCCGGTGGCAGCAATGTTCGGTTTAGGCCAGAGGGGCGAGCGGCAAGGACGCAAAGCCATCTACAAGGGGAGAAACCATGGAAATCAGTCTGATCGGCGCCGGCAACATCGGCGTCTGCCTCGCACGAAAGCTCAAGGACGCGGGGCATACCGTGCGGATCGCAAACTCCCGCGGCCCCGAGACTCTCGCCGACCTGGCGAAGGAAGTCGGCGCGACGGCGGTGTCGGTCGTCGATGTCGCCAAGCAGTCAGACGTGCTGATTATCCCGGTACCGATGAAGGCTATCCAGCGATTTCAGGCCAATCTATTCGATGGCGCGCGCCACGACCTCATCCTGGTCGACACTGGCAACTACTATTCCATGCGTGACGGACGCATAGAGCCGTTGGAAAGCGGCGTGCCCGAAACGAAGTGGGTCGCCGAGCAGCTGGGACGACCGGTCGTCAAGGCGTTCAACAATATCTCGATTGACAGCCTCCGAAATCAAGGGCGCCCCAAGGGCTCGCCGGAGCGCTTCGCCCTGCCGGTCGCGGGCGATGACCAGCGGGCCAAGGATGTGGTGATCGGCCTAATCGAGGAGATTGGCTTCGACGGGGTCGACGCCGGCGGTCTTGACGCGTCCTGGCGCCAACAGCCGGGCAGCGCTGCCTACTGCACCAACCTCGGCGCCTCGCGACTGAAGGAGGTCATGCAGGGCCTGACCGCGGACGACCGCACCAAGCTCGGCGAGCGCCGGGACGTGGCGTTGAAGAACTTGATGGAGTTGCCCAACGGCATCATCACAAAAGACAGCGTGCCGCTACTGCGCTCACTCGCTGGCCTGCCGGACTAGTTCCGGATGTTCGGCCGTCGCGGACGGAGGCGATGGCTTCCGGGGTAGTCCGAGTGACCATACCCGCCGCCTTTTGTACGACTTGCTCGGCGCTTGTCGCGCCGCCTACGACCACGGGTGACCCCTTGGAATCGGTCATCTAGTGGAGCGGGACCACGAAGGTGCGGCCGCAGGCGAGGAAGATCATGATCAACGCGAGGGACGCGGCGGCGACCATGGCGAGAGTCTCTTTCCGGGACACATGGAACGCTGTCGCCCCGACCATCACCACAGCGAGACCGAGCGCAGCCAACGGCGTGAGCCATGCGGCGATGCTGACCGCGCCCGGAAGGATCAGTCCGAGCGATGCCACGACCTCCGCCCACGTGGCGATCGTCCGTTTGACCGGAACGTTCTGCTCGGCGAGTATCCCCTTCAATCGGGGAGACGGGAACAGATGCAGCACCGCATGCAGCATGAAGAGCGCGGCAAACAGAATTTGCAAGACCCACAGAGCAATGTTCATTGTATGATCCCTTCTCAGCGTCGCGCACCAAGATGCTTACTCAGTTGCAGGCCTTCTGCAGATCTGCAACTGAGATGGAAATAGTTCAACAGTTCTAGCTACCCGCAATCTCCAATAACTCATTGGCGTGTACTTTTGCCCATTCCCTCAGCAACAATGGTTCGCGACCTAGAATTGTCTTTGTATCGTCTCTTACGGTTCCAACGTAAGCCATTCTTCCGTCCTCGACGTAGCGGAAGAATTCGAACCCTCCCTTTGAATACGCTGGTTCGAACATTGAACCCGACTGGGTCGTTTCGTTTAGGAAAGTTTCGGCATCGAGGACTGCTGTTGTGAACTTACGGCCGGTAGCCGCAGTTAGACTTTCAGCAACTTGCTGCGGAGTAAGTGCATCCGCTGAAAAGAAATAGTCCTTTCCACTGTGTTTTTCCGGCCCTTCCATTAGAATTACGGCTGCAGCTTCTGCTAGATCTTCCAAAGCAGTAAACCCAAGAGCTTTGGAAGTGTATGGGCTGTACTGACCACCTCTGATCGAGGTATAGGTTAGTAAATTCTGCATAAACATATTGGGATGTAAATTCGTCCATGCAACGCCGCTGTCGCGAAGATATGCTTCAATCATCTGATGCCAAGCGAAAACCGTAGCGTAGGAGTCCTGGTCTGTCGTGAATGCGCCGAGGTGGACGATATGATTGACACCATTACGCTTTGCCGCATCGATAAGTGATTTGCTTTGCACAAGCATGTCAACCGTATAACCAGTTATCAGAAAAATGCTTGTGACGTTTTTCAATGCCTCATCGAAGGTTCTTGGATCATCAAGATCGATAAAGCGCGATGCTCCGAATTGATCTGCAAGCTCTTCCAGATTCGCTTCCCTTCGCGACCCTACCGAAAAGTTTGCTTTTCTCCTTTTTAGGTTTTTTGCAACAAGTTTTCCTACTTGTCCTGTTGCACCCAACACGAGCAAGTTGCTTGAACTGTTCATGTGAATCTCCTTTCGCTTTTTCTCTTGAGTAGTTGCCCGAACAAGTTCGTTTACGACACCAGCGCCCTCCTTCTTCATCGTTCGTTTGCTCGCAATCGAGTTACTGGCGCACAAGAGCCACGACACTTGCTAAGCTATGTGCGAATGGGGTACGAAGGTTCCTTTCGCCGTGTTGTTACAGTGTTACAGATGATGTATCATTTGTAACGATTCACAAATATGCAGAAAAAATCTTTTGAACGAGATGCAGCACGGCGGCGAGTCATCCTTGATGCTGCCCGCGACTGCATCCTTAAATTTGGCTATGCGAAGAGCTCGCTCGAAGATATCGCCAAACAGGCAGCCGTATCGCGACCGCTGATCTACCGGAAATTCAAGAGCAAGGAGGAGATTTTTGGCGCCGTTCTGGAGGACCTTTTCGAAACACAGTATCGGGCCGCGGAACACGCTCTTGCAAAGCCGGGAAGCAGACGGGAAAAGCTTATGTCGGTCTATGAAGCTCTGCTGCTTGACCCGTGGAGGGAGCTAATCGTGGATGCTCCGATGGGCACGGAATTCTATGAGGCATGCAGACGAGTCACGCCGGACATTGACGAAAGGCGCAGAAAGATTCAACTTAAGTACACGCAGGCTGTCCTTGGTACTAAAGAGGTCTCGGAGGTCTTCATGCTGGCTGTAGACGGGCTCACTCACGATCTACCAGCGACAAAAGTTCTCCGCAGGAGACTTGAAGTGCTGATTGATCGATTCGTTCGCGACTAAGCCTCGGTGGTCCAGGTCGCGTGCTACCCATGAGCCGGATAGTTCCGGTTCTTCCACTGCCCGCCTTTTCCCTGATAGAACCGAACTGCTGAACTGATTGTCGCCATCAGGTAGAACAGCGCAATCACCGGGAGCAGCAATCCCCAAGCCGGAGAACGCCGGTAACGCCAAAGCGTGGGTTGGAAGGCTATGGCCATGCCAGTCCAGCAAACCGCCCCAGCCCAACGCAGCGCGCCAGTTGCGAAGAGGCTGGGCAGCACCGGCTCAACATACACCAGCAGCATGCCGACGCATGTTCCGATTAAGACCCAGGGCGAGTACCCAAGCTGTACGTAAGCTGTCCGCGCAATCATCTTCCACACGTCGCTGAACCCAGCATATCTCCGCTCACTTACCACCTGTTCCCCGTGCCCGAGCCAGATCCTGTGGCCTCCGCGCTTGATCTCCCGCGCCAGAGCCACATCGTCGATCAGCGCCCGACTGATTCTGTCTACCCCATCGACTCTGCGTAACGCTTCCTGTGCGACCAGCATCGTACCGCCCGCAGCCGCAGCGGTCGTTCTTTCCGGATCGCCAACCCACCGAAAGGGATAGAGCAACTGAAAGAAGAAGACAAAGGCCGGCAGCGTGGCTCGCTCGGCAAGGCTCTCGCACCGCAGACGAACCATCTCCGACACAAGACTGAGTTGATCTCGTTCCGCACGGGAGACAAGCGAAGCCAGGTGTCCCGGTCCGTGCACGATATCGGCATCGGTGAACAGAACGTAGTCCGCCGCCAGCGTCTCCGTTTGCCGCAAACCTTGCGAGACCGCCCACATCTTGCCCGTCCAGCCGGTTTTGAGCAGCTCTCCGTCCAAGACACTGAGGCGTCTGTCCGTTACCGCCAACTCACGCGCGAGGGCTCCCGTTCCATCGGAGCTGTTGTCGTCTACCATCACGATCTTTAGCTCGCCGTTGAACTGCTGAATGAGCAGAGATCTCAGAGTATCTGCGATGTGCTCGGCCTCATCCCGGGCTGGGATCACGACCGTCACCTTGAGCGGACGAGTCGGGTATGCCGCTCCAAGAACGGGTCCGGACCTCCAGAAAGCCCCATGCCCAACCAGTAGCCACACCCAGATCACGACGCTGAGCAGAACAGGAAGAAAGATCATAAGCCATTATCCAGCGGCGTTCGTTAGATCAGTGACTGTAGCGGACGCTTAAGGGATCTTAGCCAACAGGTCAAGCATGTAGGTGTCTAAGCACACACACGCGCCACTAACCTCTTGAGTGCTCTGCGGCGGGATTCTCAAGAAGCTCTGCCACCGTCTTCAGGATCTCACGCGAAAGAGATTTCATCCGATACGGCGCGCGCCCGCGACGCTTTTTGGATGAGAAAGGTGCTCCGCACTTCCCTAAGTGATGTCACTTCACTTGAAAGGTCTCCTCAGCGGAGAGGAACGGTGATACTGTAGCCACTGGGAGAATCGTTCCAACGGCACAGATCGTTACCGGTTCGCAACCAAAGGCAAAGAGGGTGGCCAGCTTAGGCTGGCCTTCTTCTTTAAGTGCCGATAACCTCAGCCCAAAGAATTGACCGAATTCAATTATTAGCTCGCAGCATGAGCCTCCGCAAGGAATGATTATTCCTCATATAGCGTCTCTCCCTCGCTACGGGAATGCCAAGGGCCGGATTATGGCGGCTGGCCTCAGATGGGTAGATGGCTCGTACCTTTTATTTGTAGAGCCAAGGCTTATAGGCAATCTCGATGTTGTATCCGTCCAGGTCGCCGATGTTTGCCGCGAAGTAGTCGGCACGCCATTCGGGCCGAAGGCTCGGTTCCTTGTTTGAAGTAGCTCCCGCGTCTATCGCCGCCTTGTAGCTGGCCCTGACAGCGTCCGCGCTCTCGGCGGTGAATGCGACGTAAAGGTCTTTGGCGACTTCGCCATTCTTCAGCCAGAAACCCGGATTGCTATTGATCGCGAAACCGTGCAGTTGATCGAACTTGTAGGGCATGTCGATGCCAAGCGGCTCAAGCAGCTTCTTGTAAAATTCGCTCGACCGTTTCAGGTCAGGGACGGGGAGATAAATATGGTCAATCATGGCTTTCCTCTTTTCGTTTGACTGTGACAGCCCCACGGATCCGCGCCTTGCGCGGCCACGCTCAGTGCATCTTGGCGAAGCAGTCGCGGGCTGTTGCCGTTCAAGTTGTGATATGCGTCCTCGCGACCAGCCGCCGCAGCATTGGCGCGAGATCTGGCGCCTTATAGAACGGGTGTCCACGGAAGATTTCCGCGCATTTTTCATCCAGGGTGCTGAGGGCCTCATGCACCTTCGGTGCGGCTTCCCGCACCTCGCCTATTCGTTCGCGGACGAACAACAAATTCTCGGGATCGACGTAGCCTGCCTCTATGAAGCCACGCGTCTTCTTGGCACACCGGCAGGGGTTCGCCTGGTTCACCAGTCCGCACTTGTCGTTCATAAAGTTGCCCAAGTCTCGCCGCGCACGGGCCAGGCGTTGGCGAAAGTTGTCGGGAGTGATCTCCAACACCTCAGCGGCAACGGTGTCGCTTACCTCGAAGATCGCACCGAGGATAAAGGTCAAGCGTTGTTCACGATCAAGGCAAAGAAGCATTCCCGAGGTGCAGGAGAGCATCTCCTCGGTCACTAGCAGGTCAGTCTCTGCCGATGTGGCCTTGAGATCGGCCAACTCTAAATCTGGCGTGTCGTCGAGCGCCGCGCCGTAGGAAGCAAAATCGATGGATTCATGCTGCACCTCCACCCGCCCGCGCTTCATATTGAGCACGTGGTTCACTACGATGCGGTATAGCCAGGTGCGGAAGCTGCTCCGACCCTCAAACGACGAGAGCCGGGTGAGTACCTTGATGAGGATCTCTTGCGTGGCGTCCTCAGCATCCTGCGGATGGTGGAGCATGCGAATGGCGATGTTGTAGATCCACGTTTGGTGCCGCTGGACCAGGTCTTCGAGCGCCTGGTGATCTCCCGAGCGGGCGCGTAGAACAAGGCTTTGGTCCTCGTGGTCGGGGGAATTATCTGCTAGCGGATTATTGATAGTCATGGTGCACCTCCAAGCGCCCATATGCCCTGGCTCGATTCTCAGGGAGCCTTGGGTATTGCAGAGAAGTGGGCGCTCACAATCTTCCACTGCCCGCTTTGTTTGATGAAGACCAAGGTAGTTCGGCCATGGATCGAGATAACCTTGCCGTCTTTCGTTACTCCCGTAAACATGTCGTGGGCATTTACGATACCAACGGTATCGCCATACACGCGGCACGATGGTTGCCGGAAGCCGAAGCTCGCTGAGGCTAAGCCCGCCACCACCTCGTTGAGATACTTGGCGAAGAGCGGCTTGCCGTCGAATCGGTACGGAACGTGGTCGAACACCTCCAGGTCATCAGAGAGCATCCCCAGGAAAGTCTTGAGGTCGCGCTGATCGAAAGCATCGGCGAACTTCTGTGTTAGGGCTTGGAGTTCATTCACGCTCATGTTTGTGTCTCCTTTTATCTGGTTAGACACACGCCGCGGCACACTGTGACAGAACTATACTGCCGAAGCTGCTCACCGCCGGGGCGCTGGCGAGTGGAGGGCTCCGATCGGATTGTGGTCGGATGACGGCAATCCGGAGCTTATTCGTCGTCCGTCGGATTAATACCGACGAACGCCGTAGGGTTTACTGCTGTTCGGTGAGTGGGTGTGGCGATTTGGTAACAAGTGTGGGGCCAGGCGCCCTCCATGGTTATACCCGATAACCACTTAGCCGAGATGCATGAGCCGTCTAATGTGCTTTCGCGGGCTTGTTTAAACTGATTAACTGATCCCGAGTCTGCTGGAGAATCTCTCGTGAAAGGTTCGGGTCTGACACGGCACGAGAGAGATTGATCGCTCCCAGCATTGCACTAATCGTGAGAATCGCACGGGCGCGCCGATCAGAGGTTCCATTTGGCGGAACAAGGCCCGTCGAGTATGCCAAGGTGCGCTTGAGGCGTGCGGTATATACGGCCTTAGCCAATCGACTCGCCCGAGTCATATCCCCCAGTAACGCGCCCAACGCGCAGCCTGTTCCCGGAGCATCCCGGTGCTCTTCGGATAAATAGTTCTTCAAAACTTTCGTTAGCGTGTCAGTATGTTCCTCCCAGCGGTCGAGGTCTTGGAATGCGGTGGCCAGCGCCTCAACCACCAGTTCATCGCGTGAAGCGAAATGTTTGTAAAACCCGCCAACAGTAACACCGGCCTCCTTCATCACATCGGCAACGCCGATGCCTTCGAGACCGAGTTCGCGAAACCGCTTGGCCGCAACGTTCACGATCCGAGTGTGCGTCTCCGCCTTGTCACTCTTCGAATAGCCCATCTGTCATCACCATCTCTTCCCGAGTCCGCATGGATCGCTCCAGGCAGAATAAACTCCTAGAGTATCAGCGTACGCTTCATTGGTTGGATGCAAACGGTCTCACCTTGGTGCAAGAAGCTCTTTCCATCAACAAAATATCTCGCCAGATTTGCGAGAAAATGAAGCAAGATGAACCGCTCCAAAAGATTTCGTAAAATACTTTGCAACTTCTGGATTACGCTCCTAATCTACTGTAGTGAGAGACACATCAACTCGTCATAAGCACAGGAGAAGCAATGAGCGACTCGTCCCCAGAGCGGAATAAGGCAATCGTGCTCGAAGCATTCGAGACACTGTTCAACAAGCGCGACTATGCGGCGGCGGAACGCTTCTGGTCGCCGAACTACGTTCAGCACAGCGCGCACATAGCACCAGGTCGCGAAGGTCTATTCAATCTCGTCCGCTCAGTGCCGGAGACGTTGCACTATGAGAACCAGCTCATCATCGCAGAAGGCGACTACGTCATAGCGCATGGCCGCTTCACTGGAATGGGAAGGCCCGCCGCCTGGATCGCCGCCGACGTTATCCGGTTCGAAGACGGTGTTCTTAAAGAGCATTGGGATGTATTGCAGGACGAGGCGACCAAGGCCGAATCTGTCAGCGGCCTCCCCATGTTCGGCGACACATTCCCCAAGTGAAAGCCAAAAACAGCGCGATCGTCCTGAACGCGTTCGACACCCTTTTTATCAGACCAAGGAGGTACTAGCTATGACTTCACCCGTTGTTTCGGATGCAATGTACGTGATTTTGGGGGCGAGCGGGAACACCGGCTCGATCATCGCCAACTCTCTGTTATTGAAGGGCGAGAAGGTGCGCGTCGTGGGACGCGACGCGGGACGGCTACAGCGTTTTGTGGACAAAGGTGCGGAAGCGTTCACGGCTGATCTGAGCGACGCGGCTGCGATCACTAAAGCTTTCAGCGGTGCGCGCGCCGCATACCTGCTGTTGCCACCGGTGAAATCCCGTGAGGTCCAGGAGCGAGAGAGCGATGCGATTGCGAAAGCTGTGAAGGAGTCCGGCCTGCGCTACGCAGTGCATCTGAGCAGTTACGGCGCGCAGGTTCCGGAAAACACCGGACCACTCGTGGGGCTGCATGCTTCGGAAGAAAAGCTGAATGCGATCAGCGGGTTGAGCGCTCTGCACCTGCGTGCCGGGTATTTCATGGAGAACAATCTAGCTGCGATAGGCATGATTCATGGGATGGGATTAGTTGGAAATGCGCTGCTACCTGACGTGAAGCTACCCATGATCGCGACGCGCGACGTTGGCAACTACGCCGCGCAGCGCCTCCTACACCTGGATTTTTCTGGCAAACAAACCCGCGAGCTGCTTGGCGAACGCGACCTATCGATGACGGAGGTTACCGCGGTGATTGCGCGCGGCATTGGCAAACCGGATCTGCGTTACCAGCAACTCTCGTATGAACAGGTGCAGCAGGCTTTGACAGATCTGGGTGTTCCGCCGAAGGGAGCCGCTTTGTACGTTGAGATGTACAAAGCAATAAACGAACAAGTCGTCGTTCCGTTAGAGCCACGTTCGCCTGAGAACACCACGCCTACGTCCTTCGAAAGCTTTGTGCAGGATGTTTTTGTGGCTGCATATCGCGGGAAAACTTCCAACGCTTAGGCTCAGCCCCCACGGTGGTACGCCAGTGTGCATTGGAGAGTTCCGGGAACCCTATAAACAACGCTCACTAATTGATGGTCAGAAACAGGGGAATGTTTATGAAAAACGCCAAGGAACTCATGCTTGAATACACCGCTTTCTCGTTCAGAGATCCGAAGAAGGCGGCGGAGATGTTTGCTGAAGATGGCGCCTTTGAGATGCCGTATCTCGCAGCCTTCGGATTACCTCCGCAGTACAAGGGCCACGACGCGATCGCCGGCTTTTTCCAATCCGTGCTCGATACCTATCCGGGTTTCCAATTCGAGAATGTCAAGGTGCTGATCGATACTCCCGACCAAGCCTTTGCAGAATTTGAGGCCACTGCGACGTCAACCAAAACGGGACGAACCGTTCATCAACTCTTCTTTGCGCGGCTGGTTGCCGAGAATGGAAGGATCAAGCTGTTTAGAGAAGCTCTGAATACGCTGGAAGTGGCCAAGGCCAATGTACAAAATAGCGCGGACTTGTTTTGAAAAAGGGTTCGTTGAGTTGTCGCGAGTATCCCGCGCTGCATTTAGCGAACACAAGTTGTCAAATCAACCCAACTACGCTCGGACGAGATTACTCAGGGAGAGGAATCAATGACAACAATAATGGCGTTTCGGCTGGCTTCGGTGGTCACGGCAATCGATGTCCTGGTCTCGTGCGGCTTTTCTATCGCGGCGATCATGCGTCCGCAAGTCCTGGTCCCTGCCGAATCCGTTCGAACGCGGGCGTCGTTGCTATTGGCGATGTACGCGGCGGCGCCCAGAATTCCTCTGGCTTTGCTCGTATTGGGGGCGATCTACAAGCAGGCGGCGCCTGCGTTGCTGATCCTGGGTGCGCTCGCCGGCGCCATGCAATTACTGGATGTCGGAATCGGTCTGTTTCAGAATGATCTTCGGAAATGGGCTGGGCCGCTCCTTTTCGCCGTCCTCCAATTCTTCGTGGTGTATCTGCTTCACATATCCGTGCGGATCACGCCGTAAACCAAGCACGGATAAACGCACACTACGGCCCGGCACTTTCCAAGTTCGCCCCAGTTGCGGCGGTGAAGTGGATGTGCTGCATCGGCTTCACGCCACGATGTAATACCCAGAAAATAGTGCACGCATGATGCAAACTCCAGCGCACTGAATTTTCTTCAAAACGAAAGGATTCTATCCATGGGAACGCACCTCACATTGACTGCCAGCGACGACCACAAGTTCGATGCCTATCGTGTCGATCCAGCGGGGACGCCTAGGGGCGGAATCGTCGTCATTCAGGAACTCTTCGGCGTTAATCGTCACATCCGCTCGGTCGCTGACCGTTTTGCTGCGCTCGGCTACGTCGCGATTGCGCCGGCTCTGTTCGATCGCATTGAAGCGGGGTTCGAAAGCGGTTATTCGCCGGAAGAAGTGCAGGCCGCAAGGCGCTTTGTCGCCAATCCACCAATGCAGGCCTGGATATTGGATATCGCTGCGGCGCGCGAGGCGATCGCTGACGTCGGCAAGATCGCGGTCACCGGCTTCTGCCTCGGCGGAACGCTGAGCTATGGCGCGGCTGCTAATCTGCCGGGCTTCTCGGTGGCAGTCGGCTATTACGGCGGCCACATCGTCAGGATGGCCGATCAGTCCCCGAAAATCCCGACCATGCTGCATTTCGGTGAGTTGGACACGCACATCCCAATGAGCGACGTCGAGACGATCAAGTCGAAACAGCCGTCGGTCGAGGTCTACACCTATAAAGCTGATCACGGCTTCCAGTGCGACGAACGCGATAGCTTCTCGCCCGAGGCAGCTCAAATCGCTTGGGGCCGCACCCTGCGCTTCATCGACAGCCACATGTAAGACAATCGCCAGCGACAATGGCTTGGAACTCACGTCCAACGCCGTACTCATATCCAATATTGATGATGATTGTCATCAAAGCTACTTGCTGGATGAAACCTATGGATCAGACGTCGCAAACCGAAGTCGTCAGCACAGTGTCCGCCACCGACGAGACCCGGAAAATTCTTCCTATCTTCCTCGTCGTGCTGATCGACGTGCTCGGGCTGATGATCATCCTCCCGCTGCTCCCGTTCTACTCGGAGCAATTTGGAGCAACCCCCTTCGTGGTGGGAATGCTGATCTCGATCTACGCGCTCTGCCAACTTGTTTCGGCCCCGCTGCTCGGCCGCTGGAGCGACCACATGGGCCGCAAGCCCCTCCTGATCGTGAGCCAGGTGGGCACCTGCCTGGGATTCTTGCTGCTCGCCTTCGCAAACTCCGTGCCGCTGATTTTTCTTTCCCGCATCATCGATGGCTTGACCGCCGGAAATATTTCCTTAGCTCAGGCCTATATTTCCGATGTAACCCGCCCCGAAAAACGTGCGGCCGCATTCGGCAAGATTGCCATGGCTTTCGGGATCGGTTTCTTCCTGGGCCCGAGCCTCACGTCCTTCCTCTTCCAGTTCGGCCCCAAGGCGCCGATCCTCGCCGCGGCCTTCCTTTCTTTCTGTAGCATCGTCTGCACCGCCACGCTGCTTCCAGGCGGCAAAGTAGGAGCCGCCGCGCAAGCCGCTCCCCAGGCCCGCCCTCAAGGCCTCTTCGCGTTCGGCATTTATCGTAAGTACCTTGTGTCGCCGCGCCTGCGCAGCCTGCTGGTGCAGATTTTTATCTTCTACTTCACTTTTTCGGCTTACATCTATGGCTTCGCGCTCTTTGCCGAACGTCGCTTCACCTACGCCGGAAAGCCGCTCAATCCCCAGCAGATCGGCTACGCGTTCGCCTACTTCGGTCTGATCGGGATCATTCTGCAGGGCTTCCTGCTTGGCCCCCTCGTACGCCGCTTTGGCGAGCGGCGCCTGGTGCTCTACAGCTTCACGGCCTGCATCGTGGGCTACCTGGCGTTTTCGTTCATCGACGTTCCACTCTGGATCGCGGTTCCTGGGCTGTTCACCAGTTTCGGCAACGGCGTCTTGCGCCCGGCGATCACCAGCGAGATCAGCC
>Ga0206827_1024_pt1 | contig 41887 bp, 34 predicted proteins | sample Alteio_BWOrgCont_77_FD_152852 | JGI IMG/M metagenome (GOLD analysis project Ga0206827, IMG submission 152852) | Enriched cells from forest soil in Barre Woods Harvard Forest LTER site, Petersham, Massachusetts, United States -... | ecosystem: Environmental > Terrestrial > Soil > Temperate forest >...
ATGCACTGATGCTGAACCTAAATGTTGATTTAATAAGCGTTAAATCACCTATTGTTCCTTACTTAAAAGTCGGTGCTGGTATAGCAAATAACCACGCTTACGAATATGTAAAAATTACCAACCCTGGTGGCGCTGTAACCACCACTACTACTTATAATGGTAGAACCAAGAATGACTTTGCCTGGCAAATAGGCATGGGACTCAATATCGAAACTACTTCACTATTTGATATACAACTTCAATACACGTTTACCACTCTTGGTAAGATTGAAACTGGCGCAACTGCAACGTCGGTATATAGCAGCGGTCTCCCCTCAACATCGATTTCAACACAGCCAAAAACAGGGAAATTGCAGCAGCACATTGGAACTATAGGAATGAGGTTCAGATTCTAAACGGCCAGTTAGCCAAAATTAATCATTATACGAAGAGCGCTCTATGACCACCACTCCCATGACAACTGATCTTCAAACTTGGGCAAAGCAAGTAATTGCACTCGCAGGTTACCCAATAGAGAGTCAACAAAGTTTTGACATTATCGTCGATAGTGTTACCACAGTGGAGGATTTGTTTGCACAATTACCTTTTTTAAAAAATGATATTTATATGCCAGGAGTGGCAACAAACATTGTCATTACAACTGCTCTTAATGCAGCGGCTGGTGGTGGCGGTGGTGGTATCCCAAGTGAAGCAGAAATTCAGGCCTTGCAAACAGAAATTGTCAACCTCGAAAACAATAATATAGCCAGTAACGCAGCGATTGCCTGTTCTAAGTTAAACTTAGCAAATTGCATTGATAATAATGATATTTCAAGTAATGCCAATATAGTAGGCACACAGCTATCGGCGGGCGCAAATATAGCCGGAACACAATTGTCGGCGGGCGCAAATATAGCCGGAACACAATTGTCAGCTGGAGCTAATATTGACTATTCTAAGCTTCATTTGGCAAGCAGTATTCAAAGCAGCGATATTGTTGATGGCACTATTACTACTGCTGATATTTCCAGTGCGGCAAACATAGTAGGCACACAGTTATCTGCTGGTGCAAATATAGTAGGTACACAGTTATCTGCTGGTGCAGCTATTGCAGGTAGCCAGCTTGCTGCAAGTGCAGGCATTACTGGTGCTCAGTTAGCAGCTGGTGCGGCAATTACAGGAACGCAACTAGCAACTAACGCAAACATACTAGGTACGCAGTTATCTGCTGGAGCAAATATAGTAGGTACACAGTTATCTGCTGGTGCAGCTATTGCAGGTAGCCAGCTTGCTACAAGTGCAGGTATTACTGGTGCTCAGTTAGCAGCTAATGCAGCACTTGCTGGTACTCAACTCGCGGCTAGTGCAAATATTGTAGGTACACAGCTATCAGCTGGAGCAAACATAGTAGGTACGCAGTTGTCTGCTGGTGCAGCTATTGCAGGTAGCCAGCTTGCTACAAGTGCAGGTATTACTGGCGCTCAGTTAGCAGCTAATGCAGCACTTGCTGGTACTCAACTCGCGGCTAGTGCAAATATTGTAGGTACACAGCTATCAGCTGGAGCAAACATAGTAGGTACGCAGTTGTCTGCTGGTGCAGGTATTACTGGTGCTCAGTTAGCAGCGAATGCAGCAATTGCTGGTACTCAACTCGCGGCTAGTGCAAATATTGTAGGTACACAGCTATCAGCTGGAGCAAACATAGTAGGTACGCAGTTGTCAGCTGGTGCAGCTATTGCAGGTAGCCAGCTTGCTACAAGTGCAGGTATTACTGGCGCTCAGTTAGCAGCTGGTGCGGCAATTACAGGAACGCAACTAGCAACTAACGCAAACATACTAGGTACGCAGTTATCTGCTGGAGCAAATATAGTAGGTACACAGTTATCTGCTGGTGCAGCTATTGCAGGTAGCCAGCTTGCTACAAGTGCAGGTATTACTGGTGCTCAGTTAGCAGCTAATTCAGCAATTGCTGGTACTCAACTCGCGGCTAGTGCAAATATTGTAGGTACACAGCTATCTGCCGGAGCAAACATAGTAGGCACACAGTTGTCTGCTGGTGTAGCTATTGCAGGTAGCCAGCTTGCTGCAAGTGCAGGTATTACTGGTGCTCAGTTAGCAGCGAATGCAGCAATTGCTGGTACTCAACTCGCGGCTAGTGCAAATATAATAGGTACACAGCTATCAGCTGGAGCAAACATAGTAGGTACGCAGTTGTCTGCTGGTGCAGCTATTGCAGGTAGCCAGCTTGCTACAAGTGCAGGTATTACTGGTGCTCAGTTAGCAGCTAATGCAGCAATTGCTGGTACTCAAATCGCGGCTAGTGCAAATATAGTAGGCACACAACTGTCAGCCGGAGCAGCTATAGCAGGAACGCAACTAGCTGCAAGTGCGGGTATTACTGGTGCTCAGTTAGCAGCGAATGCGGGAATTGCAGGTACTCAACTCGCGGCTAGTGCAAATATTGTAGGTACGCAGCTATCTGCCGGAGCAAATATAGTAGGCACACAGTTGTCTGCTGGTGCAGGTATTACTGGTGGTCAACTTGCCGCAAGTGCAGGTATTACTGGTGCTCAGTTAGCAGCGAATGCAGCAATTGCTGGTACTCAACTCGCGGCTAGTGCAAATATAGTAGGCACACAACTGTCAACTGGTGCAGCTATAGCAGGAACGCAACTAGCTGCAAGTGCAAACATTATTGGTAGCCAACTTTCTGCTGGTGCAGCAATTACAGGAACCCAACTAGCTGCCAATGCAAATATAATAGGTGCTCAGTTATCAGCTGGCGCTAGTATTCCTTACTCTAAGTTGAATTTGGCAACTAGTATTGTTAATAGTGATGTTTCTCTTGTTGCAGGCATTTCTTACTCTAAGTTAACTTTGTCTAATAGTATCCAGGGCACCGATATTGCAAGTAGCGCAGGTATAGTAGGCACTCAACTATCAGCTGGTGCAGCTATAGCAGGAACCCAGCTAGCTGCAAGTGCAAACATTATTGGTAGCCAACTTTCTGCAGGCGCAGCTATAGCAGGCACGCAATTAGCAGCTAATGCAAACATTATAGGTGCTCAAATATCAGCTGGTGCGAATATTGCATACTCCAAGTTACATTTAGCGAGCAGTATCACAGGTAGTGACATTACTCCTACAGCAAATATAGTAGGCACTCAATTATCATCTGGAGCAAATATAGTAGGTACTCAATTATCATCAGGAGCAAATATCGCAGGTAGCCAGATATCAACCGGAGCTGGGATTACTGGTTCTCAGTTGGCTAGCGCTACGATAAGGACAAGTCAACAAGGTTTTGCGACATGGAATGTGGGTGGCACTGATTCCTGGACAGGAAATACAGATAATCTTTCAAGCTCCATAACAGGTTGCAATAATGGTGGTACGATTGGAGACTCAACAACATATTTCTCAGTTATCGCCTCTTCGCCAAGTAACGGACAACATGTAGATGTTGCGGATTTGCATGCAATTCTAGTGCAGTGTGGTGCGCATTGCACATCGCAAGTTGGCTTGTCAAACTGCTTTAACCATTTCTTTGTTTATGCCTAAAGTTTTATATCCTCAGCTATAATGCAGGACCTTTATCGAACTTTTTCTCTTCGTCGCCAAACATTCTAGAATATACATCTTTTTGCGGAGATGGACATTTGGATATTGCAACACTCTTAGAAAAATTGGGGAGGAGAAAACTGTGTACAATAAAGTAAGGTACGCCAGCCGTAAATGCCTTTGATATATCTTTGCAAACCAACCTCAGTACTTCTTCTTGCTGTGCTATATCATCTAAACCAGTTAACAGTTTTTGGGCATGTAACTCACGATATATGCAAACTCTTCTAACCAGGCTTGGCTTCGTTTTTAGAAGAGAATCTAAGGCATCCTTCACTCCTGAATCTAATTTTGATATTTCTTCTTTATCAGCATGTGCTAGCAATGTAGGTAGTACTGGACTTTTCATTGTTTTTAAGCATATTAATGATGGAGCTAGCTTTTTAGTTGAAGAATCCATCTCAGCAAATAATAACTCAACTATTGGCACAAAATGTATTATTGGATGGAGATAGAATGTAGTTTTATGATTACCCAATAAACTAGATCTTCCAGCCGCAAGCATTGCTTGTTTTTTTTCAGTATTAATTTTATCTAACATTAATTCAACCAATGGCAGTGATCCAAGTTTAATTGCATTTTGGAATAGACTAAAATTAGAATCCCGGATTAGTTGCTGGCTTTGTACGAGGGGGGCAGCTTTCAACAGCATTAAACATATATCTGGGTTACATTTAATAAAATCATTAAACGTAAGCTCTTCAATAAGTTTTGCTTGATCTATTGGGCTCATATCCATCAAAATGGTTTTTACCTGAGTTGTATCACCCTTGCGAACGGCCTCGCAAAACCACTCGGATAGCTCAGCAAAAGTCATGGGGTTTTTCATTTTTTCTCACTATATTTAGTTAAATTCGCACTTGATTTTGGTATTATAGCATATTATAGTTAGAAATTCATTAAATATTTATGTTAAGTTGTTAAATATTAAACTTTTCTGGCAATGGTACATGAGGTTCGCCGCGGAAGTTGATTGCGTTTTGGAATTTAGTGCAGCAGGTTGTAAAACGCTTGTCGCAGCCCGCTGTAGCCTTGAAGGTATCACCCGGAGTAAAGGTGTTAGGTGCAGGAAGCATCAGTTCAAAACATACTCCTTGCTGGGTTCTAACTTCCATAATTCGCCCAAGGTTTTTTCCCGACACAAAAACTATTCTACCACCGGAAAAATAGCTATCAGGCTGAGTGATTCCTTCAGCGACAAATGAAGTCATGCCACTTGCTCTCAGCACTTTGCCAACATGTGTGTAGCGCTCGGCATTCAGACCGCAGCGGGAATCGCAGAAGGTGGCGCGACAGGATGGGGAATAAAGTTCGCCAATGGTTTTAGAGAAGGCCTGCATAAGCCCCCTAACCTCGGCAACAAAATGATTAGTGCCAGCCTGCACTTCCCCCAGCCAGCCCCTGCGCAATATGAGCTTGCCCTCCTGAGGAGCAAGATAGTTAACAAGGAATACCGTTACTTCAGCTTGATCATAAAGTCCGGCCAAAATATCGGCTTCAGTGATAGCCTCAGATTCAATCACGCCTTCGATTTCCAGATTATCAACACTGAGATTACTTGTGCTTGCAATCGCGCTCGGAGTAAAGCTAGAGGAGCTTTTATAGGTTAGATTATCAATAACTAAATCGGTATCAAAGGAAGTAAAAGCAAGGGTAAGCGCATCGCGGCGGGTGAGCTTCCAGCATAACGCCAAAGTGGTTAGTTCTTGCGCCAGATGCGATTTGAGTTGTGAATTGAGGTGATGCATGATTATACCTTTATTTCAATTATTGGAATGGATATGCGCCCTTGATGCGCGAGTTCCAGATCAAGGAAGTCAGTATCGAAGCGCACAGGAATATCGTACTCAAAACTCGCAGTGATTTTGCTGCCTTCTTTTGGCGGCTGCTCACAAGTTATTATGCCTGAGGTATAATCGCAGGTGAATGCTACAGGTTGTGTATCAGCAAATACCTTTACACTATTAGGGCACGGTTTGCTGATAGTGCGTTTATCAATGCAATTGCCGCTAACATAGTTTTTGCAGAGCTGATAGCAGGTAGTCATACCATCTGAGAGAGCAATCAGCTCATGATCAGCGCTATAGTCTGCCCAATCCCGAAAGCGAAAACCTATGCCCCTGCCCTTATGGGAACGGAAAAAGCTGATTAGAGTTTCCAACTGCTCAGTGTTTTTGAGCGCCGGAGCCAGGTCATAACGAGCGCGCGCCGAATGCCAGTTAATGTTGCGCTGCTCATGCCCGCAGATTGTAGTCAGAATATTGGTGGAATATTCGGCACCACCGGATGCAGCAAGCGCAATATCATCCGGCAGCCTTTCTTCCGAAAAGTTCGGTATTAGTTTCATTTTAGCCTCTGGTTTTGGTTAATTAGTTTATACTTTAAGCATGGTTCACCACGTCGCTTGCGCTCCTCGTGATGACGGTGCCATGCCTCACAACTGGATCCCCGCGGAGCTCACTCTACTCGTGATTGATTAATGTTGTCGTTGCGAGGCCCGCAGGGGCGCGGCAATCCAGTGGTGAGGTCGTATTATTCAGACTTAATGCAAAATATGAATTGTGTTTTCCAGTTCATTTTTTTTCTTCTTCTTTGAAGGGAAGTGCTTTTTGAGCAATTCGCCGCACTCATGAATGGCAGCGACAAAAGCTTTATCTGTAGTATTGTTTTGAATACCAGTGATAATAATGTTGCATATCATTTCCCAATCTTTCTGGTGTAATTTCTCGGTAATAGCATAATCCCCTTTGATTACTACTCTTCTTTCGAAGAGGGAAACATAGATTAAGATTCCAGTCATGCCACGGGTATGCCCTACTCCAAATTTATAGAAACTCTCACAGGCCTTGCTTTCAACCTGATCATGTATGGATTTCTTGTCTAAAAATGGTCGCTTAAGCATGGGAAAATGTGATGCGATCTTTTCTCCTACTATGAAGGATACAAGGTAGATACAAACTACTAATCCCAGCAATCTGTATGGCCCTAAATCCATCCTATAAACCAGGTAGTTGTGCAACACTAACCATATTACACTGAAGACAACTATTGAGAAAAAAAGGCCAAAAATACACCCGGCAAATTCATATTTGCCTGAGATATTTGCTATGACCGGGACTATTTCACCGGACGTGCCACGTTCCGCCTTAATAAGTGCTTCACGTATTTTGTGCTTGTCATCATTTGAAAAAAAATGTTTTATCATAACTACTCCTTACCATGAACCACTGGCGCCTCCGCCTCCGGAAGACCCGCCTCCAAACCCACTGCCACTGCTGCCAGCAGATCTGAATATAAAAAATATAATCGCACCGAGTGCAAGTATTACTAACCAGCCCCAACCACTCCTTCCACTTTTGAACAGTGAAACGATGACAGCTACGCAAATTAGCGCAAACAAGATCATAACAGGATAAAACCAATAGGGAACCTGTTGAGCAGGCAGAGCCAGCCCCCGAGCAACGGTATCAAGTGCCTTCACCCCTTCCAGTATGCCAGAAGAGTATTCGCCGGCTTTAAATTTCGGTATAATAATGGTATTCATGATAGTTTGAGCATCATTATCATGGCGGTGTGCCCAGTCGCTACCAAACTCAATTCTAGCTTTGCGGTCAGCTACTGAAACAACTAACAAGATACCGTAATTTCTGTCTTTGTAGCCAATACCCCAGTGATCAAAAAGTTCTGAGGCATATTGTTCAATTGTATAACCAGCGGCATCGTGCGCAGCAAATGAAGATATAGTGGCCACATATAAAGGAATTCTTTGCTCGCGCAGCAATTTAAATGCGATCTCATTGATTTGTGTCTGATCAGCTTTCTGTATAACATTGGCTTCATCAATAAACATATCCTTTGCTGCTGGCTTCTGAGGAAAAGTTACAGCCACAGCATTTTGAGCAAAGAGCGCAATGCAAACCAATGCAGTGATAATAACCAGTCTGGATGCAGCAAAAACTCTTAACATATTATTTATACTTCATAGATATCTACTTAAGCTTAGCAAATATTTTGCTGCAGCGCAATTACAATACAAAATAACTGAATTCGTCTTCGCGGAGCATAAGTGCGTTGCGCGGGGTCACAGCCATTTGCGAAGGCAGCGAGATTTTTGATCTGGTAATTTTATAAAAGAACTTTTTAATCTTACTGTTGTTTTCGCCATACTCGCCAATGGTCTGCAATGCGAGTTGCACGAATTTACTCATATCATCTAAAGAGCCCTTAGCTTTGATCGCTTCATTGAACATGATATTTCCTGCATTAAGCGTGACCTGGTCAGCATTATTAAAGATAGGCATAAAGTCCCGATTTCGCTCAACCAGGCCATAAATATATCGGTTTTTCCAACAAAGTGCTATCTGACCTATTATATGATCGACTTCATGCTCAAACAACCCGGCTATTTCTTCTGGTTTTTCCGGATTGATTTGGCCCAACAGCCTTTGCGATATTTTCCATAATCCGTTTTCTGCAGCTATATAATTATCAGAGTAAATACCCTCAAGCAAGCCGGGGTCATTCAGCTTCAATTCATAAGGCAAAATAGCCCTTCTCTTATCGCCAGTTAAACCAGTGCGCCGCAAGGCTTCTTCAGCTATAAACCAAAGCTTTTCTGGGGTAGTCAATGCAAAAAATTCTGATAATTTTGAGGTGGGAGCAGACGGTGCTGTATTCTCTTCAGAAGCGGCTTTGGGCAAAACATCATCATGCCTGACGATTCGCTTATACTCATTAATTTTTGCAAGTAGGGCCTCATCGATATTCTTTTCTGCCGCACTTCCAACCGAAGCCCCCATGGCGCTACCCCTCGGCAAGGCTGCTGCTGTGCTTGGAGATGATCCGCCATTGGCTATTGCAGGAGAGATACGTACAATGGTCTTTTCGATTTCATCAAAGTGCGAATTCAATTTATCCCGCCAATCCTTATTTTCCAGCTTTTCTATAAGCTTGCCCAGGTTTTCGTGTTGCAAAATTACATGCAGCTCAAAATTAGAATGCAATTTTTCTTCAATTTCAAAAAGATTGATCTTGGAAGACAGCTTTAACATTAAGAGGTAGGCGATTACCTCTTTGAGCTGGTTATTATTGGTTACTGCCATGTCCCGATGGAATTCCAGTTGATTAAGCAAACTGAATCTTTGCGGATCAATATTATCACTATTACTCAAAGCTGGAAGGAATTTCATAAACCGGTCCAGCTGAGACTCCACATCAGGCGCAAGCAACACGTCATTCAGCTGCTTTACCACATCGGACTGTAAATTTTCTGCTTTCATAACTTTCACTCCAATCCCTTAATACTATTAAACATGAAAATAGTTAATAATTGGTAAACGAAAGTAAATTATCTTAAATGTTTATAAAGAGCGCCCCTCATTCTTATTTTCTTCTTGCGCGCCAGGTGTCCTAAGGGTAAGCACACATGAAGGGACTTCTATAGCAGATTCCAAGTCTTTTATATTTAAGAATAAGAATATATGTGAAAGAATACTAACTTCCAGCTCTTTAAACATTCTTTCCACATTGCGACAAACCAGTTTGAGTACAGCTTTTTGATTCACAATTTGCTCAAGGCCTGTATGTATATTTTGGACCATTAATTCCAAATAAATAAGGTGTCTATTTTGAATTTTTTCATATGTTTCATCATGAGGAATTACAATTGCTAGGTTTGCCTTAGGCATTTTATTGTAATCTATATATGCGCTTACCAAAGGAGTTAGTTGAGTCTGTAATGAATGGTAAGTTTCTGGTGATTCCACCTGACAATCAATGATGTATTTTATTGCCTTTATTCTTCCCTCAGGTGGTAATGCTTGCAATAATAACTCAACAACTCGTATTGAAGGTACTATGGGCATGTCCAAGATTCCAATCCTAACTGGTGGTATAAATGCAACTCTCATCCCATAATCTGCCATTTGATTTCTTAGAGCTAAGTCTGCTGCATTTAGAAAAAATTCAACTGAATCGGTGTGACCGTAGAATACAATACGATGGAATTCACCAAACATATAATTATTAACTATGAATTGTTTTCTACCCGGCTCTTGAATGGAGTTAATGACATCAAAAAGAAACTTTACAACTTGCTGATGCTCTCGCTCCGTACACGAGCCAAAAATAGAAAATAATGGATTTGGCATTTCATCTGCAACAGTTCTAAGAATCTCCATTATAATTTCAATATTATTGGTGTGTCGAAAAAATGAAGGTACATTTTTAGCCCAAACTTTGATCATTTCTCGCTTATTTTCTGCGTTAGCTTCCCTCAGAAAAAACTTTACTAAAGGAGTGTTAGTACTCTTTAGGGCAAATTTAAATGCCCAATATCTATGGCAACAGATTAATTGCTGCCTTCTCTCAGGTGTTGCAGCTTTGAAGAAAGCATGCAATATTTTGTTATTCTTAAGAGATACTTCGTTCATTAATGACTCTGGTGGAATCTTGTTGATAAGCAAATTTCCTTCTTCAGAAGTCAATTTCCCAAGAATGCTTTCAACCTTTTTTAGGTCGCCTGCATTTATAGATCTCACGAACTCCTGAGCAATCTCTTGCCATAAAAATTCTGCTACTTCATTGTGACCATTAGCAATTGCTTTACGAAGCGCAGTAAAGCTGGCTGTCTGAATCATAGTAAATCTCAGTTTGGGGTCAATTTCTTGCAATAGCAGTCTTATAACTGGTAAATGACCGGCCTCTGCTGCCATAATAAATGCATTGCACTTATTAGCTCTGATCATCTCCTGTTTATATTGTTTATCAATTCTTTGAAGCAATAATTCGACAACGGCTACATGCCCACCTTCTGCTGCCCAACAAAATGCGCCATAATCATTGGCTTGAAACATCTCTTTTTCTATCTGTAGGGCCTTTGCTTCGCGTAATAAAATCTCCACTATTTCACAGTGACCATTTTCCGCTGCCCACCTAAAAGCTGCAAAGTTATTATATTTCAGTAAGACGCGTTTTAATTCAGAAGATGGAGTTTTTAACATCTCCAGCAAGATATCTTTGTTATTAGACCTTGTGGCACTGGCAAAAATCTCAGGTGCAAACCTGGTTATAAAAGCCAATCCTTCTTCATTGGGCTTCAGTGATTTTAAAGTGCCATTGATTTTTTCTGTATCTCCTGCGCTAACTGCTGCTTCTAGGTTTTGAATAAAATTGCTCATTGCTAAAGTCCTATGATTCATGGTTCGGTTGCATAAAACTTATATCATAAGAATGTTACAGCTATATTAAGTGGCCGAATATTTTTAGGGACCCAGGCTTCAGGGGATAGGCTAGTCTCCGTCTTTGCGACCACGAGCGAAGCGGGGTGAAGCAACTCAGTTTCAACGTTTGCACAAAATTCTAACTTTTTACATCCAACTCGCAACTGGGCTGCCGCGCTTCGCTCGAAGTGACGGTGATTTGGCGTCTCGCAGTGACGGTGATTTGGCGCATTTTAGAGTAAATTGGGATCGTAAGCTGGTGTAAGTCACCCGAAGCCGAAAGGTGGGTTGCCGCGTCGCTTGCGCTCCTCGCAATGACTGATTGAGGGCAGACTTCTCGATTCTGAGTTTCTAACTGTAACTCTAAAAAATCAAGTATGCAACAAGTTTTTTTTATGTAGATGCAATTTTCTTTTTAAGAAATATGTATAAGAACAAAGGATATATAATTCAACTTGTAACCATGCCTTTTAATTAAGAATTAAAAAAAGCACCCTATAAATAAACACTTTGTTGTATTAATATACCTTAATATTGTTTGAGGATTATTATGACTGCAGAAGATAATGTTTGCATACCCGAAGATTATATCCCTACTGATGATGAGCCTTTTATGTCCGATGTGATGCGTGCTTATTTTAAAAACAAATTACTAGATTGGCGTTCCCTACTCATTGCTAATAAAAATAAAATGGATAAAGACATCCAGCAAGAAATGCTCAAAGAGCCAGATCAATTGGACTTAGCTATGCATGAAGCTAGGCTGGGAGGCGAAATTCTCCCTGAGGCTAAACGTGATCGAATGCTTATTGCGGAAGTCGACGCTGCTTTAGAGCGAATGATTATGGGCTCATATGGTTATTGCGAAGAAACCCACGAACCAATTTGTGTCGCTCGGCTTGTTGCCTGGCCCATAGCCCGCTTCTCTGCAGATGCTCAACGCGAGAGAGAAGAGAATCTACAATATATTCGAGGGAACGTCTAGGGCAGATCTTCAATTGCCAGGGCATGCACACCTTCTTTCAATTCAGCAGATAGCAGAGCATATATAGCCCGGTGACGGTCTACCGCATTTTTTCCCGCCAAAGCCTGGCATTTAATTCTTACCCGAAAATGGGTTTCTCCTTCGGGTTTGGAACCGGCATGACCGATGTGTTGGTGCGATTCATCTATGACTTCCAGATGTTCCGGGTGTAAACCCAATGTTAACTTTTCAATGATTCTTTGGCGCATTTAGGGGATCAGTAAAATTGATCCAGTGGCCTGGCGAGATTCAAGCAACTTATGAGCGTCCGCCGCCTTTTCCAATGGAAATTCCGCAAAAATCTTGGGGATAACTATACCATCTACCACGTGCTGCCAAAGATCTTCTGCACTTAAGATCAGCTCCATCCGGTTTTTCTTGTAGTGAAAAAGTGAAGGCCGGGTAAAAAACAGGGACTTTGCAGCCAGGACATTTGTATCTATGCTGGTTACGGGCCCCGAGGATGCCCCATAAAGAACCATGATGCCGATATTAGTAAGGCAATCAATTGAGCCTTTGAAGGTATTTTTCCCAACGGAATCATATACCGCATTGACCCCATGTCCGGCGGTAAGCTCTTTGACTTTGGCTACCCAATCTTCAGTTGTGTAGTTAATCACTTCATGGCAGCCAGCATCAGTAGCGATTTTCTTTTTAGCATCTGAACCGACAGTCCCAATAATATATGCCCCTCGACTTCGACAAAACTGGGTAAGAGCCTGCCCAACTCCACCTGCTGCAGCATGAATCAATACCGCTTTGCCGGGCGCAGTTACAAAAACTCTGGTTGCCAGGTAATGTCCGGTCATACCTTTGACTAAAATCGCCGCCGCAGTTTTATCTTCTATCTCCGGTTTTACAGTAAAAACCAAGTTAGCGGAGATATTTCTTTCAGCGCAATAGGCGCCACTCGGAGCGGTCGCATACGCGACCCGTTCGCCAGGAGAGAAATTTTTGATATCTGAAGCTACTTCTAGGACTTCTCCAACCGCGCTAACTCCGGGGATTTTAGGGTTGGTATTTAAAGGATATGCACCGGTACGATGATAAACATCAACATAGTTCACCTCGATTGCTTTATGGCGGATTCTAAGTTGACCGGGGCCTGGTTTTCCAACAGGAACGTCAGCAATTTCCAAAACTTCGGGACCACCAACCTGATTTATGACTACAGCTTTAACCATATTTTTCCAAATACTTTTTTATATACTCTTCGCCTTTCAAGAGTTGGTGGCGTCATGCTTCGGGATTCGCATTTCGTTACGTATGAAGGATACGTGCCTCATGCTCACCACTTGCATTCCTAACCAATTCTTGAAATGCTATGAGTATAGAATACGACTTAATTATACTACAATTCAAGCTTTTTAACGATGTCACTAAGCGTATAAACCTTATCCACTTTACCTATGGTAATGAATGTAGGAGAAGTTTTCTGGCCTAAAATGCGTGCTGCCAGTTTAGTAATATCCTTGAGTTCAATAGCTTCTATTTTTTCTATCACTTCAGTGGTAGGGATATAACGTCCATATGCCGCATAATTACCAGCGAGCTTTTCCGCGCGGGAAACCGAACTTTCCTGGCTCATTAACAAGCTTGCCCTCACCTGTGCTTTCGCGCGCATAAGCTCTTCGCTCCTTACATCATGGGTTAGTTTCAATAATTCAGCGCAGACAACTTCGATAAGCTCATTAGCATTGTTTTCCGCAGTGCCAGAATAAACTCCAAAAATACCCGAGTCTGAATAGCTTGAGGTAAATGAAGAAACCGTATAAGCCAACCCACGCTTTTCCCTAACTTCCTGAAATAGCCGGGAAGACATACCTCCTCCGGCAATGATGGAAAGCACTTGTTGGGTATAATAGTCAGGGTCAAGGTAGGATAGCGCTTTGATTCCGATTAAAACATGCACCTGCTCTAAATCTCTGATGGTTCTTCTCTCTCCGCCTACATAGCGGGCAACCTCAACATTGGTGGGAGATTGTTTGCTAAATTTTACAAATTTCTCGGTGATGAGTTTATTGAAGACTTCCGGATTAAGGTTTCCTGCACCAGCAACAATGAGGTTATTATAGTGATATTGAGAATCCACAAAATCAATAACCTGATTCCTTGTCACCCCCTTGATGAAGTCAACGGTTCCCAAAATAGACCGGCCAAAAGGTTGATCCGGGTATGCCGTTTCCTGAAAGTGATCAAAAATAAGGTCGTCAGGCGTATCCTCAGTTTGGGCAATTTCCTGAATTATCACTCCCCTTTCCTTCTCCATTTCCTCTTCCGAATAGGTGGAATTTTGCAAAATATCAGCGAGGATATCGACTGCAATATGCACATCCTCTTTTAAAATTTTAGTATAATATACTGTTTTCTCACGCGAAGTATAGGCGTTAAAATAGCCTCCAATGTTATCGAATTCCTCAGCTATGCTTTTAGCTGTACGAGTTTTGGTGCCCTTGAAAGCCATATGTTCAAGGAAGTGGGAAATCCCATTGTTTTCCTTAACCTCGCTGCGGCTGCCCGATTTTATCAGCACAGAAACTGCCACAGATTCAATGTTATCCATTGTATCGGTAGCAATCGTTAACCCATTTTCTAAACAAAAACTGCTTTCAGACATTCTATCTTCAAATATTTATATTCAATAAAGATTACGCTATTTTGGCGATAAAGGCAAAGCATATTGCGTGCGGTTAAATAAAATTCAGATTGCATTATAGCGACTTTTATAGGTAGAATGCTATCGTGGCATAGTCATTGCGACCACGAGCGTAGCGTGGTGGGTGGCAGCCCAGCAGTCCAGCTTTACACGATTGCCGCGCCCCAAGTGGGGCTCGCAATGACGGTAGCTTGGCTCTATTCAGTAACTTTATTTATCTGATATTTACATGGTTGCCATATCTGAAATAAAACGTAAGCCTACTCATAAAGTGAAGGTTGGTCATATCACTATGGGAGGAGACGCCCCTATATGTGTGCAATCTATGACTGATACCGATACCGCAGATCTGAAAGCCACAGTGGCGCAGGTTAAGTTGCTGGCTTTAGCCGGTTCAGAAATCGTGCGGATGACAGTCAACAATGATGCTGCAGCCAAGCAGGTTCCCCATATTAAAGAGCAATTGCTGAAAGACGGGTTTAATGTGCCCTTAGTGGGGGATTTCCACTATAATGGCCATATGCTGCTCACCACCTATCCTGATTGCGCTTTAGCTCTTGATAAATATAGAATTAATCCAGGTAATGTCGGATTCGGCGAGAAACATGATAAGCAGTTTGCCATTATGGTTGAGCAAGCTATCAAGCATAATAAGCCTGTACGCATTGGGGTTAACTGGGGTAGTGCCGATCAGGAGGTCGCCCTCAAACTTATGGATTTAAATGCGGCATTGTCTGAACCGAAGAGCTCGGATGAAGTCTTGCGCGAGGCTTTGATTATTTCAGCTTTGACCAGCGCCATCAAAGCTGAAGAAATTGGACTTCCGAAAGATAAGATTGTAATATCCTGCAAGGTTAGCCGGGTGCAGGATTTGGTTTCTGTATATCGAGAATTGGCAAACAGAAGCGATTATGCGCTGCATCTGGGGCTTACTGAAGCAGGTATGGGCTCCAAAGGTATCGTTGCCTCAACCGCGGCGCTTGCAGTGCTGCTGCAGGAAGGGATTGGTGATACTATTAGGGTTTCGATCACGCCGGAACCAGGTGCATTGCGCGATAAGGAAGTGATTGTTGCCCAGCAAATCCTGCAGACTATGGGCTTCCGCTCATTTACCCCACAGGTTTCCTCCTGTCCGGGCTGCGGCCGGACTACCAGCAGCTATTTTAGGGAGCTAACACAGGAGATTCAGGGCTTCCTCAACCAACAGATGCCGGTGTGGAAGAATAAATATCCCGGGGTGGAAAAGCTAAACATTGCAGTTATGGGCTGCATCGTCAATGGCCCCGGCGAAAGCAAGCACTCCGACATCGGCATAAGCTTACCAGGCACGGGTGAATCCCCTGTTGCCCCAGTATTCATTGATGGTAAAAAAATGCATACCCTTCGGGGAGCGACTATTGCCAACGATTTCCGGGCGATTGTTGAGGATTATATCGCTGCCCGCTTTGGGTAGAATTACTGTTCACTGATCAGTGTTTGGTTAGTATACTCGAATTCTGATAATGCATCACAAACATCGCCCACTGTTTCTTTCATTGAATGCATAACATTACATGGTCCATATAATTGATATATAGCATTGCCAATCGCAAGAGCCTTTTCGGTTATTAACCCATGTATAGTTCCATCGTTTGAAGCATCTCTCAAAGCCAATATTGGTAATGGGCTTTCCTCTAATAAAGGAAGAACAACGTCTAAACTCTCAGCTACATTATTATTACACTCCTCATCTTGATAGCAGATAAAGGTCTTTATATCTTTAGCCAGTTTTTCTTTAGAAACTTGCGACAACATTTCCTTAAACTCATTGTCTGTTATAGTGATGATTGATTTGGTTTTGCACACTCCAACCTTTGTATAAGTTGGAGAGGTTATCTCAAGGTTTTTGTTAATAAAATTATATAAGCTTGGAAGCTGAGCCAAATTAAACTCATGAGGTGAAGTTAAGCTCTTTCGAGAAAATATATTGTCAACTACGTGGCGAGAATTAGAACTAATGTGATAGGAAGTTCCGTTAATCACTTGATCCTCCATATAAGTAACTACTTCAGAATGAGGAGCGAGAATTTGATCAAACTTCTGAGCAGCTAGCTGTCCATGACATGCAGAAAGTACCACCTTTAACGGAGTATTTCCAATTTCTTTAGTTACTATACTTAAGATATCACCAGCATTAACATAAGTATTTGGATTTAAAAGCAAAGCCGCATCGGATTGGTCTTTATTAGGCTCACCATGCATCTCAACGAATAAATGCGTTAATTTGGTGTCGTCAAGTCCTTCTTGGATACAAGTTTTTATATCATCAAGTGACTTAGCATGTATTTGAGCATTAACTACCAGTACATTAAATCCTTTACTGAGCAACAGATCTATAGTGTTAGTATTGATAAATGCTCCAATATTATCATCATGTCCCATAATAACCAAAGCTGTTTCTTTAGCAGCACTTAACTTAAATGAAACATACTTGTTATAGTTGTGAAATTGCACCTTACAATTATGCACATTTTGCTGAGTTACATATGAATCAGATATATAAGTACTTGCAGTAGAGCTGCTTATCTCTCCTTTTTTCCAACCTTTTATTGTTAAGAAATTTACTAGATCTGGATGACCATTATTGGCAGCAACAGTTATGGCAAAATAATCAATCTTACCGCCCTTCTTGACTAGTGACTCTACTAATCTAAAGTTACCTTTTAATGCTGCATCTATTATGGCAAAATCTCCTCCACGACTCTCTATCAAGAATTTTACCATTTCCCAATTCTGTTCCATTATTTTTCTTTCTATAACCTGGTCCAAAATTTTTGCACCCTTCTTAAGCAGAAACTCTACTACTTTGCGATGATTATAACATGACGCCCCTGTGATTCCAGAATCCACAAACTTTGCTCCATTCTTCAAGAGGAACTCTATAATTTCAATATCTCCTGCTTCGGCAGCATTCCGTACTGCAGAAAATGGAATCTTGCCGCCCTCTTGGATTAGAAGCTCTACCATTTTTAAGTCCCCACTTCTGGCAGCTGTTGCAATGCCTCTACCAATTTTTGCGCCATTATCCAAAAGGAATTTTACTATTTCAGGAGTGCTTCTTCCTGCAACATACGAGATATCATGAATTTTATCGCCTTTATAAATTAAAAATTTTAGGATTTCGAATTGACCGTTAGTGGCTGCTTCTTCGGCTAACCAACCATTTCCTATCTTTGCTCCATTCTCAACCGAGAATTTTACCATTTCAAAATGGCCAGCTATTATGGCAAGCTGCAATTCATATCCAAAATTATTAATATCTCCACCTTTTTGGAGTAAGAATTTGGCTATGTTGACGTCGCCATTTCTTATAGCGGTTGCCAGAGCAGAATCAATAGGTTCACCAGAGTCCAGGCATTTATTCATCTCAACGTAGGCCTCACTTTTTTGAGTCGCAACCTTCAAGCAATTTAGCATAAAAATATCCATTTTTAAAATATATACATGAAATATTATGCTATTATGGGGATATATGCAATTAATATATTTGCGAATGCTTGTCGAAGATTATATCGCTGCCCGCTTTGGGTAACATTTTGCTGTAGCATAATATTTGACAATCTAACCTTTCCTTTGTTACTCTTCCATATTGATCATAAATTTAATAAGGAGTTTTTATGTCATTCTTTTATTCAGATGAAGAAATCGTAGTAGTGGTAGAACCTGAAGTAAGGGTAGTACCTGAAGTAGTGGTACCTGAAGTGGTGGTATCCAATGACTATGGAGTTGAAATTATAGAGACAACTCCAGTTGTAGAATTTCAAATTGATCTTTGAAAAGAACTTTCTGTTTATTATTTAGAACAAATGTTGAGTTTGATCACGGAAAATAACATCCGCAATGAAGATTGTGAGAAAGATCAATATGGTAAAGAAACATGGTAAAAGCTATATTCCCCAAAGAGGTGATACGTATACCCGAATTTCTGGTATTAGATATTTTTGAGAAGTTTAAAGTTCATATAAATTAATGTCTTAGTGGCTTGCTAATGGGGGCATATCGTCTGATCCAGGCTTAGAACGAGTTACTTTTTGGGCGTGAGACGTCGATTTCTTTCCAGGGAATGGCTCCGCATCAACCAATGGAGGCATATCATCTGATTCAGACTGCACAGGTGTAGCTATGATATCTTTTGAATCTTTGAACACAAATTTGACTGTAGGTTCATTGAGGAACTGATCGACATGAGTGGTTGATGGCAATATTACAGCCAGATCACTTAAGCTATTTTCGCTTACATAAATATATGCTGGTTTCCCATCAATTTGTAGATTGTGCAGTACTGCGAAGGCATATGGATTGCGTCCATCAAGTTCCAAGTTATGTTCATCTAAATAGGCAGCAGCTGGCTTTCCATCAATTTTGATATCATGTAGCATCGCATATTTGTAAGGATCAAGTCCATCGATTGTAAGATTGTTTGCAACTGCGTATAATACGGGATTGGTGTTTTCTATCAAATTTATCCATGCACCTTTCTTCCATTGTTCAGCTGTTGTACCACCCGGAAGAGACATTTTTTCCACGGCTACAACCAGCTTTTGGAATTCTGCCTGTGCCTTCCAGTGCTTTGTAAACCTATCAATAAAAAACTCTTCCAAATCTCTGAAGCTAGTCAGAGTTTTAGTCTTAAACATATTACGGTTATCCCAATTAGGGAATTCATCATCTACCCAATATCTAATCTCTAAACCATTAGGATCAAACCCTAGTTGTTTTAGTATATGTATTCTTGATTTAACAATTCTTGATATTTCATCAGCGGAGATCTTGGCATTTTCACTAAGCGCAGTACTAAATTTACTCACGTCAAAGTTCACATTCTTGTCATACTCATACAGGCGATATCTATTGCTAAAGTTTTTCCACATTTTTTCGCCATCAGTGAACATTACTGCTCCTGATTTCCCCATATCAATTTTTCCAAATACACTTTTAACAAAGGGTCTGCCATCAGCATGTACTTGCCCTGTTGGTTCATCCATGATAACAGCATTGCCTAAATGAATGTCTTCATCTCCTCCTGACAAATAAGCAGCCCAAAGTTTCTCAATCCCTTCAACTCTATCTGCTGCGAGTCGGTACTTAGCAAGTACTCCCCATTCATATGGCGTTGTACTATCAGTATAGTCTGCTATAGATTTGGCTCCAGGAAGAAATTTGGAGCGCATAGAAGTAGTAACATCTGGAGAATTGCTTTTTACGGGCGCTATTACCGGTGAACGATTGTATAACATACGTTCATATAGTGGAGCCATCATGAATTCACACAAGTAATCCATGGTATCAAACTTAGCATTTCTATTAATCATAGTTCCTGGCTTCTTAGGATCTTCAAAAGGTTCATTTGTTTTGCGAGCAAATTTAAACATGTACTCTTGTTTTTCTACATCGATGTCCAATTTGTGAATGCCCACATACCCTTCTGATACGCCAGACGGCTTATCTCTTGACTGCTTGAAACTAGATTGCTTCGCAGAGGTTCTTGCTTCAATATGCTTACCAACTGCCTCTTCAGCTTGGATTCGCTCTTCCAACCTTGGCATAACAGCTGCGAATTGTGGTAAATTAGCTATCTCTTCGAGGTCTTCCAGAAGTCTCACCTTTCTTCCTAATAATTCATTAGTCAAAAAGGCATTGCCATAAGCATCAAGAAGTAGCTTACGGGCATCACCCTTTGTTGCAGGCGCAGCATTTAATACAGCTGAAAAATCTAAGCTACCTTCTACATTTAATAAAATCTTTTCGATACAGACACTTAGATACCCATCTATTTTTCTTAAGCCAGCTACATCTAGCTTTGCATAAGTTGATAAATGTTCCAATAATCTAGCTTTTACCCAAGTCACACACTTGGCTTTAAGTGCCGGGTTTGTTGATAAATTGGGGTCAGCCGCCTCCTCTTTAAACAAGAGCATTTGTGCCGCCATATCCTTATTGAAAACGTTTTTCAGTAGTCTGGGTAATAATAATTTTGACTGCCACGTCATAAAATTTTTTGCTTTATCTATGTTAATATTATTATTAGACAATAAAAGCATTAATAAATAATTAATTAATATTGCGATTTCAAAACGTGATTTGATAGCGAGAGCCAGCACCTAGGCCATACTTTTGAATGAGTTCAGCCTTGAGAAGTGTTGATAAGGAATTGCCAATGGTTCTGCGTGGGAGGTTGGTCATTTCAATAATTAGCTTGGTAGTTAAGCGGGTTTCAGGGTTACCTCTGAAGCATTCCAGTACTTTAGCGGCTGATGGTGACAAGGCAAGCATCTTGTGGTATTTCCTCTGATATATTTCAATATCAGTTAACGCGTCTGATATCATTTTGACCATGAATCTGAGAAAATAGGCTATTTTATACTGGTTTGAATCCTGTGAGAACTTCCCATTCGAACACTGATTCAAAACGAAATAGTATTCTTCCTTATGCTTCTCAATTTGCCGATCGATGGCCAGATATCTAGCGACGCTGGATATAATGGGCTGCGTTGATTGGAGAAGGCTCATAAGAAATAGACCGCGCCCCATACGACCATTACCATCTGCAAAAGGATGGATTGCTAAAAAGCGATACACAAACTCACAGGATATAGCTAAAGGCCAGCGTTCTGTATATAAATTTGCGTTATACCAGCTTACCAAGTCTGCCATAGCAGAAGTAGTTATTACACCGGCATCTGCTGTTTGGAAAACAGTTCGAGTTTCTCCTGTGAATCTGTTGTGCTCTACCACAGAGTTGCTCTGAACTTTATATCTGCCAATATATGGGCCGGCGCCTTGGTAAGGAGACATTAGCAGGTGGTGCAATCCCCTTAAATCTGATTCCCTCAGCGGATACAGAAGTGACGCGTTCTCATAAATGGACATGAGCATACCACGGCACCCGGCAACTTCCTCTATACTGCGCTCACGATCCTTTGATAATTTATTTTCGATTAGCGTGCGATTCGCATCTAAAGCTGTCGTCTTACCATCATTTGTAAGTATAGTATCTAGCCAATCAATCTCCGAGTCTGTCAGCAAAGCATTTTCTATCCGAGTTGAAGCTCCAATCATACTGATACGAGCATAGCGATGAATACTTTCTAGCTCAGCATAGGACAATGTTTGTAACTTTGTATAGGTCCCCAGTAAGTGTCCTTCCAAGTCTTGTAGCATCTTTAGCAAGTTAGGCTCTATTTTATATGAAAGCATGTTTTTACCCTCCATGAACTTGATTGTGCCATATTGTGCCATATATTGCAATACAATTTGGCACAATATGGCGCAATCAAGCTGGAACTCAACTACTGCTAGCGCTTCAGGATAATGTTAATGCTAGCCCAATAGTGGTGACCAGGCCGGATCCGATGCATCTACCGGAGTTTCGATCAGGCGTTCGTTATATCCTGTGACATCAACAGCGTAAATTTTATAACCCGCACCCATTTGCTGGCGGCTAAACATTATTACGCGTCCATTTGGTGCCCAGGTTGGCCCTTCATCCATATACGAAGAAGTAAGTAAGCGCTCGCCCGATCCATCGGTGCGCATCACCCCAATGTAGAATTGCCCCTTCTGCTTGGTAAAAGCAATAAAATCCCCGCGCGGTGACCAAACTGGGGTAGAATAGCTGCCATCTCCAAAACTAATCCGCTTAACACCGGTCCCATCTCGATTCATGACATAAATTTGGGGTTGTCCACCTCGGTCAGAAGTAAAGGCAATGCGTGTACCATCTGGCGAGTATGTAGGCGAAGTGTTGATGGTTCCTGCACCAGAAGTTAAGCGTTGCAACCTGCTGCTACCAAGATCAACTTCATATATATCTGTCGTACCATCTTTTGCTATAGACATGATTGCCTGATTGCCATCCGGAGCAAACCTAGGAGAAAATGCCATGCCAGGGAAATTGCCAACAAGGCGCTGCTGACCAGTATGAATGTCAAGCAGATACACCTGTGGAACACGGCTTTTATAGGACATATAGATCGCACGGTGAACCTTTGGGTCAAACCGCGGGGTGAGCACTAAGTGCTTCCCATCTGTTAATTCTTTATAATTGGCGCCATCATGATCCATTATCGCGAGCTTTTTCATACGGTTAGTTAATACCCCACTTTCCGAGATAAATAGAACTCGTGTATCAAAGTAGCCTTCCTCTCCGGTAAGGCGCTTGTAAATCTGATCGGAAATTTTATGAGCTGCTCGGCGCCATGAAGCCTTAGGCAGAGTAAAGGAACTCCCTTCGATCTGCTTTTCCATAGCCGGATCCCATAGTCTGAATTCTACAGTAACTTTATCACCAGAATCAGTAATGCGTCCCGATGTGAAAGACAATGCCCCAATCTGCCGCCAGCTTCTATAGTTAGGCAGCTTATCGATAGGAAGTATTTCCAAGAAAGCTTTATTGTCTATGGGACGAAAGAGTCCTGTGGTAAGAAGATCGTTTTCAATTACCTGCCTCACCTGGTCGCTCAAAGAAGTTGTAGCACCACTTGTGGTAAAGAAATCACCAATAGCTATGGGCATTGGTTCAACATTTCCCTGGGTAATATCGATTTTGAGTGCTGCTTGTGCCTGTGTAGAAAACAACAAAACCACCATAAACACAATCTGATATAGAGACCGCATATCAACCTTCTTATAAATTTGATGTGTATAGCTTATCATAAGTGCATAAAAATTAAAGAGAATATTCTCCTATAGCTCCATACACTCCGTTCTCGAATTAGTTTGAGTTTGCCAAAGTTGCGCAGTATGGGTTGATGATACAACTGTAGCTTGCATCTCTAAGGAAAATTGTGATGACAATGACGTAGAAGTCTGACTGCTCTGTTGTTTCCCCTTTGCTATTAGTTGCGAATATAAGTCAGTTAGCAGTGTTACATTATTAACTCCAAAAGTAGTCAAAACGCAAATACAAGTTGATAAGCCTTGCTGGGTAAAATCATTTAATTTTGATAATATAGTTTTTAGACAGTTGTCCGGAAAATTTTGATTTTTAAGAAGCCAATTATCAAATCCATTTGTTTTTAATAATATATTGGATAATTTTTCTAGGAATGCAGATAGGTCGCTAGTATTAAAATTATTAAGATTAACTTCCGCTATAGTAAGAATATAACTTACTGATTGGGCATTATTACTGTTCATAACTTCTTCAGGTGCCACTGTATCGATACTATCTAAGAATTTATCTAATACTTTAAATATTTCCTTAGCCAAATTTTTCATTGAGAAAGGAAAATTATTCACATGGTTGACATCAAGATTGGCAGGCCGAGTAAAGATTACAGTAGGTATAGCATTGGCATATTCATGTTGAACAGCCGCAGTTGTGGCTAAATTTGGCGTAGAAGCTGGGGGTTGTGGCGCTGTTCTAGATAAAATCTTAACTACTGGAGTAGCTTTAGCCGACTCTTCACTTGTAGTATGACTTACAACATCTGCATCAGGCATGAACGTGTCAGTTACTTCATTAGCATCAAAAGTATAATTTAATGCCGCCTCGGGCACTTGTAACTTGCCTGAGGTATGAAGATAGTTTTCAAAACTAAAAGTTAGTTCTGAATCGCGCTCCTTAGATTTATCCTTGATGCGCTCTACAAGTTCATTACTAGCATTTTGCAGAAGAGCAACTGCACTAAGAGCCTCTGCTAATGCGTGCCTATTTTTTGTTTTTTCTGATGGTTGCCAATCTTCTTGTAAGCAGTTTTCTCTCCATTTTTTTGGGTTTTTTCGCATATAACGATTTCTTTCTTCCAACAAACAAGTATGTTGCCTGGTGAATTTTTGTGTGTACTGACCTAATAGTCGCTGTTGAATGCAAATAGAATCAATTAGCCAAGTGTAATAAAGAATATGCTGTTTCTGCGGGATGCTATCTAACTTTCTTAAAGCGAGTTCAGCTTGTTTATAGTAATTGATCGCGAGCTGCAGGTTAACAATCAACTGTTTTGGATGCTTATTGGAATTCAGATAATGTCCTGCAATCATGCCATAACTATCACCAATTGCTGAAAGCGCTTGAAACACCACTTCTTTATTGCTAGAAGCCCGAGTCAATGGGTAGAGCTTGCTTAATACTTGCTGTACTGTATCGGCATTGAAATTCTTAGGATTGAGTTGTGAAAGTAAGTTATCTAGCATTGCTACTAGCGGATCTTCAGTGCAAGCAGGTATTGGCTTGGTTGGCAATGTTTCAGCCTTTGCACCTCTCCTCTCTTCTTTTGGTTTGACCGCAGCATTCTTTGCTTTTTTTGCAGCAAACTTTTCCAGGTTTTCTTGTTTCTTTTTCTGAGCTTTAAGCGTGAGTCCATCAACCGCGTCTTTTAATTCTTTCGCTTCTCTAGCTTCTTTCGCCCATAGATTTAGATATTCCTCCAACTCTTCATTGTCAATAGCTCTGTAGTAATCATTCTCTTCTGGCCGCCTATGTTTTGCCTGATACTCTAATCTGAGCGCTTCCAGCCTAAGTAAAAATATTGCATTGCGATTAAAAATTTCTTCTGTGGGAATGCCATTAACAATATTATGTCGATCCCCTCTGCTAGCTATTGTTTTATTTTCATAAGTTGTATCATAAAAATGAAAACCACTCAAAATTGCACTTCTAAAGTAGAAAAGCAATACAAACTCTTGTCCAGAACATTCACGAGCAAAAATTAATAGGGCATTTTGCATTTCTAAGATATCTAACTGTTTTTGAATAATTGAATTTTTTAAGCCCAAATTCTTTTTATCAGCTGCTCTAAAAAGAATTTCGCAATTGAGAAAGATTAATTCTGTCGCGGCAATCAGTTGCTGTAGTCGCCTTTGAATGAAAATAAATTCATTAATATTCTTAAACAAAATACTGTTCCATAAAAGCTTAGCTGACTGGAGATTTTCTGTAATATCATTCAAATACCTAAGCTGCAACTCAATATTCTGAGCTAGCACCAATAGATTGCGTCCTGCTAGGTGGAAATTCTGCTCACTATAGTAATCAATAATTTTCTCTAAAACCAAAAATCTAATCAATGCATTTTGTTTTGAAACATCTAAGTCAAGAAGTTTAGTAAGTATAGTAAGGTCATTGACGGTTGTGCTAGTTTTCCTGCAAACTGTCACAATCTCAACAAAAGTAGCAAGCTCTTGCAACTCTTTTTCAGCGAATCTAGCTAGCTCTTTTTCCTTCTGAGAAACTATTACATCTGCTTTAAGGTTGATTTCTTTTGACTGACTTCTTCCCAGATTAAGATTGAGAAATGGCCACAATTTTAATACCGGTTTTACAGACGTGGAGTTCAAATATGAAAGCAGCCCAATCTGAATTTTAATTAATGATCTATTACAATTGAAATAGCTTGTAAGGTTTGGCAACTCATCGTTATTATGGGTAGCAACCCTTAGATCTAACAAGGCATTTTCCGTATTATGCAGGATATCTGATAAACTTGGCAGTAGTTCAACCTGAGTTTTCATTATATGAAAAATCTTTTGCATTTCTTTTATGAAGTTAGCATCCTCACCTGGAATAACTCTTTTACTTCCTGGTTGCGTATATAAAGCAAGCACAACATGCCTTATTTTATCCATCAATAGCACATATTCCTTTGAATAACTTAGAATCTTGCGGTTTGCAGCAAAAACCTCCTTTACAAGATTTTTATAGCGTTGAAAGTCGCCAATAATGCCAATTATATAAGAAGTCTGCGGCATTAAACTGAATGTTCTAAGATAGCAATCAATACGGGATATCAAATATTGAAGCCTCTCTGCCTTTAAAACATCGTCTGTTAACTTTTCAAGCTTAACTAAACTGAGGGAAAATTTATCACATGATGAAATCAGTTTTTCCATCAGTTTGCTGAATTCAGGGTAGAGCTGTTTTAAAGCAGTAGTTCTTTTAATGGGTGCACCAGCACTTTTAGAGTTATAATATGTATTCACAGCATATAGGTTGTGATAAAATTCGGTGCTAACTTGAAAGAACTCAGCAATAACATCACATGTAGAGCTGTCAAACGTTTCCCGGACAAAATTAGCATATGTCGCAGTGTAGGGATTGTTGTATACGGACGCTGCGCATAAAGGCAGGTCTACATCTGCACTTGGTGATAACTTCGCTGTAGTTACAGATAGTCTATTTGTTTGTACTAATGGGGCCTTATAAAGCATTATAACATACTGCCGAAATGTTTCGTAGATACATTATACTGGATTTTTACAAAAGTATAGTGCATTATATCAAATTAGCGTAATGGAAACTCAAAATTCGCAGCAATATACTGAAAGATAAAGAAAAGTGAAATTACTTAAAACTGACTCTATATTTCTTAATATTGCAATTAAGTTTAAATTATATTAAGCAATTGGCAGTGTAGATTTGTTTTGCATATGACCGAATTTTTTAATACTATTCACAAACCCTATGTTTTCTAAAATTGGGGGCGTCCAGGAAACGTCATTGCGAGCGAAGCGAAGCAAACCAGTGTAATGCCTTGTCACTAGGTTGCCGCGTCGCTGCGCTCCTCGCAATGATGGTAACATGGCGACTCCACTCAATTATTGAGTGCTTTGGGTATCATTTATGCATTCGTAGCTCAGCTGGATAGAGCGTTGCCCTCCGAAGGCAAAGGTCGTGGGTTCGACTCCCGCCGAATGCGCCACCCTACGCCTTCGGCTTCGGGTGGCAAAGCCACCTGAAGGCGTTAGGCGTAGGTGTGTCGCCCGAAGCTTTAGCGTAGGGGGACACAAAGGTTTCTCTAAGATTGACATATCGCAAGAGTAAATGTAAAATACAGCTACTATTATGAATTTTCTTAGATGAGGAACAATTATGACTATTCCTGGCTTAATAATTAAAAAAAACGACCAATCAATAGCGATGTTAAGTGAGTTATTTAATGAGGATGAGAACCCTATTGCTTGTGCTAATTATGGTGTTGGGGACCATTGCAATACAGCAAGAGTAGTTGCTAAGGTAGAAGTTTGGGGAGCAAGAGGAGAAAAAGCCTCAGAAGATGACTGTATGGTTGCTAGAGTTTTAAAAATGGATTCAAAGACGGTAGCGATGTTCAATATAGGAGTGACAGGTACCCCTCCCACTGTGATTGATAGAGCTAATAATAACGGTGCAGTGTATGAGTTGTCTGGTGCGTTTGTAAAAGATAGTTACTTCGCTAACGGCTTTTTAAATAATACTATTGCCAGCGACCTTAGAAAGATAGTAAGCAATTGCAAGGCTGGAGAAAAGTATACAAAAGCGATTGTAACTTTTAATCCAAAGCATCCTTATCAAGAAAAACTTTTGTCTTCGGCAGGGTTTGCAAAGATTACACAAGAAAATATAGATACCATATTGGGGCAGAATTCGTTTCATCCTGAAAAGTTTAAATTTAAGGAAGAACAAGTCCTTGAATGCATAGCCAAAGAAGGTGGTTTAGTATCACATATAAACTGGCATGACTCTAAAGAATGTACCAAGTGGGTAGAGAAAACCATGATGGTGAGTGAAGTAAGCGATCATCATTTTCAGCCATATGATGAATTATAGTCTATAGGTAGTCGAAGAAAAATCTTAAGTTATTTAGTTATGTGGAATTGTATAGCTGAATCTAAATCAATTCAAGCTACTACATCAGTTCTTTTTCCAGCTCATGGATTTTGTCTCTCAGCTGGGCTGCCATCTCAAAGTCAAGGTCAGAAGCGGCTTTTAGCATTTGCTTGCGCAGCTTGGCAATCTGCTTAGGAAGCTCTTTAGCTGTGAGTTTCTTACCAGGTTGGTCTTCAACTGTGTAATGATCATGTTCATAAACGCTATGCATGAGCTCACCAATCGACTTCTTAATGGACTGAGGTGTAATGCCATGTTTCTTATTGTAGGCAAGCTGTAGTTTGCGCCGACGGTTTGTTTCTTCGATTGCAGCATTGATCGACTTAGTCATTTTATCGGCATAGAGAACAACTTTGCCATCTATATTGCGTGCAGCTCGACCTATGGTTTGAATCAATGAAGTACGCGAACGCAGGAAACCTTCCTTATCGGCATCCAAAATGGCAACTAGTCCACACTCTGGGATATCCAACCCTTCACGAAGTAGGTTGACACCGACAAGCACATCATACGTGCCGCGACGCAATTCCCTGATGATCTCAATGCGCTCCAAAGTATCGACATCAGAATGTAGGTAGACTGCCTTAATGTTGATTTCTTTCAAATAATCAGCGAGCTGCTCAGCCATCCGTTTTGTTAATGTTGTCACTAAAATACGGTATCCCTTTTCTACAGTGCTTTTGCATTCAGCAAGCAGGTCATCAACCTGAGTCGACGCCGGCCTAATGATACATTCTGGATCGATAAGCCCAGTAGGCCTAATGATCTGCTCAACATAGGTGCCGCCTGCAAATTTCAATTCCAGCTCAGCTGGGGTGGCGGAAACAAATATTGTCTGTGGACGCATCCTATCCCATTCATCAAACCTAAGCGGTCTATTATCAAGCGCTGATGGCAGTCTGAATCCATATTCAACAAGAGACTGCTTGCGCGCCCTATCACCATTATACATGCCACCGACCTGGGGAACGGTAACGTGGCTTTCATCAACGAAAAGCAAAGCATTTGCAGGCAGGTACTCAAACAATGTAGGAGGTGGTTCGCCTGCATTGCGACCAGACAGATAGCGAGAGTAGTTCTCAATCCCTTTACAGGTACCGCTTTCCATTATCATTTCCAAATCAAACATGGTGCGCTGCTCAAGGCGTTGCGCTTCCACCAGTTTATTTTCGGCCCTAAACAATTTAAGCCTATCTTTTAATTCAGATTTAATAAGCTTGATAGATTGCTCTAACGATGGGCGCGGAGTGATATAATGGCTGTTGGCAAAAACCGTTATCTGCTCAAGCTGCTCAATGCGTTCTCCCGTGAGCGGATCGAACTCATGGATGACTTCAATCTCATCTCCCCAGAAGTTCACGCGCCAGGCCCGGTCTTGATAGTGCGAGGGGAATATATCTAAAGTATCTCCCCTGGCGCGGAAAGTTCCACGCTGAAAATCGATATCATTGCGTTTGTACTGCAGTTCTATCAACTGCTGCATGATTTCATTGCGAGGTTTTTTCTGCCCCTTATTCAGCTTGAATATCATATTGATATACCACTCTGGCGAACCCAGACCATATATGCAGGAAACCGAAGCAATAACAATTACGTCCTGGCGCTCCAAAAGCGCCCTGGTTGCAGAGTGCCGCATCAAATCGATCTGCTCATTGATCTGCGAATCTTTCTCGATATAGACATCGGTTCTGGGAATATAGGCTTCAGGTTGATAATAGTCATAATACGAGACGAAATATTCCACAGCGTTGTTGGGAAAAAACGATTTCATTTCGCTATAGAGCTGAGCTGCCAGGGTTTTATTATGCGCCATAATCAAAGCGGGACGCTGCGTTTTCTCTATGACGTGCGCCATGGAAAAAGTTTTGCCAGAGCCTGTCACACCCAGCAACACCTGATTGTGCTTATTTGCATTTATGCCATCCACCAGCTCAGATACTGCCTTGGGCTGGTCACCTGCCAGATCATACTCGGAATGGATTTTAAATTGCTGCACGGGATGTCCAATTGTATTATGAGCTATTTTATAGCAGAATATAGATAATTGCCAGTATAAGTGAAAAAACTACGTAAAAGAAAAATTCATATGCTGCAGGGCATTTTGGCTGAGGACTCGACCCCGAGGGGTGCGGGAAATGAAGCCAAGCTGCATTAGATAAGGTTCTATAGTGTCTTCAATCGTTTCCCGGTCTTCAGAAAGGCCTGCGGCAATAGTTTCGATTCCAACTGGACCGCCGTTATAATTTTCTGCTATATATTTCAAATACTTATAATCAAAGCCGTCGAGGCCTACCTTATCGACACCCAACGCGCGTAAAGATGTGTTAACCAATTCTCGAGTGATACTTTCAGTTTGCTGATAGCTGGCAAAATCGCGAATCCGTTTAAGTAGCCTAATTGCTATGCGAGGAGTTCCCCTTGCGCATTTCGCCAACTCGTTTGCTGCATCAACAGCAATGGCTATATTCAAAAGCTCGGCTCCGCGTATAATCACGGATTGCAATTCATTGTGGGAATAGAAATCCAGCTTGAGCGGAATGCCAAAGCGGTCGCGTAATGGGTTAGTCAGCAATCCCAATCTGGTAGTAGCACCTATTAAAGTAAAGCGAGGCAGATTAATTTTTACTGCGCGAGCTGCAGGACCCTCCCCTATAACCAGATCAATGGTAAAATCTTCCATGGCAGAATAAAGCACTTCTTCAACGGAAGATGTGAGTCGGTGAATCTCATCGATAAAGAGAATTTCATTTGTTTTTAGATTGGTAAGTATTGCAGCGAGATCACCAGGTTTTGACAACATGGGCCCAGAGGTGGATTTGAAGCCAACCTGCAATTCCTTAGCCACGATTTGCGATAAAGTAGTTTTACCCAACCCTGGTGGGCCATAAAAGATCACATGATCAAGGCTCTCTCCACGCTGCTTGGCTGCCTCTATGAACACTTTAAGATTCTGTTTGAGAGCCCCCTGCCCTATAAAGTCCGAAAGTTTCTGAGGACGCAGAATGACTTCACTCTTCTCATCCTGGAATTCGGTTGGTGCTGTAATCCTATTATCCGCTAACATTCATCAATCCTAAAAATTCTCGCCACGTAAGACAAATTCATAAGTGCGTAGACCTTCTGTTTCCAATACTGCTGCTACTCCTTTTAATACAGCTGCAATTCGCGCTACACTTCTGATAGCAGATTTTTGCACACCTTTTTTTAAGAGTATGTTTTTGTGAAAGATTGTACAATATTTACAGTTGTTTATGATCGAAACAGCCAACAAGTACATCTCATAATCAATTTTATCAATACCCGGTTCCCTTAACACAGTCATATGAAGACCTATTGGCATATTGGTGATTTCTTCATCCGATATCATTTCAAGGAAGCCATAGTAAGTATTATTCAAACCCATAATTGCAACTGCAGATTTTGCTGCGTCAAAGTGACTATCATCCAAAACTACTTTTGCCTCATTGCGTATGGCATTTAAAAGCTGTTCATGCTTAAGGGCATATGTGACTGAGAGTGCTACCCCTAATAGCTGAGTTTTAGATAAACCTTCAACCTCCTGACTAAAGAGCTCATAGAAATTAGCCTTTAAGTCGTTAGCATAATTAGGGATTTTACGGATTATATTCTGAACACTCATTTGCAACCTCGGTATATCATTTAAGATTATAGACCGAGTATAATATCTAATCAATACTTACTAAGATCTGTACTGACCAGGGCTACCGCATTAAAATAGTAGAAAGTATATGCTGCATTGCCTCATCGCGAGGAGCGCAAGCGACGTGGTGATCCAGTTGTGAAGCTGGTGAAAAAAGTTTAAAAGTTGTGTAAACCTTTCTGCGTCCGCCTACACCAAGGCTACGTCGGACACACCTGTGCCTAATCGTCTTCGGTTAGACTGACTTTAGTCAAACAAAATCCTAAAGTGATTTCATAAACTGGCGTAAGTCACCCGAAGCCGAAGGCGCAGGGTGGTAGAAAGAGTTTTAAGTGAGAAGCTAGATTAGGTGTTGAAGCTATATTTCTCTTGCAATTTTCTGGTAATAAGATAAAGCTTATTAAAATCAAAGATATAATGAAATGAGTATCAACCTACCTTTTATAAAAAAGCTAGATCCTTTTGTCGCAAGTTTTATTATCATTTTTTCTTTTTATAAATTACCAAACACAATTACATATTTTTTGGCATGCCATCTGCTTAATTTCTTCGTCAGAGTTGCGACGGAAAATCTATATACTCGGAAATGTATAAGCAAGGAAGTCAAGAGCATTAGTAGGCACTGTTTGAATTTCCTTAATATCTGTTCGTGTGAAACTTCAAAAATAGCTTATAAGGAATACTTTATTAGCAATTTTGCTTTTAGTGAAGAAGTAGCGTTCAGCATAGCAATAGCTCTTTGCTTGGGCCAATCGCACCTCAACCATCAACTGTATGAAACAACATGTGAGTTTTTTGAAAAGAGATATAAGCTCACACAAACGCAAGCAGCCCCTATAAAAAATGAGAAAGCCCATGAATGCTTAGTAGCAACTACTGCATCTAAGGTGTTCGCTCAATTAGTAAAAGCCTGCTTCCCAAGCCAATTAAGAGTTTTTTCATACTTTACCGAAGCATTTATAAGCAATGGTCTTTCATGGTACGTCAAGGCAGATAAATATCCTTCTAATCCTTGCTTCGTTATTTATTCTACAAACAAAGCGCTCGCGCATGTAATGTCAAAAGAGATCTTATCCTATTGCACAAATGTTGGGCAGATTACCCCATATGTTTACGTCGCTGCATTGGTTATTCATGATATCTTTAAAGAGTGTTACAGAAGATCAATAGAAGAGTATTGTATAAATCCATTATTTCCTAAGGTTAAAAGTGCTGAGAAGGAGCAACACTTACATAGTTTATGATATGGGTTATTGCTTATTACTGAAGCCCTTGATCATATCTTCAAAAAATTTCTTATTCTGGGCGTTAAACTCATCCAGATTCTTTTGCCAATCTTGTGAGGCAAATGGCATCGCCATATTACCAAACATACCTTTAAATTGATCCATTTGTTGATTAAATTGTGTCACAGAATTCATTAAGTAGGTGCTAAAAGTCTGGTTAAGCGGGTGGTCATATAGTCTAATGATATGCTTGAGCACATCTATCGGCAGCATTTCATAACCTTTTACTTCATGATCAAGAATTATTTGAGCGAGAGTGACTCGAGTTAGATCATCATTGGTTTTTATATCTATAACTTTAAATTCAATATTCTGCTTAACTAGTGCAGATAGGTCATCCAGTGTGATATATTTGCTAGTCTCAGTATTATAAAGCCTGCGGTTCGGATATTTTTTAATGACAATTACTTTATTTTTTGTCAATGTATTAGCCTCATAGTTATGTATAATTATAATAGCACTTAATATATGTCAGACAAACAAAATTTGGCCTCAGAGGTAATAAAGGCTTGGCAAGACCAGTTCCAGGATTACCTTAAGGATCCACGACTAATAGAATTAATGACCGAGAATTATGCCCGTTTCCAGGAAAATGTCCAGAGAGCCGCAACTGCAAACCAGTCAGGTGCCAGCAGCCCAATACATGATGATGTCAATTCTCAGCTTCATGAGCTTGGAAAGCGTGTTAGCGATCTTGAGTCAAGACTCGCCTCACTTGAAAAACCTCGCACCTCAAATAAAAAAGCAAACACTTGATGAGTTAACTGCTCTTGGCTTAGGTCTCAACACCTATAACTGCCAAACCCTGGCAAATTGTTTGAATGGAGATTGTATATGGCAGCAAGGCGCCTCAAAGTTATATGAATATCCAGGTAGCACAGGTAAGTCAGTGTTATTTGTTCCATCGTTAATTAATAAGCCCAACATACTTGATTTGTCTGAACAGCATAGCTTGTTATTAAGGCTGAGCGAATTAGGTGTTAAGCCATACTTGCTGGATTGGGGGGCACCTGCATGCGCGGAGCTGGGCTATAGCCTTGATGATTATATTAATAGATTAGTGAGCTGCATGCAGTTTATTGGCAAAACGTCACTGGCTGGCTACTGCATGGGTGGTCAACTTGCACTTGCTGCTGCAATCCTCGCCGAACAATATACTGACAAGTTGATCACTATCGCAACCCCATGGGATTTTACCAAATCCTACCTGCCTAAAAATAGCTTATGGTGGCAAAGTTTTGAAAGATTGCCGGATCCAGTTCCAGCTACATTTATCCAGAACATGTTTTATCTTTCAGATTTTTCCAATATAAATCAGAAGTTTATCAAGTATGGCCAGGGCAATTTTGCGAATGATGAATTCGTCATGATTGAGAACTGGGTTAACGATGGCGTACCAATGAGCAAAAATGTGTTGCGCACTTGCATAGAGGGCTTTGTTAAAAATAACATTTTAGTCAGGGGACAATGGCGTGTGAATGGAATTAGCATAAATCCCAAAGTGTTAAAATCTCCTGTATTATGTGCAATTGCTGATAATGATAAGATAGCGCCAAAAAACTCTTGTATGGCGCTCTACTACCGTTTAAAACAATCAAAGTTATTCACTTGTAGCTCAGGGCATATAGGTATGATAATCAATCCAAAATACCAATTAGCTGAAAGCATCGCAGGATTTTTATGACCATAAAATTAAGATTAATAGCTCTAATATTAGCAGGCTTTCTTCATATGCCGAATGCATACGCGGAGATTCTTAGTGCACCCGATCTGCACATAGTCGCGGAAGAACTTAAGGAAGCCGATGCTAAAACATTGGTGATATTTGATATAGATGATACTTTAGTTGTTGGAAAAGACCTGGCATTAAAGGCACCATATAAGCAAGAACTAATAAGCGAGAAGATCGATGCTGTGAATAACCAGTGTAAATCCATGTTTTTAACCGGATTTATCTGGTCGGATTATCAGACTGAGCTTATAGATAAGCAAGCTCTCTCAATCCTCAAGGATCTTAAGAAACGCAAGATCGATACTATTGCTTTAACAAGTGGGTGTACAGGACGCCAGGGAAATGCTCAACAGGTCGAGAATCATCGTGTACAAAAGTTGAAGAAGTTGGGAATAGATCTCAGCTGGTCATTTAAAAAAGCTGGTCCATTAACATTTACTGATATGGAAACCTGTGGCAAATTCCCTATGTATAAAAACGGTGTAGGTTTTTCCTGCTCCTTGCCTAAGGATGAAATACTTTCGGCCCTGTTTGACGAGCTGGGCTATGCACCGGAGCATATAATTCATATAGATGATAATGAAGCGCATTTGGAACATGTTGAGGAGTTCTGTACTGCTAATGACATTTCCTATACTGGCTTTCATTACACTTATGTCGAAGATCATGTGGCTTTATTGAATGAGGAGAGAGCCGACTTCCAGTTTAAAATGCTTAAGGAGAAATACACCTGGTATGATGATAAAAAAGCTGATAAAGCGCTTGGCTTTAAAATGCAGGTAGCGGCAACAAGATGATTAGATCTCATCACCGCCACAACAATATATTAATAGAATCTACTACCTTCTACTTCATTGTTTCGTGAGCAGCAAAAGTATTTGTATGCCAAAGTGCTTGCTCCAACAACAAAGATAGCAGCAGATACTGCCGGTGTAGAGTGTATGGCAGTTGAAGATACTTTTGTCAGGCATTCAAAAGCCAACGCTGCCACCAGTGCACAACCTGTTATAGCGACTGGAGCTAAAACACCATAAACTGACCACTTTTTAGGTGCAACAGTTTCAGCTTTAGGTGCAACATTACTTAATGCTGCTGCGGCAGCCGAAGCATTCAACAATTCAGTGGCATTTGCAAAATTTCCAGTGTAGACATGATGCCTTGCGTCCGCAGCCACTCTCGCTGACTGCATAAAATTTTCAAGAAAATTACTTAGGTCATCGAACTTTGCATTCCCCACATTAAAAATTACGTGATTAAAATAATTCAATAATGTATCTTCCCCCCTATCTTGACCAGCTGGAATTGCACCTTTCAAAGCATGTTGAGCATCATAAGCATCCGCAGCAACTGTCATAAGTTGTTCACGATGAGTTTTGTTTTTGAATTCTTTATTGGAGTAAAAGTCCCCTATTCTAGTGTAAAAAGCATCCCTAGCCTTTTTTGCAGTGATACTCTTTTTAGCTATCTCCTCTCTCTTATCAGGTGGGAGCATAAGCAGCGCAGGGGCAGCTTTAATATAGGATTCGTGCCTAGTATCGGACGCCTTTACCAGGGTTTTTACTTTATCCATATTTTCAGTATTACCTCGCCAATCACTCCAGGAATAGTTTGTTAACATATGATACCAAGCATTTGCTAGTTCTGCTTCGGCTTTGTCAGTTCCAGGCGCATTACTTAACTCCAATTGAGCCTTGTGGGCATCTTCAACACGTATATGTGATGGAATAGAACTTGCAGTGAAACTATTAAATTTATCTATACACGTATCCCTTGCCGTTTTTGCAGCAATACTCAATTTAGCTAACGCAACTCGCTGTTCAATTGTGATCGATGCAGATTCGTTTGTTGTTTGCGGTGCAGTTTTTTTTTCTAACATTATAGTTTCTCCAATCAATATATACCATTTGCACAAATTATTATTTAACTCAGATAAACGCTAGTATACTACAGTATTGTTACAGCAATATTAAAATTGTCATATATTCATGCAAATATGAATCATAACGTTCAGTATGAGCTGAGCCATATACCAGGTACATACTAACCCATCGCCAACAATAGCAGCCGATGGCGGAAACAAGAAGATTAGATCTCATCACCGCCACAGCAATACATTAAATTAGAATCTACTAACTTCTACTTCATTGTTTCGTGGGCAGCAGAAGTATTTGTATGCCAAAGTGCTTGCTCCAACAACAAAGATAGTAGCAGCTAATGCCGTTCTCCCAGCTTCTCTGCTTGGACTGATTGACCAATCCGACATAGAATGTAGAGCAGTTGATGCTCTCATGCCATAATAATCATAGTATTCTTGCGAATTGGCTTGTAGGAAGCCAAATAAACCAGATGTTAGGCCTAGAGATACCTTTGACAGGTATTCAACAGCCACCTCCACCATCCAAGTAGATATCAGTGTGCAACCTGTTTTAAAAATTGTACCTAAAACACCGCAAACTGACCATTTTTTAGGCGCAACAGTTTTTGCTTTAGGTGCAACAGTTTTAGCTTTAGGCGCAACAGTTTTAGCTTTAGGTGCAACTGTTGCGGTATTACGTGCAACTTTATCTAATGCTTCTGCGGCGGCCGCAGCATTCAATAATTCAGTAGCATTTGCAAAATTCCCGGTGTAGACAAGATGCCTTGCGTCTGCAGCCGCTTCTGCTGGCCGCATTTTAGTAGCAACAAAATCAAGCAGTTCAGAATAACGTGAATTAAGTGTATCCAAATATACGCCATTAAAATAATCCCCTAAGCTACCCTCAATGATTGTTTCATGAGTTCCATTAGGCACTGCGTAAGCTAAAGCACTTTGAGCTTCATAAGCAGCTGTAGCAAATGGAGTAAGTTGTTTACAACGAGCTTTGTTTGTAAGTTGGACATTGGAGTTAACTTCCTCTAGTTTAGCGTAAAAAGCATCTCTCGCCTTTTTTGCCTCAACACTCTTTCTGGCTATCTCATCTCTCTTATCAGGTGGGAGCATAAGCAGCACAGGGGCAGCTTTTATATAGGATTCGTGCCTAGTATCAGCCGCCATTACCTGGGCTTTGACTTGATTCATATTTCTAGTATTAGCTTGCCAATCATTTATGGAGTATTTTTCTAACATAAAATTCCAAGCATTTGCTAGTTCTACTTCAACTTTGTCAGCTCCAGGCGCTTTACTTAACTCCAATTGAGCCTTTTGAGCATCTTCAACACGGCCAAGTGTTCCACTAGAAGTTGCAGTGAAATTATCAAATTTCTCTATACATTTATCTCTTGCCGTTTTTGCAGCGATACTCAATTTAGCTAGTTCAACTCGCTGCTCAATTGTGAGCGATTTAGATTTGTTTGTTCCTAACATTTTACTTTCTCCAATCAATATATACCATTTGAACAAGTTATTATTTAACTCAGTTATATGTCAGTATACTATAATATTGTTACAGTAATATTAAAACTGTCATATATTCATGCAAATATAGTAAAAATATGCGTTTTTTAAAAGTTTGCCTAAAGTAAGAATCTCTGAGCCAGGCTATGACCGAGCTGGAAGCGGTTGGCGATAGTATCTTGCGCCTGCTCGAACCTCATGGTGTTTGCGCCGGCATGAGCATAGCCAACTTTTAGGTGGATATAATCTCCTTTGATTTGAGCGTAGGCTGCGAGTGGAGTGGTGCAATCTCCCTTAAGACTTTGCATAAAGCTGCGTTCGGCCTCCACGCATAAGGATGTGGGGATGTGGTTTATTTCTTTAAACAACGCGCTCAATTTCTCATCATGCATATTGCGTTCAATGCCAATTGCCCCCTGCCCGACTGCAGGCAGCATTACGTCAGTGCTTATCACTTCTTTAATATGCGCATCTAAACCCAGACGTTTAATCCCAGCATATGCGAGAACTATGGCATCATACTCACCGCGCGCCAGCTTATCGATACGGGTGTTTACATTGCCCCGCATGCTGATTATTTTCAAATCCGGCCGGTTTGCCAAAAGCTGAAGCCTGCGGCGCGGAGATGAAGTGCCTACCGCTGCCCCTTCAGGAAGTTCAGCCAGGTTGTTATATTTCTCACTGACAAAAACATCTTGAACATTCTCCCGCTCTAACATGCAGTCTATGACCAGCCCTTCCGGCAGTGAGGCAGGAACATCCTTCATTGAGTGAACTGCAATATCGATTTTGCCATCGAGCAATTGATCTTCAATTTCTTTCAGGAATAACCCCTTACCACCGATAAGCGCTAAATCCTGATCGTAAAGCTTATCACCGGTTGTGACGATTTCATGAACTTCAACTTTGATTTCAGGATTAACTCGCTTGAGTGCAGCAATAACTAAGCCTGATTGGGCTAGAGCTAATTTACTTCTTCGTGTCCCAAGCTTGATTAACATCTCATGAATTCGCGACCTGCTTTTGTTCGCCCTTCTCCAATGCGTCGCGCGCTAAAGGCGAGAGGATAATATTAAGCTCGCGCAGTTGTCGTGCTGTTGCTGGCGCAGGAGCGTTCATTAGCAGGTCTTGGGCATTCTGGTTTTGTGGGAAGCATATAACTTCCCTGATGTTCGGTTCATGCGCAAGCAACATCACAATGCGGTCAATGCCAGGGGCAAAACCACCATGCGGAGGAGCGCCAAATTTAAATGCTTTAATCATGCCACCAAAACGCTCATCGACTTCTTGCTTGGTATATCCTGCAATTCCGAAGGCTTTATACATGATCTCGGGCTTGTGGTTACGAATAGCACCACTGCTTAATTCGATGCCATTACAGACGATATCATACTGATAGGCGAGAATCTTAAGTTGTTTCTCAGGAGTATCTGCGGCTTCCAAAGTTTCCATTCCACCTTGTGGCATAGAAAACGGATTGTGAGAGAAATCGATTTTCTTCTCTTCCTCGCTCCATTCATAGAATGGAAAATCGACAACCCAGCAAAATTTGAAGATATTTTTCTCGAGCAAGTCTAAGTCTTCACCAAGTTTGATGCGCACTTTACCTGCAAGCTTGGCAGCATCCAGTTCTTTATCGCAAGAGAAAAATACCGAGTCACCCGCTTTTAAACCAGCCGTCTGCATCAGCTCAGTTAATTTTTCAGGAGTCAGGAATTTAGCAATTGGACCTTTAGCGTTGCCTTCCTCATCAAAAGTTATATAAGCAAGTCCTTTAGCACCCAACTCGGTTCGCGCATATCCAATCATTTTATCAAAGAAACTTCTTGGCTGGCTCGCAGTATTCGGTGCAGGGATTGCGCGAACTACACAGCCTTTTTCGATAGCTCCTGCAAATATAGAAAAGCCTGAGCCCCGGAAGATCTCAGTCGCATCGGAAAGCTCAATAGGATTGCGCAGGTCTGGCTTATCGACCCCATATTTAAGCATGGCATCGGCATAAGTTATGCGGACAAATGGTGCCGGAGTCACATGGTAATCAGTAAATTCACTAAACAGGCCATAGAGTATAGGTTCCATGGTAGTGAATACTTCTTCCTGGGTCACGAATGACATTTCGACATCGAGCTGGTAGAACTCCCCAGGTGCACGGTCAGCACGCGCATCTTCATCACGAAAACATGGAGCAATCTGGAAATAGCGGTCAAACCCTGAAACCATTAGCAGTTGCTTAAATTGCTGAGGTGCCTGCGGCAGAGCATAGAATTTCCCTGGGTTGAGTCGGCTGGGCACGAGAAAGTCCCGCGCACCTTCAGGCGAACTAGCTGTAAGGATCGGAGTCTGGAACTCCATAAACCCAGCTTCAGTCATGCGCCTGCGTATAGAAGAAATCACGCTATTGCGCAGGATGATATTCTTATGCATTTTTTCCCGGCGCAAATCAAGAAAGCGGTATTTAAGGCGTAGGTCTTCAGGAAAGTTGTAGTCAGCATTAACATTGAGCGGCAGCATTTCAGCTTTTGAGATAATAATGTAGTCATTGATCACAACTTCGATATCCCCAGTCACCATATCGGGATTCCTGGTTTCCTCAGAACGCGCAACCACAGTGCCAATGATTGTGACAACAGACTCGTAACTGAGTGTGGTGATTTCTGCATACTTTTCCGGAGTCAAATTATGCAGACGGTCTTCCTGATCAGAGGTCACAACCTGGGTCAAGCCATAATGATCGCGAAGATCGATAAAGTAAACACCTCCATGGTCGCGTTTACGGTGCAGCCAACCTGACAGTTTAACCTGCTGACCAACATGTTCAGCTCTAAGCTCGCCACATGTATGGGTACGATACTCGTGCATAATTACTCCATTAAATCATAAGCATATAATATATCAATATCCACAAGTATTCAACTAAAGGGTTAAGCCTAATTCTCTTTTTAAAAGCTAAACAAATTTAATGACCCAACATTTTAAACATAACTGTAGCTACCATAGCAATAACAGTAAATAAAAGCGGTATCATCCATTTAAGAATATCAACTTTAATTCCAGATACTTCGGCTTTAAGCTCAGCAAGCTCTGCTTTAAGTTCTTGCTTAGTTGCCATAAGCTCATCTTTGGTAGCTAATCTAGAGAAGTCATACTCTCTGCTTTCCAACAAACCCTTAACCAAAATCTCAGCTTGTTTTTCCTTCATGCTTGTTTTGATGAGAGCTTTAATGTACTCATGGGTATTAAAAATATGGTAAGACATGGCTTGATGCATAGTTTTCTCATTATCTATTTTGCCATTTCTTGACGAGATTATATAGTTTTTATTTCATGATTCAAGCAATGTATTAATTGTGTGCAACTTGAAAACTTGTATCCCATATTCGCAACAATATTGCAGGTAGATATTGACGAATGATATATTGATATGATATCATAATATCATATTGTAAATAAAGGATTGCGCTATGAGTAGGGTGTTAATTGATATCTCAGATGAAAAACTTAAAATGCTTGATGAACTTGCTTCTTCACAAACTACACAGCCTACATCACGAGCTTCTCTTGTGCGACTGGCTATTGATGAATTCCTAGAAAAAAAACGCAAATTAAAAGTTAAAGATGCATTCGGCATTCTAAAACACAAAAAGTTAAATGCACTTAAAATCCAAAGGGAATTAAGGAGTGAATGGTGAGGGCATTATTCGATACAAATAT
>Ga0206827_1025_pt1 | contig 41137 bp, 26 predicted proteins | sample Alteio_BWOrgCont_77_FD_152852 | JGI IMG/M metagenome (GOLD analysis project Ga0206827, IMG submission 152852) | Enriched cells from forest soil in Barre Woods Harvard Forest LTER site, Petersham, Massachusetts, United States -... | ecosystem: Environmental > Terrestrial > Soil > Temperate forest >...
CAGCTACCTTAGCCGCATGGCAATCAGCCACAGGAAAAGATGCCAATTCAAAGAATTTTAATCCTTTATATATAACAGATACCACCAACCTTTATACGTTTAACGATTCATTAAAAAAAGGTACTCCTTTATCTCTTATTACCGATGACATTAATGGGAATACCCGCAGTGCCACTACGCCGGACATTGGCGCGTCTGAATTTAGCCAGACTGCTGTTAATGGTTCAACATCAGTATGTTCAAGTTCAACAGTCAATTATACCTCGCCTTCGCATAGCGGTTCTTCTTATGCATGGACAGTTACCGGAACAAGTGGAACATCCATTTCGTCAGGCGGAAGCACCTCAAGCGTAAATATTGCCTGGGGAAGCGCAGGAACAGGAACACTGAAAGTAGTAGAGACAAATGGATTGTATAAAGATTCCGTAACGGCGACTGTTACCATTAATACTTCACCATCAGCAAGTACAGGCTCGAATGCTTCCGTTTGTGTTGGTAGCAGTACAACTATTGGAGCTTCTTCTGCAAGTGGACACACTTATTCCTGGTCTTCAAGTCCTTCTGGCTCTAATTCTACTATATCAAATCCAAGTGTAAGCCCAACGGTAACTACTACGTATTCTTTGACGGAAACAATAACGGCTACAGGATGTAGTAAATCGAATACGGTAATAATAACCGTGAATCCAATTCCTGCTGCCAATGCAGGTTCTCCTTCAACCTTTTGTAATGGCGGGAGTGCATCCATTGGGACAAGTTCTGTATCCGGCAATACATATAGCTGGACATCCTCTCCATCCGATGCTTCTTTAACCACTACTATATCTAACCCATCTGTTAGCCCCACCACGACAACCACTTATTCATTAACAGAAAGAATTACTGCATCTGGTTGTACCAATACAAATTCAGTTGTTATTACTGTAAATCCGCTGCCAACTGCGAATGCAGGTTCAAATAATACAATTTGTAATAGCAGCAGTACAAGTATCGGCGCAACATCGGTAAGCGGGGATACATATAGCTGGACATCCACCCCCTCTGATGCTTCATTAAATACAACCACATCAAATCCTACTGTTAGCCCAACGGTGACTACTAACTATTCTTTAACTGAAACAGTCACAGCGACAGGATGTACAAATACAAATTCGGTAACGATAAACGTAAACCCTTCAACCCCGGCCAACGCAGGTTCTAATCAATCAATTTGCTTGGGGAGCCCGACATTTATTGGCGGCACTTCTGTGGAGGGGAATACATATTTCTGGACATCCACTCCTGATGGTTTTTCTTCTACATTGGCCTATCCGTCAGTTATTCCAACAGTAACTACCACATATACCCTCAATGAAACATTGACCGCTGACGAATGTACTACTACAAATAGCGTAGTTGTTATTGTTGACGTATCCCCAACAGCTACAGTGGGTTCTTCGAGTACAATTTGCGAAGGTGATAGTAGCGCAATAGGTGCAAGTGCGGTTAGCGATGATACGTATGCCTGGACTACAAGTCCGCACGAATTTATTGATTCCACTTTAGCTAACCCAACTGTTAGCCCGACAGTAACTACGACATATACTCTCACTGAAACAAATGTATGTGGATCAGCTTCAAATTCAGTCGTGATTACAGTAAACCCTGCACCTTCCGCCGCTACAGGCGATGATACTTCCATTTGTTCGGGAGCTAGTTTAACCTTTGGGGCTTCTTCGACAAGTGGCCACACTTATTCATGGATATCAACAACAGATACAGCTTTTCATTCCACATCTTCAAGTGTTACAGTCACCCCAACTATAAGTACAACCTATATACTAACAGAAATGATTAGTGCTACAGGGTGTTATGCTGTTAATTTCGTTGGAGTAGGAGTAAATCCTCTTCCTCCAAATAATGCAGGTTCAAATAAAACAATTTATAACGGAAATACTGCCCTTTTAGGGGATTCAGTTGCAACATCAGACACTTTTAACTGGACATCCTCTCCTTCGAGCTTTTCTTCATTCTTTCAAAACCCTTATGTTTCCCCAACAGCAACTACCACTTATATACTTAATGAAACAACCCCAAGTGGATGCAGTAAAATTGATAGCATAAAAATAACTGTTCTTGCTGATACCGCAACCCCTCCAAATGATTCGACCTTATTGGGCTTTATTCAAGGCCATTATGATTCTCTTGATTTATCTTATTTACACACGAATATACTTTATGACAGGACAGTTCCATTTTCCGGCATCCAATATTTTAATGGCATTATTGATTCGCCAAATACTTTTGCCAACTGGATGCAAATGTACAATGAACTTTACAATTCTGTAATTGACAGTAGCATACCCATTACCCCAGATTCAATGTTAAATTGGAATCATCATTTTCCAGATACCCTTATTCCAGTAAGTATATTGAATTATAAATATGATAGGATAGATACTAACTCAATTGATAGCAACCTGCTTACTTACGATTCAATTCAACGCAAATATCATGATGTTCTGACACGTTCTCGTTCTCCATATTTAGTAAATCGCGTTTTTTCTGCTGTACCTTTTACTAATTATATACACCATAACAAAATAACATTTTACTTCGATACCCTTTTGTATTTCACGAATCAAATTTCTGCGTTAACAAGTATGCAGGCAGATTTTGGAGATGGGAATGGTTTTGTGTCGATATCACGTGGAGATACGCATACAGTTTTTTATACTGATACTGGGTTGAAAACAATTACATTTGAAGCAACTCAAGGAGGTGGCACGTTGACTTCCAGGGCTACAGTTTCTGTTGCAAATGAATATGGCCCGGTTAGTTCTCTCGACCCGGTCAGCAATGGTGGTACAAGTAGCGGATCTGAATGCTCAAGCTCTGATATTTATGACCTTCATTTTTTTAGTGGTCGTGATGGAGAAAATACAATTTGTGCCTATTTAGGTTCAGGCGCGTGTCAAACGACTACTATTGAAAATAACGACCCCTTAGTTCCCTACGAGCCAAGGCAATCTATGCAAGGCGCTTATTGTCATTGGCCATCCTTACATAATGAAGGTGGAAATTGGGTATGTAATTCTTGTGTCAGTAAACCAATAATTATTTTAGATGGAATAGATTTTGGAACAGGGTGTACCCTTTCAAGATGTGGGACTAGCACTGGATGGATGGATTTAATTCACCCCACTTGGACGTCTAATGTACCTCAATTTATTAATTCGCAAGAATTAGTTACAGACTTACGGGAGCAGGGATATGATGTATATTTCCTAGATAATGCAAATGGCACTGATTATATAGAAAACAATGCCATGATACTGGTAGAATTTTTAAAATGGTTATATTCTAATACTACTTCGTGCAATTCTTCAAACGGGTGTCTGGATGAAGCTATAGTTGTTGGCCCTTCCATGGGTTCACAGGTATCCCGTTACGCCCTGGAATATATGGAACATCAGGGTTTAGATGCTCATGTGAGAATGTACGTCTCTTTTGATGGGCCGCAACAAGGTGCAAATTTTCCAATTGGTTCAATAAGATTGGTTCAATTTTTATCACATGTAAGCCCGGCAGCTTTGACAAATTGGGACAATCTTAATCTACCAGCTACAAAAGAACTTCTTATTCGCTTTCAAGAAAAAGCAGGCGGTGACAATTGCGATAATTTGAGAACACAATTTCTAAATAAGCTTATTGCATTGAGCGGCAATACATCGGAACCTGATTATATGGTTTTCCCGATTGAACCTAGAAAAATTTCAATTCCTAATGGCGCGACTGATGCATTAGCTGAAGGATTTGCCCCCGGCTATAGCAGTGAAACTGAGTTGATGAGATTTCATTTTTATCCCCCTCCATTTGTGTTTTGGTGCAGTGCATGGGTATATGCTTCACCCAACCATACTGATTATAATTATGTTTTTAGTTCAGATTTAGAAGCAACTACTCAAAATCTTCGCGTTGCTTCAAATATTGAATATGAAAACATTCCTGGTGGGTGGTTTGATGCATTAAGTGGTTTTAGCACATACATTTTTAATTATCCTACTTTTTTAAATGTAATTGAAGTTTATGAGCCTAAATTCAGCTTTATACCATCTTTTAGTTCTCTGGATGTTTACCCTGGTTCCGGGGTTTCGCCTACTACTAATTTTGATAGCTATATTCCTAAACCAAATTATCCTGCTCCAACATTATATCCTTTTGATGCATATTGTTTAAATGGTGCTGACCAACAGCATGTAACTATTCAGGGTAGTTTTGGTTCCGGTTCCCCAACAGGAAATGTGGGATGGGTTATCAGCCAGGCTTTGGCCAATGATTACGATTTGGAAAGTTCTATATCGTCTTCAACTGATAGTGGCAGCACCTTTAATTTCGGATTAACAAGAAAAATCCTTGCATCTGTTGATATTGATAATGGCGGCACTATTGAAATAAACGCATTTGACAACACTGATTATATTTATGGAGGCAGCCCCGGTCAAACTGCTGTTGAAAATTCAAGTTTTACGGTATATACCCGTACTACTTGTGCAACTACTATAAATATCAATGATGGAGGTACCCTAAAAGTAGGGGAAACAGGTAGCGGTTATGTTAATACAGGCATCCTGGATGTAAAATATGGGGGTGAGGACAAAAATGGTACAATTAATATAAATAATGGGGGGGATTTAATTGTAAATAGCGGTTCAACGGTTAAAATTGAGAAAGGCAGTATCCTTGATTTATATAATGGAGGTCATTTAATAATAAACGATGGTGCGACTGTGATTATTGAGAAAGGAGGAACTCTTATTTTTAATGACGGCGGTGATATACAATTAAACGGCACCAATGCAGTGCTAGAAATACGTGGTGTATTAGAAATTGCTAACAATTCCACCTTTAAACTAAATTCAAGCAGAACGGGATTTGTCAGGTTTTACCAAGATAAATCTTATGGAACCTCGACCCAAAATGTTATCCCATTAGGAAGCAATTCGTCATTTTTCCTTGAGGGAACTGGCGAAGGCGATAAAATACTGGAAGTAGATGGAGGGGAATCGTTATATCCGAAAAATGATTTGGCAAGTTTCACTATTGAAAATGCAAGAGTAGAACTCTCAAGGGAAGGACTTGGTTCACGCCTGAATATCGGTTGTCCAATAGCTTTATCTGTCGTGCTAATCACTTCGAAAGGCGATAGTCCGACCTCTGCTACCAGTGGTATAGGCCATAGGGGCCTGAACCTTTACGGACAGGTTGATAAATTCGGTAAATCGGCCATTAATATAGGAAACATTGAGGTCAGAAATGGGCTTTACGGGATTTATTGCCTTAATGATGGGGTTAAAACGGCAGGAGAAACAATATATAATTCGTACATACATGATTGTGTGACTGGGATATGGACGGATAATGACAACCTCTCTATAAATGACAGCCGCATAGATAATTGTTATGACCAGGGTTGGGAAGGTATTGGAATGACTTCAACAAGCAGTATTTATCTTACTACTTTTGATGCTGAAACTAATGGCGGTGGCGATGTCCAGTGGGACGGTGGATTTTCCGGAAATGCGTTAAAAGTACAGTATTCCATTATCCAGAATGGGGGTTCTGGGATTTTTGGGGGCAATGGCAATATATATATAGGCTGTAGTAAAGTTATAAACAACGGTTATGGCATTTGTAACGATGCTGCCGGCCCAATTTATTTAAATATGAATACTGTGTCTGGTTATGGCAATACAGATTTAAGCGGAAATTATCAAGCGATAAACTTGTCTGGAAACAGTACGTTTGATTTGAATAATGGGTACAATAATTTAACTCCCCCATCCAGTAGCTACTATGGGACGCCCTTGTCAATATGGACAGAGTTAAATTATGAAATTGATCCGGCTGCCATTTCCATTTGTAGTTGCTGCACCACTCAGGCTGCGACAGCAACATATAATTTATGGAACAGTTCAGGAACAGCGCCTACATCAGGTTCATATTCTGTAACTTGCGAAGGCTGCCCCAACCCTCCATTATATGAGACTAATTATTATTATAATTTTACCATATCGGATCCCGATGCCCAAAGTTCCTTTAGCTCTTCTTGCTGGCCTGTGGAAGGCGGGGATGGTGATGCCCCTCCACTAATGGGCTCCAGTAGCAATTCAGGCCAACAAAACACCAGTTATGAATTACCGATTACAATTCCTGACACAGTAAACCATGTAGCTGCTTTTCATCTTATGCAAGATAGCTTAAAGGGGTTCTTGGCCAATATTCAAGGTAACCTAAATCCTGTTTTAAATATGTATAAAAACATGTTCCGTTCCTTTAGCCAGGGCATAGAAAACAAACAAATAACTCTCAATGCGAATGGGGGCAGCAACACTATAGATTCTCTTATTGATCTTGAAAATGTTTTAACTACAAAATTTTCACAGGATGCCAGCCTGTATACTGCCAGGTATATGGTTTCCAAAGATGAGGTCGGACTTTACCGGGCTTTGAACGAAAGAAAGAAATCAATTGAGGTTCTTCAAAACATGAGGGTATGGGCCACTGAAAACCAGCAAAAAGAGATTGACTTTGAAACCTGTATCTTAAGCGCGGAAGACAGTGTATATACCGGAATTACAAAGCGGGAAGATTTCGGGAGGCTCGTTATGGACTGTAAGAATCCCATGATAAAACCTAAAGGGGGACATGCTCAAAATCCTATAAATAATTGGAGCCAAACTTTACAAGTTACGGCAATAGATAATGATATACCTAACATATATCCTAACCCGGCTGATAATTCAATCAATATATTTATCAATTCTGCCATGGAAACCCAATTGAGCATTTCCATTAGCAATATAGAAGGCAAACTAATGGGCAGTACCTTATATAAGTCTTTAGGGGAAGGGGAAAACACCATTACTGTATCCACATCAAACCTAGCTGCGGGTATGTATTTTGTAGAAATGAACTATGGCGGGAAAGATTACAGGCAGAAATTGCTGATAATGAAAGAATAATTTTTGCAGTTTTTACTAAAGCACGTATGCAAGTTGCAATTTTTACTAAAAATTGCCTGAAAAGGATAAAAAACTGGCGTTTTTTGCAAAAATTACTAAAAATAGAAATGTGAGTTGCAGGAATCAATTATGTTTTGGCTCTCGCGGATAGTACCTTTGGGTAAATAATTAATAATAAAATGAGAATTAAGTTTTTGATCTTTTGCCTTGGATTGGCAATCATGACGAATTGTAAAAAGCTGGAAACTTCTGGCCCCTCATCCATAAATGGCCAGGTTATTGATAAAACCACAGGGAGAGGCGTGCCATATGCCCAGGTATTTGTTATAGGAAGTAGTTCCGGCTCTTTAGGGGGGGCATTAGGTAACCAGCAAAACGGTTATACCACTGCTGACGGGAATGGTAACTATTCCATTAACTTTAATTGGGCCAATGGGAATTATTATAACGTAACAGCAACAGCCCCACTTTATTATCAGGGTCTTGCTGTTTCAACTATAAGTATAAACGAAGGTAAAAACAATAACGTAACTATCCCTATAGTTCCTCAAGGGTTTGTGAGATTTCATATTGTTCCCACTTATCAATGTTCAGATATTGGTTTGTATGGCATGGTTTCGGGTTTTTATGATATATATTATCCCAAGGATGCTTATGTAGTTGATATGGGATATGGTAATATTAAAAACGTTGTCATGCATAAAATATATTATGCGGATTCTCTTAAAATTTATTATGATACAATATTTGTTCCTGAATTTGACACAATAAACTACACTATTAATTATTGAGTGGTGCGAATTACATTTTTTATATTTTGCATTTTGGGGCTGGCTGCTTGCTCCAAATCTTCCGGCCCCTCTTCTGTAAACGGACAGGTCATTGATAAAACTACAGGAAAAGGTGTGCCGTACGCTCAGGTGTATGTTATCGGAGCAAGCGGAGGCACAATTGGTGGGCTGGGCAACCAGCAAAGCGGCTCTGCAACAGCAGATGCAAACGGTAATTTTTCTATTAGCTTTAACTGGGCTGGTGGGAATAACTATAGCGTTACTGCGCAAGTGCCTTTGTATTTTCAAAGTCAGACTGTTTCCACTGTTAGCTTAACTGAAGGCAAGAATAATAATGTCAAAATTCCTATGGTGCCGGAAGGTTTTGTTAGATTTAATCTTGTGAATGCCGCCCCCTTGGATACTATTGATGAAATTAGTGTTGGAGATCTTAATAATACTAAGAATTTTTCTCCATTATATAAAGATACATTTTTTATAGCTTATGGATTTGGAAATACATTAACTCATTTTAGTTATACGATTATAGATAATCATGGTGTTTACCATCAGTATATTGATACTGTTTTTTTAAAGGCTTTAGATACAGTGAACTTCACAATCAATTATTGAGAGGTGAAGATTAAATTTTTTTCACTGTGTTTATTTTGTCTTGTAGTGTTAACAGATTGCACCAAGTCCTCCGGCCCATCATCCGTAAACGGCCAGGCCATTGATCAAACTACTGGGAAGGGCGTACCGTATGCGGTAATAGCCCTCCTAAGCCAAAACAATAATGTTGTTGGCGCTGGTGGTATGCTGCAATTACAAACTGCGACTGCTGATATTAATGGCAATTTTTCTTTCAGTTTTAACTACTCGAGTGGAAATAACTATACGGTCGCGGCACAGGCACTTTATTATTTAAATGACGGAAACGCATTTGCAACATTATCAGCAGGAAAGAATAATGATGTAAAAATTAAGATGGTACCGGAAGGTTTTGTGAGATTTTACTTAGTGAATGTACCTCCGATAGATACATTGTCCTTTTTTGGTTTAGCAGATTTCAATGATGATCCTAATTATACATTTCTCTATAAAAATGTTTCTTTCGTTGTTTATGGTTATGGAAATACAATGGCCCATTTTACGTATTTCTTAAATTATACTGGTGTTAATCATTCATATTCTGATTCTATATATTTAAAGGCTTTAGATACAGTGAATTTCACAATAAACTATTGAGTTGTGAAAATTAAATTTTTTATATTATGCTATCATGGCGTTTTTTAACTCTGGGAATTTGCAACTTTCAAAAATATTTCTATATTTGCATTGAGGAAGATAGTTTTTCATAAGGGCCCCACGCCAACGCCAGTTGAGTGGGGCTTTTTTAAAATGTACATTCCATCCCCCCGAATGAGAATGTAGAAAGTCCCAAAAAAGCCCAGGCAGTAATGCTTGGGCTTTTGTTTTTAAAGAACGAATCAAAACGGGGGAACAAAATCATCTTCTGCCAGCACTTGCTCGTGTTCTTCTTTTTTCTGGTTGATATTGAGGATAAAATCTACTGCTTTTTGCGCTTGTGAACAGGCAAAGACAATAAACCGCCCATCGTCTTTTAACCTTTTCAGCCAGCCCTCAATATAGGCGGCGTTGTTTTTAAAGTCCTCAATGTAAATGCCAGTAAGCGACATTAGATAGCAAGCGCCAATCTCAGCAGTCAGTTCTTCGATTGAGTACGGCCCAGAACCGAAAGCATTAAAGTCCATAACTTCCTTGCGGTTTAACCGCGAAGAATGGCCAGTGCTGTGAATCAGTTCATGGAACAGCGTCATATAGTAGCCATCGCTTTCATAGAACAATTCCATTTTCGGCATATTGATATAGTCATTCAGGGGATGATAAAAGGCGCTTGTTGCGTCATGAGTAATCTCCGGCCTGTTTTGCATATTGCGTACAATATCCTAACAGGCTTGTATCGGATCATTCGGGTACGATACCACCGGAATCTTATCTTCCGGCAACCCTTCGCATTGCTCGACATTGAAAACAAGGTAGTAGCGGAGGAATGGCTTTTTTACCTTTTCTTTGGTTTCCTTGTCTTCCACTTCTACCCAGTTCCAAAAAACCACAGGGCATGATTTTTCACCTTTCTTCACTTTCCCGCCAAGAGCTTGTACCTGCTTATAGGTAAGAAAGCAATTGAGTTTATACCCGAGCATGGCGAGAAGCCAGACATTGATACCTTTATACGGCCTGCCGCTAAAAAGATTTTGAGGCAGTCCGGCATCCGTCCACGGCTGTTGCCAGGGAATAGAGCCTTTCTCCAGTTGTTCGATGATGCGCGTGATAACCATTTCATACACGCTTTGCTTTTCCGTTTTTTCTTCCATATTCGTACACTATTTAATTGTTAATGAACTTTTTGATTAGTGTACGAAAATGAAAGGGGATGGATAAGGGCGCAAAATGTTTAACAAGTTCTACATTTGAGCAGCACAACCGGCAACAGCCACCGCTTCAAATATTTTCATGTAGTAGCCGCGCTTCGTGCGGTTTTCCTTTTCGTATTCACGAAAGAGTTCAGGGTACGTTTCCAAAATGTAGTTCCGCAGTTCCAGTTTATTCTTCTTTCTTTTTCCGCAATGGTAGTGCTCAATTTCTTTGATAGTGAATAGATGGACGGGGATATCATTTCTTTCAACAAGGCCAAGCAAGGCAACTACAACTTGATTAAGCCCTAAAGAGCTTCTCGATTGCCCCTGTATCTTTATCCCTATCACCGCAACATTGTTTTTATCAACAATAGCCTGTATAGCTCTCACAATCCGCTCCAGTTTTTCTTTTGACCATTTTCCTGCAAATGCTTTTACACGCCAATCAATGAGCTTGTTGTCTTTCAAAATGGCAATTCCCATGCTCCGCGTCCCCGGACTAAGACCGAGGATGATAGGAGGAGTTTCTCGCATTTCTTTTGACTATTGAGGTGTAATACGCGCCGAGGTTGTGGATTTTCCCTGGCTTAATGGAAAGCACTTTGTGAAGCGTTTCAAGCAGAAACTCTTCGGAATACTTTTCTACCAATCCTTCATGCACCGCAAGGGAACCCATGTCGTCCAATGCTTTGGCGATTTCATACGCCAAGGTATATTTTTTTGCATCCATAAATTGCAAAATTTTTGTCGATAGTTTTTTAACGAGCTCGAACGTTTCGATATTTATTTTCTATAAAAAATAAATCGGGAACGTTCGATATATGATTGTGTGAATTATGCTGAGTGGTTAATTGATAAGATGCTGTTCGGAAAATTCTCTCTCGTCATTGAGAAAGACAAATTCACGCTGTTCAAGAAAGAAATCGTAGTAGAGTTCATTGACCAACGTGCGGTACAAAGCACTCAATCGAAGCAGGTTTGTTGCATTGGGCATTCTTAGTCCCTTTTCCCAATCACTGATAACGCTCCGGCTTACATTAAGTTTTTTTGCTACTGTCTGTTGCTTGAATCCTGCACGTTTTCGAGATTTTCTTAAACAATTTGGAATGTACTTACGACTATCACGTCCCATGAATTGAAAGTACCAAAAAAGGAAAGAGCTAATAAGTGAGAACAATGTCGGATATGTACGACATGCGGTGGAAAAGTTAGCAAACAAAAAAGCAGGGGGCTGGCCTGCTTCACTCGTTTCAGAAAAATTCTGATCGTCGGTATTTTATTTTATACGGCAGAGATTAAAATTTGGGTGCACATTGAACAGTAAACTTATTAAAGTTGAAGACAAAAAGATTAAGTTGATTTTTTTAAAATCAAATTCAATAAACTCTTTTCATTATTTCCAGATTCTATCCGTTGAAGGGTACTGATAATTTCTTTTCTTAATGCTTCCTTTAAAAGGGAAAGCCGTTTTTCGCTAATAAAAGAAAAGTCTTTATGATTATTTCCTTTTAGTAACATTCCCCAAAACTGGGGCTTACCGCGTTTTCTAAAATACACTTCAAAAAGCTCGCTTTCAGAGGTTACAGCATATTTAGGTCCTCTAATTAGGGACAATATCTTTTCGGGTTGAGGTTTTTTAAATTCAAAATGTTTCTCCTTGCGTGAAATCTTAAAAAAATCTTTTCCACCCTCCGAAGGGTAAAATGGAATAATAAATGCGTTACAGCGGATTAATTTTGCGATAGTAATTCTTTGATTGAACCAATATTTTTGATACAAGGTAAAGCCAATATCTTTTATCTCGTCATTGAATTTATTATAAAGGGCAAAATCCATTTTAAATATAGTTTCTTGGTCATCTGGGTCTGAATCTGAGGTCTTATGCAAGTCAAATTGTTTATTATTCGTTCTGAAAATTAATGTAAAGTGGTAACCGGTATTGCCGACCCAAAAACATATCTTAGGTGGGTCAGAATGTAATGCTATCTGCATCTTAAAATAAGTATCTTTCTTGTCGGCCATTTGATTTAATGCACTTTTGGAATACAATATCTGATATGCAAGTTAGCATTATTTTTTCTTAATATCCTTGAGTATTTCAGCTAAAGCAACAATCTCTTCACCAATCATTTAAGAAGCGGCATATATGTGGACACCAAAAATTAAGATTAATCAGTTTATTTTATCAAATCATTCAACGGGTGTTTTGTCATTTGCGATCTCAAATGTTCGGCACTTGCCGCAAGATATATTGTTGTTGTATTAATGTCTGAATGCCCCATCATTTTACTTAGACTGTAAATATCACAGCCGCCTTCGAGCATGAGCGTAGCAAAGGTATGTCGCAGCTTGTGGACAGTAAAGAAAACGCCGGAGGACGCACGGACTTGCTCGACTAATTTTTTCAGTCCGTTTGCTGTGAAGCCGACACTGCCTCGAAGGGATGAGAAAAATTCTGGATTTGTTTTGTTCAGTCGCTTGCGCTCTGCAACATATTTTTTCAGGCTTTGTGCAAGCGTATAGCTCATAGGTATTATCCGGTCTTTTCTGCCTTTGCCCTGCCGGACAAAAATAGTTAGGTTCTCAATATCCATGTCGGCGTACTTCAGATTCAGCAATTCCTGCTTCCGCAATCCGGCAAAGATAAAAGTAGAAAAAATTGCAGAGTTGCGATACCGGAGAAATTGGTAGTCATACGGATAGTTGGCAACTACATCAAGAAGTTTGAGAGCATCCTGTTTTGATAATTTCGGGGGTAGGCGCTTGTCGTGCTTGGGCAGTTCAATATCGGCGAGGGGATTGGCGGCAAGATACCCCTGTTTGATACACCACCGGAAAAATACTAACAGGGATTTATAATGCACATGATAAGTATTCACCGACCAGTTGCGTTCTATTCTTCCATGAAAGAAAAGTGCGCGGACATTTGCTTCGGTAACCTCGCTTATTTCAGTGATCCCGCTGAAACGCCTGTAGAAATCTAATACATACATATATCTTCTTATCGTCTCTTTCGTATATCCTTTAATTGAAAGCGAATACTCACAAAACTGTTTTGATAAAATTTGAATGTCCATTTTTGCACATAGCAATCAAACATCTTTTTGATAGCTTTTCCCGAAAAGAGCTGGTCGTTCTTTATGCCCTGTTTTTGATTGTCCATTTCGGTTTTATCCTTATTTATCAGGCATACTTTGCAAAAAAGTGTTCTGACAAAACTTTTAAGGAGATGGTCGTAGGTTCGATTCCTACCGAGCGGACAAAAGGCTTGAGAATAAAGGACTTTTTGGGAAAATGATGCTTTTGAACGGCCATGTAATTTAATGAGGTGGTCGTAGGCAAAGCTCAAGGTTATAAAAAAGAGGAGTGAATTACTATAGATAATCCTATTAAACTCGACTGTATCAGTATAACAGAAATAAGGAAATATATCAAATTGATATTTTGGAGATGTCAGTTGCCATGTCTTCAGTCCGCAATGATCGGGCATATTTCATTGTCATACTTATATCAGTATGCCCCAACATTTTTTGAATTTTGAATACGTTTACATCTGCTTCTGAAAGCTTACAGGCAAAAGTGTGTCGGAACAGGTGCAAATGGAATTTCACGCCTGACTTCCGGTTGAGCGCATCCGTCCAATGTTTTAGCCCCTCTAAGGTCAAACCCGAATCTCCTTTGTTAGAAAGGATTAAATATTCTGATTTTAAATGCCTGGCGTTTCGTTCTTTATAATAGTCCCGGATATGAAGCATAAGTGTCGGATGCAGTTTTAATATACGGGTCTTTTTAGATTTTGACGTTTCAGCCCGAATGGTGATTTCGTGTCCGTATAAATCAATATCCCTGACCTGTAATGACAACAGTTCATTTCTCCTCATTCCGGTATATAAAAGCAGGCTTACTATCATGGTGTCTCTTTTTAGCAGAAGCGAATTAGCTGAATGAAGCGTTATAGCAGCTTAGATTCTTTGAACTTCACTGTCTGCCAGTCGGCGGAAATCATCATACGATACATACGGAGACTTAATATGGCTCAGGGGATTTTGGAGTAGATATTTTTTCCTGCAAAGCCATGAAAAAAAAGCATGTAGCTTGCGCCACAAGGTTTGGATCGTAGAACTTTTTACACCTGTTTTTATGGTATTTTTCCCAACTATGCGGGGACGGGATTGTATCCGTCTAAAAAACTCGTTTAGCATTGCGGGAGTTAATGTTTCCACTCCCGACACTTCCGGCATTATTTTTAAAAACAGCGAAAATACTGCGGTATATCCCTTAATAGTTGCCGGACGCAGGCAAGTAGAAAATTGGCACTCGTTAATATACTCCCCGAAAAGGGTTTGTAAAATATTTTCATTATTGGATGTGTTTTGTTCAGCGTTATTCGTATTGTATAGCCTTGACATTGCCCCATAAAATTAAATTCTGATATATGCCATTATCTATGAATATATTAAGGTGAAAAAGAACATACTATGTAGAATTGATTAAGCATTGTTGGGGATTATTTTTCTTGCAATTGACTTGTATGCTTTCCTTATGACTACAAAACAGCTACAAGAAAAGGGGATTACGCCAATAGGCATTACCAACTTTCGCAATCAGCATACCCCTTTTGGCATAAAAGACGTTGATAGGCTGCGACATATATACGTTATTGGGAAAAGCGGGACTGGAAAGTCAACTTTACTAAAAAATATGGCAATGTCGGATATTGAGCGAGGTAATGGTCTATGCGTCATTGACCCGCATGGAGATGTAGCTGAAAGTTTGATGCAATCTATTCCCGAAGAAAGAATGAAGGACATTATCTACTTCAATCCGAAGGACTTGGACAGACCAATTGCCTTTAATCCCTTGCATGGCATACATCCGAACTACCACCACCTTGTAGCCAGCGGTTTAATTTCAACATTCAAGAAGATATGGGCAGACAGTTGGGGGCCGAGGCTTGAATATATTTTGCGTTTCTGTCTTTTAACTTTGTTAGAATATCCTGACGCTACGTTGCTTGATATACAGCCTCTCCTTACTGACAGAGAGTTCCGAGACCATGTCCTGAAGTATGTAACCAATGAATACACATTAGACTATTGGCGCAATGAATATGCAAAATATTCTCCAACCCTGAGAAATGAAGCAATCACGCCAATTCTTAACAAAGTCGGCATATTCAGAACCAGCTTGCCTTTGAAAAACATTGTCGGGCAGAAAGTACGAGGCATCCGTATGCAGCAAGTGATGGACGAAGGCAAAATATTGATTTGCAATTTATCCAAAGGTGAAATTGGCGAAGACGCTTCTGCTATCTTAGGCAGTATCATAGTGACCTCCATTCAACTAGCCGCCTTACACCGAGCCAAGCAGCCTGAACATACCCGCAAACCGTTCTATCTCTATGTAGATGAGATTCATACCTTTGTATCTCTTTCATTTGCTGATATTTTAGCCGAAGCCAGGAAATATGGCTTAGGACTATTTTTAACCCACCAATACATTGACCAACTGCATGAGAAGATACGCTCCGCCATATTCGGGAATGTGGGGACTATTATTTCCTTTCGTGTTGGGGCGACTGATGCTGAATACTTGGCAAAAGAGTTTTACCCTGTTTTCAATGAATCTGATTTTGTGCATTTGCCGAGGTATGCCATGTATTTGAAGCTGATGATTGACGGAACGACAAGCCAGCCTTTTAGCGCAGAAACGACAATATTTAAAAATTAAACTATTATTTATTCTTGCTGTAAATCATGAAGATAGAATAATATATATAACATTACAAGGTATTCACCAATATCATAAAAGTAATGGGCTTGGATTTGTTTAATGGACAGTTTTTGAAAAATCCATCAAGCAAAACCAAGAAAATCATTATAGTCAATCCACAGCCGGATATTGTAAAATATAATCTCGCAAAATATATTGACCTTAATAATTATAAGGTTGAAGTGGTAAAGGACTTTGAAACCTTTGTTTTAAACCATATAGATAATTACCTTTTATAAAAAATCACCTTTTTCAGCGAGCCTTTTCTATTTCAATAGTTCTTTTGGAATGTCGTTTACATCTATCCTTAAAGGATTAATTAATTGCTCTGACTCAGGCTCTGAGTTAATATAGTAGTAAAACCGGATTGTTTTATACGTTTCATTTGTGGCCTGGTGTGTTTTATTGAGAATAGATTTTGAAACTGCAAAATCTCTTTGATTCCCTCCCTTAATATAGCACCTGAAAATAACAACATTCGGGATTTTGAACTCAAATTCTTTCCCATCATCGTCTTCAACTGTCAAAATGAAATCTTCATTTTCTATAAATGATACAGAATCGACTTCATTTAGTTCATATCTAACAGCCCAAGTATATTTACTGTTAGATTCACTTTCTTTTCCTTCATGATACCGCTTTGCATATTTTCGATTGTATTCAGGATTGAGTATCTTAAAGTTGATCTGTACTTTCATTTGTGTATTTTTGGCATAGGTACGTAAATTGTAGATTAGAAGTGCTAAATGTCAGGAATAATTTCGATTTATTTTTTTTCATTAGGCGATATCCCGTCAACGATTTTATCCAATTTTAATACTCCTTTTGTAAAGTATATTTGGATTTTAATAAAAAGCCCTACTCAATCGCAGGGCTTCATTTTGACATTCTTTTTATTGCTTCTTAAAACCATTCTTTATAATTACATACGTTGCAAAAGGGAATAATGCAAGGAACATTACTGTTATGTAATTTATAAGACTATCCATTTTCTTCTCAATCCCATCCAACCTGCTATTAATTTCGGCTTCTGTTCCTACTCCCCGAGATAATACTGCGTACTCATGCGATGCCAAAGTTAACATGTTTTCATTGCTATAGCCTAAGCTTGAGAGCAATGAATCAGAAGGATTAAATAATAGGAGATGCTGAAGCGTCCCGTTTGAACCTTCCTTGAAAATATTGACAGTATCACCAGTTTTAATGGCTAAATTAATGGTTGCATAGACTGACGAGCCTATTAAGGCAATAAATAAGAATAAAAACACTAATGTCTTTACTACCATAATGTTAACATTTAATCTTTTCTTCATATTGAATGAAAAAAAAGATTTGGTCAATAGGCTCATAATCATGCTTTAAAAGCCAAGGCTGAATGCATTTTATGTAGAAATTTGCTTTGAGATAATATTTTTCTCTTAAAATTTCGTACCTTAGTACACTGAAAATACTTATACTATAGTGAATAGGCGTTTACTTGATGATTCTTTTAAGATCATTTCAATGATTGGGGTGGTATTTGGAATTATTTATACTATTTTTTATATCCGCAATAGCTCGAAGCAAACACAAAATCAAATCATTGTTCAGCAAGTTGCTCCACCTACGAATCCGGTAAGCGTTGCTGCTCCCGCTCCTGCCCCTATTCATGATACAGTATATATTCAAGTACCAACAAAGCCGGTTGAGAAAAATGATAAGGCTAATTTGGCACAAACAACTGATGCACCAAGTAAAGAAATTCATCCTGATTCCTCTATTAACCCTTTTGAACAAAACCAAAATACTCCAACTGAAAATGGGCAGAGAAGCAATGGCGAATATTATAGTTACAGCCATACGGAGACAAATTCTACTACTATATATGGCCATGATGGCAAAATATTGAATAGCAGGTCAAACACTCGAACCTCCACTTACTCCAACTTACCGTCTTCAGTGAACCCAACGTCTAATCAAAATTATCAAGCACAAAACAATTCATCTAACCAATCACTTGCAAGACAACAAAATATAGCTAACAGTAATAACTTGCAAGGGAGCCCTGATATTGTAAAAACGTGGAATGGCCCAGTAGCCACTGTTGGAAATTCTTATCAATCTTCTGGTAGTCAGAGTACGACACAAAGAAATAATTATGATCCTAATAGAATATATATTCAGAGAGGCTATGGCGGGGGAAGTTACAGAAGAAGTGGTAGAAGATAATGAAGGCAATACCCCTCAATCTCTCTCAAATCGCATAAAAAGTTCTAACCAGTCCCTTTGTGTTAGGGTTTTTATACAGTAAGCTTATTATCATTCAACGAACTCCAATATTTTCACCAAATCGACAACAAAAAAGTTAGAAAAGTGTCCCCGTGTGTCCGCAGAAAGGGAATTAACATACTTATAATGAATAAATTATGGGTAGGCTTGTTATTTATATAATTTGAAGTCAATTGATTGTTTTCAGGAGTTAAGGTTCGAACCCCTTAAGTTTTTACAAATTATCATCCATTGATAGAAATCAATATCATTTCTGTCTTCATTTATTTTTAGGAAAAGAGTTTTAGTTTTTATATATTTTTTAATTTTTTTCTAATCTACATTTCTTATTGATTTTCAATAAATTTTTATTAGTTTTGAAGAGGGGATAGCAATTTATGAAAATTGAAAAATACATTTTACTATGCTTGATGCTATGCCTGGTGGCGCCTTATTTTTCCGTGGCAGAAATAAAGCCTGCGAAAAAGATAGATTCACTTCAAAATCTTTTAAAAGCAGCGGGTGAAGATACTATAAAAGTAAATGTCCTTACCAAACTGTCCATTTACATATCGTCTAATAATCCTGCAAAAGCCTTAAATTACGGAAAACAAGCACTAGCCCTTTCCCAAAAACTGAATTTTGTAAAAGGAGAAGCCAATGCATGTAATATTTTGGGTATTTCCAGCGAACAATTGTCAGATTACCCCCGATCATTAGATTATGAGCAGCAGGCCCTTAAACTATATTTAAGCTTTGGAAATAAAAAAGGTGAAGCGGCCTGCCTCAGTAATATTGGCAATGTTTATTTTGACTTGTCTGACTATCCCAAAGGCCTTGATTATCTGCAAAGAGCATTAAACATTAACCGGGAAATTGGGAATAAAACAAATGAAGCCGCAAATCTTATTGGGATGGGCGCTATTTACATTCGGCAATCGGATCAGTTTAAAGCGATAGATATTTTCCGGCAAGCGCTGAAAATACATAAAGAACTGGGTAACAAGGCAGGGCAGGCCCGTTGTTTAGGTAATATTGGTACTTGCTACTATAATTTTGCTGATTATCCTAAGGCCATTGATTATTTTCAGCAGGCCCTAAAACTGAACAGGGACGTGGACAATAGACCAGGAGAAGGACTCATGCTTGGCAATTTGGGTAATATTTATGCAAAACTGAACGAATATGACAAAGCAAAAGCTTATTATCTGCAAGCAATGCAACTGAACCGGCGCGTAGGTAATAAAGCTGGTGAGGCATCAAATTTAATCTATATCGGTAGTAATTGGTTAAGTTTAAAAAATAATGATAGTGCGCTTTCATATTACAAACATGCTTTAAATGTAGATCAGGAGATTGGATATAAGGTAGGGGAGGCCATGGTGCTCACGGATATAGCCATTATATATACCAATATGAAAGATTATCCAAAGGCAAAAGAGTATCTCCTGCGGGGGCTTAAAATCAGTACTGAGATAGGCGATAGTCAACTGATGGCACAAGCATTTGGTCAAATGGGTGAATTATATCAACAACAGGGGAATTACCCCAAAGCTATTGACTATGTTAGTCAAAACTTAAAGATTTCTAAAGAAATCAGCGACCTGGCAAGGGAACGTGATGCCCTTAATCTTTTAAGCAATATTTATGAAAAAGCGAAGCAACCTGCTAGGGAGATTGAAGCATATAAACAATATATCATTCTGCGCGATAGCATTATGAATGTTGACAAACAGAAGGAAATAACCCGAAGGGGCATGCAATTTGATTTTGACACAAAAGAAGCTGTCAGCAAAGCGGAACAGGATAAAAAAGATGCAGTCGCAAACCTGGAACTTAAAAACAGCAATTTGCAGCGCAATGCTTTTATCGGCGGCGGGGCGCTTCTACTTTTATTGTCAGTTGTGCTTTTTGGCCAGTTCAGTAATGAGCGAAAGGCAAAAAGATTGCTAAGTACAGAAAAACTTAAAACAGAAGAGAAATCCAGGGAACTGGAAAAGAGCAATACCGTGAAAGATAAATTGTTTTCAATTATTTCTCATGACTTGCGAAGCCCTCTTGTATCAATGGATGCAGCCATGAAAATGGTGCAGAAAGGCAACCTAAGCGAAGAGAAAAGCTCAAAATATATAAGCATCATCAATGCTTCCGTAGGCACTACTATCAATATGCTTGACAATTTACTTGAATGGTCTTTAAGCAATATTAGCAGCTTAAAATTAGCTCCAGGTAGTATTGATATTTATCCATTGGTTCAGGAAGCCGTTGATCTGATAAAGAATGCCGCTAATATTAAGCATATACAACTTACCTCGGATATATCTGAAAACACGAAAGCATTTACAGATGAAAATGTGCTAAGGCTGGTTTTGAGGAACTTGCTTTCCAATGCCGTAAAATTTACAAATACGGGCGGCGCAATTGAATTATCGGCTGTAGAAAAAGATGTACATGTTACACTCTGTATAAAGGATAATGGAATAGGCATGACAAAAGAATACCTGGAAACCTTATTTGAAATAGGGGCTGAAAAATCGAGGATCGGCACTAATAATGAAAAAGGGAGCGGTCTGGGCTTATCTCTCTGCAATGAACTCCTGGAAAAAACCGGTGGAAAAATGGAAGTAGAAAGTATGCCAGGGGTAGGAACCGTTTTTTATGTCTCCCTGCCAATGGCGGTTATAGCTTCCTGATTTCTTTTCGCCCAACCAGTTGCTCCATCACTTGCTGGCGATATGAAGCCCCAATAGAAATTCTGTTGTTCCCTATTTTTAATTCTGCAGAATTGAACGACTGTATTTTATCTAAATTAACAATAAAAGACCTGTGTACCCGTAAAAAAGTAGAGGAAGGCAATACCTCTTCTGCATTTTTTAAAGTTGAGGAAACAGTATAAGACTTGTCGGTTGTCCGTATTTTTATAAAATCAACCATTGCTTCAATGAAAAGCACATCGGTGAATTTCAATTTTATATAATTAGAATCGGGCTTAATAATAAAATAATCATCCTCTGAAGAAAGATTATTTTTTTCATCCGTTGGGGCAGATGCATTACTCCGAAATTCTATAATTTCAATGGCTTTATTGATGGCCTGGGTAAAACGCCATTCTTCGACGGGTTTTTTCATATAGTCGACTGCGTTCACTTCATAACTGTCAATAGCATAATCGGAATGAGATGAGATAAATATAATACACGGAGGAGATTTCATGCTTTTTATCATATCTAACCCGGAAATGGCAGGCATTTTTACATCAGATATAATAAGTTGTACATTATCTTTTAACAAGTGCTTCATGGCCTCCAGGGGGGAGTAATATTTTCCTGTCAGAACGAGATTTTCATTAGCCTCCACGTATGAAGCAATTAAATCGCAGCATATTTCGTCATCGTCAATTACGGTACATCTTATCTGCATAGGGTAGCAAATATACTAAAAAATGCGTTTTCAGAAATACCTATACCGAAAATTTAGACCTGTTCACCGCCCGAATGACCTGTTTCACCGAGTTTTTTTTTGCCGCCGGAATGTATGTCGTTATTTTGATGAAGCTATTAAAACACATTTAAATTATTAACGTATGCGTAAACTTTTACTTACATTCTTTTTTATCGCTTTTGCAGTTGGAATATCGCAGGCGCAGGTAGGCATTGGTACTACTACTCCAAGCAGTTCTTCTGTTTTGGAATTAAAATCTACCACACAGGGGTTCCTTATACCTCGTATGAGCAGCGTACAGCGTACTGCCATCAGCGGTCCGGCAAAAGGGCTTATGGTATTTGATAACGATTCTTCGTATTTCTTTTACTATAATGGTACGGTTTGGAAGGGGTTGAAAAACATAAATGCTCTTTCTTATACTGCAGGCGGCGGTATTACTATTGAGGGTACTACAATTATCGCTGACAGTACGCACCCAGTTTGGAACGCTAATAAAATAGAAGGCATAAGCATAACCACCAAAGCACCCGCCAACAATCAGGTACTTAAATACAACAGCGCGTTAAACGAATGGACAGCTGCTACCGATACAGGTGTTTATGCTGCTGGCAACGCTGCCATTACTATCAGCGGAACTACTATTACGGCAAATAATACAACAGCTACTTGGAACGCGAATGAAGTTCAGGGTAATAATATATCGCCGGTTGCTCCAGCGAACAACCAGGTTTTGAAATATAACAGCGGATTGGGAGAATGGACGCCTGCTACGGATACCGGAGCTTATTATACTGCGGGTGCCGGTATTACAATAACCACTGGCGCTATATCTACTACCGTGCCACAAAACCAGAACGGCGGTACATCCAATGCGAGTTTCGGCACAGGCGCAGGTACTAATAATACCGGTACCGGAAACAGTTTTTTCGGCTCCGATGCCGGATTGGCAAATACATCAGGTTATCAAAACAATTTTACGGGTGCGTACGCAGGGTATAGCAATACCACTGGCAGCGATAATATCTTTACAGGAACGGAGGCAGGGTATAGCAATACCACTGGCTACAATAATATCTTTACAGGAACAGAGGCAGGGTTTAACAATACCACTGGCAGCAATAATATCTTTACAGGAACGGAGGCAGGGTATAGCAATACCACTGGCGGCGCTAATACCTTTACAGGAATGGAGGCAGGGCTTAGCAATACTACAGGCGATGAAAACAGTTTTACAGGTGCATATGCAGGGTTTAGCAATACCACTGGCAGCCTTAATAATTTTTCAGGTGCGTATGCAGGGTATAGCAATACCACTGGCATCGAAAATAACTTTTCAGGTATGGAAGCGGGGTATAGCAATACCACTGGCATCGAAAATAACTTTTCAGGTATGAGTGCAGGGGGGAAGAATACCACTGGCAGCTATAATAATTTTTCGGGTGCGTGGGCAGGGGCGAATAATACTACCGGCAGCAATAATAATTTTTCAGGTGCGAATACAGGGGGGGATAATACTACCGGCAGCAATAATAATTTTTCAGGTTACGGGGCTGGGGCGGAGAATACCACTGGCAGCAATAATAATTTTTCAGGTTACCAGGCAGGGGTTAATAATAGCACTGGTATCAATAATTCAGCTTATGGTTATATGGCATTCTATGATAACACTACCGGTTATAGCAACTCTGTATTTGGAACTTATGCAGGTATCACAAATACAACAGGTTACAGAAACACATTCATTGGCGATAGCGCTGATGTAACAACAGCTAATTTAAGCAATGCTACTGCCATCGGTTTCGATGCTAAAGTAGGGCAAAGCAACTCTATCGTTCTCGGCAATGGCTCTGCGAACGTGGGCATTGGAACTTCTACGCCTTCTTCCAAAGCAATATTAGATTTAACATCTACAACCCAGGGCGTTCTTATCCCACGTATGAGTACCACCAACCGTACCTCCATTACAAGCCCAGCTACAGGTTTGCAGGTATATGATAATACACTGAACGAGTTATTTGTATATAATGGTACTGCATGGGCTCCGGTAGGATCAACTTATACCGCCGGTGGGGGGGTAAAAATATCCGGAACAACAATATCGGCTGACAGTTTAAATGCCGTTTGGAATGCTAATAAATTAGAAAGTGTAAATATTACCGCCAAAACGCCCACCAATAACCAGGTTTTAAAATATAACAGCGGATTGGGAGAATGGACGCCCGCTACGGATACGGGTACTTCATATACGGCAGGTGGCGGTGTTACCATTTCCGGTACAACGATAAAAGCAGACAGCAATAATGCCGTTTGGAACGCAAATAAATTACAAACTAAAAACATTTCCCCTGTTGCCGCAACCAATAACCAGGTATTGAAATATAACAGCGGATTGGGAGAATGGACCCCTGCTACGGATACAGGCACTACTTATACAGCGGGTACAGGTGTAACTTTTAATGGTACTGCTATTAATAGTACCTGGACACAAACCGGAAACAATATTCAAAACAACAATACTGCCAACGTAGGCATAGGCAAAGCGCCAAAACATGGTCTTGATGTATCAAATGGTATCAATACGGACTCTTTGTATATGATAAAGAGCGTACAGGTATTAAGTACCAAAGGCACAAGCGATGTGTCTGTTGGCCCGGGTGCGGGTACAAGCCTGGCAGGAGGGAAACAAAATTTATTTATCGGCGATAGCGCTGGGAATAAAAATACCACTGCAAGCAATAGTATAAGTGTAGGCTATCAGGCAGGCTTTACCAATTCTACTTCCAATGACAATATATTTATGGGCGATAGCGCAGGGTATAATTCCACGCATGGCAATAACGTGTTTATCGGCGACCAGGCTGGCTACACGAATACTACCGGCCAGGAAAATATATTCTCTGGTTTCAAAGCAGGCTATAAAAACTCGACTTCCAACGACAATGTATTTATGGGCGATAGCGCTGGGTATAATTCAACTCACGGCAATAACGTGTTTATAGGCGATCAGGCAGGCTACACGAATACTACCGGTCAGGAAAATATATTCTTTGGTTTCAAAGCAGGTTTTAAAAACTCCACTTCCAACGACAATGTATTCATTGGCGACTCAGCAGGGTATAGTTCTACCACTGGCGGCAACCAGTTTATCGGTGTGCAGGCCGGGGCTGCCAATACTACCGGCACCCACAATACTTTTGAAGGAAATAATGCCGGTAACAGCAATACTACCGGCAGTAATAACTATTTCAGCGGATATTTTGCAGGGCAAAATAATACTACCTCCAATGACAATGTATTTATTGGCGACAGCGCAGGGTTTAACTCAACCGTAGGTGCAAATGTATTCATAGGCAACCAGGCAGGATATGCCAATACCACCGGTATTCAAAATACTTTTGAAGGTTATCAGGCTGGTAAGATCAATACTACCGGTTCTGGAAATACCTTTATCGGCTATCAGTCCGGGATGGATAACACCACAGGAATTGGAAATGCATTCATGGGTTTCCAATCCGGTCTAAGTAATACAAGCGGTTACGGCAACAGTTTTACGGGTTCGCTTGCAGGTACAGCCAACACTTCCGGGCATGACAATACTTTTAACGGAAATAATGCAGGCGCCGCCAATAATACCGGCAACTTTAATACTTTTACTGGAATGCAGGCAGGGGCAACAAATACCACTGGCAGTCATAATATTTTTACTGGTTTCCAGGCAGGTTATTCTAATTCCACCTCCAACGAAAATGTGTTTATCGGCGACAGTGCAGGGTTAAATTCAACTGTAGGTAATAATGTTTTTGTTGGTGATCGGGCAGGATATGCCAATACAACGGGACTTTATAATACATTTATAGGTGCTCAGACTGGTTTTTCAAATACCACAGGCGCCTTTAATACAATTATGGGATTGGATGCAGGTTTTTCAAACTCAACAGGAAGTCATAATACATTTATCGGGGAATGGGCCGGAGAATCAAATACAACCGCAAGCTTTAATTCCTTTATAGGAGATTATGCAGGGCAGGCGAATACTACAGGCTCTGCCAATACATTTTCAGGTACCTATGCAGGTTATACTAACCTTTCCGGAAACAACAACTATTTTGCAGGTTATCAAGCGGGCTATCTGAATTCCACTTCTAACGACAACGTATTCATCGGCGACAGCGCGGGGTATCATTCTACTGTTGGGAATAACGTGTTTATCGGAGACAGAGCAGGTTATACAAATACTTCAGGTGTCCAAAATAGTTTTATAGGCTACCTTTCCGGTTATAGCACTACTACGGGAAGTTTTAATCTATTCTGTGGTGCATATACAGGTCTTTTTAATACAACAGGCCAAGAAAATACATTTATTGGAAACGTAGCAGGTGAAAACAATACCACTGGTAGCGATAACTTATTTACCGGCAATTGGGCAGGCGAGTCCAATACTACTGGCAATTACAATACCGCCAACGGTACTTATGCAGGAAACAGCACTACTACAGGAAGTGGCAATACGGTTTCCGGTTACGAGGCATTATACTTCAATACCACTGGCGGCAATAACGTGGCGATAGGTAAACTCGCAGGCATTAATAATACTACCGGTTATCAAAACACTCTAATTGGTGACAGTGCCGATGTAACTACAGGTACATATTCAAATACAGTGGCATTAGGGTTTAATGCCAAAGTAAATGCCTCCAATAAAGCTTTAATCGGCAATTCTTCCATGACAGTAATCGGCGGGCAGGTAGGCTGGAGTACTCTCTCTGATGCACGTTACAAAAGCAATGTACAGGATTATTCTTTAGGCCTTAATTTCATTACCAAACTTCGCCCGGTATCATATTTCTATAATAACAGTGATAACGGTTTCAGGTATGATGGTTTCCTGGCGCAGGAAGTAGAAAAAACATTGAATGAAACCGGCGATTCGTTCAGCGGCCTCTGCAAACCACAAAATGAAAAAGATAATTATAGCCTTCGTTACGGCGATTTCGTAGTGCCATTGGTAAATGCGGTGAAGGAACTGAATGCAAAGAATACTGCGTTGGCAACTTCAAATGATTCATTAAAAGCAGTAGTAGCTGCTTTGGTTCAAAAAGCCAATGGTAATACCACTTCTACCCCAACTATCACGAATATTTCTTTGGCTGCTACTCCTGCCGCTCAAATAGTTTCTCAATCGGAAACCAATGGCGCAGTGGCTTCCCAGCTCAGCGACCTGAAAGTGCAGTTACAGGCTTTAAGGGAAGCTCAAATAGCCTGCTGCCGTTCGCAAGGCAATTTAGAGCTGGCGGCAACCCTTGACATCCCGGTACTGGAACAAAATACGCCAAATCCGTTTACTGAAAATACTACCGTTGGTTATTATATCCCTGCCTCAGCCAATATTTCAACTTTGAACATTGTGAGTGTGGAGGGCAAAATAATCAAAAGGTTTAACGTAATGCCGGGCAAAGGGCAAATCCTGCTTCCCGCAGAATCTATAGCAGCAGGCACATATTACTATAACTTAGTAATAGACGGCAAGCAAGTGGATAGCAAAAAAATGATTTTAGTTAAATAATTTCCTTAAAAACTATTATCATGAAAAAGAAGATTAAAAATGTTCTCATAAGCCAGGTTCCGGTCCCCGTTTCAGGGGCCGGGATCTTTTGGCTGGCTATGTTGGTTATCTTATTTTTGGTTACTGGGGTGCAGGCCCAAAGCATTACTAACCATGGAGATACCATTTATATTTCAAATGGTACTACGCTTCAGATAAAAGGCAGTTTTAATAACACTGATAACGGTACAAGTTATCCTTATATCCACAATGAAGGTATTTTGCGCGTTGATAGCAATATGACGGCTACAACGCATACTGTCTATACAGGACAGGATACATTTATAGCATCCGGAGCCGATTCTCAAAATATAGCAGGGCTGAATTATTATAACTTTTTTGTACCAAATGGCGGTTTAAAAGCATTCAATGGCAATACCAATATAGGCAGGTTAATACAGGTATCAAACGGAATAGTAAATACATACACTGATACTGTTACACTTAATCCAACTGCTTTAATCCTTGAAGACAGTGTTGCTTATGTTCTTGGTCATGTGCAAATTACAAGAGTACTTACAAAAGGCGTCCGGGATAGTTTTGGTAATATCGGTACCGGCATTACCATTGGCCCTGCGTACACACATGCTTATGATACCATTCATTGCGTGAGAAACACGGGGGCAAATGCAGTCGTTACAGGGCAGGTGCAGCCAACAGGTTATGCTTACCAGGGAATTGAAAGAAATTTTAAGCTAACGCCTACTACCAATGGCAACCTGGGCATGACCATGGACTGGCAATACCGTACCAGTGAACTGAACAGTATCCCGGCAGGATTATTGGCCACTTTTCGTCGTGAAGAGGGCGAACTAATGTGGAACTATGTAGGATATAGCTCGCGGGATATAGCTACACATAGGATAATAAATACAGGCCAGGACAGCCTTTCAGAGTGGACATTTGGAAGTTCTTCCGATCCATTACCAATCGTATTATTAAACTTTAATGCAGTACTGGTAAATAAAACAGACGGCTACCTGACATGGGCCACTGCATCAGAAATTAACAATAACTCTTTCGCAGTAAACCGATCTACGGATGGCAAAACATGGCAGCAAATAGGCCAGGTAAAAGGTAACGGAACTACCAATGATATTCACAACTACAACTACACCGACCCGGACATTAATTTACTTGCTGTACCTGTTGTATATTACCAACTGAAACAGGTCGACTATAACGGCAATTACACATTCAGCCAGGTGAGGGAATTAGACCTTACGTCGGTAACCACTAATAACCTGAAAGTATGGTACAGTCAGTCTGAAGATGAGGTTTATATAAATTATAATACTGACAATACTTCTGAGAATCTGCGCCTGGCACTTACTGATATGCAGGGCAAAATCATTGTAAACCAAAATATAGAGGCTGCAAAAGGTCAAAATCAGGCTACTTTAAATATGACTGGTCTTGCAAAAGCCTTTTATAATGTCACAATAATAAACAATGAAATGACAAAAATATTTAGGGTATTGAAGGATTAATCAAAACCTCTCAATTTCCCTCAAATGACACAAAAAGCTCGAACTCTGTCCCTTTGAGTCCGTTGAAAGTTATCTAAAATGCTTATAATTAACTAATTATAAGCATTTTATTTTTTATGCCGTTTTTATTAATTCCTTATTTTCAGGTTCTTAAGGTTCGAATCGCTTTCTGTTTTCCTTAAACTGAAAATCTATTCAAAACGATTCCATTAAAACAATAGCCTCTATTTTGTAATATATTGCTTACCTTAGCGACATAAATCTCAGAATTAAGCAGATGATTTGTAAGATTTTTCCAAGATACCTGTCAAAGTCAACACTTGCAATTATCTTTATTTGCTCATTAACTTGCAATAAAGCATATTGTCTAAGTGATAGCCTTCAAAAAGTGCTTGATAAAGCTAGTAGTGACACTGCAAGGGTAAGGATATTACTACTCGCGTCAAGCAGTAGTAGGCAGCATGACCCTGAATTAGGTTCGGAATACGCGGCAAAAGCGCTGAATTTAGCCCAAAAAACAGGAAACAGGTTAGGTATTGCACAGAGTTACTATACGCTGGGTACAAATGCCTATATAAATAAAACGCTTCCCCAAAGCCATGCCTTGTTTCTGAAAGCATCTGTTTTATTTGACTCGCTTCATAACCTGCCTGGAATGGCAAAAGCATATAGCGCGCTTGGCGATGTATTGGGCGATGAGGGTGACATGAAAAAATCAATAGATTATTATAGCAATGCAAAAAAGGTTTTCCTGGCTGCCCACGATACTCTTAACAGCGTATATATGGATATGTCTATTGCATCTACATTAGGAATGAATAATTTGGTGGACTCGGCTATTTCTTATACACTTTCCATATTGCCCATTGCCAAAAAGCTAAAAAATGATGAGCTTATTAGTAAGATTATATCTAATGTAGGCCAGGGATATTCTGCTCAGGGGAAATATGAAAAAGCATTAGATTATACATTTCAGGCGCTGCCTTATATTGAAAAAACCGGGGACCCAACTGATATTGGGGATGCTTATTTTAATATAGGAGATATATATTCCCATAAAAAAGACAATAAAAATGCGGAAAAATATGCATTGAAAGGGTATGCAATTTACAAAGAAGGAAAAAATATTGAAGGAATTGCAAAGGCCAGCAAACTTTTAGCCTATGTATATACGCAGGAAAAAGATTATGCCAAAGCCACTACATGGTATGCAAATGTTATTAGCCTCAATGATACCCTGGTAAATGTGAATATGGCAAAACAAGAAGCAGAAATGCAAACCAAATATGAGACCGTAAAAAAAGAAAAAGCTATAGCAGAATTGAATCAAAAAGAAAAACTGGAGACTGCCGAATTGGGCAGGCAGCGGGCCATCATATATTCCGGTATCCTTATTCTTTTCCTGGTATTACTTGGTTCTCTGTTATTATATACCAATTTCAGGAAAATATCTAAATTAAATCAACTTCTTGAGGGCCAAAAACAACAATTGGAGAACCAAAAGCAATTGCTTGAAACGCAAAATGATGAACTTGGGGAGTTGAATACTATCAAAAACAAGCTCTTTTCAGTTATTTCACATGATTTACGCAGTCCTATGTCCCGCATTATTTCCCTAAATACCTTGCTTCAAAGGGAAAATGTCAGTGAGACCGAACAAAAAAAGCTAAACGTTGACTTAAAACATACATTGAGCAATACTTTGCAACTACTTGATAACCTATTATATTGGGCAGCCTCGCAAATGGGAGGTATGAAAATTTATACCGAGATAATAAATGTAAAAGAAATGACGGAAGAGAACCTGGAATTCCTGAAAAGTGAAGCCGAATTAAAGAAAATACAACTTGAAACTAAAATTGGAGATGATATTGCCGCCACGGCAGATATGAATATGGCTAATTTTGTATTGCGCAATTTATTGGTAAATGCACTGAAATATACCCAAAGCGGGGGGACGATAGAAATAGAGACGGAAATGGATAATGATAATAAGAATGTACGTATAAAAGTAAAAGACAGTGGAGTAGGGATGACTGAAGAAACAAAAAACGCTTTGTTCAATGAAGGTGTAAATAAAAGTACCCTGGGTACAGCCAGGGAAGGTGGTTTTGGTATTGGTTTAATGCTTTGCAAAGAGTTTGCCGAGAAGAACGGTGGCAAACTTGAGGTTGAAAGTACTTTGGGGGTAGGAAGTATATTTAGTTTTACATTGCCTTCTGCGATGGCGTAGTTTTTATCTTCTCACTATTTTCCTTTCAACTACTTTCTGAAAAAAAGCCTCACGGTAACTTAAACCAATAGGAATAGTTTGGCCTTCGATGATTATTTCGTAATTGTTTACTGATTCTATTCTGTTAGCATTCACAATATAAGAGCGGTGTACCTGTAGAAAGTCGTTTTCAGGCAGTGCTGGGGCCAATACCCCTATACTCATGGCAGTCATATAACTGTGCAACTTAGTGACTACTTTGCTATAGTCTTTCATTCCCTGCACATAAATAATATCAGCAAAATTAACCCGTATAAAATTACTGTCGCTGCGGATAAAGAAATGGTCATCAATGACTTTTGGTTCTGCAACGTTATGCGGGGTTTCATGAAGCGGGTATTGTTTTTCCAACGCGCGTTTGGCTGCCATGATGAACCGTTCATAGGTTAGCGGCTTCACTATATAATCAGTGGCATTCAGGTCAAAGGCATTTACAGCATAATCAGGAAAGGTAGTAGTGAATACCACCTGGGGCGGATTGGAAAGTTCTTTTATGAAATCAAGCCCTTTGCCATCAGGTAACATAACATCACAAAAGATCAGGTTTATATCATTATTCAATAAATGCCTCTTTGCATCTTTTATATTGTCGCAGATAGCTACAATAGTAAGGAAGTTGGCTTCGCCAATGAATGATTCCAGCAGGGCGCTGTCTATCGGGTCATCTTCCACTACAAGGCAATTCAGGTTCATAACCGTAAAAAGCATTTACCAAAAAAGTTTGGTTACAAAAATACCATAGTTAGTATAATATCCTTCCTGTTTAGTATAAAATCTAAAAATAGTAAAAAAACAACCCTCAACTTTCCACCGATAATCCATAAAAAATAAAAAATATGAAAAAGATTTTACAAGCGCTCGTGCTTCTCATCATGTTTGGTCCGGGCAAATTAATAGCACAGGTAGGCATAGGAACTACTACACCCAATAGCAGCGCCCAATTGGATATTTCATCCAATAATAAAGGCTTATTAATCCCCAGGATGACAAGTGTACAAAGGACATCTATCAGCAACCCGGCCAAGGGGTTAATGGTATTTGACAATGACTCTGCGTATTTCTTTTATTATAATGGAAGTGTATGGAAGGGGTTGAAAAATGCTAATGCGGTTTCTTATTCGGCAGGCGGGGGTATTACCATTGCAGGTATTACAATTAGCGCAGACAGTACTCATGCTGTTTGGAATTCTAATAAATTGGAGGGTATAAGCATTACCGCCAAAGCACCCACTAATAACCAGGTTTTAAAATACAACAGCGGGTTGAATGAATGGACTGCCGCTACAGATACAGGGGCCTATACCGCCGGAAACGGCATCACTATTTCTTCTGGCGCCATTTCCACTACAGTGCCGCAAAACGAGAATGGAGGTGGAAATACCAACGCGAGTTTTGGCGCAGGGGCCGGGGTTTCTAACACAGGAAACGTCAATTTACTATTAGGAGATAGTGCAGGGTACTATAATGGTAAAGCTGGTACTGCCAATTATAATGTAATCACTGGTTACCAGGCAGGAAATTTGAATGGTTCTAATGGTGGCACCGCCAATTATAATATTATCAGTGGCTATGGGGCAGGAGCTAATAATGGCCGTGGTGGCGGTACTGCCAATTATAATATTATCAGCGGCTACCAGGCAGCGCCTGAGAATGGTTTTTTGGGCACTGCCAACAATAATGTTATAACCGGCTACGAGGCAGGAAACAAAAATAGTGGCGGCAGCTATAACAGTTTTTATGGTTCGAATGCAGGCTACAGCAATATTAACGGTTATGGCATTACTGCGATTGGCAATATGGCTGGGTATAGCAATGCTTCAGGGCACGGCAATACGTTAATAGGCGACAGCGCCGATGTTTCGTCGGGTAGCTTCAACAATGCCACAGCCATTGGTCACAATGCCAAAGTGGGCCAAAGCAATAGCATCGTCCTTGGTAACGGTTCTGCCAATGTAGGCGTTGGTACTTCTACCCCAAAAGCTACGGCAATTTTAGATTTGGAATCTACAACACAGGGCTTGCTCATCCCGCAAATGACTACTGCCCAGCGCACCGCCATTAGCAGCCCGGCGACCGGCTTACAGGTATATGATAATACATTAAACCAACTATTTGTGTATAATGGCACAGCATGGCAAGCTGTTTCTACCGGCAGTGCAAACCAGTGGACCACAACAGGCTCCAACGTTTCTAATAACAATACAGGCAACGTAGGCGTCGGAAAAAATCCTTACCATGGGCTGGATGTAAGCCATGCTATCAATACAGATTCCGCCTATTATTATAAAGGGACACAATTTATATCATCTACAGGCACGAGCAACCTTAATATTGGCAGAGGTACTGCTGTAACTAATACCACAGGCAGGCAAAATATTTTTATTGGCGACTCGGCAGGCAATGCAAACACTACCGGCAACAACAATTTTTTTATAGGCAACCAAGCTGGCTTTAAAAACACTACCGGGTGGGGCAACTATTTCAGCGGTTACAAAGCGGGCGCCAAAAATACTACCGGGCATCAAAACTTCTTTGAGGGGGATTCTGCCGGTTATGCAAACACAACAGGCAATCAAAACCAATTCATCGGCTACAGGGTAGGTATCGCCAACACTACCGGCGCTGATAATTATTTTAGTGGTTGGAGGACTGGCTCAGAAAACACAACAGGCTACGGTAATACGTTTATAGGGTGGGAAACAGGTGTGACTAATTCCATTGGCGTCAACAATACTTATATAGGAAGCAGTTCGGGCGGTGGTGCTTCAGGCAATGGAAATACATTTTTGGGTGTCAGTGCCGGTGCGGACAATCAGTCCGGGAGCGATAATGTTTTTGAAGGTGTAGGTTCAGGTTTTTTAAATACTACAGGGAACAATAACGTTTTCAATGGAAGTTCAGCTGGTTCAAATAACACTACGGGCTATAGCAATACTGCTATGGGTACAAGCGCCGGGGCCAATTACAAAGGCAGCCGTAATACTTTTATCGGCGATAGCGCTGATGCTTCCGTTACCGGCCTTATCAATGCTGCAGCATTCGGTTATAATGCCAAAGTAGGTCAAAGCAATAGCATTGTGCTTGGCAATGGCTCTGCCAATGTAGGGGTTGGTACTTCAACCCCAAATTCAACAGCTATTTTAGATTTGGAATCTACAACACAGGGTTTGCTTATCCCGCAAATGTCAACTACCAACCGTACATCCATCACCAGCCCTGCGACAGGCTTACAGGTATATGATAATACTTTAAACCAATTATATATATTTAATGGCACAGCATGGACGGTTACAGGTACGGGCGCTTATACTGCCGGAAACGGCATCATCATTTCTTCCGGCGCTATATCCACTACGGTATCGCAAAACAATAATGGCAGTGGTAGTACCAACGCGAATTTTGGTGTAGGTGCCGGGGCTTCTAACGGTGGAAAGGTCAATTTAATATTAGGAGATAGTGCAGGGTATTTGAATGGTAATTACGGCACCGCCAATTATAATGTTATTAGTGGCTATCAGGCAGGATATTGGAATGGTACTTTGGGTACTGCAAATTATAATGTTATTAGCGGTTACCAGGCAGGATATGAGAATGCTTATTCTGGTGGCACCGCCAATAATAATATTATAACCGGCTACAAAGCAGGATATTATAATGGTTTAGAAGGTACTGCCAATAATAATGTTATCACCGGCTACTTTGCAGGCATTAATAATTCACATGGCAGTTATAATAGTTTTTATGGCTCGGAAGCGGGTTATAGCAATGGTTCTGGCTGGGGCAATACCGAAATCGGCAACCTGGCTGGATATAACAATACCTCAGGCAGCGATAATACTTTAATAGGCGACAGCGCCGATGTTTCGTCAGGTAGCCTGAGCAATGCTACCGCCATAGGTTTCAATGCCAAAGTGGGCCAAAGCAATAGCATTGTGCTTGGTAATGGCTCGGTGAATATAGGGGTAGGCACATCTACCCCAAATTCTAAAGCTATTTTAGATTTGGAATCTACAACACAGGGCTTGCTTATCCCGCAAATGAGTACCACTCAGCGCACTGCCATCAGCAGCCCGGCTACGGGGCTACAGGTATATGATAAAACCTTGAATGAACTATATGTATATAATGGCACGGCATGGGCGGTTACCGGTACAGGCGCTTACACCGCTGGAAACGGCCTCACCATTTCTTCCGGCGCTATATCCACTACAGTGCCCCAAAGCAACGCTGGTAGCGGCAATGTCAACGCGAGTTTTGGCGCTGGGGCGGGGACTTCTAACTCAGGAAAGGCCAATTTAATATTAGGAGATAGTGCAGGAACTTTGAATGGTAATTCAGGTACTGCCAATTATAATTTTATCAGCGGCTACCATGCAGGATATTATAATGGTAATTCAGGTACTGCCAATTATAATATTATCAGCGGCTACCAGGCAGGAACTTTGAATGGTGATGGCGGTACTGCCAATTATAATATTATAAGCGGCTACCAGGCAGGATATAATAATGGTTGGGGCGGTACTGCCAATAATAATGTTATCACCGGCTACTATGCAGGAAATAATAATTCACATGGCAGCTATAATAGTTTTTATGGCTCAGATGCGGGTTATAGCAATGGTAATGGTTGGGGCAATACCGCGATTGGCAACTTGGCCGGGTATAGCAATACATCGGGGAGCGACAATACTTTAATAGGCGACAGCGCCGATGTTTCGTCAGGTACCCTCAGCAACGCTACGGCCATAGGCTTCAATGCCAAAGTGAGCCAAAGCAATAGTATAGTATTTGGGAATGGATCTGTGAATGTAGGAATTGGCGTTAGTAGCCCATCGGATAAATTGCACATTGACCCTAAAGGTGCTGGCGGCATAAGCATAGGCACAAATGGCGGGGGAGGGGGATATACTTTTTTAAGTATGGGTATTAGTACACAATCGGGAGGATATGCCACTATCCAAAGTACCGAATTATCCGGAAGCGCCTGGGGCCTTCTCTCTTTAAATGCATCAGGCGGAAATGTGAGTATAGGCTCTACCACCAGTTATGATAAACTCAGTGTGGCCGGTATCGTATCCCCAACAGCCGACAATTCTTATACCTGTGGTGTTTCTGCCCGCAGGTGGAGTTATTTGTATGCTGCAAATGGAACCATACAAACATCAGACAGAAGGTTGAAAGACAGTATTAAAAATCTTAATTATGGATTGAATGAAGTGCTGGCAATGCGCCCGGTAAGCTACTACTGGAAGAAAAACCCAGAGCAGGGCAAAAAGGTAGGGCTTATTGCTCAGGAAGTACAACAGATAGTGCCTGAAGTAGTAAAAGTTGGCGACGACTCTATGAAAACCCTCGGTATGAACTATGCTGAACTGGTGCCAGTGCTTGTTAAGGCCATCCAGGAACAACAAAAGATTATAGAAAGCCAAAAATCAGCTTTAAATGAGCAAAAAGCATCAATAGAAAGCCAGAATGCAAGGTTGAACGCTCTTGAAGTGGCATTAGCAAATTTAAAACCAGCAATTACTGCCAGCGTTAAATAATAACCTGAAAATTTTAATACAATGAAAAAGATTAAATTTTTAGGAAATATGGCAGTTATAGCCTTATTGGCAGCCACGCTGCCAGAGGCAAATGCACAGCTTGTTACGAACAATGGCGATACCGTTTTTATCAGCAGCGGAGCGATGGTTTATGTAAGAGGAGGTTTTAATAATATTGATAATGGCTCCTACGTACCTTATATGCGTAATAATGGTACTTTACGGATAGATAGTAACTGGCAGGCCGCTAATGATATGATATATGGCGGACAGGATAGTTTTATTGCTTCGGGGACAGGGGTGCAAAGTATTGCCGGACTGCATTATTACAATTTTCTTGTACCCAATGGAGGGGTAAAAACCTTTAGCGGTAATGCCTATATCAAAAACAATATCGCAGTCATGAATGGATTAATAAATACGAATGCCAACCTTGTTACGCTTGATTCTACGGCTTCTATCACAGAAGATTCGGCAGACTATCTTTACGGATATTTACAAATGACCAAATATCTTGCCCAAAACCAATTGTTTAGTTTTGGTAATATGGGGGTAGATATTACTCCCTCAGGCGTTTCTCCGGGAATGACGACGGTAACCCGTGGCAATGGCCCCGGTACTGCTCAAATGGGAAATGGTAATACCGGCATTGAAAGGTATTTCCAGGTAAACCCTGCACACGATCATAACCTTAATGCCCAGGTTGTTTTCCATTATTACCCGGGAGAACTCAACAGCGACCCGCAGGCTGACCTTGCTATGTTCCGCTCAGAAGATTATGGCATAAAATGGTCTTATATTGGCTATACCACGCGAGATGCAAGCCTGAATACTTTAACAACCAATGGTATTGATAGCTTTTCCCGGTTCACACTGGGTAGCAGTATCACGCCTTTACCTGTGAAGCTTTTGAATTTTAATGCGGTATTAATCAATAAAACAGATGGATACCTTACCTGGGAAACAGTAAGTGAGCTTAATAATGATTACTGGGATATAGAGCGTTCTATTGACGGTGATACCTGGATAAAAGGGGGAGAAGAGCCGGGTTTTGGCACCACTTCTGATATTCATTATTATAATTTCACCGATCCGAATATTAACCTGCTTTTAAGCCCAATAGTATATTACCGTTTGAAGCAGGTAGATTATAATGGTAACTTTACCTATAGCCAAATAAAGGAATTAAACCTTACAACGGTAGCAGCCAACAACCTGAAAGTGTGGTATAACCAATCGGAGGACAAAGTGTATATTGATTATTCAACGAGTAATGCTTTTGAAAACCTTCACCTGGTATTAACAGATATGCAGGGCAAAATTATTATCAGCCAAAATGCAGAAGCATCACAGGGATTTAATGAGGCAACGGTAAATATGGCCGGACTTGCAAAAGCGATTTACAATATCAATATAGTAAACGATGAAATGACAAAGACATTCAGAATATTGAAGGATTAAATCAAAAACTCCTCAATTTGCCTAAAATCGCACAAAAAGTTCGAACTCTGTCCCCTTGAGTCCGCTTCAAACCGCAAAAAAGCCCTTGATTATTTAAATTAAGGGCTTTTTTGTTTAGAGTGAACCCAAAAGCGATCTTTTAGTTCATTAATGGAAGCAGATTGATAAACACCGTTCCCCAAATTCCACATCGCTTAATAATTTCCAAAATGCTTATCCTCAAATTTTGTCCATTCAGCCTTCAATTTGGTCTATTCGTCCCTTATTTTTTTGCAATCAAAATATAGTTAACTAAATTTCGGGGGTTAAGTTATTTAATCATTACGGAGTATGAGATGTGAATATGTTTACTTAGATTTCGACCATAATTCGCATGGCATCCTAAGCGCCACTATTTAAAAAAGTCAGAAAAAAATAAACACTATAAACCATGAAAATTTTAAAAATTAAATTAAATGCCTATTTATTGCTGGCATTATTCTCATTTTGCCTGATTACTTCAGCTCATGCTCAGGGCACCAACTACGGTACTGGATCTGGTACAGGCGGATATGGGAATTCCGTTTATGGCTATTATGCAGGTTACAGTAATACCAGTGGAGGTAATTATAATGTCTTTTTAGGGTATGAGGCCGGGTATTACAATACTACCGGATTTGGAAATATTTTCAATGGGGCTTCTGCAGGAAAAAATAATACTTCGGGTAGTTATAATATATTTATAGGTTACCAGGCAGGTGTAAATAATAGCACCGGCGATTATAATGTTTTCAGCGGTTATCGGGCAGGCTTGTCTAATACAAGCGGCAGCGGTAATGATTTCCATGGATTTCAGTCGGGTCTTAATAATACTACCGGGTATAGTAATAGCTTTTATGGCACAGCCTCGGGATACAGTAATACCAACGGTTCCGTGAATGTTTTTATTGGCGATAGTGCAGGCTATGCTAATACTACCGGAAAAAACAACGTTTTTAATGGCTCTTATGCAGGATATAACAATACCAGCGGTAGCTATAACCTTTTCGAAGGTGAAGGCGCCGGATACGGGAATACATCTGGAAATGGTAATGTTTTTCAGGGGTTCGCTACGGGAAATACCAATTCAACAGGAAGTTATAATGTTTTCACCGGTTATGGCGCCGGCAACGCTAATTCGATAGGGTATTACAATGTTTTCATAGGATTTGAGGCAGGACTTTTAAATACAACTGCCAGTGATAATGTTTTTATTGGATATTCTTCAGGCCTTTACAATACAACAGGCTTCTCCAACAGTTTTTATGGCACAGCCTCGGGATACAGTAATACCAACGGTTCCATGAATGTTTTTATTGGCGATAGTGCAGGCTATTCAAATACTACAGGAAAAAACAACGTTTTTACCGGCTCTTATGCAGGATATAACAATACCAGTGGTAGCTATAACCTTTTCGAAGGTGAAGGCGCCGGATACGGGAATACATCTGGAAATGGTAATGTTTTTCAGGGGTTCGCTACAGGAAATGCCAATTCAACAGGAAGTTATAATGTTTTCACCGGTTATGGGGCAGGAAATAGCAATACGTCAGGGAATTACAATGTTTTCACCGGGTTCCAGGCCGGGCTCTTTAATACTACTGCGGGCGGCAATGTTTTTACCGGCTATGGTTCAGGCATTTACAATACAACAGGCTTTTCCAACAGTTTTTATGGCACTACTGCCGGGTATAGTAATACCGCTGGTTCTGAGGATGTTTTTATAGGTGACAGCGCAGGCTATTCAAATACGACAGGAAAAAACAACGTTTTTACCGGCGCTTATTCCGGCTATAACAATACCAGCGGCAGCTATAACCTTTTCGAAGGTGAAGGCGCCGGATACGGGAATACATCTGGAAATGGTAATGTTTTTCAGGGATTTGCAGTAGGGAATGCCAATTCTACAGGAAGCTATAATGTTTTCACTGGATATGGTGCTGGAAACAGTAATTCTATTGGAAGTTACAATGTTTTCACCGGATTCCAGGCCGGTCTCTTAAATACAACTGCCAGTGGTAATGTTTTTACTGGATATTCTTCAGGCCTTTACAATACAACAGGCTTCTCCAACAGTTTTTATGGCACAGCCTCGGGGTACACTAATACCAACGGTTCCCGAAATGTTTTTATTGGTGATAGCGCAGGATATAGTAATACTTATGGTTTCGGAAATGTTATAACAGGTTTTTTAGCAGGTTATAATAATACAACGGGTCATCACAATGTTTTCGAAGGATGGAATACAGGTTATTCAAATACTTCGGGTATCTATAACATATTTTCAGCTTATGATGCAGGATATTATAATACAACAGGCAGTTATAATGTTTTTTCGGGTAGTAGTGCAGGATTTGAAAATACTACTGGCAACAATAATGTTTTTACAGGCTATTCTTCTGGTTTTTCAAATACTACCGGCATTGGTAACACTTTTGAAGGCAACTATGCTGGTTATTCCAATACGACCGGAAGTCATAATACATTAATCGGGGACAGCACAAGTATTGGCAGTAATAACCTAACAAATGCCACAGCAATAGGCTACAATGTTACAGTAGGCCAAAGTAATTCTATTGTATTAGGCAACGGGGCAAATGTGGGGGTGGGTACTTCTACCCCTAGTGCTTCTGCTATACTCGACCTCACTTCTACTACCCAAGGCGTCCTTATTCCAAGAATGACAACCACACTACGCAAAACCATTTCTACCCCAGCCAATGGCTTGGAGGTTTACGATAATACTTTAAACCAATTGTTCGTTTATAATGGCACAATATGGGTGCCATTTAGTGGTATTAATTATATTGCCGGTGGCGGGGTGACTATTTCAGGAACAACTATCTCTGCTGACAGCAATACAGCGGTTTGGAATGCTAATAAACTGGAAGGCAAAAAAGTATCGTCTGCCGCCCCTTCCAATAGCCAGGTGCTTAAATACAATAGCGGCCTTGGTGAATGGACTGCCGCTACTGATACAGGTATATATACGGGTTCCAATGGCGTTTCCATTACAGGAACTACCATTAGTGGTAATTACAGTGCAGGCGGAGGTGTGACTATCTCCGGGGCA
>Ga0206827_1026_pt1 | contig 39956 bp, 31 predicted proteins | sample Alteio_BWOrgCont_77_FD_152852 | JGI IMG/M metagenome (GOLD analysis project Ga0206827, IMG submission 152852) | Enriched cells from forest soil in Barre Woods Harvard Forest LTER site, Petersham, Massachusetts, United States -... | ecosystem: Environmental > Terrestrial > Soil > Temperate forest >...
AGTCGACTTTACCGGTGCTCAAGACAGGAAGTTCCTTAAGAGCCTTTATGATCTTTGGTGCATAAAGTTCGGTCATGCCTGCGTTTTTAATAAGTTTGAGCAATTCCTCTTTTTTTGCAAATGCGGCAGTGGTAAATAAAACCAGAACTTCCCCTTTGTTGGGGTCAGGGATATTAATCACCGCATGCATGCAGCCTTTCCAAATATCAGTGATAGCTTCTTCGACTGCAGCAAGTGAAATCATCTCACCGCCAATTTTTGCAAAGCGCTTGACTCTTCCTAAAATGGTAACAAACTCATCTTTATCAATATCTACAATGTCACCTGTATCATACCAGCCCTTGCGCACCTTGCCATTAATTTTATGCTCAGGTTGATCAATGACACCGGGATTGCTAGCCTTGAGGTATCCTATCATTATATTCGGACCAGCAATAATAAGTCTGCCACCTTTAGAAATTCCTTCGACGGGTTCTAGGTAGTAGCTTATGCTTGGCACAATCCGTCCCACAGTACCTGGGGAATAGTGCATAGGGGTATTAACTGATATGATAGGCGAGGCTTCTGTTGCCCCATAGCCCTCAAAAATTCTGATGCCGAATTTGTCCATATATGTTTTTCTGGTTTCATCGCGCAATTTTTCGGCTCCGGCAAAAATATACCTGATTGAATAGAAATCATATGGGTGGGCATACTTGGCATAACCCGATAAGAATGTATCGGTTCCAAATAGAATGGTCGCATTGGTTCCATAAACCATTTCCGGAATAATGCGGTAGTGCAGAGGAGAAGGATAGAAGAAGGTCTTAACCCCTGAAAGCACAGGCATCAGAAAGCCGCCGGTTAGTCCAAACGAATGGAAAACAGGCAAAGCGTTGAAAACAATATCTGAAGAAGAAAAGTCAACTCTCGATGCAGATTGCTTGATATTTGCCTGAATATTCTCATGACTCAAGACAACCCCCTTAGGAACTCCTTCCGAACCGGAGGTGAATAATACAACGGCTGCTTGTTGGGCCACAGGCATTTTCTTTCGGTTGATCTTTTTATAGAATTTTAGCGGATAATAAGAGGCAAGAAGACCGTATAGTTTATCATAAAGGCTGACGTTTATTTTGATATCTTCTAGGTAAATAATAGATATGCCATTCTCGTTGAGCGCTTCAATAATACTATAATAGTTAGCTTTCTCAATAAAGCGCCGCGAGGTGTAAACTGTTTTAAGTTGTACAGCTTTGCAGCAAGCGATGATATTCTTTACACCCGTTGAGAAATTTAACATGGCAGGGATTCTACCATAAGCCATACAGCCAAAAAATACCGCTGCGGTTGCGACGGCATTAGGAAGTAAAATACCGGCGTATTTACCCCTAGGTATAACAGTTGAGATCTTTTTGCCCAGAATAAAACTGCCGAGAAGAAGTCGGCTGTAGGTGAGGCGATTGTGGTCGACATCTTCAATAATGATCTTCTTTTTACCAAACTGCTCTTTGGCTTCAATTAGGGATTCAAATATAGTGCTGTGGTATACGCTTCCCTCAAACATCATGTTAGACATGATGTCATAAAGACGTTTACCAACCTCATGCCTTCTTTCCCGGCCGATCAGGTTATCTGGAACTTCAATCTTCTTAGGTTCTAAAATAGTTATTTTAATTTTGGGGAAAAGCTTCAGTTTAGTTTTTCCATACAACCTGGAAAACGGGCTATACTGTGCTCCGTCTATCCGTATAGGCAAGAGCATAGCTCCTGCTTTATCGGCAACTAAACCCGGGCCCTCATAAATTTTCATGAGTGACCCAGTCACAGTTATTCGCCCCTCTGGGAAGATAACCACTGGCTTATTGTCACGGATTCTTTCAATGAGTGTTCTTGCAGACATAGCATTGCTAGGGTCAATAGGATAAGCGCGCAAGTAGGATAAAAATGGCTTCATCCAAAAGGTTTGAGCGTAGTGGGAGTCAATTGCAAAAACCAGGCGATCAGGCAGGAAAGTGCCAAGTAAGCCGGGGTCAAGAAAGGATGCGTGATTTGCAATTATGAGAACTTTGTTTCCAGCTTTATAATAGTTTTCGATACCGACAATCTCAACTCGGTAGAGGAGTTTCAGGACAGCCTGGAAGAAGCTCTTTATTACTGTATCGGGTAGGATGCGGCAAATATATATGGCAGTATAAAAATTAGTCAGCGCTAAAAGAAAGATAATGTAGGAAACCTTTATTCCCATTCCCAGTATTGCCATGCTGATAATGCTGCCACCAACCATAAAAATAGCATTATATACGTTATTAGCTGCTATGACTCTGGAACGGTGTGTACGCTTTGATTTGATTTGGAGTAGCGCATAGAGTGGTATGATGTATAGACCCCCAAAAAATGCTATTAGCAGTACTTCGATACAAACTGCAAAGCCTTTGGGAGAGGATAAAAAATAATGAATTCCGCCTAGTTGTTGCCGTTCCGAATAAAGTGTACTCGAATACCAAAGCATAAAAAGAACTAGAGTCATTAAGAGCAAAGCAGTAGGAACGTACTGGACATCTATTTTGTTTTTTAAAAGTTTGTTACACGCAATAGAGCCAATACCTGTGCCGATGGAAAATAGTGAAAGCAGCAATACTAAAACTGAATTATCGCCACTGAGTGCATCCTTAGTAAAGTTAGGCATTTGTGCAATAAACAGGCCACCGACAACCCAGAACCATGAGATGCCTAAGATAGACAAAAATATTTCATAGTCTTTTTTAGCGTGGCGCATGCACTTAATGGTTTCATCAAACACATTTGTATTCAATTCGAGCCCTGAGGAGGCAGGCTCGGTTTTAAGGATAAACAAGCTGGCCAGATAACTGGAGCACGAAACCAGCATCAAAAACACCGCTGCGACGGAAAAGTTATGGACGGCTGTAAGCCCGCCGGAAATAACCCCTAAGAGCACAGCCATAAAAGTGCCTGCTTCAACCAGACCATTACCTGCAATCAGTTCATCTTTTTCGAGTTGATCGGGCAGAATACTATATTTTGCCGACCCAAATAGCGTTGCTTCACACCCAGTAAGAAAGATAGACAAAAGCATGAGGACATAATTGTTAGTATAAATGCTAACTATGCTGATTAAGGTAAATCCAATGCCCAGCATTCTTATCATTTGGATGAGCTTGGCTTTGTCGAATTTGTCAGCAAGTTGCCCGGCTGTTGCAGACCCAATTATATAAGGGAACATAAAAAGTCCCATAGCCATAGTGACGAGCAGAGAACGTACTAAACCTGATAGTTCTACGGACTTATAGGTTATCAGCGCAACTAGAACTGTACGGACCAGGTTATCCCCAAACGCTGCCATAAACTGACATATAAAAATAGGTAGGAAACGCCTAGTCTTTAGCAAACTAAATACTTCTCCTTTTGTCATCCATCCACTCGAAATATTGTAAAAGATATTTTTAGCAATAAAATACGCAAATGTCTATCGATTTAAAGATTAGAGGATGCGCTTGGTTGACCCAATAGCTCGGTATATAAGTGGTTTTGCAAAATTATACTACTTATAAGTATTTTGTTAACCTTTTGTTAAGTATTTTGCGGGTATACTGGCTTTAGTGTTGAAATCAATATAGGTAAATTATATGAAAGAATTTGATAAAGCCCAGCTGGAAGCAAGTATTTCCAGGGAATACATGAAGATAAAGCACAGCAAATTATGGCGTGTTCTTAAACCCAACCAAGCAGAAAGAGCCGATATCGATAAAATAGTAAAAGCTACCATCGATGCTGCTGGAATTGGCTCAGACCAACATGGTAAGCAAGTTAGTGATCTTAGTTCCATGAACAGTGAAGTTCGGAAAAAATTAGCTCATGAGATGGTTGTAGGTTACATAGATTATCAAAGGCAGGGTTTTCCTGGTAAGATTAATCCTGCTTATTTGGTAACAGGAAGTAAAGTTGTAGAATTTGATGGTGTGTTTTCAGCGCTTAAGTCTAAATTCGCGCTTCGTTCAGAAGATTATAAAAAGTTATTTGAGCAATATAACAAGATTCATTCCGAGTTCGCAGGGAAATTATCTAGTAAGGGGACTAAAGGCCTTGAAGAGGGCAGTGGTGCTAATATTGCAAGCATTACAGCAAGAGAACACTTGGATAAAGCCCTTAGAACCAACACAGAAAATTTCATCAACGCGTTTGGTGGTGCCCAGGGTGGAAAGAATAGAGTAGATAGAAGTGTGCTTTTTACTAAGGAATTTACTGAAGCAATAAAGCTGAATCACAATAACCCTGAAATTGGCCCAGACTTGTTAGTTGCGCTTAAAAGAGATAAGCCATTTAATCCAAAAGAGTTGTGTAAGGCTTTTAATGCTTGTATGGAAGGTGTACAGGCAATTCGCAACTCCACCCATCCTGAGCAGGGCAAAGATCAAAAAGCTAAATTTAATAGAGATGTCAAAGAGTTTCTTGATATGGCTGTTCCTACCATTAAGGACGCCAAGCACATTGACAAGAAAGTGCTAGCTGAAGTGAAGGGGATGACAAATATAGCTGATGATAACGCTCAGGCTAAAAGACAGTTTGCAGAAAAAGCAGCAAGTCAAAGCCAAGGCCAGGCTCAAGTCGCCCGGTAATGAGAAAAATTATGACTCTATAATGCTTTGGGCGAACCATTCGTCCATGCGCGAGAGATGCTTGTATTTACTGGTTTTGCCGGACTGATCTTCGGTATTGATAGCAAAAAATGGCTGGTTGCCTGTAAGATATGTATTAATAAGCCTAACTAAGCCAGCTTCGGTCTGCTCAAGATTGGCTGGAACCATCATCTCTTTGCCGATCTGCCATTTCCCTTGTAACTGAATATACTTGATTTGCAGGGTTTTAGCTTCTGGAATAGCAAAGCCTCCGGACTGAGCTATTAAAGCTTCCACAGGCAGTTGTGGGTAAAACCCGATCATCACCGCTTTCTTCTCTGGAGTTCTACCGGTTTTGTAATCGATAATCTCGGTGCTGCCATCAATAGCAGCGTCAATGCGGTCAGCACGTGCTGTGACCTTTATGCCAGCAATTTCCATAGTCCCTTTGAGTTCATGGTAGCTTTTCCAATTCACACCCTTGCTGCGCTCATATTCCCAAATCCACTCGGCTATCCGGGTAATATGCAAATCCCAAAAAACCAGCTGGGAGGGGTGGTTGTTCGAAAAAGCTTGTATGAATCCATTTTGCATTTTTTCAATAAACTCATTTTTCCCCAATGCCTTGGGATTGAGCTCACTAAGTAGATTATGAAGGATATTGCCAAACTCCCGGTTGCTGAATTCAGTGCCAATATCATCTAGGGTTTTGAGTTTCAAAATATACTCTGCATAGTATGCGTAGGGGTCGCGCATGAGCTTTTCAATGCCGCTAACTGATATGGACTTTGGCCTGTGTTCTCTGTTCGGATTAGGTACTGGTCTTGGCTCAGGTTGGTAATCACTTTGTCTTAGCTGGTTAAACCACCTTGTATACTTCTCTTCTCCTCTTAAATCTACATTATCTAGAAACCGTACAGGCTGTTGTTCGCGTCCGGCAAGGGTTCCTGATCGGGTGAGGAAAACGCTTGAGTTCGCAAGCATCTCTGTAAAGTCACTTGCTGCTTCGGCGATTTTTACGTCGATTGACGGGAAGCCTAGCTCTTTTTCTTTGCCTGATCCGATAAGCGAACCTTCCTTTTTGATAACAGGGAACTGCCCCTCATTCATGCCCATTATTGTTATTCGGTCGTATTTGTGCAGCCTAGCTTCCTGCGGGGTCATAATAGATAGCTGGCTTATAAAATCCTGATCCTGACGGTAATTATAGCTCGCTAAAAAATTAGATAAGATGCTTGCATATTGCCTCTTGCTAAACTTGGTATCTGCCGAAAATACTAAATTCAGTTCGTCTACAAATTGTTGCAGGCAAACATAGTCTTCTCGTTCTTTATCAGCAGCAAAAATGCTACCAAATGCTGCCCAGTGCTGTTCGAGCATAGAAGCAAAAGAGCCGGTTTTTAGCGTATTGCCCAAAGACGTTAATGTCTCTCGCAGCGAAGCAAAAAGTGGTTTATTTACAGAATCTAAGCTCATAAAAAACTCTTCAAAATTCCCCCAGTTTGAGGGCTGGCGAAATTGGTTTTTTATGACTTTATCTAACGTTTGGTCTTTGTTATAAACTGATAGAGGATGTTTAAGTAAACCCAGTAAGCTGATCAAGCTAAATTGTTTTGCGACAATAATATCAAGCAATAGCAAAAACAAACTAGCTGCCATTGAATCTAGGAGGAAATCATCCGTGGTATCGTCGGCGTCAATAGACCATTTCTTTAGGGTTTGCTTAAGTCGGCGCACCATTTGCCGATCACTGCATATCACTGCGATAGAAGCGCATTTCTCTTCCAGGGCTTCGCGTACGATAAGAGCTGCTACCTGAGCTTCTTGATTTTCATCCGTGCATTCAATCATGGTAGGTGCGGATTTAGCCTTATCGTGCGGCTCAGGGCTTTGCAGAAAAAGCCGGCAACATTCTTGTTGAGCAAAAAAAGCTAACAGGTCTTCCACATAGGGAGGGGAGTTAGTCGGCCGTACGGCAAATAACTTTCTTGCCGCAGGGCTCTTCCAATGCATCACTATATCATGACTGGCCTTTTTCCTTACTTGCTGCGGTAGGTTTTTCCCCGATGCCGTTAATTCTTCCTCAACCAGGTTGATAAATTCAAAAGCATGCTTAACTTCTGATAAATACTCTTTGTTGCCGGCATAGGTGTAAAATTTGACTAAAAACCCAAGGTATGGTTCGAGGTTGGACATGGGTAAATTGAGCTTTCCCAACACTCGGATCACCATACCTTTGATCTCCATTTCATTTAATGTTTCCAGTACAGTAATATCCATATCCGGGCAAAAAGGCAGGAAAGCGACTTTGTTGGGTGCTATATCCGAATAGGTGAGTATTTGAGGTAGAATTATCGCATTCTTACCTGAGGCTTCTACGAGCTTGTCCAAGAGTGTTCTGCAGCTCCTGCGGTTTGGTAACAACACCACATCCTGATGCTCATAGTGATTTTCAATGAGCGCGTTAGCCAGCTCTGTCAAAAAATCTTTATATAACGGGATGTTAATTTCTCTATTCACGAGGTCTTGATAATAAATGCTGAATATGATTTACAGCATTTATTCACTTATTGCAAGCTAGGCGGATCGCCTTTCGTTTTTGCTGCTTTTACTTTTTCTGCCTTGGTTTTCTCCACCGTTATATCCTTGATATCATGTTCCTTTGTTGTCAGAAGCTTAATTGGGCCTGGGCCATCATCTTTTAAGAACTTTTTGCCAAAGCGGCTGGTTTTCATTTTCTCAAACTCCTCCATCTCTTTAACGCTGCACTTAGACACATCAATTTTCATATCGTTCACATCAATCTCAATCTTCTTATTACGTGCAGCTTTGTTTAATGCAGGCAGAATGGATTTGAATGATTGGAAGTCAATGGTGGTGTTGGATAAATTTATCTTTTTACCCCTCAGAGTGCAGCCTTCAAAGTTGGTTTTACTGATGCTTGAGCCAGAAAAGTCTACACCCGCTTTCTTGCTACCAAATCGTGCTTCCTTAAAGTTAAAGCCTTTAATCTCGAAATTATCAAACTTAAGCTGCCCAAAATCAAGGCCCTTACAGGTTCTTGAATGCAGGGTGGAGTTATAAATTCCTACAGAGCCAGTAGCATTTTCTGAAAATCTCGCTGCTAAATTAATTCTCTCTGGTTCTTCTGTTGGCTTTGCTTTGTCAGAAACCTCAGGTGTCACCTCAACCTTTGGCTTTGCTTCATTAATAATCTTATTGATTTTTGAGCCCACAGTCCACCTTCTTATGAAGTTTGGATAGGTTCTGTCTTTGATTTTACTAATAACTATTCCGTATACTATCGAGCGCAAGTCCTTGGACTGGAAGAAGGCTTTGATACCTTTGCCCATTGCCTTAAGCTTAGAGTGCTGTTTATAAGCTTCATAAGCTTCCATAAATGTATTCAGAGTTTTAGGATTCTTGAGGATTCCAACCACCTTGTTTCCATCAAGATTGATTTTATTATTCCTGGCTTCTTTTGTGAAAAACTCAGCGATTTTATCCCTATTAGCGTCAATAAGTGGTAGGGCTGCCTCATTATATAGTTTTTTGAATTCTTGAGATTTCAATTGTTTTACAAAGATATCGGTAAGCTCAAAAACCTTATCTAGCTTTTCTTTTTGTGGAGTCTTATCATCTATAATTTTCGCTATATTATCGACTTTGCCTATAAGATCCATTAACACACCTGGTTTTAATAATATTTCAGCGGAGTCTATCATTATTTTGGCTAATAAATCAGATCTTCCAATGCCTTCTAAAGCGTTTGCTGCAACGGTTTTAATTAGTGATTCTGCCTCTGTTTTGTGTGCGCTCAGCAAACCAGCAGGGTCAAATTGCATCAGAGCTATTAGGCCAGTTTGTGCAATAGTCGCTAGCTCGTTTGGAGTTATACTTGTGTCTTTAAATACACCGTTAGCTAAATTATCCTGCTCTTGCAGTATTTTTTGAATAATTTCATAGTTGTTTTGTATAAATTTGCTAGCTATAGGCAGAATATTAATGGCTTTTTTGCCCGCGTCTTGAATAATCGCGGCACTTGCACCGAGGTTAAATTTCTCTAACTGAGGTAATCCTCCTAAAAACTTAATATTTTCAGGGGTTAAAAAGCCTTCTAAGCTATTAATAATATCCTTATCTTGAAGCGCACTACTCAATTCTCGCGCTATGCCGCCCATTTGCAAGTTGGTAATTTCAGGCTTGCCTTTTTCATTAATCTTAACGCCTTGTAAAACATCTAGAACATTACTAAGCCCAGCTTTATTATGCTTTAAAAATGTTGTGCCCAGGGTGAGTGCATTGGCAATTAATGGTTTTGGTACCTCTATTACTTTCGCAGGGGCCGCAGCAACAGCTTCTCCTTCATTTGCCGGAGCCTCAGCAACAGCAGCAACAGCAGCAACTTCTTCTCCTTCAATCGCAGGAGGTGTAGATATACCTTGTAAAATTCTTTGTACACCAGGGCTCTTGAGAACCCTAGAAGAAATCAAGTTTACCAAACCATCTTTATTGTTATCAATTCCATTTACGATTTCATCTGTTATACCTTGCTCGCCGAATAGAAGTTGCTTCACAGGTGCAACTAGCCCTTGCAGTGCTACAGGGTCGGGCTTGCTAGACGCTATAACAGCTGGTAATGCTGCGATGATCTGAGTAACTTCTTCATTATGTTGCACCATCACTTTTTCTGCTACAGGGAGTAAGTTATTAGCTACCAAAGGCAATAATGTATCGGCCATTCCTAGGAGCATATCAGTTCTTTTGATTTGAGCCTTTAAGGCTGCTATTTTTTTAGTATCGGAAAGTGCAGCTAGCTTTTTCACCTGATTTGCTTGAACTATTTTGCCTAATTCCATAAGCACAGCTTGTTTATTAGTCAGCATTTTTGCTAAGTCTTTGATAATGCCTTCGTCACCTAATAGCAGCTTCTGTAAATCGGGAAAGATCGCTCCGATCTTCTGGGTTTTTGCTGCATTAAAACTTGCTGCTGCAGCTTTATTTGCCGCTTCACCCTGTTGGGCATTAGGTTTATATACTGCCATTAATTCTGGTACTGCATCCATTATTCTAACTAAGGCATCTTGCTTCTTCATAACTTTGGCAGCAATAGGAAGAACATCCTCTAATAACACCGCAAATTTCGTACTGCCGGTCTGGTATGCCTCAGTAAGTCCAGCCACCTGCACAATGGCGGCTTTTTCTTTTGCCAACATCGATGCTAAATCAGAAGCAATACCTTTATCAAATAGTAGTTCTTTGACTGGCTTCATAAGCGCTTTTAGTGCCGCAGGATCTGGTTTGCCGGAAGCTGTCACTGTAGGCAATATAGTCATGATTTCTGAAACGATTTTATCATTTTGCAGGACTTTATCCACTATAGGCAACATGCCAGGCAGTAGATTTTTAGATAATAAAGGCAATACAGCATCAGCCATCCCAAGTAGCTTGGCTGTAGTTTTGATCTGTGCTTCTAAAACGGCTATTGCTTTAAGGTCAGTAAGTCCTGCTATTTTTTTAACCTGATTAGCTTGAACTATTTTGCCTAATTCCATAAGCACATCTTTCTTTGCAGCCAGCATCGCTACTACATTGCCAGCAATACCCTTGTCCTGAGCAAACAGCATCTCCCTAAGGTCGGGAAATAACTTGATGATTATAGGCATCTTTGCAGCATTAAAAGCAGCGGCAGCTTTCTTATTATCATCCTCACTGATACCAGGATTTGGTGAATACACCTTAATTAAATCAGGTAATGCTCCTGTGATTTTTTCTATGGCATCCTTATTTTTCATAACTCTGGCAGCAATTGGGAGAATATTCTCTAATAATCCTGCAAACTTAGTGGAGCCGGTTTGAGATGCTTCAGCGTGCTTGGCCATTTGTACGATTAGATTGTGATCATTTTCTAATATTTTTGCTAGATCTGTGGCAATGCCTCTATCTTGCCCAAATAGAATATCCATAAGATTAGGAATAAGCCCCATGATTATAGGCTGCTTTGCCGCATTGAAAGCAGCGGCCGCTTTCTTATTGTCATCTGCGCTTAGCTCAGGTTTTGGCGTATATACTGCCATTAATTGTGGCAGCGCACCCATGATTTTGCTAAAATGTGGGTTGTTATTCTTCTGCAAAACTTTACCTACAATAGGCAAGATATCTTGACCAAATTCAAGCGCTCTTTTGATTAGCTCAATACGGTTCTCCAAGACGGCAATCGACTTATCATTTCCAAGTGCATCAATTGCTCCTCTGTCGGATTTAAACTTGCTGATCATAGATTCAAGAAACACTGGATCGACCCCAGCACTTCCAGCCATGCGCTCTATTGCTTTATCACCGTTGGCATTAACCAGTGCCATGATTGCAGGTTTGTTAGTTTTAATGTATCTAGCTAATTTCAACATATTGGTCTGAGAAGTTATCGCAACTTCACCTAGCTTTAAGATAGCAACTTTTTTATTTGTAAGGAGATCTCCAACAACTGGTGCAATGCCATTATTACCGAATAGAAGTGCACTGGCATGAGGCAAGACTGCATTAATATCCAAAGGTTTGGTAGGGTCGGCAATAGTAGGCCCCACAACTTTTAGTATATCCAAGAGCACTTGGTTATTTGGCCCAATAATTCTAACCAAATCGAGAATACTGGGTAAAATGCTTTGGACAGCTTTGGGGTCAATGCCCTGTGCAGCAAAAAATTCAGCAAGTGCTTTGCTTCCGATAGGATGAGCGCTGAATAAATTAACCAGAGCTTGCTGGGTTTGTCCGTCCGAAGTGATTTTAATAATAGCAGCAATCGCGTCTGGATTGTTTAATATCACACCAGCGGCATGCAGCCTAGTTGCATTGGTAATTGATGTATTGCTTATTGGACTTTTTACTGCAGCTACACCAGGAATCACGTTCATAATTGCAATCCTGCCCTCAAGCTGTTTTCTAATAGCTTCTCCAAGCATTTCCTTCCTGCTTCCCACAATTCCAGGAATTGAGTCGCTATTTAGCCCAATAACTTGCCATAGATCAGGTTCTGCCAGCAGGCTTTTGACTGTTTCAGAAGTTATAATTTCATTTATTTTGTCTTTGCCTACTTTACTGCCTATATCTTTTTCCAGCAATTCTACCAGTTTTTTACCGGCTTTGGCTGCTCTAAATGTATCAACTGGGTTGATCGCAATAACTGAAAGGCTTTTGGCTGCCTCCATTCCGAGCTGTATGGCCTCATATAAGGCAGGAAGTATTATAGCAAAACCGCCTTCTAGTCTGTCTTTAAGCGCTTCAAAATCAGCGTTTATCTTATCTACTTCAAGCTTAGCTTTTATCTTAATTTGTCCTATCGCACTATCGTAGCTACCTTCCTTATCTTTGAGGCTCTGTATTCTACGTTCAAGCTCTACTATTTCTTTTTCTTTTTTTTGAAGCTGTTCAGTTTCTTCCTTTGTTAAATGTACCTTCTCTCTTTTTAATATACCCGTAGTCTTGGCAGCTTTCTTTCTAAGACTTTCAACCACACTTTTATGAGCTTTTAGGGTATCTTTTACCTTTGCCTTTTCCTGTTTTAAGTTGGGTTTCTCTTGTGCTCGTTGTAATTTAATTGCTTCAATGTCTTCTTTTTCTTTTTTATGAACGTTCTCAATCGCCACTTTAGCTCTGGCCTTGCCAGCGTTTATATCGGCTTCATTCGCCTCTTTGCCTTTCTCGGCTTTTGCTTTAGCCTCTGCCAGAATTGTATCATAGGTTCGTGTTGGTCTCATATGAATGCACCCAAATAGCTATACTTATTGAGTGTATTATTAAATACTTAATAAATGGTTAACTGGGTGTCTAAATTTATTTAATTTTTGCTTAGTGCGCTGAGGACTGCGGCTGTTGGCGCTAATGCCTCAAATGGGATAAAGTTATCAACTTCAAGTATATCTAGAATATAGGTAAGATTTCGCTCTTTGTTTACATTGACACCAGCCTGCGCTGCGGCATTGATTATATTCTCTTCAAATTCACTTTTTTCCTGAGCGCTCACCCTAAATGGTTCCTCGGATCTTTTGTATTTTAAAGCTAACGCTATGAGTTTATCGAGTTCCTTATCATGCAGCAATAAAGGATTGGACGGTCTGGTCATTAATCCCTTTCCTCAAGCCATGTAGCTTGTATAGCTTCAAGCACCTTTTCATTGCAATTTTTAGCCTCGTCATTAAATCCATCTAATCCTAATACCCATTGATGCAAATCAGTAAATCTAATGCCCATAATATCAACTTCTGGGTATTTTTCTTCTAATGCTATTGCAATACTATTTATGTCAGTCCACCGCATAATCACTTTTTTATTTTATTAATTAAGCCCACAGCCCCGTTTTTCACGTCGTTAAACTTGGTCTCCACCTTATTCATATCAATACGCGTGGAAATGGCTGTATAAGCTCTATCCCACATAGTGGTAAAAGATGAAGCAAACCCAGTCAATAGTAAAAAACCTATGATAACCAGGAGTTTCAGATGATTCTTGAAAAAAATCATAATCACATCAAATATCATACTTTGCAAACCACGATACTTTACATTATTCTTACATTTAAAATTTATTGCTGCAAGTAAATGATTTTTAGATGCATTATGTTCTGGGTTTTTTTTACCTTAATGACGGTCATTATCGGCGTTCTTGGTATTATAACCCTGGGTTTCTTTTTTCAGGCCTCAAACTTCTACATTGTAGATAAGTGGTGCCGCTTAATGACCTGGTCATGTAGCTGCATCTGCAATATTAAGGTTGTGGTAAAAGGTCTGGAAAACTTACCTAAAGGGGGATATATAGCTGTCTCCAAGCACCAGTCTATGTGGGAAACTCTGTTCTTTCCTACAGTAATGAAGAACGCCGCTGCGGTAGTTAAAAGGGAGCTCGTATTCATTCCAATCTATGGCCTCTATCTCTATTTTTATGGAATGGTGATGATTGACCGGTCAAAGGGAGCGCGAATTCTCAATCATATGATACAAATAGTGAAGGAGAGAATGCAACAAGGCAGAGTGGTTTTTATATTTCCTGAGGGTACCCGAGTGAAGCCTGGGGTAATTGCTCCCATAAAGCCTGGTATCGCCGCAATTCATAATGAGATGCCGGAAGTGCCTATTGTCCCGGTATACCTGGATTCAGGGCATGTTTGGCCAAGAAAATCTCTCTATATAAGGAGTGGGACAATAACAGTGAGTTTTAAAAAACCAATTATTGGCGCATGTAGCAAAGAGGAATTGTTGCAAAAACTGCAAAATGAGATAAACTCTGAGGATTAATTAAAGATAATTTTATGAGACAGACTGAGATCAAAATGATAAACCTTACCTTACCTGATGGGAAACAAAGGCAATATGAGCCTGGAGTTTCCGGTGTAGAAGTGGCTGCCAGTATAAGTAAAAGCCTTGAGAAGGCTGCACTGGCTATAAAACTTAATGGTAAAGTTTTTGATCTCACAACTACGATTACTGAAGACGCCAAGCTGGAGATTATAACATCAGATTCCCCGGATGGTCTTGAAGTTATTCGCCATGATGCTGCGCATATTCTGGCTGAGGCAGTTAAAGAACTATACCCGGAAACGCAAGTGACTATCGGCCCGGTTATTGAGAATGGTTTCTACTATGATTTTGCTCGGCCAACGCCATTTAGTACCGATGATTTGCAAAAGATCGAAAACCAGATGCGCAAAATCATTTCACGCAATGAGAAAATTGAACGCAAGGAAATGAGCCGTGCAGAAGCGATTGACTATTTTAAGAAACTTGGAGAGCATTATAAAGTAGAGCTGATCAGCAGTATTCCGGAAACCGAGAAAATTGGGGTTTACTTCCAGGGCAAGTTTGCCGACCTCTGTCGGGGGCCTCATTCCCCATCTACAGGCAGAGTGAAAGCATTTAAGTTGATGAAGGTGGCTGGAGCTTATTGGCGTGGCGATAGCAACAATGCAATGCTGCAACGGATATATGGAACGGCATGGGCAACAGAAGAGCAGCTCAAAACGCATCTTTTTCAAATTGAGGAAGCGGAACGGCGGGATCACCGCAAGCTTGGTAAGGAGATGGATTTATACCATTTCCAAGAGGAAGCGCCTGGCATGGTGTTTTGGCACCCAAAAGGCTGGCAGATATTCCAGACTCTTGTCGCTTATATGCGAAGACGCCATATGGACTGTGGATATGTTGAGATTAGCACCCCAGAGATTATGGATAAATCGATCTGGGAACAATCAGGTCACTGGGAGAAGTTCGGCGAAAACATGTACACAGCGGTCACGCGAGAAGAAGGTAAAGTATATGCTGTGAAACCGATGAATTGTCCTGGTGGTGTTCAGGTTTATAAACATGGCATAAAAAGTTATCGGGATCTTCCGATTAGAATGGCTGAGTTTGGCAGGGTACACAGATTTGAACCCTCCGGTGCCCTACATGGACTCATGCGTGCTCGTGCTTTTGTACAGGATGATGCGCACATTTTTTGCACTCCTGAGCAGATGAAAGATGAAAGCCGGATAATTTGCGACCTGGTTCTTGCAATCTATAAGGACTTTGGCTTTACCGATGTCCGGGTGAAATTTGCTGACCGTCCGGATAAACGCATCGGTTCTGATGAAATTTGGGATCAATCGGAAAAAGCTCTGAAAGAAGCGGCAGAATATGCAGGTTTGCGCACTACATATAATCCGGGTGAAGGCGCGTTTTATGGTCCCAAGCTGGAATTTGTGCTTCAGGATGCAATTGGTCGCGACTGGCAATTAGGAACGCTGCAGGTCGATCTTAACCTGCCAATGCGCTTTAATGCTAATTATACCGGTGAAGATGGTAATAAGCACCACCCTGTGATGCTTCATCGGGCACTATTTGGGTCGCTGGAACGTTTTATTGGTATTCTGATTGAGCACTACGCAGGTAAGCTGCCTCTATGGATTGCACCTACCCAGGTGGTGGTTGCTACTATTACCAATGAGGCTGATGAATATGCCAAACAGGTGAAGCTTGCTTTAGCCAAAGCCGGGTTACGGGTTGAACTAGACCTTGAGAATGAAAAAATTAATTACAAAATCAGAAAGCACTCTCTGGCGAAAGTGCCAATAATTGCTGCCATTGGTAAGAAAGAAATGGCAGACAATCAGGTTTCTGTACGCAGATTAGGAAGTGAGGAGCAAGAAGTGCTTGCACTTACCGAATTTGTAAATACATTGAAAAATGAGGCGATGCCTCCATTTTAGATAATAACAATAAAGGAGAATATATATAGCTACTAATACTAAAGATAATACGAGATGTAACGGGGACATACACTCCTCGGAAGTTAGGTTAATAGATGCTGATGGTGCAATGTTAGGAGTAGTAGCATTAGCTCAGGCACAGAAACTTGCAAAAGATAAGGGATTGGATTTGGTTGAGATTTCGCCAAACACCAGCCCACCAGTGTGTAAGATCTTAGATTACAGCAAATACAAATATGAGCTGCAGAAGAAAGCCCGATTAGCGAGGAAGAATCAGAAGGTTGTCGAAACGAAAGAAATTAAAGTTCGCCCAACTATCGCTGAAGGTGATTATCAGGTGAAGCTTAGAAATGCTACCCGGTTCATTAAGAACGGTGATAAAGTAAGGTTCTCACTGCAGTTTAAGGGCAGGGAGGTAACTCATGAAGAAGTCGGCTTTAACGTTATCAATAAATTCAAAAGAGATATGGATGATGTGGCTAAAGTCGAGGTGCAGCCTAAGAAAGAAGGCAAGCAGATCTTTATGATCATGGTGCCGAAATAGGTTTGTATTGACTTTGCTATCACTCGTCTAGAGCGATAAAAGCAGAAGTCCCTAAGGCGTCTTTAAGCATATCATAGTTGAAAGAACAATGATCTTCGGCCGATTGGTTATCGGTAGAAAATGGCTCATCGCTATCTTTGCATCTTTCTTGAATTGCATGCAAAATTTGCAGGTTTTCACTATGCTCAAAATCAGGTTTAAGGTCGATAGCAGTTTTAAGTTCTCTCTCAGCAGCTTCAAATTGTCCTTTTGTTGCATGTAAAATACCGAGATGACCGTGAGCCTTAACATTATCTGGTTTTATTTTGAGACATTCATTAAGCTCATGCTCAGCAAGCTTCAATTTGCCTTGTATAGAATATAGAATCCCAAGTTGCAAATGAGCTTTTTCAATGTTGGTATTGCTTTGGATGCAAGCTTTAAACAATGGTTCAGCTAATTCTAAATTTCCTTTGGTTGCATATATGGTTCCAAGTGCATATTTAGCTCTAAGATCATTAAGAGTCATCTTGAATTCATTTATAGCTAAGTCAGTTCTATTGCTATTTGCGTACAAAAAACCAAGCTCTATATGCGCGTCTTTGAAATTGGGATTAGCCTTAATAGCTGCCATATATTCATGCTCAGCTAGCTCAGATTGCCCTTGACGCTTATATAAAAATCCCAGATTGTAGTGGGGTCTTGCTACGTTAGGATCTATTTTAATAGCCTTTTTAAACTCTTGTTTTGCTAAATCTATTTCTCCTCTATTAAAGTGCAGTATCGCGAGTTGATTGTAAGGTTCAATATAATTGGGTTTAATTTTAATTGCTTCTTTAAATTGTACCTCAGCTAAGTCAATTTTTCCCCGTATGAAGTATATATGGCCAAGGTTATTATGCGCTTTCGCATACTGAGGGTCAGCTTTAATAGCCTCTTGAAAGTGTTTTATAGCTAAATCTATTTCTCCTCGTTCATAGTAGAAATCTCCAAGATTAAAATGAGCATTTGCGATGCCAGGTTTGATCTTAATTTCTTCTAGAGGTTGCTGTTCTGAATATTTCATTTTTATGCACCTCGCTAATAAGATGTTAAAAGATGTTAATTTTAGCGAAAATCTAAAACGTTATATATGAATAGTCAAGAGGTGTTTAATTAGATCTCATTGTGATGCTTAGGATTCTCCTCATTTACTAATTGCGAAGTGGTATAAAATAATTCGCCGTCTTTTGGATCATCAATTGAGTTTGAAATGGTGCTTAAATCAATTGGTTTAATACAGCCTTGGGTCAAAAGTATAATTGCTAATGTAGGGGCAGCTTTAATAGCATCCTTGAACGTTGTTTCAGCTAATTCAGTTTTTCCTTGCTCATTATATAAAATCCGTAAGTTAAAATAGGTATCTACCAACAAAGGATCAGCTTTAATACCATCTATGTATGTTTTTTCGGCTAGTTTGTATTTTCCTTCGTTTTTATATATGCTTCCAAGGTTATTGTGAGCTTGTGCATAATTAGGGTCAATTTTGATAGATTGAAAAAATTCATTCTTGGCTTCATCTGTTTTCTTCTGTCTCTCATATATAAGCCCAAGACTATTATGAGCTTCGGCAGAATTAAAATCTGCTTTTATAGAAGCTTTAAATGCATCCTCAGCAAGCTCTGTTTCCCCTTGATTTATGTATACAAGTCCAAGGTTATAGAGAGCTTTTGCATAACTAGGGTTAATTTTGATGGCTAGTAGAAGTTCAGATTTAGCTTCAGCCATTTCTCCCTGCATTGCATATAAAACCCCAAGATCATGATGCGCAATTGCATCATTGGGATTTGCTTTAATCGTCTTTTTAAGTGATTCTATTGCAATACTCATTTTGCCATGCATAATTAATTAAATTTAGCAAAATTATAGATGATTAAATGTCTGGCGTCAATTAAATGATTAACTCAAATCTTTTAGCAAAAGAGCCGCTGTTGTCGTGCTTACCTTAGACCAGATGCGGAGAACTTTCCTGAATATTATGGCAAAGGCGCCATTGCAGGATACGTTGATTGAAGTATCAAAAGGGTCAAACAGTATCACCATAGTTGAGATTAAGGCGAGCATTTCCGGGGTTGCGCCTAGGTGCGCTTCAACCACTGGCATCATAGTAAATACCGAGCCGCCGGGGACTCCCATCACCGCGAGTTGTGCGACCGCAAAGTACAGGGCATAAGGCAAGTAAGCGGAGAACTCAGGTATGCCATACCCAAAAATAGAAAAGGTGGAGAGAATAAGTATATTCATCCCAATTGCAGTTCCTAAAAGATGAATGTTCACCGTTGCAGGAATAATCGTGTGAGCTAGTTTAGTGCTGCCGGTATTTTTCTCCGTAGCACTGATTGTGACAGGCATAGTCGCTGCGCTTGAAATGGTGGTCAGTCCTGTGATGAAAGCCGGGAAGATGTTCTTAATGTATTTGCTGAAAAGGTTGCGGCTAAATCCTGCTGCAAGCAAAAATAACAATATAGTATACACAACTTGCCCAAGGCAGAAGAAAAGAAAGACTTTATCATAGGTGACGAGGATATGGTTTAGGATGTTGTCGTGCTGAAGCTTCAGCATTGAACCCAACACAAATATCGGTAGCAAGGGCAGGATCACAAACTTAACCACTTGACCCATCGCTTTTTTCAGCCATTCCAGCCCACTGTTAAGGCGAGGATTCTTCCAAAATGATGCAGTGAGGCCTAAGCCCAGTCCCAAAAGCAGAGCAGTATCATTCTTGAGTAGGCTAAACGTTGGCATTTGCCAGAGGGCTTGCAGGCTTTGGGTTTCGCTGGCTGTGGGCTTAGTAGCCTCAAGGTTGTCAACTGCAAGATTGAAAAAGCCGTAGCTGAAAAGCACTGCGGCAAAATTTGAAAGCAATACTAGAGAAATCAAAATAATAATGAAGAGGAAGGCGCCTTTGTTCAGGGAACTTAGCGCTGAGGACATGAAAATTATGATCATGCCCGGGATAATAAAAGTGATCAGCCATTTGATGCTCAGGCTAATGCTATATAATCCTGACTTTATATCATAAGGTAACAGGTCCCCCATGCTCCAGACAAACGCTATGGTCAGCGTAAGTGCTATCAGAAGTTTTTGGGCAATAAATAATTTTATAAAATTCTTCAACAAATTCAGCTACTTAATATTTTGTTTATTAAAACCATTAAACCGGTTCATAATAATATATGTATAGAGAGTTATAGCATAGTATGGATAATAAATTAATCAAATTTACTCCTGATCAACCCAATGTTAAGTACCATTGTATTGGCAACCTCAACTTGTCCAAAATTTCGCTTATTCTATTTATCTCATACTTCTGCGCTTTTGTCTTTTCAGCTGTAACAGCCTTTCATGCCCGCGATAATCACTATGTGATTTCCGCAGCTATATTCTTTTGCTTTGGAATGGCAGTTGCTATCAATGCTTATGTTTTCCGTAAGATATTTTATATCCACAATAACACTGAGCTTATGAACCAGATGTTTAGCTCGGTCATCAAGTCTAACTCAGTTTTCTTCCTCATCTATGATGATCAAGGTAATCTTGCATATTGCGATGAACGCATATATCAGCACTTTGCTGGGAAAAACCTAGGTACACAGAGTGAACTGCAAAAGATAATCTCAGCGTTTCACATTTCTGGTGAGGATGCACAAAAAATAACCGACATTATTTTTCGGGATAAATTCCGAAAGAAGAATGAGTTGAAAGATGAAAGCAGTAAAAAACCCGTGTGCACGGCCTTTCTTAACTATGAATATGAGAAGTATGTGCTTAATGCTCTGCCTCTAAGCGAGCCTGCAGGGTACAGTGCTATTATTATCAATAGTCCCACAGAGAATTTTGGCTCTACCCAACAGCTGGAGCAATCTCATATTGGCTACTATCGTCTTGATGAGTTTGGCGTAATAACCGAGGTTAATGGTTATCTGGCGAAAATCCTTGGCTATGATATGAAGGAGTTTCTGCAGGCGCAGGTACCGTTTCAGGATATTATTGACCTTGAAGAGTCTATAGATTCGTTGATTAAAGATACCAAGCGGGTTGATGCCCTGAAAGGTAACTGGCAGGGATTCCTAACTCTCCGTACAAAATTCAAAGAGACCATCCATACATTTATTCTCCAGCGCGCTGAATTTAAACAGAACGGGGAGATCAGCAATATCAGCGGGTATGTGATCAAGCTTCAGGATCCTTCTTTGGTGCTTAAATCCAAAGGGGTGGAAAAGGGCTGGATTGATTATAGCTGGAAGTGCTTTTTTGAAAACTCCCCTTATCCGGTTAGCATCCTGGATAAGTCTGGGAAAATTCTCAGGATTAACCGCTCATTTGAAGAAATGCTGCCTCATAATTTTGTAGGACGTCAGTTTGAAGAGATCTTTGCTGAAGAAGAGCATGCTATAATCGATGCGGAAATGAATGAAGTCATGCAGAAACGAAAGTCCTATAAGCCACTTAAGTCCCTGAAAGTTGTAGGCACCGGGATAGTTGTTGATGTTTATCTTGGTAAGATCTTGGATTTGAGCGGTGAAACCTTTGGATTTATAGTGCGTATTTCAGATGTGACCCAACAAAAAGAGCTTGAGGAAAGCCTGTCCCATGCGCAGAGAATGCAAACCATCGGCCATCTTGTCGGCTCAGTTGCACATGACTTTAATAACCTTCTTACCGCAATTGCAGGGTTCTGTGATCTTTTGCTCTTAAAGCATACCGTTGGCGATCCTTCATTTGCTCATCTCATACAGATCAAGCAGAGTTCAGACCGTGCTACAAACCTTGTCAAAAGGTTATTAGCATTTTCTCGTAAGCAAACTATGCGCATGCAAGTGATTAATCTAAGCGAACTGTTTACTGATTTTGCTATACTTGTGCAAAGGCTGGTGGGAACTGATATCAAATTTCATCAGGAAGTTGAACACGGTTTATGGTTTGTGAAAATCGATCCTGTGCAGATGGAGCAGGTGATTTTAAATCTGGCGGTAAACGCGCATCATGCTATGCAATCGGGAGGTGCACTAAGTATTAAAGCCAAGAATATTCAATTAACTGGACGTGAAGAGTTCCTTAATGAATATGCTCGCCCTGCTGGTGAAGCCATGCCGCCTGCAGGAGAATATGTAGCAATTGAAGTTACTGACTCTGGTTCGGGTATTCCGAACGATATCATTCAGAAGATATTTGAGCCTTTTTTCACTACGCGAAGCGAGAAACTCGGCACTGGGCTTGGATTGTCAACTGTCTATGGTATCATCAAGCAGTCCGAAGGATACATTTTAGTAAAGAGTCAGGTTGGGGTAGGGACTACATTCTTGATTTATCTCCACCGTTATCTGATTACTCATGAAGACGAGCTGGAAATTGAAAAGCTGGAAGCAGATAAAACCAAGGATATGGAAATAAAAGAAGATCTTACAGGCAGGGGAGTGATTGCGCTGGTAGAAGATGAAGAATCGGTAAGGCTATTTGCCAAAAGTGTATTGATCAGTAAAGGCTATGAGGTTATGGAGTTTGAATCTGCTACCAAAGCCTTAGAAGGTATTTCTGGGGATTTGGATCGTATTGACCTTATCGTCACCGATGTCATGATGCCGGAAATGACAGGTCCAGCATTTATCACAGAGGTGCAGAAGATTTACCCGGATATCAAAGTGATATTCATTTCTGGTTATGGTGAAGATGCCTTTACAGAGGAATATGGCCAGCGCCGCGACTTTCACTTTATCCCAAAACCTTTTAGCCTGAAGACCCTGGTCGCAAAAGTCAAAGAGGTTATGGGTTGATAACACTTAGATTTTTTTAACGAGTATAACGAGTTCAGAAAATCAAGTGCCTGACGAAGCCTTGGCGTAGGCGGGTTGGTTGATAATTTAAAAATTTAATATATTAATACTTGTTTGTTTGATTTTTAGCTGACACAATATAAAACTCAGAATCGAAAATTATGTCCGCCATTCGTCATTGCGAGCCCCGCTTGGGGCGCGGCAAACCAGTCTTGAGACTTGGTAACATTATTACTTTTTCATCAATCTCACCACTGGATTGCTTCGTCACTACGCTCCTCGCAAGGACGGTTCCCTGAAGCAAAGCAGAAGCAATTGGTGGCACAATTATTGCCTTAAAGAAGATTGAAATTGCTCGATAGCATTTTGTAAAATTAAGCAAACCGGAAACCCAGGATCATAGTATGTATATACCCAAGCAATTCCACCTGAATGATACCCATGCTCTAATTGAAACCATGCGCCAAATCAGACTTGCCGCTTTGGTGATATCTGCGCAAGACCAATTGATGTCAACTCAGATACCGTTTCTGGTTAAAAATGAAGGTGAGAATATTGTGCTCGAGGGACACGTATCCCGCTCCAATCAATTATGGCAACATGCATTGCCTGATAATAAAGCACTTGTAATATTTCAGGGAGTTCATGCCTATATACACCCAGGTTGGTACCCGACTAAAAAAATTGACGGCCGCGTTGTACCCACCTGGAACTATGAGGCGATTCATTGTTCAGGTTCAATAGTCTATCAGGATTCTAAGGAATGGATATTGAAGCATGTTGAGGAGTTAACTAATGAAATGGAAAGTACTCAGGAAACTCCTTGGAGAATTTCAGATGCACCTGAAGAATATATTAAGGCTGCTGCACAAGGCATTGTTGGTCTCAGGTTTAAAGTAGATAAAATAGAAGGGGTGGTGAAAATGAATCAGCACCATAGTATTGATAATCGCCTGGGGGCTATTGAGGGCTTATCTAAATCCCATAGATCCAACGATCAAAAAGTTGCACAAGTTATGAAGAAGCTAGAAAGATTTAAGCTCAAGTAGGTCTCAGATAAAGCAACCTAACTATGACTCACTAAGTCATCATCGAGAGCCCAACCCTGTGTCTTCGGCTTGGGTTGGCTTACGCCAGCTAATACACTTGCAATTTACACTAAGGTGAGCCAAATCGCCGTCATTGCGAGCCCCACTCGGGGCGCGGCAAACCAGTCCTTATATTTGCGCAATATTAAAATATTTTATCCCAGCCTAACAACTGGATTGCTTCACCCCTCATGGGGGTTCGCAACGACGGTGTTTTGTCGCTATTATGTAGTGAGTTTTTAGCTCAGTCAGTATGTATTTAACTCTTACACTTTTACAATTATATAATTGTTAATTGACCGATAAGCTGTATAATTGCGGTGTGATATAGCAATCCATTTGTTGAGGAAACTTATGTTTGCGAGAACTATAGTTACACTCTTACTAGCTCAACTATTCACCGCTTGCACAACCGGCACTTCAGGGTTGCACCAAAAATTTACTTTAAGAGCCATGGATAGCAAAACCTATCAGCTTATTGATAACGCTGCTTGTACTATTAAGCCTGATGATGAGCCTGAGTTTAAACTCAATACTCCAAAGACTATAGAACTAAGGCGTGGGCAAGGCAACCTCACTGTCACCTGCACCAAGTCGGGTTACAAACCGGAAGTTGAGGTTATTCCGCAAAGCATCAATGAAAGTTTTTATGAAGGCATGAGCAATGTGGTCACCAGAATTGGCGGGTATGTTGATTTGCTAACCGGTGCGGTATTTGACTATCCAAATCAGGTAACGGTACTGATGAGAGGGAGCCGCCATGCGAAATAAAATCATTTCGCTGACTCTGCAATGTCTGCTTTTGGTTTCATGTGCGCCGCAATATCGTGACTATATTTATAGTGGTGAAAACCTTGAAGGAACAGACAAAGCCATTGTCGTGGTAAAGGTGTATAACATAGCTTCTTTTGGAGCTTTTAATTTATCTTGGCCACAGGTATTTAAAACTGCCTTTGAGCTTTTAAGCGGTAATGGACCCAAGCGTAAAGATATCAAGGTTGGCGGGCAAATTTATCTCACGGACGGCATCGACATATTTATTATAGGGCAGCTGAAAAATCCCAGGAAGTACAGGTATAGCTTTATATTCACCGATAGTGCGGATTTATTTGCTGACCCTAAACAAGAGAAGCAACATATGCCACAGTATGATGTGGTTTTGCTGAAGCCGGGTACTTATAAAATCCAGGAAATTGAATACAGTTTCTTCACTGACTTGGATGTTCAAACTTCAGCGAAGCAACCAGCACGGCATATGGAGCTGCAAATTACCCTTAAGCCGGGTGAGGTGGCTTACCTTGGGGATATACAAATCATGCCGGAAACCGCCACCCTTAAGATAACCCACGACTATAAAACCGCGCTGCGGTTTATGGATAATAAGTATCCCGACATTTCCCATAGGCTCCTCCCTAAGTTATGGCAGGGTTAAAGAAACCCTACAGTTAAGTGTCCGTATTATTGCAAATATATTAAATTTATCTACTATTATCTATTATTTCTAGTAATTATTCATATACTATGTTAGTATTTGCTAAATTAACATAGATATTTGAAAATATGAAGTACTGCTTAGACACCGCCTCGCGACAAAGTGATGCTTACGGTGAAATGACCAAATGCCTTGAGGCAGATAGGAGCAGCGTTAATAATGAGTTTCTTGATAATATGATTGATTACGCCATAGGATACAACAATTTGGTATTAATTAAGTTTCTGGTTGAAAAAGGTGGTATAATTAGTGATGGTTCAATAGACAGGGCTGCCCGTTTTGGCGATAAAGAAGTGATAAACTTTCTTGTTGAGAGAGGTGGTAAAATTGGTAACAGTGCAGTTGAGAGTGCTGCTCGGAATGGCCATATCGAAATAGTTAAGTATCTGGTTGATAGGGGTGGTCAAATTGGTAATGCCGTAGCTTTTTCTGCGAACCGAGGCGATACTGAATTAGTTCAGTTTCTTGTCGAGAAAGGTGGTATGATTAGCGATTTTGCTATAGAGTTAGCTACTGCTAATGGCCATATCGAAATAGTTAAGTATCTAGTTGATAGGGGTGGTCAAATTGGTAATGCCATAGATACTTTTGTGAGCCGAGGCGATGCGAAATTAGTGAAGTTTCTCGTCGAGAAAGGTGGTATGATTAGCGATTTTGCTATAGAGTTAGCTACTGCTAATGGCCATATCGAAATAGTTAAGTATCTAGTTGATAGGGGTGGTCAAATTGGTAATGCCGTAGCTTTTTCTGCGAATCGAGGCGATATTGAATTAGTTCAGTTTCTTGTCGAGAAAGGTGGTATGATTAGCGATTTTGCTATAGAGAAAGCTGCTGCTAAAGGCCATATCGAAATAGTTAAGTATCTAGTTGAAAGGGGTGGTCAAATTGGTAATGCCGTAGCTTTTTCTGCGAACCGAGGCGATACTGAATTAGTTCAGTTTCTCGTCGAGAAGGGTGGTACGATTAGCAACTTTGCTATAGAGAATGCTGCTGCTAAAGGCCATATCGAAATAGTTAAGTATCTAGTTGAAAGGGGTGGTCAAATTGGTAATGCCATAGATACTTTTGCGAGCCAAGGCGATACTGAATTAGTTAAGTTTCTCGTTGAGAAAGGTGGTACTATTAATGATTTTGTTATAGAGAATGCTGCTGCTAAAGGCTATATCGAAATAGTTAAGTATCTAGTTGATATGGGTGGTAAAATTGGTAACAGTGCAGTTGGGAATGCTGCTTATAATGGCCATTTAGAAATAGTAAAGTACCTGGTTGAGAAAGGCGGTGAAATTGGTGATGATGCAATTCTGCATGCTGCTTATTCCCACCGTATCGAAATAATAAAGTACCTGGTTGAGAAAGGGGGAAAAATTGCTTCTCAGACCATAAAGATGTCTGTAACTATGGGTGATTTAGAACTGATAAAATCCTTAGTTGAGAAAGGCGGTGAAATTGGTGATGATGCTATAGAAAGTGCTGTTGATAAGGAGTATATCGAAATAGCTAAATTTCTTTTAGATAATGTCTGTAAGGTCGGTAGTTCGCTTGCAGAGAAGTTAATATATTCTGGTAAAATTGAGCTAATAAAGTTTTTTACTGAAAAATTTCCTGACTATAAATTTTCAGACAAGGTTATAACCTACCTCTATGAAAACAATGTCCAAGAAATTTTAACTTTGATTAATAAAAAATCAATTAAACTTGAAGAAGTCGCAGCATTAAAATTAAAGGTAGATTTATTTCCTTTAACTGTGGTGCAAAATGGTGGTAATGCCATGATTAAAATGAAAGATGGTACAATTGAAACCCTAAAATATAAAAATGCTGCCGAGGTTTATACCAGTATTATAGGAGAAAAACCCCATAATTTGCTTAAGTTATTCTTGGATGCAGGTCATGGGAGCCTTAGGTTCACTTGCGGTTCGTGTAATAATGAGGCTGCGTATGATGAAACTTTAGGTTTGTATCCATCAGGTATTAGATCTGAACAAACTGCATCGCGTGACACTCAGTTGATATTTTACTTAAATGATGGGCAAGCGGGTAGCGTATCGACTTTTATAAAAGAAGCCTTTGAAGATTGCAAGATGGGTCGCCACAATAAATGCATGTACGAATCTGAAACCCACAACTGCGTTGATTTCTTGCAAGATGCATTTCATGCCGCAGGTTTTAAAGGGGATTTTGCCGACTATGTAACTAAAGAACAGCTGGGTTTTGAAGGCGTTGAATTAACAAGAGAAAGCCTATATGCTCATAAGGCTAAAGGTTATATTTATGCGAGAAAACATGGTATGACAAAAACTGTCAAAGTTGTAGTAAAAGCATATGAAGCGGTAGAGATGGTGGGGGGAGCTGCTAATGCCATTTATGAAACTGCATCAGGCTTATGGCACTCGATCGCACCCTTGGTCGAGGAGTCCCCTGCAGCAGCAGAAGTATAAAATTTCTACTGCGTTGATATCTGGTTCTCATCAGTAATTAGGCAAGTATTGTTATCCCAAGAGAAATCATAATCTTCGGTTTTTCCTTCTTGCAAGTAAATATTGCTATACACTTTATAGCCTACTAAAGCGAACAAAGTTCCCACAGCTAATATATTATTATGATGGCCGATGTTCTCATAAAAAGCTTCGCCAACAAAGTTTCCTGGCAAGCTGAGTACAGCTTCAATCACAGGTTCATAATCTATAAAAAACTGGGGTTTTAAACCTTCGGGAATTAACCAAGTTACTTCTCCCAGATAAAGCGATGCTACAGCTCCTGAAAATAAACTTATCCATGGGTTGGCCTGTGGGTTTTCCGGTTCGTCACCAGGTTTATGACTGACCATGCTTTTAACCGCCATAAAAAATAGCGCATTAATAAACGGTTCAACTAAGAGCTCATGAATAAAAACTGTACTGCTTTTGCAGAGATCCTTATATGTTGGTGACAAGTTATTGCAAATATTTACTTTTATAGCTACTTCAGCAAGGCAGCCGACCCAATGTCCAATCATAAATTTAATATTCCTTAGAAATAAATTCTTTTTTTGAGACAAAATTTTATCGCAAATGCGCTAAAAGCACCAGCAAATTTTTTAAATTAGAGAGTATATGAATGTTACTAATATACTTCATATATGAAAAAATATATCCCTTAATGACTTTACAATAATATTGTGATATAAATGCGACAAATAATTCGAATTATGGATATTAATTATGAAAGCCGGTATGCAAGAGTCTTTAAGTACACCACTTACTCAGGCCGCAGAAGATGGTAATTTACAATATGTACAAAAATTATTGCAAGATATAGATCCAAAACGCAGATTCGAAGCGATTCATACTGAGGGTATAGCTGCGCTAAATAAAGCAAGAGCAAATGGTCATAAAGATATAGTTAATCTTTTATTGGTGGAAATTGTCAAAGAGTTTGAGACAGTTGCAAAGGCTGGTGACCTAAACAAGGTTCAAAGCCTGATTAATAGTTTTGAGACTCGTAGTGACAAACAAATGCTTATGGATAACATCTCACCAGATATTATCGTAAATGTTGCTGCTGTCAATCAGGTCAGGATATTGCATGCGATGTTAAAGGCAGCCTCAATTAAAAGAAGGAAGGAGCTGCTTTGTCATAATAATTTTGCGCCCTTTTATAAGGCTATAAAGTGTGAGCACAACAAAATGGTTGAGTTTATTCTTAGAGTAATTAGCAAAAAAAGTAAACAAGAGTTGATTGTGTGGGACTGGGTAACAGCATTTAACTGGGCGCTGCTAACCCCTGAGGGACTCAAACATTTTGAACCTTTGTTTAAAGAATTAGGCCCTGATTACAAGCAGATTATAATTAAGCATCAAGAGTTCTCTATATTTAAATTTTGTGTAGACAAAGGTTACATACAATTAATAAGGTTATTTTTGCAAGAGATTGATCCTAATGATAAACAGGCAATGATCAGTTACAGAGATCATTCTGCATTTTACTGGGCTGTGACTACTGGTTGTGTTGAACTTGTTGAGTTGCTATTGAAGGAAATAGCGCCTAATGAAAAGCGCAAAATGCTTGAGGCTGGTAGACTTGCCGCATTTGATCATCGTAATGGGCGGACTATTAAGGGGAAATCTAATCTAGTAGTTTCTATGCGAGTGATTGAGTTACTATTGCAGGAAGCAGAGCCCATACAAAAGAAGGAAATGCTTGAGACTGCAATGTACTACTGCGGTGCAGAAGTATTTAGGCCAGTAAGACATTTACTGCTACCCTTGATAGAGGTCTATTGTACAATTCACAAAGTTCCTTTTAAATTAAATCTCAACTCTCCTGATGGATCGCCAGAGGTCAGAGTGACTAATCGAGTTACCGTTTACCAGGAATTAATAACTCAAGGAATTTATACCGGACTTGAAGTAATTGTGAATCAAAAAGCAATACTTAAACTGGTTTGTAGCAAAACAGAAAACATGTTTAGTCAGTTAGCAACTATCCTTCTTTCACATGTATTCAGTTTCCTTGACATCAACGACTTTTCACCTGCCGTTGTGGCACCTGCTAGTTTACTTTCACTTCGTTCTAAAGTTCAACTGTCATCGGCTCCAAAGTCCACAGAAGAGACCCGTGTTAGTTTGCTAGATAAATTTATTGGTGAGATGACAATGAGAGGTGCTGCAACGGGAAGTAATGCACAAATGTTATCTTCAGCAAGTTTGCTTGCACCTGTAAAAACTCCTGCAGTTAGTCATCTTAATAGTGTACAGTTTTTAGATCAGTTTATCTTGGAAATGGAGCAAAGCATAGGTAATGGAAGATCTCTATAAAGTCACCATTGGATTTGATAGGGTTATTTCACAATAACAAGGAGCGTAAGCGAGCTAAATAAAATCTCATGGCATTACAGAGAAAGACCGTGTAAGCTAACCCGTTCATATCCAAAAGAAATGCTCTGAAAATAAGTGATAAATGTTGACAAAAGGCACACATCATTTAGTATTAAAATATGCAAGGTAAATTAATAACATATAGTTTTTCTCTCGAGAAAAATAAGCAACTGAAGCTAGAAAGAAATATCAGCTTTGAGGAAATAATTGCAGCTCTTGAGAATGATAAATTACTTGATGTAGTAGAACATCATAATAAAGGTAGGTATTCAAACCAACAAATGTATGTAGTTGAAATGAATGATTATGTCTACTTGGTTCCTTTCATAAAGGATAGTAATGGTAATATATTTTTAAAGACAATATTTCCGAGCAGGAAAGCGAACCGGAGATATAGAAAGGAGGGTAATAAAAATGATTAAGAAAAAAAAGAAACGCATAAGGCTTGATACTGAAGAGAAATATCTTCTAGAAACTTTTGAGAAAGGAGAATGGAAAACAGTTAAAAATTTAGCTAAAGAAAAGGCTTTAGCTAAAAAGGCTGCTTCTAATTATTTACGTAAAGATGCACGCATTAATATTAGGCTCTTAAGTAGTGATCTTGATAGAATTAAACAACTGGCAGCTTACGAAGGAATGCCTTATCAAACCTTAATATCAAGTATCTTGCATAAATACGCTTCTGGACATCTTTAGGTCATCATAATTAAGCATAAATAAAATCTCATGGAGTTCTAAAGAAAGACAGTGTAAACTAATCTGTTCATAATAATACGAATTAATGCAGGTGAGCATAATGCAAGAGCAAGCAGCAATAGCTAATGATAATGCAAGTAAAGTTAGCAAAACCCTTATGAAGCCGGGTTTGGATAAAAAGCTGCTCGCTGATATCCTAAGCTATACACAGGCTGCTTTGCTTAAAGACAAGGGGCCGATATGGAACTACCTTACGCAAGAAAAAGGATATAGTGAGTCGGTAATTAAAGCCCTTGAGGTAGGATTGCTTAGTTCTAAAAGATTATTAGAGCAGCACCTTAAAGATCTGGGGTGGGCGGATTCTAAGATAAATGAGATCAGTAAAGCTCTGGGATTGATTGGCAAAACCCATAAGCTGCTTATTCCCTGTAAAAATAGGGAAGGTCAGCTTATTGGGTTTGCCGCGCGCAATCCATTTTGCAAGGAAGATGATGCCTTAGGAAAATACCTTTATAGCAAAGGTGTGCCGCAAACCGGCGTTTTATTTAATATTCAAAATGCAAAAGGTAAAGAGCTCTTCATTGTTGAAGAACCGCTTGACTGTTTATACCTGAGTGCCAGTGGCTTTGAAAATGCTGTGGCGATTGGGGCTGATTTTTCCGATGAAAGCCAATTTGTAAATATCAAGAAACTGGGTATTGAGAAGGTTACTTTGTTAGATCAGAGCGATCAAATTATTGAATTGATCTTCGATGTTCTTAGCGAAACTGCTCCGAATATTGCTATTTTTGAAATACTCCTTCCTGATGATATAGAAAACCTGAATAGCTTGCTCAAAGCGCAAGGGTTGGAGATGCTTAAAGAATTATATACCACATCCGTTCCTGTTAAATTTGAAGATTAGTTGCGGCTTGACAAAGTGTGCTAATTTTACGATTGTATAACCCTATAATTTTTTGGATATGTTTATGGCTTTAATGCGATTGGTCTATGCGCCGCACCCTATTTTTAAAATGAAAGCTGAACCGGTTGCCGTAGTCAATGACGACATTCGTATGCTGGTAGATGATATGTTTGAAACCATGTACTTTGAAGGGGCAGTTGGCATGGGAGCAAACATGGTAGGAGTTCTAGCCCGTATAGCGATTGTTGACTTGCAAAAGGATGGGGTACGCAAACCTTACACTTTTATCAATCCGGAAATCACCTGGCGATCTGAAGAGATGCAAACATTTAAAGAGGGATCATTGTGTTTCCCAGGAATTGAAGCTGACATAACTCGCCCTAAAAGCATAAAAATCAGCTATACCGATTATGATGGAAATAAGCAAGAGCTGAAGGCAGAGGATTCTCTGGCTACAGTTATTCAACATGAGGTTGATTATCTCGAAGGCGTGACCTATCTTGATTATCTTTCCAAAATGAAGCGCGATATGCTTATGAAGAAAATGCAGAAGCGTATGAAATTACATCCCCCACATGTGCATGGAGAGCATTGCAATCACTGACTATAGTAAGTATGAATGCAGAGTGTACCCATTCTTCCTAAGCCAGCCGCGGGATTGCTTATAATCTGGGCATACCGTTTGCACCAGTTTCCAGAATTTGGGACTATGGTTCATCTCACGAAGGTGGCACAACTCATGAGCAACTACATATTCTACTATGCCTTCTGGTGCAAATATCAGCCTTGAGGAGAATGAGAGATTGCCATTGGTTGAACAACTACCCCACCGGCTGCGGGTATCGCGAATGCTGATCTTCTTATATGTCACTCCTAGATGAGGTGCGATTTTTTTAGCAGTTGCATCGATGTTCTGCCTAAGAAGTGAAAATAAAATCCGCTTTAGCTCCCAGGTCGAAATGCTGCCTTTATAAGACCGCAAGCTAATGGTATGGGGATCAATGGTATTGTCATTGCTTGCAACGATGGTATGCCAAACTCCTAAGATCGGTATTCGGCTTCCGATTTTAATTGGAATACTATCTGGTCGTTTAAGCTGTGCAAATTTATTCTTAACCCATTCTTCTTTTTTTAATAGAAACTGATAAGCCTGATTAACATTGGCTTTGAAAGGGATTACCAATTCAACCCCCTTGAGGATCGACATGCGGATTGCATAGCTGCGCGCGCGTTTGCTAAAACGAATTTTAACTACAACGCTATGGTCTCCTTTGCCCAAGGTTATGTTCTGTGCTTCCATATTTGCAGTCTACTAAAAATGCAGTTGTAAGCAATAGACAACTCCGCCACCCATAATGACGCCAAATCACCGTCATCGCGAGGAGCGTATGCGAATCCCGATGTATGACGCACCCAATTAGTGAAAGGCGAAGGGTGTTATACCAAATCAATTTTTTAATTGATACTAGGAGCGCTAGCCGATGCCTATCCTTTATAGGTGAGGTGAGGCGCGACGAAGTAGCAATAAAAAAGGGATTTGGTATTTATTTTGACCAGAGGACGTAGCCTTCTCCTCGGATAGTTTGGAGGAATTCTGGTGATTTGGGATTGGCTTCCATCTTTGAGCGCAGGCGGGCGATATGGGCGTCAACGGTTCGGGTTTCGATTCCGCCCAGTATCTGGCATAGAGTATCGCGGCTGATGATTTTGCCTGCTGATTTTGCCAGCTCCAGCAGTATGGTTTTTTCGGCGGTAGTCAGGTGGATATTCTTGTCCTTGTGAGTTAATTTACCACTAGCAAGCTCAAGTTTAAACTCACCAAAGCTACTCTCTTTGTTAGCAGACTGGTTGCCGCGTTTCATGATATTATACAACCTGAGCAGAAGCTCTCGTGGGTCAAAAGGCTTAGTTAGATAGTCTTCAGCACCGCATTCCAGGCCGCTGATGCGGTCATCCACTTTGCCCAGGGCTGAAAGCAGAATAATAGGGAGATTGATCTTGCGGCGTTTTAGGAAATCAATGCCTGTTTCTCCTGGCATCATAACGTCCATGACTGCGACATCGAAAATGAACTGAGTGAATAGAATCTCACATTCGGCTATCGAGCCTGCAGTTGAAACTGCGTAACCATTTTCGCTGAGAAATTGACTTATTAACTGCCGTATTCTTAAATCATCATCAACTACTAAGATATGACCAAACATTTACTCTACTACCTTGCTGACTGCAAAATAATTATACTTTGCATTTGGAGCGTTCTTAAGTACTGCTTGCTGGGATGACTGATCATTCATAATCCCTACACGATCTTCGCGCATAGGCAGTGGGACATCCTCGGCTGTGGTCATCGGCTCAATACCATCAGTATTGATTTCTTGGAGCTGTTCTATCCAGGCAAGAATTTTATTGATTTCGTTGCGGTATTTCTCCACTTCGGTTTCGCTCATCATAATGCGCGCGAGCTTTGCAATCTTCTTTACATCATCTGTAGAAAGGGACATATTATGCCTGTAAGTTCTTTTACAGCTATTATCTTTTTTGAGATCAGTAAAGTCAATGATTATAACCAATCCAACCCAATTTATTAACCAGATTAAAAGCCAAAGTTCTGATTTTAAATTGTTGGGCCTGGATGTTGGTGACAAGAAGATTGGCATCGCGATGGTTAACTCCATTGTATTGGTGCCAATGCCCTTTAGTATTCTTGTGCGAACTAATATTAAAAAGGATATAAGTGCAATAAAGAAACTTGCATCGGATCAGCGCATAAATGGCATTGTAGTTGGGCTACCATTTCAGATGGATGGCCAGGAAGGTGAGCAGGCGCAAAAAGTTAGAAGTTTTATCACAAAGCTAGCAAAGCAAGTAGACTTGCCCATCATTTTTGAAGATGAAAGGATGACGACTAAAATCGCCAACACGATGCTGGGGCAGGGGGGTGTAAACCGCAAACAGCGGGCACAAGTTGATGATCAGGTTTCCGCACAGCTTATTATTGCTAGCTTTTTAAAGAGGATTTAGATGTGTACCCTTCTCTAATAATAACTAACTCAGAGTCTCTTCTGTACGCAGATGTTTGCCCTGGATAATTCTTTTTAATTCGGTTTTGCGTATGCAGGCAAAAGCTGTGAAGAATATTATGCACACCATACTCCAGTAAAGCGCTGGCATGTAATTGATTCCGGTATACTTCGCTAAGGCTACGCAAATCACGGAGCTGCTGCCCCCGAACATTGCTATGCCGATATTTAAACTGCAGGCAATACCCGAATATCTTTGTTCAGGTGTGAATAATCCCAGCATAAATGGATAAAGCGGTGCATAAATTCCCGCTGCAAGCAGAGTGATACCGAATATGCCTGCGAGGATTGCAATTGTGTTACCGGTCGTAAGCAATATGAACAAAGGAATGGAAAACATAACAACCAACATGGCTGATAAAAGCATAGTGCGGGAATAGCCGACGCGGTCAGATATCAGACCCATAAGCGGCAAAAACCCAATGAGTAAAAGGTTGCCGATTACGCCATAGAACAATGAAGTCGTTGCATCATAATGCATGATGGTGTTGAAGAAAATATTGATAAAAGTCATAACCATATAGCCTGATACGCCTGTAAGCCCACCCACAGCTATAGTGAGAATAACATTGCGCCAGTTGTGCACAAAAACATCGCGGATAGGCAAGCTGACAATTTTATTTTCTTGGCGCAGTTTTTCAAACTCTGGGGTCTCGCTCACCGAGAGCCGCAGGTATAACCCTATTATGCCAAGTAAGCCGCCTAAATAGAATGCATACCGCCAGGCATCACTGCTACCGGGAAACATGCTATTGATAATCAGTCCTGTGACCACTGCCAGCAAAATTCCCATTGTAAGTGCAGCATTGACAATGCCTCCAATCAGACCTGGGCTTAAGTTTTGCATGTGTTCGAGAACAAATATTGAGGCACCGGCTCCTTCTCCGCCCACACATAAGCCGAGCATGAGCATAAAAAATACCAGTAAAACTGGCGCTGCTATGCCAATTGAGTTGTAATCCGGCAGGATCCCAATCGAGAAAGTTACTGCTGCTGTACCCACAACGGCAAGGGTGAGCGCTATCCTTCGGCCGTATCTATCCCCGATATGACCGAAGAGTATTCCTCCTACTGGTCGCATGACAAATCCAACCGCGATTACTCCAAGGCTTGAGAGTATTTGCGCTAGTTCTGATGCAGAAGGGAAGAATAATTCTCCCAGTTTTACAGCAAAAACAGCGTATATTGTGAAGTTATAGAATTCAAGAATGTGACCGACCATGGCCGCAAGTACTACTTTAAACCTTTCTGCTTTGCTTAAGCTCATGAAAACTCTCCATATATTGTGGGAAGTAAAAAATGTACATTAAGTTGCTTTTAAAATAAACTACTAATCATTGTCTTATATCACTTTTCCAAAATTGACCTACAAATAGTAAATTGTGTTGTCTGCAATTTCATGTATAATACCTAAAGCTTAATTTAACCTATAGTATTATGAATCAAACCAGTGACTTGCCGCCTTATGTAGTTATAAATAGTGAAACTCAACCTGAGAGTTTAAAGCAAGTGCTGAGGCAGAAAGCTGCTCCTTTTGCTTTTCCCCTATCTGAGGAAGATGTAGCACTTTTAAAAATTCTTGAAGCTAAGTATGATGCTGAGGAAAATTGTACAGGTCTTGCCGCGCCGCAAATTGGCATAGGCAGGCAAGCAATTGTTTTTGCAGTGCCCGATGCGCCCTGGTTAAAGAAATGGCGTCCTGACCTTTCAGATACTATGCCGAAAACTATATGGCTAAATCCGCAATATGAAGGAGTAGGTGATGAAAAGAATATCGATTATGAAGCCTGTTTTTCAGTTGAAGGTGTCGCAGCCGAAGTTCCCCGCTTCAAAACTGTTAAATATACTGCAAACCTCATGGATGGAAGTGCTGTACAAGGAGTGGCGCACGGATTCCTGGCACGTGCTATCCAACATGAAGTAGATCATCTGAACGGAAAGCTATATACGGATTATGTATCACCTGAGAATATTATGACTATTGAACAGTATAGAAGTATAAGGAAAGCTAAAATTGAGGCCGAAAGCAATAATGATAATGAGGTTAGTAAGAACCTGGTAGAGAATGTTGAATAGTTGAATTTTCCTCTGAGCTCTGTATTAACATTAAAGTTATTGAACTGATTTCTAATCCTTTATACCATCTAGAATTATACATTGTTATGAGGGGAAAATGGATAATCCGCCAAAAGCACGACACAGAAAGAAAAAGCCACATAGTAGTACACCTCTACTTAAATTAGCTACACTGGATGAAGAAGCTGGAGAAACGCCTAGGCCGGATCCAGTACCAGCCACAGGATTAACAGCTAATGAGCAAGTGCTACCTTTGCCTCAACCACCTATCCTTCTCCAGGCGTCAGCATCAACTAGCTCTGAATCTGATGAAGATAGCCCTGTGTATTCCACGGTGCCCATGTCGCCATTACCTTCGCCACTGCCATCGCCACCATCGCCTTTACGTTCTTCGTCACCTTCGGCAACATTCCTAAGAGCTTCTGCGCCCACACCAGTTGGATCGGTGCCGCCTTCGCCAGCTAAATCTACGGCTTCACTGGCGCCATATAGTGAACTCGCTCCTGATTTCGTTTCATATCCAGGGACTCTACAGTCAGACTTACCCTTACCTTCACAAGTATCAGATACTGTAACACCGCAGCCCGCTTCTGCGACTACTACTGTGACTGTAGAAAACCAAGTAGAACAATCCCCATTATCTATTGCATCGCCAGTAGTAAATCCATTGGAACCTCAGCCGCCTACACCACCTGTTGTCTCGCTGGCAGCAACGCTCTTGGAGCAAGAGCAGCCACTATCATCTGTTGCATCGCCAGTGGTAAATCCATTGGAACCTCAGCCGCTTACACAATCTGTTGCATCGCCAGTGGTAAATCCATTGGAACCCCAGCTACCTACACCACTTGTTGTATCGCCGTTAGCATTGCCATTGGTGCAAGAATTGCCACTAGCACCTGTTGCCTTGCCGGAAGTGAACTCATTAGAATCACAATTGCCGGCATTATCGGACAATGTACCCGTGCAACCTGAACCAGACCCGGTTGAATTGGCTAAAAGGCCAAGCTATACAAGAATGCAATCGCATTCAACGCATGATCTAAGGGATGATGATACAGAACAGGTTCAAATTAAGCCACCTATTAAAAAAGACCGATCGAAATTTAAAAAGGTTGCTGGGGAAGAAATAGACAAACCACCTAGGTTTTCCAGAAAATCAGTGTCACATGTAATAATGGAATTACCTCCAGATTGGCTATTAGATTCTCCTACAAACAGGGATTCAGATGAAACTCCAACTACGGGAACACCAACATTACAAACCACAAATGCCCAGCCTAACCCACCTCCTGTGATAGGATTGGATATAGAATCCGGGCATAATTGGTTTTACTCTGCTTGTTACGGCGTTTTAAGCAACCCGTGCAGATCGGTAGCATTATTAATTGCAGGCGCATCCAGTATGTATTTGATAAACCTTTTTGATAAATCAGGTAGGGAGTTCCTTAGTCACTTTCAAGAAAATAGCTATAGTAAAAGCGATCTGGGAGTTACTCGTGGTGCTGGTGCAGCAATAGCAATATCGCTTCTTGCGCTTGCGTCTATAATTAAATATTGTTGCGGCCCAAAAATCTATCAAGTAATTGAATCCGAAAAAGAGAGGTCTAGATAGTTCTATAAGGTATTCAATGTGATGTCGCGCTTTAAAATATTAGAGAATTAATGCCGCAAAAATAAAACGTCATAAATTATGGATGATTATAGTAACTCTTAATATTTTCTTAATATTAAAGTTGTTGACTGGTCAATAATCCTTTATAGTATCCCAGCTTAAACCTATATTTAATATGAGGAAAAAATGACCGACAGACCAGTCAGAAAAAAACAACAACAACAGCAACGGCAAGGATCTAAGAAAGGTCTACCTACTTCCCCAACTGAGGGTGCTGATACACCGCAACAATCTGCAGCTTCAGCACCACTCCTAACAGCATCATCTACTCCTTCTTCACCAGTGAGTCTTCCCCCACCTAGTTCGAATAGAAGCACAAAAAACAAAACAACAGCAACTGCTACCAGAACATCAGCTTCAACTACTACTCCACCGTCAACTTCTCCTGGAGCAAATGATGGCGTCGCATCTAGAGATGCAACAACCACATCAAACACCTTAACCTCTTCCGCACCAACACTCTCAGAAAATAATAGCGGTCCATCTTCAACAGCACATGAAGCGGCAAGCTTATCACCAAAACCTAGATCTGCTTCAATATCGCCATTAATAAGACCAGATTCAAGTAGTTCTAGTTCTGTTAGCAGCCCTGCGACGTCACCAACTGCCAGCTTCTCATTAAGCTCTAGTTCTGTCACCACTCAGAGTGGTGACTCACAAATCAATGATGGAGCACTGCAAAAAAGAAATAGTTCAACATCAGAAAACGACAGTACTGCTACTAATGTAGCAACGTCGCACACCTCAACAACTTTTTCTTCTTCACAGCAACTTTTTTCACCGTCATTTAGTTTTGTTAGCTCAGGGTCTACTTCTTCTTTTTCGGGATTTCCTCAACAATCATTCCAATTTCCTACTACGAGTTCAACGCACTCATCGCGAGGCGGCTATAGGACAAGAAGTAGGCATGATCATGTACTGCAACCTAGACCTCAAAACGAACCTGAATATCTTAGAATAACAAAAACTGCTTTGGAGAGCCATGATCCAGACTCTGGAGAAACACTTGAAATTAGGGTTTGTGGGAATGTGGGTAAGATAAAAATCTATCCTGCTGTAGTCTCCGAAGTTAATAATGATCGAGACCATGCGTCATCTAGCAGTAGCTCGTTGCCATCAGCAGGTGGTAGTAATGCAATATCTACCGCTTCTACTTCTTCATTAACTAGTTCTTCCGTGGCACCAGTCATAACGTCTGCAAGTTCTGAGCAGTCGAAAGAAGTTAGCTCTACTAACAACACAACTACTTCTTTAGCAGCTACTACTAGCCCATCCACTCATTCTAGTTCAGTCGGCGGTACTTTATCGCAACAGGATAGTACTGATCCTGAAGCGAAGAAACCTGACCCTGCTGCATCGCCATTAACTCCGGCTGACCCTGCTGCATCGCCATTAACTCCGGCTGACCCTTCTAAACAGTCAAGTAACTCGTCTGTAAGTCATTCGCGTTGTTCTTCCTGCTGTGGCGTTTTATCAGGTATGGCAAAATGGGGCAGTTTAATTACTGTATTTGGAGCAGCCGCTGGAGTAGTCGCTGAGTCATTCTTTAAAGTGCCTGTAACGACTACGCTAAAAGGATGGTGGCATAGAGCTGGTGAAACACAGTTTGGTCACGCAGTCAGTGGTGTGGGGAATACGGCGCTTCAATCTGCATTCACTTGGTGCAATGACCCTGCCAAGCAGCAAGAGAGACTGGCAACTACAGTTTTTACTGCAACTGTTCTTTTAATAGGCACTATAGCCCTAGTATGTCATAGTAGGCACAGCAATGCTGGTCATAGTCATTAAACTTGCCTAGGATTTTATAGTTTGGCGGCAATTAGATCTAGCCATCTGATTGCCGCTATGTAAAACTGTTAGCATATAACTATATTAAGATGGGAAATGGGAAAAGGAGATCGCCA
>Ga0206827_1027_pt1 | contig 39810 bp, 36 predicted proteins | sample Alteio_BWOrgCont_77_FD_152852 | JGI IMG/M metagenome (GOLD analysis project Ga0206827, IMG submission 152852) | Enriched cells from forest soil in Barre Woods Harvard Forest LTER site, Petersham, Massachusetts, United States -... | ecosystem: Environmental > Terrestrial > Soil > Temperate forest >...
GTCTTCTGCAACATAAGTAGCCATCTTTGTAACATCTGCGCCAGCTCCAACTATTGCTGCATCATCTGCAACATAAGTTGCCATCTTGCTAACATCAGCACCAGCTGCAACTACTGCAGAATTATTTTGGTATATTTGATTCATTTGGTCTGAATTTGCGATGCCCAGTTGCACAACCGTTTCAAATAGTTGTAGGCGATTTAATATGTCGTTCAAATTTGCCATATAGACTCCTTATTATTGGTTAAAAAAGTACGCAGAAAAAGAATGTTAGAATATATTTTCACAACAGTTTGGATTATGCAATTCTTTAATTTACAATATGTAAGAAAAATATTTAACAAACTTTTAGTGGCCAATGCAACCCTGCGTGTAGTCGCAATACTCATTGATTAGTGAACAGCTATTTGGTGGAAAATTATATTCAGCTTGCCAATCATCAACTGAATGTCCGCAATGTTGTTGACCAGGTAATTGCACTCCTTCCTTACTGCAACAGGTCATTGCGTTAATTACTATGCTGGGAATCAAAATGGTTTCTATCTCTTTTGGTGATAGCCCGACTGCAATTTTTGCTAATCTCGCATCTACCTCAGCGTTTTTGTTAGAATTAAGAACATCGTTTAGCATTTTAATATGCGTTTTTAAGTGAAACCCAGTTGAATAAAGTTTAATCTTAGCCATGTCCTGATGGATCTCACTAATTATGGCTTGCCCCGGTGCAGAGCCTTCTATGGTTTTTTCCAACTTTTGCAGTTTTCCTTTTATGTCCAATGATGTTATGGCATCGTGAGTTCTTTTAATATCATCCGAAACTTCAGTGTATAATTTGGAGCTTTCGATAGAAGCCTCCATTTTTTTTAACTTCTCTCCCACACCATCAAATTTATTGTGCATTGAATTGCTCAGCGTTTGAGAAGCCGATACGGCATCATTTTCCAGTTTTTGAAATCTATCATGCAGTTTTAGTTTATCGAATTGATCTTCAACAGCGATTACAATGGCTTTAGCATGTTGCTCAGCAAGGGCAACTTCTTTAGTGCACCAGTTGTAGACCAGCAGCACACCGGCGTAAAATGTCGACGTTACCGCATGGGTAACTATCGACACTTTATTCGTTCCAATAGCCGAACTAATATCTCGAATCCACCCCATAAATTTAACCCCTTAAATCGATTGGTATTCAATAACTTACCTGAGATAATTTTCGGGGTCAAGCATTTATTACAGTTTTGTTAAAAAATCCTCAATATGCCTTGATTTTTTTGAAATATTACATTTTGGCGAATATTTTATAGATTTTAATTATTTCCGTTTTCGCGCTAACTATGAAGCAGCATTTTGTAATTTTTGTTGCATCGCAATATTTACACAACCGCCTATCTGCGCATAATTTCAATGATTATTGAAAAAACTTTATTAATTAAGTGATATTAGTTGTTTTTATGCTTATATTTGCTATTTTAATAATTTCTTAATTATTTTAAGGATATAATAAAGATGTAAATGTTAGCTCGCAATGGGCGAGGTTACGCTGATGAGAAAAAGTACTTCAACCGAATTAGGGTTTACACTTATTGAAACTTCAATAGTGATCCTAGTAGTAAGTATGTTGCTAGCCTGTATAGCAGTAGGAGGAAGTTTAATTCAAGAAGCAAAAACCAGAGCAATAATTAGCGACTTTGAAGATATCAATACGGCATATAAAGAATTCAAAGTTCACTACGATTCGATTCCTGGTGACATGAATAATGCTACATCATATTGGCCTAATGGCGTATGTGCTGTAACTCCATCTGACTGCGATGGCAATGGCAATGGCATCATCGATACACAATATGAATCAATGGCTGCATGGAGGCATCTATCATTAGCCGGCATGTTGAATTATGGCCTTGAACCATTTTCTTCCAATACAAACATAATGCTAATAATCGGAGCAGACGTTCCGGCATCCAGGGTTGCAGGAAGCGGATATATGCTTGTAAGCGGAGATACAAACCAACTTGGAATCGATGGCGCCATTAAACCCTCGCTATGGAACGACGGAACTAATGCAGTATTTATCGGACGGCAAATTCTTCCTAACTCTATATATTTAAACAGAGGTGCATTAACTGGCCTGCAGGCCTTTAATATAGATGAGAAGATAGACGATGGCCATATTAGCTCAAGTGGCGCATTTTTAGGCGCAGACACCGGCAACATTAGAACTTTTGAGCAAAGCGCTCTTGTTGGCAGCAACAATAGCCCTGATTCGTGCATAAGTGCAACTGCACCTTATTCGTATGTGGTTAACAATATGGCTACATCGTGCGGCATAGGTATGGCATTAAAATAATGAGGAAGAGAGATGAGCACCAAGAAAAACGGATTTACTTTGATTGAAATAGTAATTGTTGTAATAGCACTGGGATTTATGCTTGCCGGCGCACTTGTTGGGCTTAACGTGCGCGAGGCAGCAGAGCTCAATTCTGTGATCAATGACTATAGTGTTTATAAAAGTGCATATAATAATTTTACAAGTCATTACAATGCTCTACCCGGCGATTTTAAAACCGCAAATACAGTGTGGCCAAGTAATTGCGTTTCCAGCGCTGACCCCTTTGATTGCAATGGTAATGGCAATGGAATTATAGGAGACAACGTGAACGAGCAATTTCTGTTTTGGAAACACCTTGATTTAGCTGGCATGCTCGCAACAGAGATCAGCCTTTTTGACCCAACCGCCCCTTATCAAAAATCCTTAAAAATCGGAACAAGTGTACCTGCCAGCAAAGTTAATAACGGCGGCTATATTGTGTTTGGCCAGACTGCATTTTGGCCTGATAATATAAATGTTATGCTTTTATTCGGTCATGACCCTTCAACTACCGCAATGCCAGGCAATCTTTCAGTAATGCAAGTATTTGCTATAGACCAAAAGGTCGATGACGGAGCAATTGACGCTAAAGGTAACTTCCTTGGCGCCATGACTGGCAATATAAGAACCACAGGAGAATCGCCAAACTTTACAATGTCATGTTTAGCAGGTAATACCAAAGACTTATCCGCAGCTATTAAGAATGGCGCTAGCACCCAGGCCACCTCAAAACAAGTGCAGGAAATAGCTGGTGGCATTTATTATAATATGCGGGCAACAAAACCATGCATACTTTATATGGCTTTAAATTAAAAGACCTCTGCATAATGGGCCTTTTGACTGGGCTTAAAATACACTATCGTCTTCACTGGCATGTGTTGGGTTGCCGGTTTTAAGAGCAAACGATTTAAACAATGCTTGCTCATTCATATTTCCATTGGAGATAAGCTGATCAACAAAATAGTTTTGCAATTCACTTAGCTTGAAAGTATTAGCAAACTCAATTGCCTGGGTTGAATTTACCGTAATCGGGAACCTAAATTCCACCTGGTTTTTACGCAGCTTGATATTCTCAACTAATAACTTAAGCGCATCAAGGGAATTGTTAATCCACTGCACTGCTTTATCCTGATACTCCATATCAGAAGACAAGGCATTGATGCCTTCAGCCTCCTTACGAGCCTCTGCTATAGCATCTTGCATAGAATCAGAAATAAATTGGCTTTTCATCTTTATAGTATGCATTAGTAAGTTCAAGGAATCTTTGACAATAACATTATCATTCATATCGATTGTCGCTATCTCTTCCAGGATTGAAAAGCAGCCAGTCATCGCGGATTGTATAAGTACTAGCTTTTGTTTCATAATGTTTATGGACTCATCAATAGCCTGGTCTTTCCCAGTGATATGTTTGAGGTGTACTTCTATTTCTTTAAGGGCTTTCATAGCTTCATCAAGACTATAAACCATAGCAATTGCCATTTTGGAAACAAAAAGAGTTTTCTCCACTGAAAGTCCGATTGATTTATCGATCATGGCGAAAGCCTCTAGCATGGAAATCTTCTTGCCTTCGTACTCGATTGATTTCGCAAGTTTAGTAAATTTCTCAAAGTTATTTGCCTGGTTCATTGCTGAATTAGCCAGAGCTTTAAATTTTTTGTTCAAACCTGAGGAGCTCATTTCTATGTGAGTTACAATCCTCGGTAATTGGTCATAAATCGTTTCCAACACTCTTAGATGTAATTCATCTTCTTTAACAATAGCATTGAGAAAAGCCTGAACCATAGGCTTTGCAGCCAGTTCCCCAGAGATAGTTACGGTAAAAGACCCATCAGCTTCCGGCTTAGCGTACATCATTGCCTCCTACACACAATGTTTTAACACTTCTGCGGCAATTCCTTGTAACGGCAATTCTATGTCCACAGACTGATTTTCATTTGCAGCTTTAGGCATTTCGTAAACCACACAGCTGTCCTTACTTTGCCCAATATTGAAAGCTCCGGATTTCTTCATTTTAAGCATCCCTTCCGCGCCATCATCACCATTACCGGTGAGAATTACTCCAATCGCGTCACTGCCACAAGTTTTCGCAATTGATTCAAACAAATGATCTATTGATGGTTTATACCCAGCAACCGGTTCACCATCATCAATTTTAATTGTATACCCTGATGCTCTGTCACCAGTAATACTCATCTGCTTTCCTCCCGGCGCAACATAAACATTACCTACATTTAGCTTTTGTCCGTTTCTAGCCTCATGCACTTTTACTTTGGTGAGATTGTCCAATCTTTTGGCAAAAGCCTCCGTATATTTCTCCGGCATATGCTGCGTGATAACTACTGGCGGTATATTTGCTGGCAATTCCAACATCACCTGACGGATGGCTTCAACTCCACCTGTCGAAGCACCAATGGCAATAACTTTATGCTTAGTATTGGTTGACGGTGTGAATTCCAGTGGGTTTTTAGAAATCGCCTTCAAGTGCATAGATTTTAAATTGGCACCCACAGCATTGCGAACTTTCGCCGCTAGCTCAACTCTTAGGCCATCAAGATCAGTAAACAGTCTTGCTTCTAACGGTTTGGTTATATAGTCTACAGCACCTAACTCCAGAGCTTTTAACGTTATATCTGCAGCTTCATGGGTGAGCGAAGATATCATAATCACAGGCATAGGATGATGAGTCATAATTTTATCGAGAAAGCTAATGCCATCCATCTTCGGCAAATCTATAGATAGCAGGATAGCATCCGGCGCAAGTTGCTTGATTTTATCTCCAGCCTCATAGGGATCAGAAGCGGTCTCGATAACTTCGATGTCACTGGCTTCATTGAGCAGGCTAGAAAATAAAGTCCGGATAAATTTAGAGCCATCCACAACTATGACTTTGGTTTTTCTCATCACAACCTCATTTCAGTATTCAATTAGATCATGTCACCAAGATAAGCTAAAGTACAGATATAAAAGCATTTACAAAAGCGGTTTTTATATTCTGAAAGATATACAAGCCTAACAAAACAGTATAAGAGTAATATTAAATGAATTTAAGATGTTATAAGGGACTTGTTGATGCACTATAGTTACTTGCTACCTTCTCTACTAAAACGGAGAGTATTGTGTTTGGGCATTTTATTATTTTTATTCAGCCCAATAATCGCATACTCAAAAGAATTAAATAAGCAATATGGTTATTCGGTTTTTAATGACCTTAAGTATAGAGAAGATTTTAAGAACTTTGACTATGTTAACCCTGATGCTCCTAAGGGTGGAAACATAAAATTCGCTCACATAGGAACATTCGATAGCCTCAATCTCTTTATTTTAAAAGGAGAGAAGGCTCCTGGGTTAGATTATACTTTTGATTCGTTATTGGTTTCTTCAATTGATGAGCCCAATTCGACATATGGCCTTCTCGCCGAAAGCCTTGAGTTCCCTGAAACCCGTGAGTATGTTATATTTAATTTGCGTAAGAATGCATATTTCCATGATCACAGCCCCATAACGGCTGAAGACTTAAAATTCACCTTTGAAATATTAAGGGAAAAAGGCGATCCCAATTACAAGCTCATCTTACAAGATATTGCAAAGGCGGAAGTGCTCAGTCCGACGCGGATAAAATACACAATCAAGAATCCGGCTAATAAACAGGCAATATACCTTATCGGTAGTTTGCCGGTTCTGTCCAGGGCCTTTTTCAAAGACAAGGAGTTTGATCGCTATGATAGACATCCCATGATGGCCAGTGGCCCTTATAAAATCAAGGCATTTGAGTTTGGCAAGCACATAACCTATGAGCGGGTCAAAGATTACTGGGCGCAAGACTTACCAGTGCGCAAAGGTCAGTATAATTTTGATAACATATACTACATTAATTTCCTGGATGAAGTCATAGCAGTCGAAGCCTTGAAAGCCGGAGAATATGATTATCGTGATGAGAATGTTTCCCGGGTCTGGGCTAATGCTTACAATACCGATGCGGTCAAGGCTGGGCGTATGAAAAAAGAAACGATTGTACACCACATTCCAGCAACGCGCCAGTTCTACGCTATGAATATGCGAAGACCAGACTTCCAGGACCCCAAATTTCGTCAAGCACTAACCCTGGCGTTTGACTTCGAGTGGATTAATAAGTACCTGTTTTATGGTATATACAAGCGTTTGGAAAGCTATTTTGATAATTCAGAATTTAAATCTTCAGGAATCCCCGAAGGTGATGAACTTAAGTTACTAGAAAAATTCAGAGGCAGAGTCCCTGAGCCCCTCTTTACAACACCATTCAAGCTCCCAAGCAACTCAAACAATTTGCAAAAAAGAGAAAACTTAAGTAAAGCAAAACGCCTTTTGCTGTCAGCAGGATATAAAATTGTAGATGGGAAAATGATTAGCCCCCATACAGGAAAGCCATTAGTCCTTACTGTTCTCATACAAAGCGACTCTTTTATAAGGATTTTAAATTTTTATCGCAATGATTTGAAGGATATTGGCATCACCATGGATATTCACCGAGTGGATGCTGCACAGTATCAAAAACGCATGGATAATTTTGATTTCGATATGACCACCATTGCATTTCCAGGTTCATCAGCACCGGGCCCTGAACAGATGCAGTTATGGCATTCAAAAGCCGATACTAAAGGGGGATATAATATATCAGGTATTCATAACCCTGTAGTCGATGAGCTCGTTGAAAAGCTGATCGTTGCCCCCAACAAACAGGAACTTATAACAGTAACCAAAGCTTTAGATAGAGTTCTTCTATGGAATTATTATAATGTCCTCCAGTATTATTCAAATGCGTTTCGCATAGTCTATTGGGACAAATTCGAGATGCCTAAAATTAAACCTTCATTTGCAGTAGGCGTAGACACATGGTGGAGCAAGAAATAGATCAACTAGCAATCAAAGACCTAAAGATCAGCTTTATCGATAAAAAAGGTATAGCTTCCGAAATGGTCCATGGTATTTCGCTTGCTATCCCCAAAGGGAAAGTAGTGGCTCTGGTTGGCGAAAGCGGTGCGGGTAAAAGCATTACTGGCCTAGCCATTCCTAAACTCGTGCCAGGGAACATTCGCTACGATGGCGAGATCAATTTTGCCGGCAAAAACTTACTGAAGTTGCGGACAAATGAGCTTCGCAAGATTCGGGGCAAGGATATTACTCTGATCTTCCAAGAACCCATGACCGCGCTTAATCCGCTGCACAATATTGGCAAACAACTGGCCGAGATCATCACTTTGCATAATCCTGGTATTACAAGCAATATGGTAGCGTTCAGAGTGTCTGAGTTGTTAAATCAGGTAGGGTTATCAGGATTTGTAAATCGCCTCGACAATTATCCCCACCAGCTTTCCGGTGGACAGCGCCAGAGAATCATGATTGCAATGGCAATTGCAAATGAGCCAAAGCTGCTTATCGCTGACGAGCCTACCACAGCACTTGACACGATGACTTCTAATGAGATTATCGAACTGCTTAAATCCATAAAAAAGAAAATCGGGATGGCCATTTTAATTATCACCCATGATTTGTCAGTGGTACGGGCTTTTTCGGATTATATTTATGTAATGAAGGATGGCAATATAGTTGAGCACAACGCTGCAGAAGCCCTGTTTACTAACCCGCAACATGCTTATACTAAATTCCTGATTAATTCAGAGCCGGAGAAACTGACTGGCTCTATCCCTGAAAACACCGAAGTTCTCTTAAGTGTCAATAATCTACGCGTTGCATACCCAAAGAAAATCGGGCTTTTCGCCTTAACGAAAAGTGAGAACATTGTTCTCGATAACATCAATCTTGATATACGTGTAGGCGAGACCCTTGGCCTTATCGGACCCAGTGGCTCAGGCAAATCAAGCCTGGCGCTAAGCTTGCTTAGGTTGATCAAAAGCACCGGAATGATTAGTTTTGCCGGCAAGCGAATTGATTTGCTGAACAAAGACGAGTTGCGTAAATTCCGAAAGAATTTTCAAATTGTTTTCCAGGATCCCTACGCCAGTCTTAACCCACGGTTTAATATCTTTGATGCCATAGCCGAAGGTGCGCTTACTCACAAAATCTTTAAAACTGAAAACGACCTCACAGTAGCTCTTTACAAAGTTCTGGATGATGTCGGACTTAAACTTGAGTATCTCAAACGCTACCCCCATGAGCTTTCTGGCGGGCAACGGCAGCGGGTCGCAATTGCGCGCGCACTGATAATGAATCCCAAACTCATCATCCTTGATGAACCTACATCGGCTCTGGACAAACCCATCCAAAAGCAGACTTTGCTTTTATTGTATAACCTCCAACAGAAGTATAATATTTCCTACTTGCTGATAAGCCATGACCGCGCGGTCATCAACGCCTTATCACACAGAGTTGCTGCAATCAAAGAAGGGCATGTGCAGTATGTTTAGTCGGTTGAATTTAAAAAGTTAGGGTTAATCGGCCGCCTAGCACAAAAGCGTTCTTGGCTTTGGGGGTTGATCCGGGATAAATAATGTACTGCACATCTGGCTGAATGGCTATGCCTGGCCTGATGGAGTCGCTATACGTAAGTTCAAAGCTAGTTTCGTTTGCTTTCAGAGACCCTCCCGAATTGGCTATTGACTGCCTTAATTTATTTGAGTTTATTATCTGTGAGATTCCCAGACCTAGCTGGCTGCTATCTCGACCGGTTACCACCCCATTATATAGAATACCAGCGCTCCATGCATAATGCACCGGTGTCACGGCTTGGTTTGCCAACCCTGCACGGACAAAACTGATGATATTAGTGGTATCATTCTTCTTATACAGCTGCTTTTCCAGGGAAATATAGGCGCCGGCATTGTGCTTTCTGTCCTCATGTAAAAAATCATTGAACTTAGGGGTATAGCACCAGACACCTAGAGCATACTTATCATTATTAAGTTGCCATCCGCTTTCAGCCACGAGCAGCGCCCCATCATTTTTCTGCAAAGTAATATGAGTCCCTTGTTTATTGGGATCTCCCGGAACTGCATCCCAGATAGCCGCTTGAAAATAGAAGTTTGGATTGGGCTGAAGCTTAACTCTAAATGCGAGTGAAGTTGTAGGAAATATTGATGGCCCATTTTTTCCGGTAACACTAAACTCGCCCCCAGTACCATAATTGGGCCCTAAAAATAAAAGGCTGGAATTAGTTACGTAGAATTCAGAATTAAGATCATGAAGACCTACAAGCAGGGAGACTTTACCATCCATTATGTCCTGGGATATCCAGGCTTCATAAAGCCTGGTTGCCGGCTGAATGACTTCAATATTATCAACACCCTGAATACTACCTACATACTTGCCATTGGGCTTAGTCCCCCGGTTGCTTAGAACATAAACAAACACTTTTGAACCAATTACACTATAGAGCTTACTGCCATCAAGGGTAAGTTTTAAATCCAGATTATCTAAAACTGCAGCTCCTGATTTAATACCTCCAGATGTGTTTGCCATAACATCGAGTTTATAAATAGCTTCTAGATTTACGCCTTTTTTATAGAGTGAGGTACGATCGCCATTAACATCTCCAAGAATATTATTTTTCTTAAAGTCTACTTTATCGGCATCATTATCCGCCCCTGATGATGATGCCATAAAGAGCATTAGAAAGATTAGTATTAATCTAAATAGGGACTGCTTCAATATCGTGAGTACTAAAAAATACAGTACCTGTAATATAGTTTAAATAACCTTCATTACAAATAAAACTCATCTATCAATCAAAAATTTTTTGTTGTTTTGATTTTGCCTTTCAGTATGTTAAAGTAATTAATGTTATGTTCATAATATATTATATGGAGATTAAAATGAGTGCAACCACCCCAACAAACGCAGGGATTATATCAAACATATTTGATTTATCTGATTTTAAAACAGCTGCTTTACAAGCTATTTTAGACTACGAATTAAACAAAGCAAAAAGAACATATGAAATTAACCATAACCTTAATAAGTTTTGCCTAACAACAAACAGTTTAGTTGATAACGTTGACCCATCGCAACTAGACCCAGTACAGGCTGCTATGTATCCAGAGGCTGAAAAAGATTTAAAAGTAATTCACCACATTTGTTCTATTCCTAATAATTCTAGTAGCCAGCACCCTCATCTGAATGTTAACGGAAGCATCTTAAAAGCAGCAGCTTTTTTCATAAAGCACGTGTGTTCCGACCCACTATTATTAAGCGCTTTGAATAATGCTTATCTTTACGAAAACTGTGAAAAGTATGACTCTCATTCGGTTGCAGAAATTTATGCGACTTTTACACCGGCAGATCACGTGAAAATTGTTGATACTACAACTAACTTTTTTATGGCAAATCCAGATTATATGGCCGGATTAACCACCTTTGTCAATTTGTTTGACTTGTAAACTGCAGAAGCGGAGCAAATACATATAGACTTAGTTTTGCTTAAGGTGGATGACCTTCTCGTCGGCAGCAAGTACTCCTAAGTCTCTTCGCGCGAGCTCATCAAGCATATCGAGGTCGAGGGTTTTGGGGTGGAGCAGTTTGGTTTGCAGGTCAAGCTCCGCCCTTTGACTTTGCAATGATGTCAGTAACTTCACTTGTTGAGTCTTTTCTTTCTTAAGGCGGAAGTAGGCAAACAACCCCCGTTCACCACTTAATGAATGCACTGTGAAGTAAATAATCAGCATAAACAGCACCAGGTTGGCACCAATGATCCTAAAATCAAGGTTCCGGTGATGCTTTCTAACAACTTTTTTCTTTAAAAACACATATACCCCTAATAACTATTTGCAACTTAAAATAAAAAAGCTATGATTTCGAGACAGTAATAGCATGTTAAAATAACAATGACAACGATACTTAGCATTATACAACTTTTCATAGTTTTCTGCCTGGTGGTGGTTATACTAATTCAGAAAACCAGCAGTGACTCGCTTGCAGGACTTTCCGGCGGCGGGCACAACGTGTTTTCCAGCAAATCATCAAAGAACTTATTTTCCAAGGCTACTATAATCCTTGGCATAGCGTTTATGCTCAATAGCTTGCTCATTGCGAAATTCCATGTAAGCTATGTAAAATCGAAATCATCAATTAGTGAAAGCCTTGACCTCGACCGCAAAAAAGCTGAACCAAAAGCCCCAGAAGCCCCTGCCGCGACAGAATAAAATGACCAGGTTCATTTTTATTACTGGAGGAGTGGTTTCCTCTTTAGGGAAGGGAATTGCCTCGGCCTCATTGGGCGCACTCCTGCAGAGCCGGGGTTATAAAGTACGGCTACGCAAGCTTGATCCCTACCTCAATGTTGACCCAGGAACAATGAGCCCTTATCAGCACGGAGAAGTCTATGTTACCGACGATGGCGCAGAAACTGATCTAGATCTAGGACACTATGAACGCTTCACCGGGGTTGATGCCCGAAGTGGCGACAGCGTTTCTGCCGGCAAAATTTACTCTGAGTTATTAACCAAAGAACGCCGAGGCGACTATTTGGGCAGAACCGTTCAAGTGATACCCCATGTCACCGACCTCATCAAGGAGTTCATTCTAGCCAGCACTGATGATGCCGATTTTGTGCTCTGCGAAATCGGGGGGACCGTCGGCGACATTGAAGCCCAGCCTTTTTGCGAAGCTATACGCCAGCTTGGAAATTCCATGGGTGCGGATAAAGCATTATATTTGCATTTGACTTTAGTGCCTTTTATTGCCGCAGCTAAAGAACTCAAAACCAAACCCACCCAGCACTCAGTCAAAGACTTGCGCTCTATAGGTATTCAACCAACTATCCTGCTTTGCCGAAGCGAAAGGCCTATTCCACTGGATGATCGGGAAAAGATCGCCTTATTTTGCAACGTGCCTGTGGAAAGGGTTATCCCGGCTCTCGATCAAAAGAATATTTACCGAGCTCTTATGGCCTACCACCAGGAAGGCCTAGATACCGAAGTACTAAAGCATTTCAAGCTTCCTTGCAAGAAGGCGCCTGATTTGTCAACCTGGCTTAAGGTCATCAAGAAAATTGAAAACCCTAATGGGCAAGTAAATATCGCCATCGTTGGCAAGTACCAAAAACTCAAAGATTCATATAAATCACTGATTGAAGCATTGTTTCATGCTGGCATTCATTGCCAATACAAAGTGAATCTCTTTTGGATTGGAGCAAGCAGCATTCGCGAGAACAATATTGATGAAAAACTGAAAGATATTCACGGGATCCTGGTGCCAGGCGGCTTTGGCTCTCGCGGTACCGAAGGCAAAATTCTGGCCATTAATTATGCTCGAAAAAAGAAGGTTCCTTATTTTGGCATTTGCCTAGGTATGCAACTGGCAGTTATAGAATTCGCCCGCAATGTGCTTGGCATTAAAGATGCGGGCTCAAGCGAATTCAATGAAAAATGCACCAAAGTAATTGCAATGATGACCGAATGGGATCAGGCGGGCATAAAACAAAAGCGCTCACGATCATCTGACCTTGGCGGCACGATGCGGTTAGGCGCTTATAAATGCAATCTAAAACGCGGTTCTCTTGCGCACAAAGCTTATAAACTCGATGTTATCAGTGAACGCCACCGCCACCGCTATGAGTTCAATATAAAATTCAAAGATCAGTTTGAGAGCAAAGGCTTAGTATTTACTGGCCTATCGCCAGATGAGAAGTTAGCGGAGATTGTGGAGATCAAAGACCATCCCTGGTTTGTGGGCGTCCAGTTCCACCCTGAACTCAAATCACGACCATTCTCTTCGCATCCCCTATTCACTGCGTTCATAAAAGCAGCCATCAACCAATTGTTATAACTTAATAATGATACCTACACTGCGTTATTATTAAATTATTATTTTCGACCTTATACACCAAACGATGCTCTGTATCTATTCTTCGGGACCAGTATCCTGCCATAGAGAACTTAAGTGACTCAGGCTTACCAATTCCTCCAAATGGGTCACGCAAACAATCTCTTATAAGCTCATTAATGCGCTTCAGGATTTTCTTATCTGTCTTTTGCCAATACAGATAATCTTCCCAAGCATCATCTAAAAATAGGAGATTCATTTACTCCTCTATTAATTTTCTCTTATAATATTTTTTCTTTTTTATATTAATTAACGCTTTAGCTAAACGAGAAGCATTCTTTGGACTTCTAAGTAAATATAGCGTTTCTTCAATGGCATTGTAATCTTCAAGTGATATCATCACAACAGGTTTTTCATTTTGCCGCGTAATAATTAGTGGAGCGTGGTTATCACATACTTGGTGCATAGTATCTGCAAAATTCTTCCTTGCCTGAGTATAAGTTATCGCGTCCATTTTACTATTTTTCTATCTAACTGTTAATGTCCTATTGTACCATTTAAGTACTTATTCCGTCAATATACAATTATTAGTATTAGTATTAGTATTATTACAAACCGTTACGTGATACTCTATACTTTATTGTATGGATTATGATAGCTTTATTCACCCGACATGCTTGCCCGATGCCAGCAAATCAAAAAGCTCAAGGCTGAGCGGCTAACTATTGCCGAAATAAAACAGCGTATTAACTAGTAGACAGGTTGCCGGAATAATACTATAAAGCCGCATATATAACAGCTTATACGGCTCGGCCATGTCCAATCAAGTTCAAAAACTCAGACCTAACACAAGTCTCAAGGTTACTTATACAACAAATGAGGATTTCAATAAATACTCGTGGGAGACAAGAAGATTGTTATATAGGTTAAAAGCAACGGCATTACATAATATGCCATTATTTGCCACCGCAATGCAGGCCGGCTACATTTTAACCTGCATCAACATTTCGCTAGCATATTCACTACCCATTACTGCAACAGTTCTGGGCGCAGCTTTAGCATCCCAACATTTTTCCGGCTATGGATTTGAAGACAAAAATTACTATTTGGATACTAATGACCTTAGCAAAGGAGCAGAGCTTGTTTGGTCTAACGGAATCAAGAAGACTATATCCCTTATATATAATGCGCAAAGTTATGAATGCCCTTGGAGCTATAGGCAATCTTATACGCCAGACAAAACCGAAAATTCTAGAGATGGCATATCCATATAATGGCCAAAATGATATTCTTTAAGAGAACATAGCGTCTAAAACCAGCTTGCTGTCGTCATACTCACAGCCGAGCACAACATTTAATGAGGCAGCCACTTTGGCAGTAAGGTGAATCTGCACATTGCCGAGCTTAACATCCATGAGTTCTTTATTTTGTATTATTACTTTTATATCGTCAGTAACTTTCAATTTTTCTCCGGCAGCTGTGACCAACATGCGTTTGCTGTGCTCGCCGTGGCTTAAATCAATATTGATATTTCCCCCCGCGATAAGAGTACTAGCTGCAAGAAAAATCATATTTAACAGCAATTTACCTCCCCTACCAGTCACCTGAGTCACTCCATGCTCAGAATCATAATTATGCCAATTCACAACTATTTTAGAACCATTGAAAAAATCCTTTACTAACATCTTTAATTCGTTGATATCAACCTGACCTTCACTTTTCACAACACCGTAAATATAGCGAAAAAAAATCAATTTAGCTGCTGCCTCAGCCCCATTTGTATGGATTATGCCTAAGGCTTTAGACTTAATTTCTTCATCATTGCCCTCTTTCAAAAATTCAATTCCATTATTTATAGCACCAATACTGCTTGCTATATCATGGCAGAATTTCGTCATAAGGAGTTCTGAAAATTCTAAAACTTTAGACATGCATTTTTCTCAACTTATATTATATATTATCAATATAAGCACATAATTTTCCTTATGTTAACATAAATCTGCCGTCACTAAAATAAGCGCAGGGGATTTTGGCAGATAAAATTCCATTTCATGTGCGCTCTGCACTTTAAATTTGTTAAAAAATCATATAAGGTATTACAACAGTCTTTTAAAGGTAATTAAATGCAAGTCATAATCTCAGGCCATCATTTGGATGTAGGTGATTCTTTTCGCCAGTATATTGAAGAAGCTTTAAATAAACATGTCATGAAATATTTTGAGCATGCAATTAACGCACATGTAACCCTCATCAAAGAAAAACACCATTTGGTCACAGTTGATATAATCGTGAATGAAGGTACAGGCACTGGAGTAATAATCAAAAGTACTGCCCAAGACTTTGACCCGTACAGGAGTTTTGATCAAGCTATAGCCAAGGCTGAAAAACAACTCCGCAGATACAAAAGCAAAATCAAAAGACATCAAAAAAATAAAGATGAGCGTAGGGCTTTTGTAGAAGCAAAAAGTTATGTCCTAAGCCCATTTCATGAACACGATGCAAATGACGAAACTGATGCACCTGTGATAATTGCTGAAAAGCCCCACCATATTGAAAAACTAACTGTTGGTGATGCGGTAATGCAAATGGATTTACTCGACACCCCTGCATTGCTATTTATCAATAGTGCAAATAACCGATTAAATGTGGTATACTACCGCAAGGACGGGAATATTTCTTGGGTAGATGTTCCTGCGACCGCATAATCGCTAAAAGATTCAGGCTTTGAGAATTTATAAATGAAAAAAATATTTCTTACCAACTCGTTGAGTAGGAATAAAGAAGAATTTATTCCTCTGGAGGCAGATAATGTCAGGATGTACATATGCGGCCCCACAGTTTATGACCGGCCACATCTGGGGAATGCGCGCGCTGCTGTAGTCTACGATCTTTTATACCGGGTACTAAAAACAACTTTTCCGAAAGTGACTTATGTGAGGAACATTACCGACGTCGACGACAAAATCATCGCAGCCGCCAAAGATAATAACGAGAGCATTACAACCCTGACCAGACGCATGGAAGAATGCTACCACCAGGACATGTCAGCTCTAAACTGTCTTAAACCCGACTTCGAACCACGCGCCACAGAGCATATTGCAGATATGATAGCGATGATTGAGACTCTTATTGCAAGCAACCACGCCTATGTCGCCGAAAATCATGTACTCTTTTCCGTTGCAAGCTTCCCAGAATACGGCTTGCTTTCCAACAGATCACGTGACGAAATGATTGCCGGCGCCCGTGTTGAAGTCGCCCCTTTTAAGAAAGATCCCGCAGATTTTGTCTTATGGAAACCCTCAACCCCAGAAGACTCTGCAAGCGGCTTCCCCAGCCCCTGGGGTCAGGGTCGACCAGGCTGGCATATAGAATGTTCGGCGATGTGTAAATCCCATTTCGGCACCCACTTTGATATCCATGGCGGCGGCGCAGACCTTATGTTCCCTCATCACGAGAATGAGATCGCACAAAGCTATTGCGCTAATGGCCACAACGGTTTTGCTCACTTTTGGATACACAACGGCTTCCTTACCGTCGATGGTGAGAAGATGAGCAAAAGCTTAGGTAATTTTAAAACCGTGCACGATCTCCTCAATGAGGGTATTGAGCCGGCAGTAATAAGATATTTCTACCTGACAACTCACTATCGTAAGCCTTTGGATTTCAATCTAAAAGCTCTTGAAGATGCCAAAAAATCTCTGGCTAAATTCCGCCTAGCAGTAGTCAATTATGCAGGAGAGCCAGAGAAAGACGATCAACTTGCAGAAATGCTTAACGATGATCTCAATACCCCTTTGGCTTTATCAAGAATACATGAACTAGCTAGCCTCGCTATCAAAGGAGATAGCGGAGCAGCAGCAAAAATAATTTGGGCCTGCGGGCTTATGGGTCTTGATTTGACCGAAGTTAAAAAAACTATTCCTCAGGAAGTTATTGCCCTGGCCGATGCAAGGATTCAGGCGCGCAACGCACAAGACTGGGCACTGGCAGATGAACTTCGCAAAAAAATCAGCACTCTCGGTTACAACCTAAAAGATACCAAGGATGGGTATGAAATCAGCTGAATATAAAAATCTAAACTTATTACAAATGGCCGAACTAGCCACAAAAATTGCCAATGAACTCACTGTTGGTTCCGTGGTATGTCTTTCCGGCGATCTCGGCACTGGAAAAACTTTTTTTGCTGCCATGCTCATCAATAAGCTAACCGGCAAAGCTGACTCTGTAACCAGCCCGACTTTCAATTTAGTGCATAATTACCCATCACCAAAAGGAGAGGTCTGGCATTTCGATCTCTACCGGTTAAAGTCTCAGGTGGAAGTACAGCAACTAGGTATCGATGATGCGCTTCGTTATGGCATCAGCATTATAGAATGGCCAGAGATTATACAATCTATCCTGCCTGAGAACTGTGTTAAAATCGCTATCGATTTTGCTAAGGACGAAAGCAAAAGGAATTTATCTATTAGCTTTGCTCAATAGCTGTACCCGACGCCTTTCAAGAATTGGCGGCGTCATGCTTTGGGTATATTCAGCTTATACTATACCTTGATTTTGCGTTTGGTTGGCAAAAAACCTGACAAAGAAGAACTTGGTCAATTTGGGATTACAGGTATTCTCTCTGACAAATTCTAATGTAAATCCACACTTCTTATAGAATTCAGGCGCCGAAAACGCTGAGGTACAAAGGTTTATGTTATTAAATCCCTTTGATTCAAAATGCTCAACCAACGCATCGATTAACTTCCTGCCATACCCTTTGCCACGGCGACTGGTTTCAACCCACATATCATCTATGTATATTTCTGAAAAAGCCGTAAAAGCGTTGAGAATACCTATAGCTTCTTCATTCTCATCGCGCAAAATAAGGGCAAACCGTTTATAGTTTACATCAACACCACAAGATCTCTCATACCTGACCAGGTCTTCCCGCATTCTGGCTTCGACGTCAGCACTGATTTCATCGACAAATTCTACATTGAGACGGGGCATGGCTTTTAATTATGAGCTCTTTAGCTTGATTTCCGAAATTACTTTTGGCCATCTTCCCATGATTTACGGCGAAGGGGCAAATTGCAGACACACTTTTCCAGTCTGAAATTTCATTTTAAGCACAAACCGTACAACATTACAACAATTATTTTGTTAAATTCTCACTCATTTTTAAAATGCATAAGATATATACCGTTGCTTTTTTTAATAAATTCTAATAGTATCAATAAGATAACATGATTTTCTAAGGGGGAATAATTATGAAAATCACCAAAACAATTTGCTTATTGGCACTGCTTGGTGTCACCGGCTGCGCTACTGATGGCGTAATATACTACGATACTACTCCAAATTACTATTACTATACCGAGCCACAAAGCACTCTATATATATGGCCGGAATGGGACTACAGAGGCTATAGATCATATTGGCATCATGAGGGTGGTTTCCATCACTTCCACCACTAAAAAATTGTTTATGCAAATATAACTAATTAATATGAGTGTTTTTATGAAAATTACAAAAGCTATTTTACTCTTATCCTTCCTGGCTTTAGGGGGATGTGCGACTTGTCATGAACCATGTAATATGGCTCCACGTGTTGTGTATACTGAACCACCCGTTTACAATCCACCACGCGACTGCCATACCAGGTATTTACCGAACTGTGACCGCTCGTATAGAGGGGACCGTTCGTATAACTCAGGATACTAATACTCTTCGCCTTTCATGAATTGGGGGCGACATGCTTCGGGACTCGCATTTCGTTACGTATGGAAGAATACGCACCTCATGCTCACCGCTTGCATTCCTGCCCAATTCATGAAATGCTTTGAGTATAGGAGACTAAATTTGAAAGGGGTTTAAGATGAAGGTAAGAAAATTACTTTGTTTAATGGCATTATTGTCTGTATGTAGCTGCGCTTCAGATACTGCAGTTTACCACGACACTAATCCAAGCCCCTTTTATTACCCTCCTACCCGAGATGAGATGTTTATCCAGCCAGAATGGGAGCGCAGGTCGTATAGAGAACCTTGGGAACATCATCAATATTAAAAAGCACCTCTACTAACTCTACTTTTGAGGATTTCTTGCATCTCGCTGCGATACTCAAATCCGCAGTTATTAGAGGTGCTTTATATAACAATTATTGAGCATGAGGTTGAAGATAAAGACCCGGCTCTCCAAGAATACTGTAGATATCATATACTAAAGCATGATTTTCAGAGTCTCTGCTTACACCTATAATATTTATTTCTTCCGTTCTATTTTCACTATCGGCAGGGCACTCTACTGAAGGGTTTGCTATTTTGCTCTCAAGCTCTTTACAGTCAATTGTTTGATTGCGGAAAATGGATTCTGCCCCTAGATCATGGGTCTTAGAAAAACGTTCCATTAAGCTTCCAGCCTTTGTTGTAACTAATTCTAAGAACATATCTAAGGGACGTTGATAAAAATCACAGCTACCATCGATAGGCCCGTATATAGCAACCTTTTGCAAAGATTTTACATCTGTGGCTGCATTAAATACTTCATAATATTTCCCTTTAAAATGGCGGTAAATGCCAGGATCTATCGATTGCTTATTGTTATCTTGCATTTTTCGCATCTTGAAATCTCTATATATCTAATCTATTGTAACATAGCTTTGTTTCAGAAATATTAAGCTGCAAGCTAATCATTGCCTCTAGTTAGGAAAAAGGTATGATAGGGTATTAAACCCTATTCAGATTGAGTTAATATCACGATGCCTAAAGTTCCCCAATATGATACCATAGTACTTCTTGGCAGATTTCAGCCTTTTCATTTGGGCCATCAGACGGTCATACGCAAAGCACTAGACCTAGCTTCTCAGGTTCTCATACTCTGCGGCTCTACTTTTCAGCCCCGCTCGCTTCGCAACCCCTGGAATTTTCAAGAGCGCGAGGAAATGATCCGCGGAAGCTTTACACGATCTGATAACCAGCGGCTGATTGTTAAACCTGTTATCGATGTGATATACAATAACAATCTTTGGCGCCAAAATGTCAATAAAGTCGTAGCTGAGACCATGGGGCAAAAACCAGGAAGCATAGGATTTATCATCTCTGAAAAACCATCATCTTATGACTATGGAAAACTGTTTTCTACATGGAAAATAATCGCTATAAAAAGCAAACCCAACATAAATGCGACCTCTATACGAAAAGGATTATTCACAAAGCCATTCAAGTTTGCAGAAATTGCACGCTTAATTCCAGCAAATGTTCAGGATTTTTTAGAGAAATTCTCCGCTCATGAAGATTGTTCATATTTGCGCAAAGAACAGGACTATTACACAAAATACTGGGCATCCTGGGAATGCGCACCCTTTCCTTATACTCAGGTGACAGCAGATGCACTGGTAACCCATCTCGACAAAATTCTCATGGTACGCCGCGGCATAATCCCAGGCAGAGGGCAGATCTCTTTCCCCGGCGGTTTTATCGAACCCCGCGAACACCTCGCCGATGCATGTATCAGAGAACTCTGCGAAGAAACCAACATTAGAGTGCCCAAAGATGTTCTGCATAATTCTATAAAAGATGCCAGAGTTTTTTCCGACCCTTATCGAGCAGCCCGAGGAAGAATAATAACTCATTCTTTTCATATTTCATTAGACCCAAGCATGAAACAGCCTAGAGTCGATGGCGGCGACGATGCAAAAGCAGCCTTTTGGGTACCGATAAGCGAAGTCGATCCTTCACAGGTTTTCGAAGATCACTATTTTGTTATGCAAAACATGTTCGGTATTATGTAAGGTGTACTATGGATTCTAAAAACAGTGCGGTAGCTATCTCGATAAAAAAACTCACGCGCCGTTTTAACTCTTTCACTGCAGTAAATGCCATAGACTTCAATATCGCGCAGGGAATAACTTTTGGCTTGCTTGGCTCAAATGGAGCAGGAAAAACCACCACCATAAAAATGCTTACAACTTTATTACAGCCAAGCTCCGGAACAGCAACCGTAGGAGGGCACGACATTATATCCTCTCCTCAGGCCGTACGCGAGAACATAGGCTATATTCCACAACTTTTTTCCGCAGATGCTGAATTGTCAGGCTACGAGAATTTATTGATGTCAGCCAAATTATATGGCATAAGACACAGCGAACGCAAGGGTCGCATCGCACAGGTATTGGAGTTTATGGGGCTTGGTGAGTTTGCCAATAGGCTGGTTCGGGATTATTCCGGGGGCATGATTCGCAAGTTGGAAATAGCTCAGGCCATTTTGCATAAACCCAAGGTATTATTTATGGATGAACCAACAACAGGCCTAGACCCAGTCGCCCGCCGCCTTGTATGGAAGCACATCCAGGAATTGCATAGAGATCTACACACAACTATTATTTTAACAACGCATGATATGGAAGAAGCCGATCATTTATGCACTATGCTGGGCTTTATGAGCAGAGGCAAAATACGAGCTCTGGGCAGCCCTGCGGAATTAAAAAAAGCTGTGGGAAAAAATGCTACCTTAAATGATGTATTTATTCATTTTACTGGCAGCACGATTAGCGATGAGGATACTTATGACAATACAAGACAGATGCGCCAGATACTTAATGCCCGCAATTAGGATTAAAATTGGCTTCTTCCAAATGCTTGCCATATTTGAGACTGATGTGAGAAAGCTACGTCACGATCCGTATGAGCTTTTCACTCGCATGATCCAGCCGATTTTGTGGTTGCTTATTTTCGGGCAGGCTATGGCCAAAGTGCATGTGATCGACACTGGAGACACCAAATATCTGGATTTTATCGCACCCGGCATTCTTGCGCAGAGCATACTATTTGCCTCAATATTTTATGGCATCTCACTCATTTGGGAGCGGGACATGGGCATACTGCAAAAAGTTTTAGTTAGTCCCTGTGCTCGCAGCAGCTTTGTCATTGGACGCGCGCTAGCCGCAGGTATCCGCGGACTTTCTCAGGCAATAGTTATCTATATAATAGCCTTTTTCCTCAGCGTCGACATCAGCTTGACCCCTTTTTCTTTAATCGGAGTAGTCCTGTTTGTTTTCCTTGGTTCAGCGCTATTTTCCACAATCTCTCTCATCGTTGCCTCAATCGTAAAAAAGCGAGAGCGTTTTATGGGCGTTGGGCAAGTGCTTACTATGCCTTTGTTCTTCGCAAGCAACGCGCTTTACCCCATTGCCATGATGCCGCCATGGCTGGTAATCCTCTCGCACTTCAACCCCCTCACCTATCAGGTTGATGCTTTCCGAAGCCTAATGATTTTAGGTGAACCCAGTACTTTTGGACTACTTCACGACTTCCTTGTATTGTTTACCATGTTGATATTAGCGATAAGCGTAGCTACCCGCCTTTACCCGAAAATTATTAACTAGATACATAATAATTTGAAGAAATGTGTGGTGTAGAAGTGCATATAGTTGATGGACTTTAATTGCGAGAAGCTGGGCATCGTCGTACAGCAACGACGGTGTCTTGGCGCGATTATTTAGTAAATTTTTAACTCAGCCCAATATTTATTAAACTCTTAGGCATTTAATCTTTATCGTTGCAACAACTTTAAATATTATGCTATAATTTCGTCATAATTTATTCGAGATTATGCAATGAGAATTCTAATTATCGCCATCATGCTTGTTAGTTGCATAACAGTTGCAGTTACTTGTTATGTCAGGACATTCCCATCTAGCGTTGATTCCTCTATGCCGGCTGAGCTAGATGCTGCCAAGCTATTAAGAGATAACCAGATTCTGGAAAAGGAGCTTGCAATTCAAAAAGAAATCTTAAAAATGCAGATCGAGCGTGAAGAAGAAATGAGGGCTAAGCTCGAAGCTGACAAAGCTCGAAAGCACCAGCTCGAATTGGAGCAAACTAAGCTGGAAGAACAAAAACGCTTTGCAGAAAGACAGAAAGCAACAATTGCAGACCAGAATAATGTAAGGGCAGCAAGACGCGAACAAAAAGAATATGATTTAGAGCAGACACGCTGGCATGCTGCAAGAAGGCAGTCGCTGGAAGATGCAAGACGCAGGCAACTCGACGCAGAACTTAGAGAACAAAACCGTTTAAACATGGCTCTCCTTAGAGAGCAAAGAGACCTTGAACAAAGACGCCTCCATGCAAATATAGTAAACGCACATCAAACCGCAATCCAAATTGACCAACGCCGCAAAGAAGAAGCTTTACGTAGAGAGCAGGCTAACTTTGAACAAGTTCGTAAGGAATTACTGCGCAAACAGGCAGAAGAAGCCAGACGGGCACAAGAAGCTGAGTTCCGCCTCCGCGAAGAAGCTAAGCGCACTTACGATGCAGAATTCCGCTTGCGAGAAGAAACCCGACGTGCTCAGGAAGCAGAACAGCGCTTAAGGGATGAAGCAAACCGAAGAAAGGCAAAACAAGAGTTCCGACAGGATCGACAAAACGCAAGACAAGAAAGACAAAAGGCTCAAGCCGAAGAGCAAGCTAGAGCAAAGCAACAGCAGGCTCAAGCCGAAGAGCAAGCTAGGGCAAAGCAACAGCAGGCTCAAGCCGAAGAGCAAGCTAGGGCAAAGCAACAGCAGGCTCAGGCCGAAGAGCAAGCTAGAGCAAAGCAACAGCAGGCTCAAGCCGAAGAGCAAGCTAGGGCAAAGCAACAACAGGCTCAGGCTGAAGAGCAAGCTAGAGCAAAGCAACAACAGGCTCAGGCCGAAGAGCAAGCTAGGGCAAAGCAACAACAGGCTCAGGCTGAAGAGCAAGCTAGAGCAAAGCAACAACAGGCTCAGGCTGAGGAAGAAGCCAGAAAAGCAAAGCAACAGACTCAGGCCGAAGGAACAAAAACTACTCCGTAAAATTTATACAATAATCAAAAGAAACCTTATTGTCCTTCAGGCACCCAGTCTTTTTTCATCAACTGATTTCTTCTCTTATAGGAGGCTTCCAGGTCTGCAATGGTTTTATTGATTAGTTCTTCAGTGAGATTTACTTTCCCCTTAGAAGTAGTCACCGGCTCTTTTTTAGCAGCCGACTCCATCATGCTTTCATATCGTTTAATGCTGTCATTAAGCTGATCGCTTGGATATTTTTTCTGCATTTGGGCTTTGTAGGTGCTGTAATCTGGACTTTTAGTAACTTTACCTTTTTCAAAACTGAGCTTTATACTTTGCCATACTTCGACATCAAACTTATTAGATTCATCATTAACCCTGCTAAAGTCGATCTCCGTCGCAAGGTTATTATCATTTATAATTTTCCAAAATTCATCGTGCAACGCCTTATCAAGGTGACCATCAGGACTTGCTACGGTTTGTAAAATTTCAACTAGTCTGTCCAACTGCTTAGTTTGCTCAGGCGAAGGCTGCTGCACGGTTTGAGCGGGCTTAGCAGGAACAGTATTTTCCGCTTTAGCAGAGGGAATACACGCCAAGCTCGCACAAACCATTAGTATAGTTAAGAAATAACGCATAATGTTCCTAAAGAAAGTTAATTATACTTCCATACTAAGCAAAATAAGTACGTTTGTGCAACGATTAATGAGTTATTTCAAAGCATTCTTGCCTTATTATTTCCATTGCTCCTGCAATAGCATCTTCCTTCTTTTATACGCCCCTTCTATATTTGCCACGGTTTGATCTATTGTTTCATCAGTAAGCATAACATCACCGTGTGGGGTCTGCACAGGTTGTTTCTTCGCCACAGATTCCATAAATTTTTCATCCATTGATATGGAGTCCCTTACTCGATTATCATTATACTTATGCAAAACCAGATCCTTATATTTATCATAGTCTTTGGTTTTAGTTACTTTGCCGTTCTTGGAACTGAGTTTTATACTTTGCCAAGTTTCCAAATTGAATTGGATTGCTACCTCATTCATCTCTTTCAGATTAGGGTCTTTTTCCAGGTGCAGTTCCTTTACTAACTTCCAAAACTCTGCATGTATCTCTTTAGTAAGATTGCCTTGAAATCCGGTTACGGACTCAACGATCTCTATCAACCTTTTCATCTTAGGATCTTGTGCCTGAGCTGATTGAACCTGGGATGCATTCTCCGCCGAAGCTATAGTTCCAAAGCAAGTTAAAACAAACAATAAAAAAAGAAAATTCCTCATAGTAATTCCAAAACAATTAAGCCTGACTTCATAGTAATCAAAATTATAGTTTGGGACACTCATTTTTTTTAGTGGGCGAGCAAATTTTCTTTCTGTTAAATTTCAATATTTTAATAGAAACTCAGTCATCAGTTTGCTAGAGTTAATAGATGCTTAATATAAATGCAGGAACAAGCTTGGCAGATATAATGTTTATAACTATATCTTTAATCTTCTTTAGGCTGTGTTTTACTTTGATCGGTTTCATTGATTCACTATCACAGAGGAAGGAATGATTTTTTATATAGCTGGCGGCGTAATAGCTCTTTGTTTATTCATATATCTACTAGTAGTTTTATTTAAGCCTGAGTTATTTTGAATAGTGAGCAAAAAACTGTATGACGTCATTAGGAATATATCAGGTTCTATTATACCTAATTGTTACTTTGGCTCTGGTGAAACCGTTAGGCTGGTATATGGCACAGGTCTACCAAGGCAAGCCTTGCGGGTTAGATCGTATTTTATCACCTCTTGAACGACTTATCTATCGTATTTGCAATATTGATGCCGGACAGGAAATGAAGTGGCAAAACTATTTAGCTGCAATGTTGGTGTTCAATTTATTCGGCATGCTTACTGTTTACTTCTTGCAACGCCTGCAAGGCGTTCTTCCTTTTAATCCACAAGAATTTGCCCAAGTACCTCCAGATCTTGCCTTTAATACAGCTGCTAGTTTTGTAACTAATACTAACTGGCAAGCATATGCAGGTGAAAGCACCCTGAGCTATCTTACTCAGATGTTAGCACTTACAGTGCAGAACTTTCTTTCCGCGGCTACAGGCATGGCAATTCTAGTTGCAATGATTCGTGGAATTACGGGTCATCAAACAGAAAACCTGGGTAACTTTTGGATCGATATCACCCGCGGCATATTGTATATTTTTCTTCCACTCTCTCTAGTGTTTGCGCTCTTCCTGGTTTCTCAGGGAGTAATTCAGAACTTAAAGCCCTATGAGAAAATCAATTTCCTCCAGAGTGTGATTTACCAACAACCCGTTACCAATGCAAAGGGGCAAGCGGTAAAAGACGCGCAGGGCAAGGTTAAAACTGAAACAAAAACCGAAACAACTCAAGTTATACCAATGGGACCAGTAGCATCACAAGTCGCGATTAAACAGCTTGGAACCAATGGCGGGGGCTATTTTAATGCCAACTCTGCACATCCCTTTGAGAACCCTACATCATGGACAAATTTTCTCGAGATGCTTGCATTGCTGCTAATCCCAGCGGCATCATGTTATACCTTCGGCCTCATGGTAAACAATACACGACAAGGTTGGGCAATCTTAAGTGCTATGGTACTAATTCTTTTACCTTTAATCTTCATTAGTGTGTATGCAGAACACGTTGGCTACCCAGAAATGCCTCCACTATACAAGGGGTCAGTTGGCAATATGGAAGGCAAGGAAACGCGGATTGGCATTACCAACTCTGCAATTTGGGCTGTAGCGACTACCGCTACATCAAATGGATCTGTCAATTCGATGCATGATTCCTTCACTCCTTTGGGCGGCCTAATGCCTTTATGGCTAATCCAATTGGGGGAGGTCATATTTGGTGGCGTAGGCTCTGGTCTCTATGGTATGTTAGTCCTGGTCATTATTACCGTGTTTGTTGCCGGATTAATGGTAGGTCGAACTCCCGAATATCTAGGAAAGAAGATTGAAGCTTTTGAAATGAAAATGGCAGCTATTGCTGTTCTTATTATGCCTTTTGTCGTGCTTATTTTAACTGCAATCGCTGTGGTTACATCAATGGGACTCCAGTCTATAGCTAATCCTGGCGCCCATGGGTTCACAGAAGTACTTTATGCTTTCTCTTCCATGGGCAACAATAATGGTAGCGCTTTTGCCGGAATCAATGCTAATACACCTTTTTATAATATTGCAGGAGGCCTAGCAATGTTGATCGGCCGCTATTTTATCGCGATTCCCGCTCTGGCAATTGCCGGCTCTCTAGCGCGAAAAAAAATCATCCCGCAAAGCCCAGGAACTTTATTAACAGATACCGTGCTTTTTGTCATGCTACTTATCAGCGTGACTGTAGTTTTAGGGGCTCTGACCTTTTTCCCTGCCCTATCTTTAGGACCTATCGCTGAGCAACTTATAATGTGGGATAAATATGGTCACTAAAGTTCAATCACAGTGGGACATGACGGTTATTAAAATCGCGCTCATAGATGCGCTTTTAAAGTTATCTCCAAGGCATCAATTACGCAATCCGGTAATGTTTACAGTTTTCATAAGTTCACTGCTCGCGACCGCACTGCTAGTACAAGCACTCATTGGCAAAAGCGCAGAGGACACCGCTTTCATTTTCGCAATATGCCTTAATCTTTGGTTTACATTGTTATTTGCCAATTTTGCTGAAGCTATGGCTGAAGGACGTGGCAAAGCCCACGCCAATGCCTTACGTAAATCACGCAGCGAAATTCAATCCAAAAAATTGGCAACCAGCGATCATGCATCTAAAGTAACAATAGTGCCTTCGGCCAACCTTAAAGCCGGAGACATTGTACTGGTCGAAGCCGGAGATTTTGTCCCCAGCGATGGTGAAGTGATAGAAGGCATCGCTTCTGTAGACGAAAGCGCGATAACCGGCGAAAGCGCACCAGTCATTAGAGAAAGCGGTGGCGACCGCAGCTCTGTAACCGGTGGCACCAAAGTGATTTCCGATTGGTTAGTAGTCAAGGTTACCGCAAATCCTGGGGAAACTTTTCTCGATCATATGATTAGTCTAGTTGAAGGAGCAAAACGTCAAAAGACCCCAAATGAGCTGGCACTGACCATTTTGCTCGCAGCACTTACCTTAATATTCCTGCTAGTATGTACCACACTCTTACCATTCTCTATCTATAGCGTTACCACTTCCGGTAAAGGGCAAGTAGTTACCATAACTGTACTCGTTTCTTTATTTGTATGCCTGGCTCCTACTACTATAGGAGGCCTGCTTTCAGCAATTGGTATCGCTGGTATGGATCGTATGATCCAGGCAAATGTTATCGCAATATCAGGGCGGGCTATAGAAGCCGCAGGCGATATTGATATCCTGATACTTGATAAAACCGGCACAATCACCCTCGGCAATCGACAGGCTTCTGAGTTTATTCCCGCCGATGGTGTTAGCATTGAAGCTCTGGCCGATGCCGCACAACTTGCATCCTTTGCAGATGAGACTCCTGAGGGTCGAAGCATTGTGATCTTGGCCAAAGAAAAATATGCCCTGCGTGGCCGTCCAATAAGAGAATTAAATGCAACCTTTATCCCTTTTACCGCTCAAACCCGAATGAGTGGAGCCAACTTACCTGACAGACAAATTCGCAAAGGAGCTGCACAGGCTATTGAAACCCATGTTACTTCTCTAGGCGGAGTCTTCCCTCATTCTCTACAAGAATCAATCAATTCTATTTCACTAAGTGGAGGCACGCCATTGGTGGTGGCTGATAACACCAAAGTTTTAGGAGTTATATACCTTAAAGATATTGTCAAAGGCGGTCTTCGCGAGCGGTTTACTCAACTTCGCAACATGGGTATTAAAACCTATATGGTAACTGGGGATAATCCACTAACAGCTGCTGCTATTGCAGCTGAAGCAGGCGTTGATGATTTCCTCGCCGACGCAACTCCAGAAAATAAATTAAAACTGATTCGCAAACTGCAGAGCGAAGGACATTTAGTTGCCATGACCGGAGATGGCACCAATGACGCACCAGCTCTTGCCCAGTCCGATGTTGCTATGGCCATGAATACCGGAACTCAAGCTGCTAAGGAAGCTGGCAATTTAGTCGACTTAGATTCCAATCCAACCAAGCTTATCGAAGTTGTGGAAATAGGTAAACAACTGCTCATGACAAGAGGAGCTTTAACTACTTTTAGCATGGCCAACGATATTGCCAAGTATTTTGCCATTCTACCTGCAGCATTTTCTACTACTTATCCAGCGCTTAATTATTTAAATATAATGCAACTTGCAACTCCGCAAAGCGCAATTCTTTCCGCAGTGATTTTTAACGCGCTTATTATAGTTTTTCTCATCCCATTGGCTTTGCGTGGAGTGTCTTATAACCACGTATCAGCCGCCTATCTGTTGCGGAATAATGTGCTGATCTATGGTTTAGGGGGCTTGATCGTGCCTTTTATAGGCATAAAGGCTATTGATATATTACTAGTATTATTGGGATGGGTGTAGCATGTCCGTGGAAATACAAAAGCAAATCAAATCGGCATTTCTACTTTTTGTAGCTATGACACTACTAACGGGAATCATCTATCCATTGGTAGTAACGGGATTGGCAAAGCTTTTGTTCCCCTGGCAAGCAAACGGCAGTCTTATAGAACATGGGGGACAGAAGTTAGGCTCAGCACTGATAGGGCAGGCTTTTTCTGATCCTAAATACTTTTGGGGACGTCCTTCCGCCACCTCCCCTTTTCCCTATAACGCTACAGCTTCTTCCGGCTCAAATTCAGGTCTAACTAACCCAGAATATTTAACTTTAGTTAAGAGCCGGATAACTCACCTTAGCCAAAATTCTTCTCCTACAGCTTTAATTCCCCTTGATCTAATAACAGCATCAGCCAGTGGCCTTGACCCTGATATCAGCCCTGAAGCTGCCCGTTTTCAAGTAGCGCGCATAGCTCAAGAACGAGGCTTACCTGAAGCCTCTCTTAATTTGATGATTGAGAAAGCAATAAAGCTACGGGCTTATGAGATTCTGGGGGATCCCCGCGTTAATGTTCTGCAACTTAATTTGATTTTAGATAACCGTATAACAGGCACCAGTAAATAATTATGACCAAACAGCGACCTACCCCGGATCAATTACTTGCCAGCATTAAGGAAGAAGAATCTCTTGAACAGCGTGGAAAACTAAAGATATACTTAGGCGCAGCACCTGGTGTAGGTAAAACTTACACAATGCTCAAGGATGCGAAGGCCATGCTAACCCAGGGGTCAGATGTAGTAATCGGAATTATCGAAGCTCATGGTCGTAAAGATATTGAAGTGCTCTCGCAGGAGTTAGAAAGCATTCCCCGCCTGATGATAGATTACAAGGGTAGACAGCTAAACGAATTCAATATCGATGCAACATTATTACGTGACCCAGCAGTTGTTTTGCTTGATGAAATGGCGCATACCAATGTCCAAGGATCACGTCACAACAAGCGCTGGCAGGACATTAAGGAGTTACTCGATCGCGGCATTGACGTCTACACCACACTCAATGTTCAGCACATTGAAAGCCTGAATGATGTCGTTTCACGCATAATTTCTGCTCGTATCCAGGAAACTATACCAGACTCAATCCTGGATATGGCCGACACTATTGAATTGATCGATCTGCCACCAGAAGATCTTTTAAAACGTTTACAGGAAGGTAAGGTCTATTTTGCTGAACAGGCTGAGATAGCCCGTGAACATTTTTTCCAAAAAGGCAATTTGATTGCTTTACGCGAGCTTGCCCTCAGAGTTACCGCTGAGCGTGTGGGAGCACAGGTTCTTTGGCATCGCCAGGGTAAGGGGATTGAACGCATAAGACCCAGCAAAGATAAAATACTGGTTTGCATCGGATCCAAGCCAGAATCAACTAAAGTAATCCGGGCTGCACGCCGCATGGCTGCCTCGTTGCAAGCACAATGGATTGTCGTTTTTGTTGAAGCCCCTGAAATTGAGTCCTACGACCGCAATATGGCTATCCGCAACCTACGCTTGGCAGAGCAATTGGGCGCTGAAAGCCGGACACTACACGCTACCAATATTGTAAAAGAGATCATGACTTTTGCTCATGAACACAACATAACTAGAATCATGATCGGCAAATCCTCCCGCTCAGGCTGGAAGTCTATTTTCTTACGTGGGCTAACCAATGAATTCATCCGCCAGAGTGGCGAGATTGATGTGTATGTTGTTCGCGGCGACCCTGATAACAACAAACCACCTCCGGTAGTTCGCCCTAAGACCCGCAGATCATTGAGTACTTATGGAGCAGCATTGGCTATAATTGCACTAGTTACATTTGTTGTTGTTATACTTCGCCCTTTTATAATGGAAAGCAGCATAATAATGTTCTATTTGTTAGGCGTTATCATGGTAGCTTGGTTCGGACAAATGGGACCATCAATCCTCGCTTCAGTCCTTAGTGTTGTCTTGTATGATACTTTTTTCATCACCACCCCTTTTAACTTTGATCTAGTCACTCCTTTAGTTATGTTACTAGTAGCTCAATTAATAAGTCACTTAACAGTAGTCAATAAACAGCAAGCCAAAAGTGCACTGTATTCAGAAAAGAGAATTAATTTATTGAATAACCTTAGCCGCAAACTCTCAGCCACTCGCGGAATAGACAATCTGCTTGCAAAAGCTGTTCAATATATTTCAGAAGAATTTAACAGCGAAGTTATGACCTTGCTACCTGAAGGCAATCATCTAAAAATCCGCGCAATATTTAAGGGCGATGATTTTCTCAGCGAGAAAGAGCTCAGTATTGCACAGTGGGTATATGACCTAGGTCAGTCCGCAGGCTTAGGCACAGACACTTTAACTTCATCACAAGCTATGTATATTCCATTACTCGCATCAAAAGGGGTAGTCGGCGTCATGAGAGTAAGGCCTATACAACCTGATAGCTCACCTCCTGACCCTGAGCAGATGCATCTTTTAGAAGCTTGCTCTCATCAAACCGCTTTAGCTGTGGAAGTTGACCGAATGCAGGAACAAAATAAGAAACTGGAATTGCAAAACGAAGCTGACCGGATGCGCACTATCTTCTTACAATCGGTTTCTCAAGATCTTCACGTCCCTGTTATCACCATAATGACAGATGCTAATCAGTTGACCAATATGACTGGTGATAATGATATTAACAAGATTAAGCAAATAAGCGATAATATTTATAGTGAGTCCGAACATCTTAACCGTCTCATTACTAATCTTTTACAGATTGCCTATTTGGAGGCGCACCCTGTAACCTTAAAAATCAAGCATTATACTCTAAGTAAAGCTATAACTACCGTTGTCAAAATTTTTGAAAAACGTTTGGGAGTAATGCCTGTGTATATTAATATCCCTGCTAATTTCCCCAAAATTCCTTTTGATAGAGTTTTCATGCAGGAAGTTTTTAAGAACTTAATCGATAATGCAATCAAATTTACATCCGATAACAAGCCTATAGAAATATCTGCACTTATAGAAGATGATAAGGCTGTGATCAGCGTAGCAGATCAAGGGAAAGGATTGTCCCCATATGAAATGGACAAACTTTTTGATAAATTCTATCGAGGCCAGGAATATGTGACTGATCGCGGTATGGGATTAGGCCTTACTATTTGCCGAAGCATTATTAAAGCCCATGGCGGCGAAATCTGGGCTGAGCTTAGAAAAGGAGGTGGAGCCGTTTTCCGTTTCACCTTGCCACTACACTCTCAAGACAAATTCAAAGCTTAATATTATATAACATTATCCTTCGGCTCCAGTATGCTTTGCCTTTGCGATCTTGATAGCTTTATGTAATTTCTTGCTCAGGAAATAATTTTGAAAACTGCACCATTCTGAATAGGGCAGAATGAGAGAAACCACGGCCATACTGAGACATGAGCTGTTGCCCATGTTGTTTAATAATTTTTTCACCATATTCACCTCTTTCTTCTTTTAAAATGCTTTGATTTACTTTGTATCCTATTTGCCAGTATAGCATCACAAGAGACGCATTAACATAGCGTGCTGCCTGAGTTTGTGCGGCTTCAATCAGCTGACTTATATCGTTAAAAAGATAAGGAATAATATTTTTAGGCATAGGGTAATCCAGCTTAAAAATGTATGAACCTTATAACATCTATTGCTATTTTTGACAATCCAATTTTGTTCTCTTACTAGGCATAAAACTTCCGGTTTTTAATTGCCAACCAGACTTTTTCAAAAATATCCTCTCTTTAAATTTATGATTTAAATCCTATATATTATATGTATAGACAAGTGATGGAGGCATTATGAATTTTGATAAAATGACGGACAAGTGCAAGAGCATCATCCAAAAGTCACAGAATGATGCTGTGGCTCACGGGCACCAGAAATATATGCCTGAGCATATTCTAACAGCGCTGCTTGAGGATGAAGATGGCATTATTGAGCGACTCATCACAAGCAGCGGCGGTAACATCGATCAAATCAAAACCGACCTCGACCGCTCTTTGGCAAAACTCCCGAGCGTCACCGGCGGCGGAGCCGGCCAGCTTTATCTCGACCCCAGCACTGCAAAAATCTTTTCTCAAGCAGAGGACTTATCCAAGAAAGCGGGGGATTCTTACGTCACACTTGAACGTTTGTTGCAGGCGGTTTTTAGCGTTAAAGACAGCGATAGCCACAAAATACTCAAACAACATGGAGTTACTGACGCAAAGCTCAGCGCGGCAATTGAAGAGCTTCGCCAAGGCCGGGTAGCAGATAGCCCACACGCGGAAGATACTTTTGAGGCACTGAAAAAATATGCCCGGGATTTAACTGATCTGGCACGCCAGGGCAAACTTGATCCTGTCATAGGCCGCGATGAAGAAATCCGCCGCACCATGCAGGTATTGTCACGAAGAACCAAAAATAATCCTGTGCTTATCGGAGAACCAGGTGTAGGTAAAACCGCTATCGTAGAAGGCCTGGCACAGAGAATTGTCATAGGAGATGCCCCAGAGAGCCTGCGCAACCAAAAGGTCATGGTTTTGGATTTGGGCGCCATGATAGCAGGAGCCAAATTCCGTGGCGAATTCGAAGAACGACTCAAAGCCATCCTAAATGAAGTCGCAAATAGCAGCCACTCTATTATCTTATTTATTGACGAGTTACATACCATAGTTGGCGCTGGTGCCGCTCAGGGCTCGATGGATGCATCTAACTTGCTTAAGCCTGCCCTGGCTCGAGGTGAGCTCCACTGTATCGGTGCGACCACCCTGGATGAATACCATAAACATATCGAGAAAGATGCAGCGCTTGCGCGCCGTTTCCAACCCGTATTTGTTCCTGAACCCAATGTAGAAGATACAATTTCAATTTTGCGGGGACTTAAGGAGAAATATGAAGTCCACCACGGTATAAGAATAACCGACAATGCGATTGTTGCTGCAGCAACCCTTTCTCATCGCTATATCAGCGACAGGTTTTTACCTGATAAAGCAATAGACCTCATGGACGAAGCGGCAAGCCGGCTGCGCATGCAAGTTGACAGCAAGCCAGAAGTTATAGATGAGCTCGACCGCAAGATTTTACAACTTAGAATCGCAATAATGGCATTGGAGAAAGAAAGCGATGAAGCTTCCAAATCCCGCCTAAAGGATTTGCACAAAGAGCTAAAGCTGTTTGAAAATAAATCCCTGGATCTAACTAGCCAGTGGCAATCTCAAAAGATGAAGCTCAATGAGATTAAAGACATAAGAGAGAAGCTGGACGCTGCAAGGATAGAGCTAGAACTTGCACAACGGTCTGGGCAATTGGAGCGCGCAAGTGAGCTTATGTATGGCCAGATCCCTGAAATGGAAAAAAAGCTTAGCGAATCGGAGAAAACCAAATCCACAGTCATGCTGCAAGAAGAAGTTACCGAAAGGGATATTGCCAGCATCGTTTCCAAGTGGACTGGAATCCCCGTCACCAGAATGCTTGAGGGAGAAAAAGAAAAGCTTATGCAGATGGAAGAGCACATCAAGAGTTTTGTTATCGGCCAGGATCATGCGGTTAAAGCCGTGTCCAGCGCAGTGCGCAGATCGCGCGCCGGACTTGCTGATAGCGAAAAACCTATAGGCTCATTTATGTTCCTGGGACCAACCGGTGTGGGCAAAACCGAGCTCACAAAAGCCCTGGCACAGTTTCTTTTCGATGATAAGAAAGCCATGGTCCGCATCGACATGTCTGAGTTTATGGAGAAACACTCTGTAGCCCGACTTATTGGCGCCCCTCCTGGCTATGTTGGCTATGAAGAAGGCGGAGTGCTCACCGAAACTGTCAGACGCAGGCCTTATCAGGTCATACTTTTTGATGAAATTGAAAAAGCCCACCCCGATGTTTTCAATATACTTTTGCAGGTTCTTGATGAAGGCAGGCTCACTGATGGGCAAGGCCGAACTGTAGATTTTAAAAATACAGTTATCATCTTGACCTCAAACCTCGGCTCTGACTTTATTGCCAGACTCCCTGCAGGACACAATATTGAAGAAGCCAGAAACGATGTGATGAATGTGGTGCGGGCATCTTTCAAACCTGAATTCATCAATCGATTGGATGAGATCATTTTATTCAACCGCCTTGAGCAAAAGCACATGGGCGCTATAGTTGATATTCAGCTCCAAAGGCTGCAAGAATTGCTGGCTGATAAAAACATCACTATAAAACTGGATGCAAAAGCCAGAGATTATCTAGCTGAGAAAGGCTATGACCCGATATATGGTGCGCGGCCGCTTAAACGCGTTATCCAGCAAGAACTGCAAAACCGTCTTGCAGAACTCCTGCTTGAAGGGAAAATAGCTGAAGGCAACGAGCTTAAGGTGACCTGTGATAAAGACGGCCTGAAAATAAAAACAGCTTGATTACTATGATTGACGCAATTGTTTGGCTAATGTTAGTACACGATAATAAGATCTTATTGCAAAAAAGAGCTTTGGAATCAGGACTTGAGTACGGTCTAATCGGCGGGCATGTTGAGCAACATGAATCCTTAAAACAAGCGTTAGTTCGAGAAGTATTTGAAGAGAGTGGGATTATAATCAAAGACAGCGATTTAAGTTTCCAATACCTTATTGACAGGAAACTGGGTAGCGCCCATAAAGCGCATTTCATTTTCTATGCGAGCAGTTGGGAAGGTAGGCCATATAATAAAGAATCGGATAAACATATGGATATATCATGGCACTCCTTAAATGACCTGCCTCAGGAGCTTGGCCCCTTATCTAAACTCGCTATTCAGTCCTTAACCAGCCACCAAACTTACTCAGAGTACGGGTGGTTATAAAATAGGGTTTACATTTTGAATACGCTAATTATTAATAACTTAATGAGAAGAATATTAATGGTTTGAAGCAGTGCCAAGAAAAAAAACTGAGTCTAATAAGCCGAAGTTGCATGAAGTATCCCGTATACTTCATAAATGCGAAGATGTTATAGTCCCTCCGTATCAACCAGAAAGTAAAGGACTAATTCCGGGACAAGAAGAATTTGCAAATCTATGCGACCCCTCTAGGGTCAGCGCTTTTGCATCTGCAACGGCTACATTTAATGATGCCATGGGTTCCTTTAATGGAGCCTATAGTAGTAGTGTCAGCATTCTAAAGAGTGCTAGGTATAGTATAGCTAGGGAACATACACAACCTGCCTACATTAGGAAACTGCAGGGTTTAATTGATGCCGGCAACCAATATATAAATGAAATACGCGCTGTTGATAGTAAAAGGAAACTTGTTTTTGGTGCAGAAAATCGTAAGGTTAATACAGATTTCATCAATCAGTTTATAGTTATTCTGGGCAGGTCTAGCCTAGATCCATTTGCGCGGGAAGCTATACCACAGCTTCTAAAATTTCGGGATTTACTCGATCGGGTTTTCGAAGCGCAAGATAAAATTGGCAGCTTTGAAGACGAGTTTAGTAAAGTAACATTGACTCTGACTGAAAGCATATTAGCGACTTTTGTAACTATACTAGCAAACAACTTATTTAAACCACTATCTGGAATTTTATCATATGCCAAGGATATTTATGAATCTATGCAGGTCGCAAATGCAAAAGTAAATAGTGCCTATGCTGCTTTGCATAATGTTGAGAATATAATGATTGAAGCACGGATTCTAATATTTACGAATCCTGATCTCGATTCGATCCAAAGTTATTTAAAGATCAATAGGGACTTGCTTAACCTGCAAATAAGCTTTCTTGAGATATTTAACAATACCTCTGACCCAGTAATAAAATTGTGGCCGGTTTTTAACAGAGATTTGCTCAGGTCACAAGAAAAAGAGAAACCGATCGCTGGTAACCTGCTTTTGAAGCAGAAGCAGAATGACATCAGGGTTTTTGCTCCTGAATTTGCTAAGGAGCTAGTGCCGTTAATAGATACCCTAAATAAGTCCGATATGATCAATATTAACCTCATAACAAGTATAGGCAAGCCCGATGAACATTTGGCAATATTAACTGACCTTTATAAAGCTGCCCCAATCAAACAAAATGCACTCGTAAAAGCTATTGTTCTAGCAACCATCATAAATTGTTATATCTCTAAGAATGGCGAGCTTATTAAAGCAGGCGACAAAAAATCCAATTTGCATAAAGATCTGGGAATTCAAATCGATCATCTGAGAGATTTTATTAATAACCTCATCGCACTCAAGCTAGTCTGGAACAAACAATTATTTCAATTTGTAAATAATTTTATTTTCATCAAACACTACATCTATGAAGCTACCAGTGCGACTGAATTTGCTTTTCTGGCCTGCGAAATTATTTTTAAACGGATAGCTACGAATAATTTACCTCTAAAGAATAAAGTTATTGAAATGCAAGTTGAGCTTCTGAAAATGCAAAACACTATGTTGGATTTCATCAAAACTGTTTGTATCGAAGATTTTGTTAAGAAGTTCTATTTTATGAACAAGAATAGGAATGGCTTTCTATTTTATGACACTATTGATCGAAATAATGCCCTTGCTCTAAAAGAAGAAAGGCTTAAAATTATTCAAGGGATTGCAATTGACGAAATTCGTGCTCGCAATGCCAAGGCAATACTTGAACTGGAAGCTATTCCTTTAGAGTTTCAAGCGAAACAGAGACAGCCTGATGGCACCGATTATTTGCGCGCTATTAGTAGCGGAGACGAGCTGGAAAAATATCTGCTGCAATGGGAGCAAGAAGATGCCCAAAAGCAAGAACTTCAACATGCTCTTGAAGAAAAACACCACAAAGCTCAGGCTAAGCAGAAACAAAAAAAGCAGAACAGAAAAGCTCACCAGGTAAAGAAAGATGAAAAGGGACAAAGTGACAAAACAGTTGCAGTGATTGCTAAGCCTGCAACTAAACTTGCTGAAGATCCACTGACACTAACTCTGAATAAGCTGCTCTTACGACTTAATCCGCTGAAGTTTTGTGCAGAAGCAGTCAAGGAAGTTATATGTGAGCTTTATCCACTGACTCTAGCCTCAACTAACAATGAGTTAGTGTTTAATGCACTTTCAGCCATCGGTGATAGCTATAGCATGATTGCTACTCAACATCTCAACCATGCTAAGCTAGATCCTAAAATATTGCTCGTTAACCTCAAACTGGTATTAAACTTTTATGGTCGTGCTGAACTGGTGCTGAGTAAGATAACTGATATTTCTTTTGAAGCGCATAATAATTATTATACCTGGTTGAGACATTCTGTAGGAAAACAGCAAAATCTATTAGAAAGATCGATTCGAAAGTTAACCAGTAGAGCTGAGCAGCTAGCTTTATCAAAAGCCCGCCGCAAAGCAGAACTTGGTGATGAATGGTATACAAACCACTTAAAACCCGGTTGGAAAAAGTCATATTTAACTTTGCAGGCTGAAGAGTTGCAGAGCGCATTTAATGCAATGAATGCTGTATCAGATAATTTCTCCGAGGTTGTTACACCTGCGGTAGCCCATGCCCGAAAAGAGAATAGCTCAATTCAAACTTTGGAAACTCTGCAAGAGAAGTGCAAAGAGTTGGAAGACCGCCTACAAGGGCAAATTTATGAGCTAGTCAACAACCAGCAAGCTTATGCTTTTGAATATTATCTGAATCGCGCGGTAGCTAAGCCGCTACCTGAACCACAACCCGAACCTGACTTGGAAGAAGATGTAGCTTTTGTTGAAGTATTAGCACCAGAACCTGATATAGAAGATGTTTTAAACGTCGTAGCAGCGGCACAACTTCAAGCCTTATCAGCTCTTACACAGTTTGTTCTTTATCACTCACCGAGCTTGTTCCAGTCTTTTTCCTACCCTCCATTTATGTTTTCATATGACAATATGACAAGCGGATTTCCTTATATTGACAGTACGTTGTTAGCTATGCAACTTAGGGGGGCTCAAACACTTGCCATAAGTCCTAGTAAAAGTAGAGACTATGTGGCACCACCTCTACTAAGGGAGCATTTGCGCTATCCTAATTTACATGCCCCTTCTGCTGGTCAAGCGATACAGGGCGCAGCAGTTCCTATACAATATCATGTGCCACCATTTGCTAACATAGGTGCTTACTTTCAATACTGGCAGGGCATGACTGGCTATGCTCCTCAACCTCAGCCTCAATTCCAGATGCAAATAGGTTGTGCGTTGCCACCAAGACAACCGAGACCAGAGCAGCATGGCTACTTAGACCTGAGTAGCAAATGTTTATAACAAATATTGAAATCTGATATTAATGATCTGCTATCGCACTGTCGAAGACAGCTCTACTTAACAGCTCCTTTTCAAGGCTATCGTAGCTAACAACGTAGTATTGCGCGACACCTCTCATTGCACTAGGTCCATCACATTCGGAACATTCTTTAGTGGTGTCAATATTTTCTATTTGAGTTTGATATATGGTCTTATCATATGAATTATAAGCT
>Ga0206827_1022_pt1 | contig 39447 bp, 32 predicted proteins | sample Alteio_BWOrgCont_77_FD_152852 | JGI IMG/M metagenome (GOLD analysis project Ga0206827, IMG submission 152852) | Enriched cells from forest soil in Barre Woods Harvard Forest LTER site, Petersham, Massachusetts, United States -... | ecosystem: Environmental > Terrestrial > Soil > Temperate forest >...
CGCCAAAGGAAGGGTTTGATTATAATAACTTAAAAGTAAGCCTGCTACTCCCGCCACATGGGGTACGGAAGCAGAGGTACCGTCAAATTGGGCATAACCGGTTGTGTCCCCGCCGCCATAGCCATTGCTGGTAGTATATACAAGTGAAATATCGCCCGGCGCTAAAATATCCACAATATTTAAGCCATAATCGCCCACAAAATTACCATCATCAGTTGAATGTCCCGCTTTACTATTGTTCAAATAATCACCGACCGTCCCGCTTGCCCCCACGCCTATCCTCCAGTTTCTTTTCAAACAAGCTGGAAAAAATGCCGAATCTAAAACGTTTTCATTTACCCCGCCAAGGTGGTCATTCATCCCCGCAACTATCAATACATTTTCATTATAAGCTGTTTGGAAAGCATCCGTTTCTTCACCTGTAAGAGAGGGGCCTCCCCAACTGTTGCTCATGACATTAATGCCGTCTCCACCAATAGAAGTACTGGCTGCGGTTTGGGTTATTGCGTTTGCTATAGTGCTTGCAGGTGCAAAAGCAGTATCGACATTCCCAACTATTTTAAATTCATACAGGCCACAGCCAGTAGTTGTACCGTTTCCTCCTGCGATACCTGCTACTCCCTTTTTATTATTTGTATTAGCACATGCAATACCCGCTGTGCTTGTGCCATGACCAACACTGTCTTTTGACATACGAATTGGTGTGCCAACATAATAATCATAGCCCATAACTTTGCTATGGTCAGAACCTCCAAAATCTTCATGATCCCATTGGATGCCCGTATCGAAAAATCCTATTTTAACTGAATCTAATCCTGTAACGCCATACGCTTTCCATGCGGAATCAACCTTTATGTCATTTGTATCTGCCCATACTGTATTATTGTAATGAATGCTGCCCTCTAAAGTATAATTGGTATCATTGGGGCGGGTGGTGGGGAATGAGATAAAATAAGCCGCCTCATCTTTTTCACTTCTGGGTACAATGCTTAAAGTTTGCAGCCTTCGTATTGCGGTATCCTCTACCATCCATGACGGCAGATACACCAATAAATGCGACCATACTTTCGGTATTATCACTGTGTTCCCAGTCCTGCTTATACTTATGGAATCAGCAATAACAAAACCTTTATAGATTTTTTCAACCTGTAATGAAGAGAACTCAATACTATAACCGCTGAACAGAGGATTGATCTCTGAAATAGCAGAACTGGAAATGAAGTTGGAGAGTGGGCCAAATACCGAATCTTTATCATTAGCGACACTGTCTAAGAAAACGGAAGGGTCAAAATCCACTATTATCCTGTGGCTAAAGTATGGGTTGTGTGAGGTGTCAAACTTTACCGTATCCTTAAAGTCCTGATTTACATATTTTACCTCTAAATAGGAAGAAGTATGCGTTATCTGATTCGTGATTGCTCCTATTGAATAAATTCCGTTGTGATATATTTGTAAATCGCTTGGTATTACGGGAGTACTGCAAGGCAGATTTTTCGGTTTAAAAATATTTTCCCATTTAATATTTCCGATGGAATCATATTTTACGGTTATCATTTTATTTTTAGAGCCATTGTGGATATTGCCAACGATATAAGCATTATTCAGGTTAACAATTTTAATATCCATTCCTTCTGCACTGTCTGTTTGCACAGTGTCCCTGCTGCCAATGGGGATATATCTCTCTACCCATTTGTTATGACCGGATGAATTATATTTTAAGGTCGTTATCTGGTTGCCTCGCGGGGTTTTTGAGTAGCCCGTTACATAAATATTATTGTTTGCATCTACTGCCAGAGCGCGGGCTTCATCGTACAGTCCGCCATCATATTCTGACATCCAATTAAGGGCAAGGCTTGAAGAATACTGATAGGTACGGATATTATAATTTGAACCGTTATGTGAGCCAACTCCAGCAATAATCACCCGCCCGCTCCCATCAATTTTTACTCCTACTGCAATATCAAGCGAAGTTGCGGCTGGAACCTGCCTGTTTGAATCGGACAAACTGCCACTGGAAGTATTATATGCAAGGACGGTTTCACCTCGCGCTCCTGAACTACCTGTACATCCGCCGATGACGTACAGTACTGTTTGTGCACTATTAAGTGCAAGCCCCGAAGCAATGTCGTTATATCCATCGTAATCAAACCGCTTTACCCATTGCTGTGTACCACTGCTGTTGTATTTTAAAGTGGCGAAATCATATCCGGTACTACTGCCCATGCTTGTTCCTGTTACGTACACATTGCCAGAAATGTCCACCGTTATTCCCGTTGGGTAATCATCCCCCGCGCCTCCGCTATAAGATGCATCCCATTGCATACTGCCACTGGTATTATACTTTACTATACCGTAATTATAGTTTGAACCGTTATACACCGCTCCAGCCACGTAAATATTATTACTTCCATCTACGGCAACCACTGTACCATAATCGTGAATGCCGGGCGATGGTCCGTAAAATTGATGCCAGAGCGAATCGCCAAAACTATCTATTTTGACAGTTACCATCTCTAATTGACCGCCCATGTATGAATTGCCAGAGATTATTATATTGCCGTTATTATCAATCGCCGTTCTTGCATATTGCACAGAATCTACCGGGGATCCCAATTTTGTTTCCCATACTTTGTCCACTAAAGAATGTAAGCCCTGTGCGCACGTGGTATTAACAGTTATTGTAACTGAATTAGATTTACTGCACCCTGTTGCGGTAATTGTTTCCTTTAATGAATAAGTTGTGGTAGTAGTCGGACTTACTGAGGGATTTGAAGAAGTTGAAGTAAAACCGGATGGGGTAGATGTCCAGGAATAGGTATCCCCGCCAACAGAGGTAGCGCCAATTGTTGTACTTCCGCCAATACAAATTGAGTGCGGTGAGCCTGTCGTTGCAGACGGTAATGGATTGACATTTACAGTTGCTAACCCGCTTACTGACCCAGGCATTAACGTTGCATCAGTAACATAGGTAAGACTATAATTTGTATTAGCAGTAGGCTTTACCCAGAAAGTATAATTGGGAGTACTGATATTATCAATTGTTGTAGAAGACGTGCCATTAGAATAAGTAATAGTCCAATCGGCCACACCGGTTAAAGTTACCGTGAGTTGGGCTGAATCTCCGCTACAAATCGTTGTATTCCCACTAATATGGGCGGTTGGAGCCGCTATTGCTCCACTAATAAGGCAGAATTGTAAGGAGATAAATAACACGAATGTGATTGTTTTGAAAAATGGGATTAAATTCTTTTTCATGGTTTTAGGATTATTGAGTTTTTATCTGATTTGTTTTGATTTTACACCAAATGTAAACTATTTTTAAAATAGTTGTTTAGCGTTTCGGTTGCGAATGTAACAGTAAATATTTTGAATACATATATGTTATCATATCTTTTTTTTTAAGGAGGGACTTTTGATGAGTGAAAAATCCATCAGAAGTAAAGAAATTTGGCGTCCATTTGCGTAAACTTCGGGAGGCAAAGGGTATAAGCCAGCAAAAACTTGCTGATGAGGCGGATATTGCAAAAATAACCATACAAAGAATAGAAAATGCAAAATTTAGCGCTACCATTGATGTGCTTATTAATCTTGCACAGGCATTAAATATATCTCTTAGCGAATTGGTAGATTTTAAAAGTAAGAAAAATTAATCCCTTTCCAAAAATTATTTTCGCTTTTCTCCCAACGAATAAGAACTTTGCATCGTTTACAGGGTAAACCATGGCAAAAGATTTTTCGAAGTTGGCAAAATATATCCCCGAAGGCACTTATCCTGCTGTGGAACAGCTATTGCTGCCGGAAAGGCTTTTCCTTAAGGTGAAAAAGCCCCGCCAGAGCAAGTTTGGCGACTACCGCTATGAGCAAAGCAAAGACCTGCATTATATTACCATCAATAACGACCTGAACCAGTATGCCTTCCTCATCACCCTCCTGCATGAAATAGCTCACTTATATACTTTCAGGGAGCATCACCGCAAGGCAAGCCCGCATGGCAGCGAGTGGAAATCGAGGTATTCAGCTCTGCTGCGCCAGTTCATGGCCGGCGAAGTATTTCCTGATGATATTCAGAAAGCCCTCGTGATACACCTCAGTAGCCCTACCGCTTCCACTTGCACGGATATGCAGCTTTTCAAGATCCTGAAAAAATATGACAAAGAAGGCCAGACTGCCACTGTACTGGTTGAGAATATTCCAGATGGTAAATATTTTAAATGGAACGAAGACAGGGTATTCCTGAAACTACACAAAATTCGCAAACGCTATAAATGCGAGGAAGTGAAAACCCGCCGCATATATTTCTTTCATCCCCTTGCTGAAGTAGAGGGGGTAGAACAGTGAGTAGTGCGAGAGCGGGAAGCGGGGAGCGGGTGTTCTGCATTGCCCGTTTATTTTTCATTTTTCATTTTTCATTTTTCACTTTGTTGTGCATTGCCCAGCAAAAAGTCCAGGTGGAAATAAACCGCGCCGATGAGCTTTCTTCTGCAAAAAGGGACGGAAGAGATATTTTACTGCTTAAGGGCAGTGTAGCTTTCAGGCAGGCAGATGTGCTGATGTATTGCGACAGCGCCTATCAGTTTAAAGAAACGAATTCACTTACCGCTTATGGCCACGTGCATATCATCCAGAATGATTCAATTAATTTATATGGTGATAAATTAGATTATGACGGCAATACCCGCTATGCCATCGTTTATAACAACGTAACCTTGCAGGAAGGAAAAATGACCCTGAAAACAGACAGGCTGGACTATGACATGGCAAATAAAAAAGCCTTCTATACCAACAAGGGCGTGATGCATGATGTTGAAAACCACCTTACCAGCCAGCGCGGATATTATTATCCACGTACGCATGATATGTATTTCAGCCAAAACGTAGTATTGGTGAATCCTTCATATATCCTTACCGCAGATACATTGCAATACAATACTTTATCCAAGAAAACGTTTTTTCATGGACCCACAAATATTGTAAGCAAAAAGGACTTTCTCTATTGTGAAACAGGATGGTATAATACCATTAATAATACCGCCGAATTTGGCCCAAATTCTTATATGAAAACAGACAGCCAATACCTTTTCGGAGATAGCTTGTATTATGACCGGAATAAAAGTTTTGGCAAGGCGATAGGCCACGTTCGCATGATCGATTCTTCTGAGAAAATGCTGATTGAAGGCGGCTATGCGGAGGATTATGGAAAATCGTCCAAAACTTTTGTTACACAGCATGTATTGGCCACCAAAGGGCTGCAAAAAGATTCGATGTACCTGACTGCCGATACCCTGAAATCAGGTTACGATTCCACCGGCAAATATCACATACTTCACGCTTTTCAGCATGTAAGGATATACAACAAGCAATTCCAGGCCAAGTGCGATACAGCTATTTATTCCTTTGTCGATTCTACCATTGATATGCGCATAGACCCAATTATGTGGTTCGATAAATACCAGGCAACCTCCAAACGAATCCTTGTCCACACCAAAAACAACAGGGTATATAAGGCGGATTTCCTGCAAAATGCATTTCTCATTATGCCTGAAGACACTGTAAACCTGCGATTCAGCCAGGTAAAAGGCAGGGATATGTACGGGCATTTCAAAGACAATGAACTCAATGTAGTGGATGTGATCGGCAATGGTGAAAGCATTTATTATGTGAAGGATGAAAGCAAAAAATATATCGGGGTAAATAAGATTGTTTCCAGCAACATACGCATTGGGGTAAAAGACCGCAAGATATCCACCATCAGCTTTATCAAATCTCCTGATGCTGATTTGCTGCCTGTGCCAACTGTTGGCACACAGGAAGGCAGGTTGCCCGGCTTTAAATGGCGTACGAGTGAAAAGCCAAAAAGCAAAGAGGATCTGCTATTGCCACCGGGCGTAAATGAAAACGAAAAGTTAAAGTAAAAAACAGAACTGGTTTTTACCAAAATTCGTTGTGCCTTTGCAGAATCAAAATTACGAATTAGGCTGAATTATATCGGCGAGCCCCAAAGGGCCGTAATATATCAGCATAGGGTGTAGCCCTATGTTTCCTAATGCTTAATTTTGCATAAATGATCATGAATAATTCCATAATGAAAAAGTTAGCTCTGTATATTGTCCTGGCTGTTTGCTTGTTGGGTTCCTGCAAAAGCCATACAAATAACCAAACCAGTTCATCATCGGTGGTCAAGGCTCCTGTTTATAACAAAGATTCCATCAACCGTAAAGACAGCAGCGGCCGCAGGCAGGGTATCTGGGTAGTATTTGGCAAAAATGGATTGCCCCTTACCGAATCGCATTATGAGGATAATTGCCTGGAAGGCACCTGCAAAGCCTTTGATGAAAACGGAAATGTTAGCGCTGAGATACAATATAACCGGGATACGGTTGACGGGGAATACCGCTATTATTCCGCTGATGGTAAGCCTTACCTTACCAAGTTTTACATGATGGGTGTACTGAAAGCCGTGAAGCGATATAGCTCTGATGGCAAAGTGCAAAGCATACAGGTATATGACAAAGACGGTAACCTGATAGGGAATGAAAGCGGGCATTAAAACAAGTCCCGAAGGGGCGTAATATATTAGCACAGGGTGTAGCCCTGTGTTTTCTAATGTGTAATTTAGGTTAAAACCACATTAAAACCATCTGACCGCATTGCCCGTATATTTGCAAAAAGATAAAAGAAATGAAGATATTAATCGCATTGGTTTTGGGAATTATTTTATTTACTGGATATAGTTTTGTCCTGCAAAAGAAGGTTTCAAATCCATATTATTCGAGAACAGATACAACCACCCTGCATGTCAGTGACAAAGAATGGAAAAGGGTACTACCTACCGACCTCTATAAAGTAGCCAGGGAGAAGAATACCGAGTTAGCATTCAGCGGCAAGCTATGGAATTTTACGGGCTTAGGCACTTATTATTGCGCTGTTTGTGGCAATGCCTTGTTTAAATCAGATGCTAAATTTGCAAGCACTTGTGGCTGGCCGAGTTTCGATAAACCTCTCCGCCCAAAAAGCATTATTTATCATGACGACCACTCTGCCGGAATGGAAAGGACAGAAGTGCTTTGCGGGCGCTGTGGTTCCCATCTTGGCCATGTATTTGATGACGGGCCTACATCTACCGGCAAGCGCTATTGCATGAATTCCATTGCTTTGGATTTTGTACCCGATAAGAAATAGTTTTTGTTAGAATGTTGATTTTTAGTTTATTTCAACTTATAACTCATAATTCATAACTTATAACTATACTGCAATAAACTCATGCGCTTTTTCAGCGATAAGCCTGAACCAGTAGGTATAGTTTTCCGGGTTTTCTTCAATGTCCCTGATCACGTTTTTAGGTTTTTCCCATTTCCATTTTTGGGCTTCTTCACTGTCAGGCTTTGGGTTCCCATTCCAGTTCCCGGCATATACATAGTCGAGTTCGTGTTCGAACAGGCCATTGCCAAAATCGGTATAATAAGTAAAATCAAATATTTTCCTGATCGGGCAATTAAATCCCATTTCTTCGTTCAGCCGGCGGAGGGCAGCCTCACCCGTGTTTTCACCTTTGCGCGGATGGCCGCAACAGGTATTGGTCCACAGACCGGGAGAATGGTATTTGTTATCTGCGCGCTGGTGTAGCAACCACTCATCTTTATCGTTGTATATAAATATAGAAAACGCCCTGTGGAGCAACCCCTTACGATGAGCTTCCATTTTCTCTATAAACCCCGTTTCGAGGTCATTTTCATCTACAAGGATTATATCTTCCTGCACAAACATCGTATATATTTAATCGATTATTTTTACCTGAATTTCATCAGAACAACATTAATGCCGCGAATGTTTAAAAAAGATTAAAAAACTGTTTAGCGGAATTTCGTCCAGTAAAAACGGATAAGCAGATAGTACAGCCAGCCCACAAGCAGGTTGATGGGAAGCGCGAAATAAAAAGGCATCTGGGCAAAAAGCAGTTGGAAAATCAAAAGGCCCGGTATGATCAAACCCAAACCGATGACCCCCCATTTGCGCCAGTACGTAGCGCCCGCGGCGAATACTATGACAAAGAAGCCTAAAATACCCACCACCGCAAACGGGAAAGTGCTTTCCGGGCCATAAGCATCCACATCATTGCGGATATAGTAGTACAGGCCCAGCAGCACATCCAGCCCGAACAGAAACATGACCAGCACAGTGCGGCAGCCATTGTTGTCTGACGTGCCTTTAACGGGTTGCGTATTGTTTATTTCCGTTTGCATAATGATGTTGCAAAGATAGGTTGATTGGCCAGGATTTATAAGATTAATTCTAAAGCTGGGTTGATTAAATTAAGGCCGCGTAAAAACTGGTGGCGTTTTTCATAACTTGAGCATACTTTAAGAAATCGTTACAGTTTTTCATAATTCCCCTCTACCTTTGCCTCAATGTTTTATAGTAGGATAGTTTATTTGCATTTAGCGTGTTTAGTGGTTTTAGGGCTGATTTTTTGCCGGTGCCATTCCTCTGGGAGTGAAACTGCCACCGCCTCTAAAACAGATACCATCGCCATCGTCCAGCCTATCGATACTTTCGCCAATTTTATAGCCAATTTCGATACCGCCGTCCTGGCCTATCCCGTTCCGAACGACGATTCCATATCTGCTGATAAGGAGATAGATAAGAAATACATTGAGAAGTTTTTTGCAGGAAAAGAATTTGAGGGCGCTTTCGGCATAAAACACGATGTGCCGGATATTATCAGGAATATTTCTGCATCCACCTATTATTCCGATGCTATATTGCCCGATTCCGGCAAATACAAAGCCGTTATTATCCAGAAAATAGACGAAGGGCATTATTATTTTCTTTGCACCTTTACCCTGAAGGGCCAGTTTATTGATGGTATGTGCGTAGCCTTTACTGAGAAGAGCCCCGAGGGCAGTACCGAGCGCACGTCGTCTATCAATGAAGACGGCTCTATACAGGTGCGGCAGAAAGAGGTCACACAGGGGAAAAAAGGCGCGGCCATCAAAAGCAGTTTCTTCGAAATTACCCCCGAAGGCTATATCCACAATTTGAACCCGAATGCGTAGGGAGTTGTAAATTATGAATTGGTTATTTGTTAGATTGCGGGTCAAGCCCACAATTACTAATCAAATTTTATATTGGGAGTGGGAGCGCACCGAAGGCGCACTCTCACGCCCAATCATACAGTGAAACAACGTCATTGTGGCGAAGGCCGCAATCTGTTTCTTAAAGACTGTAACCTGGTATTGAATCTGTGGTTAACATAAAACACAAAAGCCGGAATTTCTCCCGGCTTATTGCTTAACTAAACGTGTTTCGATAAAGTTCTAATCTTCCACTACTGCGGCGGCAGCGCGGATATTGGCCGCATTTTCTGTTACAGAAGGCGCTTCTCCTGAAAATGCTTTTTCTTTTACTTTTGCTTCCAGTTCATCAGCCAGCTCAGGGTTGTCTTTCAGCAGTTGTTTTACAGCTTCACGGCCCTGGCCAAGTTTGGTATCATTATAGCTAAACCATGATCCGCTTTTCTTTACAATGCCATAGTCGCTGGCTATATCCAGTATCTCACCTACTTTGCTTATTCCCTCACCATAGATGATGTCAAATTCCGCTACGCGGAAAGGAGGGGCTACTTTGTTTTTGGCTACTTTCACACGGGTGCGGTTGCCCACCATGTCAAGGCCTTCTTTTATGGTATTTATACGGCGAATATCAAGTCTTACAGAGGCATAGAACTTCAGGGCGTTACCGCCCGTAGTAGTTTCAGGATTGCCAAACATCACGCCTATTTTTTCCCTTAACTGATTGATGAAAATACAGATACATTTTGTTTTGCTGATAGTACCGGTAAGTTTCCTCAGCGCCTGGCTCATTAGCCTTGCCTGCAGGCCCATTTTAGATTCGCCCATATCGCCTTCAAGCTCTGCTTTGGGGATAAGCGCCGCCACAGAGTCTATCACAAGTACGTCTATAGCGCCGGAGCGTATAAGGTGATCGGCTATTTCCAGGGCTTGCTCGCCGTCATCTGGCTGAGAGATAAGGAGATTATCTACATCAATGCCAAGTTTCTCGGCGTAAGATTTATCAAATGCGTGCTCTGCATCCACAAACGCGCACATACCGCCAAGTTTTTGGGCTTCAGCAATGATATGCTGTGCAAGCGTGGTTTTACCGGAAGATTCCGGCCCGTATATTTCTACTATACGGCCTTTTGGCAGTCCGCCCATACCGAGGGCTATATCCAGCCCCAGCGAGCCGGTGGATATTACTTCCATTTCCTCCCGCCTTGTATCGCTGAGCATCATTACAACGCCTTTCCCATACGTTTTTTCAAGTTTATCTATAGTAAGCTGTAGCGCTTTTTGCTTTTCGCTTAGTATTTCCTTTTCTTTTTCTTTAGCCATTTTATTATTTATTCTGAGGTTTCTATTACGCTATAAAGATAAGTGGAAAAATTATGAATTATGAATTATAAATTTCCACATACCGCTTATTCTTTATAAAAATCTATTAATTAACTTTTTAAATTTTAACTGCAAATGGTTAAGTATTGCTTTTGACAATAATTTTGTCAAAAGTACAATAAAATTGTCAATTGCCAAATTATTTTAAAATTATTTTTTCTGGGCCTTATAATATTTGCATACCTCCCTCAGCCCGCATTCATTACATTTTGGACTCCGGGCTGTACATATATATCTTCCATGCAGGATGAGCCAGTGGTGAAATTTTCCCACAAGATTGGATGGGATATGTTTCATAAGCTGCTTTTCTACCTCCAACGGGGTTTTGCTCTTTTTTACCAGCCCTATCCGCTGCGACACCCTGAAAACATGGGTATCTACCGGCATCGCCGATTGCCCGAATACTACCGAAGCTACTACATTGGCTGTTTTGCGGCCTACGCCGGGCAGTTTTTGCAGGTCGTCGAGGTTATCCGGCACTTCGCCTTTGAAATCATTTATAAGCATTTTAGCCATGCCCACCAGGTGTTTGGCTTTATTGTTTGGGTAACTTATGCTTTTTATATATTCAAATACTTCATTCACTTCTGCCCCCGCCAGCTTTTTAGGGTTTGGAAAGGCTTTAAAGAAAGGGGGCGTTACCATATTTACCCGTTTGTCAGTGCATTGTGCCGAAAGAATTACCGCTACGAGTAATTGATAAGTGCTTTCATAATGCAGTTCCGTTTCGGCCTCTGGCATGGCTCCTTCGAAATACGCGATACAATAATTATAAAGGGCTTTAATTGTCATTTGATGCTTTCTTGGTCATGTTAATATTTTAAATCAATTCTAATCATGGTTCAGATAAATAAAAAAAGCCTCCCTTTTTCAAGAGAGGCTTTTTACTTTTTTTAATCATGTTAATCTTTTAAATCAAGATCAATCATGATTCAGACTATTTATTTGCTTACGCTGAATTTATTTGTTTCGCTTGCGCCATCAAAGGTAATAGTATAAAAATACATACCGCTATTCAGGTTTTCAGTATTGATGCTGATCTGTTGTTTGCCGGCCTGCATCATATTGTTGCTTGTTACGTTTTGCACTTTATGGCCAACTAAGTCGTAAATATCAATATTTACAGTACCTGCATTAGCAAGTGTGAATACCAAAGTAGCCTGGTTTTGCGCTGGGTCGGGATATATCATATTTGGGATGTTCAAAGCCTGGTGGTTGTTAATTCCAGAAACAACGGTACTAATATGAAACAAAGAATACATATAATCCTTGATAAATATTGGGGCGCTAGGGTTGGCTGTAGAAACACCTGCGCTGGGCAAGTAATCTGTAAGCCAGTTAGTTGTTATACCATACTCCTGTCCTTTTGAAGCTAATATGCTGCCATTAAGGCCCGTATCAGTTTGTTGCCCGCTACCGTCTTCGCCATAGCCTACCATAAACGTATTGAGTCTTGTATGAATAGGTTTGCCATTGAATGCTGTATCGTTCGACATAGTATCGCCAAATGAATATTTATATCCCGGCCTGAAAGTAACTACAAAACCTGCAAGCTGATTGCTTTTAGGAAACCCGATAGCAGGACTTACTTTAATAGGGTTCGGTAAAGCAAATACCTGTGTTTTAAAAATAAAGTTTCCTGCAGAATTTAAATGCGTAGTATCGCCTCTTTGCATCACATATTTAATTTCTTCAGCCCCTGAGCCATTTGGTAAAAGCCCTGTTCCCCTGTTATATGGAACTATTCCTGCCAAAAAATGGATGTTTTGGTAATTTGTAAATACAAGGTTTTCAACACCAATATTACTTGGGCCGAATGCGTCTATGATAATCGTATCAGGCGCTACCGGCAGATATGTCGGCACATGATCGTTAGTTAAAATATAATTTCCCAGTCCGTTAGTAGAAACATATCTGCCCGCAGGGCCACTTGAAGCCGTGTCTTTATAAACAGTATCTAAAGTAAGTGTGCTGGCAGATTTGCTGAAAGGTTCAATCAGGTACCTGGTAGCAGCGTCTATTATTGGTTTATATAAATTGATAAACCTGTGAGCGGTGTCTTTCACAATGAAATACTTCACTGCTGAATCTGCTTTTGCTGCCACATGAGACGTATCAGTGCCTAAAATATACCTTATCAGGTTATCATTTGCTATAGTATCAGCCGTTCTGAAATAGCAATAATTAAAGGCAATGGAATCTACTGTATAGCTGCTGTAAGCGTTTAATTGAATTGAATCAAAACCTACAGCGGTAGGGTCAAAAATGGCGCCCCTGGTTTGGGTGCCGCTGTAATAGAATACAGGTTTATTGGTAGTGGGGTCGGTGTAAAATTGTTGTACTGATGAGTCAGGAAAAAGAGCATCAACATACGATGTAAATGTTACCGTAGGTATCACTTGCGATATATCCAATGCATGGGTGATATAATCATACCAACCTATACGCGTCCAGTCTCCGGCGCCAAGAGTGCTTTGAATGGAGGGGCCCTTGCCATTTTGTAGAACAGCATGGTGGCCACCATTCACCGACGCCATGTTAGGCATCGTTTTTGATGTGGTGTTAACGCTCTGTGCATTTATGCTAATGCACAAAGCCATTGAAAATAAACCTAGTATTAATTTTTTCATGACTTTAATTTATATGTTTAATATATATGGATTGCAAATTTAAGAAATTAAATCTAATCCGGATTAATATTGGAAAAACAAAAAAAGGCGGTTATCGTTCGTTAGAGAAGCAATTATTTTTGTATTTTATTGTTTTTCAATCCAATACCCATCAGTTTTTATCAGTTTTATCATCTCCTTGAGGGCTAAATGGCTGTCTAAATTCCGTGTTACCACATCTTTTCCCCGGTAGAGCGTTATTTTTCCGGGCCCTGTACCGACATATCCGTAGTCGGCGTCAGCCATTTCGCCTGGGCCATTCACTATACAGCCCATAATGGCTATTTTTACCCCTTTGAGGTGGTCTGTTTCTTTACGGATCATGGCAGTCGTTTCCTGTAGGTCAAATAATGTTCTGCCACATGAAGGGCAAGAGATATATTCCGTCCGCGACATCCGCATCCTGCTCGCCTGTAAAATGTTGAATGAAGTGCGGTTCACTAATTTGGTAGTTGCCAATACCTGCTTTTCATCTTTTGGGTGATATTGTATAAATATGCCATCCCCAAACCCGTCAGCAAGCAAACTACCTGCATCAGCCGCACTGTAAACAAGAAATTCTTCCTTAGTAATATCTTTATAGCTACTTTGAAGAATAACGGGGGCAGTGTTTTTATTTTCTTCTAATGTTAAAAAGAAATCCCTGGCTGACTCATGACCCTTGTTGATGTGAAGGATAAATACGATTGTATTATCTATTCTAATTGCATCAGGTAATTGACGCTCAATAGAGTATGGCTTAAGCCATACTCTATTGAGCGCTGGCAAAGCTGTATTGCCTTCTACCCTTATAAAATTCAATAAAGTTGACTTTTCTTTTGCGGCATGATATTCATCTAAACTGTAAACAGGAAAATTGTTGATTTTATCCTCTAATCCTGCCCAGGTCCCAGCCTCATAAACACCTTTGGCGCCGCCGGGAAGCATAAAAGAGGGGATATTATTGCCAAAATACAAATAATCAGCGCCACAATCGCCTGTATTCCATTTATCTGTCAGGGCATTATAATAGTAGTCTGCCGCCCGGAGCGAAAGCTCATTAATATCTTTTAATTCACTGAAATCTACAATCACTCTTGGCACATTATGGCCACCTACATTGCCAGCTTCATGCGTATGCCTGCGCTGATAGGCGCCGCCCCGCCCGGCCCCAAAGGGGAGGGGGCGCAACTTCGAGTCTGTAATATCACTGTTGGAGAGTGTTCCAAAAGTCTCCCCTTTGGGGAGATTTAGAGGGGCTGGTTTTTGAAGGCGCGCTTTATATATATCATCATACCTGGTAGCAATAATTCGCGCTACAGGTATTTCGAGTTCAGGCTCTTCGGTGAGTGATACCCTTATGGTATCGCCAAGTCCTTCTGCCAGCAAAGTGCCAATGCCCATAGCAGATTTAATACGGCCTTCTTCACCTTCCCCGGCTTCCGTAACGCCAAGGTGAAGGGGATAATACATATCCTCTTCCTGCATTTTAGCTACTAGCTGCCGGTATGCCTGTATCATTACTATGGGATTAGATGCTTTCATGGATAGCACAATATTATGGTAATCAAGCTCCCCGCATATCCTCAAAAACTCCATCGCCGACTCCACCATTCCCTCCGGCGTATCGCCGTAGCGGTTCATTATCCTGTCAGACAGGGAACCATGATTGGTGCCTATGCGCATGGCAGTGCCATATTCTTTGCATATTTTTACCAGCGGGCTAAACCGTGCGCGTATCCTTTCCAGTTCAGCTTCATAAGCGCTGTCGGTGTACTCTTTTACTTCAAATTTCTTTTTATCAATGTAGTTGCCGGGATTGATGCGCACTTTTTCCACAATGCGCGCCGCGAGTTCAGCGGCGTTAGGTGTGAAATGTATATCGGCAATTAAAGGCGTAGTGTATCCAAGTTTGCGAAGGCCGTCTTTTATATTTTTCAGGTTTTCGGCTTCATGCAGGCTGGGGGCTGTGATGCGGACATACTCGCTGCCAGCTTCTATCATTCTGATGCTTTGTGCGATGGTCGCTTCCGTATCCATTGTATCTGTAGTGGTCATGGATTGCAGGCGGATAGGATAGTGCCCGCCCAGCGGCACATCCCCGATATTCACTATTCGCGACTTGCGGCGAACTACTGTTTCATTTGTAATAATTGTACTCATTTTAATCTGACAGCAAAGGTAGCAAAGATTTTTTTGAGAGGTTTTTTGATTAATGAAGCTTATCTATCTATTCCTAACTGAAAACAAATTGCGGTATTAACCTCATTCTGCTTATCGGTGTCGTCAATTGCTCCATAAGTAATAGAAAGCCTTTTTTTATCTATTGTTCTTATCTGGTGGCAGAGCACTATAGATTCATTCGGCAAGCCATATTTTGCTACTTCCAATTTTACCTCATTAGGATATATTGTACGTTGTTCTTTTCGGGTTGCTACCGGCAAAACATTTACAATATTCAGCAATTCGTTAATGTCGTTTTCACTTATTATTAAAACCGGTCGAGATTTACCTTGCTCCGAACCTATTACTGGATCCAGATTAGCTCGAATAATTTGCCATTTGCTTACTTTCATTCTTCCGAATCGGCAAAATTAAAGGCATCTTCAATTTCAGCTATATCAGCTAAATAAAGCGGGTCATGCGAAGCCTTTTTCATCAGATTTATTTTTTCAGTTCTGCCACTTATTTCATCATCCACTGTGACCATTACTTTTTTCTTGTTTCTAAAAGATTCTGGAAGATTGACAATAACCTTGTTATCTTTTATGTCGTAAATTTGTCTCATTACCATCGGCTCATCACTTTATGCAAAATTAACAATAATCAGGATTATAAAGTTACATTACTTAACGGACCAACATCGGTGGCCTTTAGGGCTTAATCTTCTACTGGTACAATTCCCCTCTTGCACGCCAGAACATTAAGATGATAAATCCAATTGCCATGCCGCCAACGTGAGCAAAATGCGCCACATTGTCGCCGCCGCCGCGCATGCTCTGGATACCTGAATATAGTTCTATCAAACCATAAATTATTACGAGGTATTTGGCCTTAAGCGGTATAAAAAAGTAAATATATATCAGGCTGTTCGGGAACATCATACCATAAGCGAGAAGTACCCCGAATATAGCCCCTGATGCGCCGACCAATGAGTTGGAATTCATATATATATCAGCAACCTGTGTAGCGTCGTTATAAGACAAAGGCCCCCGCGGTATCTGGTCAAAAAACTGGAAATTTTGCCATATATATTCATATTTTCCATGCACACCATTCATAAGGAGATCGGCCTTAATACCCGGTACCTGGAATGCAAAAATAGTGTAATAAAATATCGCCGAACCCAGGCCGCATGCGAGGTAAAAAAACAGGAAACGCTTTGGCCCCCATATATTTTCGACCTGCGAGCCAAACATCCATAGCGCCAGCATATTCAATGCTATATGCCAGAAACCGGCATGCATAAACATGTAGGTTACCAGCTGCATCGGCTTAAAATCACTCGCGCCCCAATAGTGCAAAGCAAGCATATCGCTATATTTTGGAAAGAGAATATTGAATGCGATATACATTATCACATTTAATATTATCAGGTTTTTCACCACCGGAGGCATTATGCTTTGTCTCAGTTGCATCTTTTACTGTTTAAATTTTTTATCAAGTTCGCCGGTGGAAATGGTTATCATAGTGGGTTTTCCATCCGGGCTGAAATATGGGTCGCCGCAGCCAAAAAGTTCATCTATCAGTACTGCCATTTCTTCCGCACCGAGCGCCTGCCCCGTTTTTATCGAGGCGTTTTTAGCCATTGCGGCCGCCAGTCTTTCTTTTTTATCGCTTTGGCGGAAGTGCTGGCTGCTTTTATATTCGTTTATTATCTTCTCTATCATTTCCTGCAATCCCTGCATTTTTATATCAATGGGTATGCCATTTATGAGTATGGCATTTTTTCCGAATTCCTCCATCTCGAAACCCATACTGCGCACATCGTCCCATATCTCCTGCATCAGTTTAAAATCATTCAATTGCAGGTTCACTACTTCCGGAAAAAGCAGCTGCTGGCTGGCTGCATGGGCATTTTCGAGGACATTTATATACTTTTCAAACAGTATCCTTTCGTGCGCCAGTTGCTGGTGTATTATCAGCATGCCGCTGCGGATAGTGGATATGACAAATTTGCGGTGCAGCTGCAAAACAGGCTGCCGGTAAGTTTCATCTTCACCGATAAGTGTATCGTCTGCCGGGCTTTCCTTTTCCTCCGGTTGCGCCATGCTGAGTACCTTATAGAGTTCGTCCCATTCTTCAGGTTTGGTTTTCTGCGGTTCAGGCCCTGTTTTAATGGGTTCAGTCCAACCTGATTTTTTTACCTCGCTCCCGGTATTTTCCCGGTAGGCAGAGAAATCATTTAGGCGCAACCGGCTTTCTGATTTTTGAGTGAACTGCGGTGAAATAATTGGCGCGGAAACTTCTTCATCAAAATTTAAGGACGGGGCTATATTATACTGGCTCAGCCCCTTGCGAACCGTAGAGCGGAGTATGGCATATATGGTTTTTTCATCTTCAAATTTTATTTCCGTCTTGGTAGGGTGCACGTTTATGTCTATCCGTGAAGGCGGTATGCCGAGGAATATGGCATAAAATGGAAATGAACCATCGGGCAGCAGCTTTTCGTAAGCACTGTCAATGGCATGGTGCAGGTACGCGTTTTTGATAAAGCGGTCATTCACAAAAAAGAATTGCTCTCCGCGTATTTTCTTGGCGCTGTCCGGCTTGCCTACATAGCCGCGAATGGATATGAATTCTGACGTTTCCTCAACCGGAATTAATATCTGCTCATATTTTTTACCGAAAATGCCCGCGATGCGCTGGCTTAGTTTGCCTTCTTTCAGTTGGTAAACATCTTCGTTTTCATTGGTATAGGTAAAAGCAATTTCAGGGTGGGCCAATGCAACCCGCAGAAATTCATCAACAATATGGCGAAGCTCTACCGAATTGCTTTTCAGGAAATTGCGCCGGGCGGGGACATTATAAAAAAGATTTTTTACGGCAATAGAGGTACCATCCGCCATGGCCACAGGTTCCTGTTTCAGTACATCGCTGTTTTCAATGATCACGCTCGTTCCGGCAGCGTCTTCTTTGCGTTTGCTCTTGAGTTCTACCTGGGCCACTGCGGCAATAGAGGCAAGCGCCTCACCGCGGAAACCGAGGGTATATATCCTGTAGAGGTCGTCCAGTGCGCGTATCTTGGAAGTGGCGTGCCGCTCAAAGCACATCCGCGCATCCGTTTCCGTCATGCCGCAACCGTTATCAATTACCTGTATAAGCTGTTTCCCCGCGTTTTTAATAAGGAGTTTTATATTAGAAGCACCCGAATCTACAGAGTTTTCAAGCAGTTCCTTCACTACCGACCCCGGCCGCTGCACCACTTCGCCCGCCGCTATCTGGTTGGCAATATTGTCGGGCAATAAATTTATTATATCAGCCATTATTGGTGCAAAATTAAGGAATTGGGAGGGGATAGTTGGGGAATTATTAATTATTCAAAGCATCACGCTTTCAGAAGCGTTCTTAAATGATGGATTAAGCGGCGCACCAGGAAGTAGCAGCGAAGCTAATATCCCCTAACAATCCTGTAAAATAATATATGGCTTCTAATTCCTAAATAAAAGATTATTAATACATTAATCTAATTAGTGTCTATTTTTTCTATTTTTCAGAAAAAGGCTCTAAAATCGCGTTTTTTGTCCCATTTTCTTACGCGCTTAAAAAATAAACGTCCTTTATTGCCAAATTTAAGGGTATTATTTTTCTAAAATAGAAAATAAGTAGATAAATATTGACCCATAAAATGATTATTAGCCTCGTAAATAAATAACTAAAAAATCTTACGCGGATAAAAATAGATAATTAGACATTTTTAAAATCACGCCAATCAATTAATCATAAGAATCAAGGTTCAGACATTTTTTCCAATAAGTAAAGCCCCGCAGTAGCAGCAGCACGAAACGTTTTTTCGCAGGGGGAAGGTACAATATTTTTTCCAAATTTCCAAATCCAGATATAGGTATTTCTTCAAAACCTTCCGATAAAGGCAGTTATTTGTATTTGTTTCATAATCATCCCTGCCATACCTTTACCATATAAAATAAAAACAACATGAAAAAGACTAAAACCGAAATTATTTATGCCATTCTATGTATCATTTTCTTTATCCCACAAACAATAAATGCACAAAAGCTGGATTGGGTTTCGACCGGTTATACTACATTTTCACCTTTAGAGGTCTTAGGTTCGTGCCTGGATGGTAATGGAAATGCCTATATAGTTGGTATGTATACAGATTCGGCACATTTAGGCGATACTATTATCAGCAACTCAAACGCAGGCAATACAGGGTTTATTATTAGCCTTAATGCCAAAGGGAAAAATCGGTGGGCAATCAACCCAACAGGCAATTGTGCTTTGGTAAGTATTGCAAGTGACGGATATAATGGTGTTATAGTTACGGGCTACGCTTCCAATAAAACAACAATTAAAGGTAATGTCATTGATAGTGGAAGATCTTTTATTTTAAGAATTGATACCATCGGCAATGTAAAATGGATAAATAATTATAATAATTATAATTTATACGCAGTGGAGGCAAAAGGCGGTAATATTTATATTAGAGAAAAACTTTATGGTAAGGACTCTTCGGTAAATATAGGTGGTAAAATTATTAAAGGAGGCCTTGAATCGAATAATAATTTTATTTTTTGCTTAGATAAGTCTGGAAATGTGAAATGGGGGAAACTAATATTTTCTTGTGATAACTTCAACATTCAAAACTCAAATAGTCCTATTTGTTCAGATAATAACGGGGATATTTACCAAGTATTAAATTTTGAATTGGGAAATCCTAACAGTAATATTCACGGGGATTCAGTTTATATTAATAATACAAAATATTTTATAGAAAACAGAAATTCTCCTTCCATATCAATATTTGGTTTTTTATTTAAAATTAATTCCTCGGGCGAATTTGCGTGGGTAAACCCTGAAAACTTCGGAAGTTATAACATGTTATCGGCTGATGGAATGGGAAATACATATAGCCCTTCTTTTAAAATTTCTCATGTTTCGATTGGGGATACCATTTTAAAAGTAGATTCAGCAAACTATAGCTTTTTTCTCGTAAAGGTGGATTCTTCCGGTTCACCACAATGGGCAGTACCTTATTCTGGCATGCCGGAACAAATAAGTTCGGATAATTCAGGTCATACGTATTTAGCTTTGAATTTAGGTACAAAAAACACAAATTATATTAGTGAATATAACTACACTGGGGCTACTACATGGACAGATACAATTGTTTCCGGTGGCTTTTCAAATATTTCAACCATATCACCCGATAATTCAGGCAAACTTTTCTTTTCGGGGAGTTTTGATTCTATGTCTGCATTTCAATTGGATCCGGCGATAAGGACAACATACAGTCTAAATATTTATATGGGAGTGATTGACAATAAGGATAATGTATCTGAAGGTGTAGAGAGGACACAATTCCCAAACACCACCTTCTCCCTATACCCCAATCCCACCACTCAAAATATAACCCTGAAATATACTTCATCTATCCCTGCTGCTTATGCCTGCACTATCACGGACATTACCGGCCGCGAAGTCCAAAATACGCAAATACAGGCAATGACGGGGCAAAACATAAGCCAGGTTAATATTCAGAACCTCAGCGCGGGAATGTATATTATCAGTTTGCAAAATGGAAATACCGTACAAAGGGTAAAGTTTATAAAGAACTGATGCTTAGACGACAGATTTGTCAACTATAAAGTGATTGAGCGTATAATGCAGCGGGCAAAGTGAAAAGTTAATCGTAAATATCTTTGCGGTCTCCCACTTCAAGAATAAAAACACAAAGAATATTATCTTTTACCTCGTAAATAATTCTATAATTTCCCTGTCTTATGCGGTACCCTTTTCTGCCCTTTAATTTGATATACCCACTGGGCCGTGGATTTACAGCCAGGCCGTTTATTGCACTTTTAATCCTGGAATAATCAGGTTCGGCTATCTTTTCGATTTGCTTTTGAACTGCACGCTCAATCAGTATTTTATACATTTTTCCTGGCGCGTTTTTCTTCAATCAGCCTAAAAGCCTCATCTGCCGGAATAAATTCCTGTTTGCGTCTTTTAGCCTCATCATACAGGCGTATATCTTCAAAATCTTCCAGCTTTTCAAGCATTTTTTTATACTTCTCCATTGGAAGAATAACGGCTATTTTTTTCCCGGCGGTATCGGTAATAAATTGGGTATTCATAAAAGAGTTCTTTTTTTGTTCAAACGTACAAATATAAAAATTGATTTCTTTATCAAGACGCCTTAGTGGCAAAAGATTATTTTTGGCGCTTTCGCGCCTTTGCGAGAGATTTTCTAATTCAGCCCTTTCAAAATAGCCAGCGCTTCGGTTACGTGCTTTTCTGCATCGGTGAGGGAGGAGAATACATCACGGATAACGCCTTGTTTGTCTATTACGAAAGTTACCCTGCCGGTAACGAAAATATATTTATTGGGTACGCCATAGAGCTGCTGTACTTTGCTGCCTTTATCTGACAGTAAAATAAACGGTAAATGATGATGTTCGGCAAATTTTTTATGGCTTTCCACGCTTTGTGAGTTTATGCCGACTACTTCAGCGCCGGTAGTTTTAAAAACGTCATAATTATCACGGAAAGAGCAGGCCTCTTTGGTGCAGCCACCGGATTCGTCTCTCGGATAAAAATACAGGACAATGTTTTTTTTGCCCAAATAATCGTGCAAATGAAATTGGGTGCCATCCTGTTTTTCTACAGTGAAATCGGGGGCGGCATCACCTACTTTGAGTAATTCTTTTGCCATTTTTGTATGGGTTGCGTCATTTTTTAAAACAGGGAACAAAACCAAAACAAGGGTTAATAGAACAATTGCGGTTTTGGGCTTCATATATTTTACTATGCTCATCACAGTTAGTGTTTAGATTCCGGCCTTCGCCGGAATGACGTTTTTTGCGGGTGGAGGGGCTGGGCGCCGTAGGCGCCCGGCCCCTCCCAAAAAAATTAGCTTTCGTCATTCCGGCGAAGGCCGGAATCTCCCCTGTTGTTTTATTATACTTTTATTTCCAAACAATAGACAAGTAAAAAGGTTTTATGGTTTCATTTTGTGAGTTTATTTATGGCTTTATTTTGCTTTTTTAAAACCTCAAAAAACTACTGGTTACAGAGAGCGCCGGGAACTCTGAGAAAATCCCTCTGTGTCCTCCGTGTACTCTGCGGTTATATTTTTATGGTAAGATCGAAGAGTTTTTAGTGTATCCTGGTATACTATAACTCTTTTTTAAGGGATAAAAATTACCAAACTCCTCTTTTCTTTGTATGTTTGAAGAATAATTTTATTTATAAATCGTTAAACCCTTATAAATTATTATGGTAACTAAAGATTGCGGCTAAAAATGGAGTTAGGAAAGGAGATAAAGCAGGCAAAGTTCCGTAATGAAGAACATAAGGCTGCAGTGAATATTTTTTATACTAATAACTGGCTGCGGGATAAGATGGCCTGCCTTTTTAAAACGCACGAGATATCTATTCAACAATACAATATACTACGAATATTGAGGGGGCAACATCCTAATCCATGTACAGTTAGGCTGCTAAAAAACAGGATGATAGATAAAATGAGCGATGCCTCGCGCCTCGTGGAGCGCTTAAGGCAAAAAGGCCTGGTGGCCCGCGAAACCTGTGAAGAAGACAGGCGGATAGTGGATATTATTATCACTGAAAAGGGGCTGAATTTACTGATGGATATTGATGCGGAAGAACAGGGCATGGACAACCTTTTTTCCTGCCTGAACGAGAAAGAACTTATAAAACTGAACACCCTGCTTGATAAAGTAAGGGGGAGTTAATAAATATAGGAAATAGATTGCGGGTCAGGCCCGCAATGACGGGTTTTGTTGTTTTAGGGAGGGTTCGCGCCGTAGGCGCGAACCCTCCCCTCCAATACATAGAACGTAATTGCGGCGAAAGCCGCAATCTGTTTTTGAACAATAATATAAACAATAGATAACACTTTGCTAGTCCATCAACATACCTTAATATCTGAAGATATTCTTGAAAAGGAATTTGTGTGCAACATATCTCAATGCAAAGGGGCCTGTTGCAGCGAAGGCGACTACGGCGCCCCGCTTGCAGCGGATGAAATAGGCAAGATAAATGATAACCTTGAGGCCATTAAGCTCTTCATGTCAGAGGCTGCATTGCAGAAATTAGACAACGAAGGCTTCCATGAACAAGACCCGGAAGGTGAAACGGTAACTAAATGCATCTCTCAAAAGGACTGCATTTTCGCGGTGCATGAAAATGGCATTTATACCTGCGCCATTGAAAAAGCAAATACCGCCGGGGTATCTGATTTTCGTAAGCCAGTATCCTGCCACCTCTACCCGGTAAGGGAATCGCAGGTGGGCGATTTTACTGCTTTGAACTATGACAAATGGAGCATTTGCTCCCCAGCCTGTTCACTTGGCGAGCAACTGAAAGTACCTGTATATGTTTTCCTTAAAGGCGCCCTTACCCGTCGCTTTGGGCAGGACTGGTATGATGAACTGGATGAGATAGGCAAAGCTTACAGGGCTGTACCAGTTTCACCTTATTAACTTAGTAACCGAATAACTTAATAACTTTTTATTATGGAAAGAAACCCATTTATTCCATGGAGCAAGAGCAGGTGGCAGGGTTTGCTTGGTGCATTATTCTTTATAGCCGGAGGTATAGCCCTTAGCTTTAAAAATATGTCCGCCCCTTCTTATTTTCCATGTATTTTTATTTTTGCAGGTATCGGTTATGCCATTTTTGTTTTTTCCGGCTATTATGATCGGTGGAGAAGAAAAAGAGGCTATTATGAAATTAAAAACCCACCGCTTATTCCAAATTTATTAATGATGGCCGGTCATATTATTACATTGACCGGAATGATCTTATTGTGGGCCCAAACCCCTTACAGTATTTACTTAATGATAGCAGGTGTAGCGATAATGCTTGCCGCATACGGTTATATTTCTTTTATGGAAGGCTATAATAGCAAAAAATAAAGGATAAACACGCCATCAAAACCACAATTTCATCTGAAACAGCAATTTATTTCTGCTTTTTACCGTTTTTATCGTATATTTGAATGGCAGATGAAAACAATAAAGCTTAGAAAGATATTCTATGGTATTATTGGCATGGTATTCCTTTTCGCTGCCGTATCCTGCGGTTCTTCCCGCAAAGCCACCTATTCAGCCAATGCCCGCCACCCAGCTACAAAAAGGGAGAATAGGAGTGTTTTACAAAAGTATGGTGACATCCTGCAAACCAACCTTGATCCTGCAAGTGCGCCGCTATATGAATATCTTGATAAATGGATGGGCGCCCCCTACCGTTATGGCGGCTCTACCAGGCAGGGAACTGATTGCTCTGGCCTGGTGATGAATGTGTACAGGGACTTGTATAATATTGAAGTCCCACATTCTTCTGAAAAGCAGTATGATGCATGTAAGCATATCAATGGGAAAAATTTGAAGGAAGGCGAGTTGGTGTTTTTCAGGATAAATAAGGAGAAAACGGTTTCGCATGTAGGCATATACCTGGCCAACAATAAATTTATCCACGCCACCACAAAAAGAGGTGTAATGATAGACGATCTGTCAGAGCCATATTATGCTAAAACGTATGTAGGCGCGGGCAGGTTTAAGTAATACATGGTAGAGACGCGATGCATTTAGACGCGATGCATCGCGTCTCTACGTTATTTTTTAGCGAAGGAGAAAATCTTAAAATTTCCCATTCCCCATTTTTGGAAAGCATATTGAAATGAAGTGCGCAGTACACCCAATCCATAAGTTGTGCTTCTTTTGAAGTTAATGGAGGAGGCGTCGTCAAAATATTTGGTGGGGCAGGTTACTTCCGCGATCTCAAAACCTGCATAAAAGATCTGCGCGGTAATTTGATTGTCAAATACAAAATCATCAGAATTTAAATGATAATCAATTTTTTCCAGCACTTCGCGGGTGTATGCGCGGTACCCTGTGTGGTATTCCGAAAGTTTCTGGCCCATCAGCAAATTCTGCGTCAGCGTCAAAAACCTGTTGAAAATATACTTATACATAGGCATACCGCCTTTCAGGGCGCCTTTGCCCAAAATACGCGAAGCAAAAACAACCGGATAAAGCCCGCTGGCAATGATATTGGAAATAGCAGGGATTAACAGCGGGGTATATTGATAGTCAGGGTGTAGCATGATAACTATATCAGCGCCAATAGAGAGGGCGGTATCGTAACAGGTTTTCTGATTGCCGCCATAGCCTTTGTTTTTTTCGTGGCTTATTATATGCTTTATGCCCAGGGCCTTGCCTACGCCCACAGTATTATCCCTGCTGGCATCGTCTACCAGTATCACCTCATCCACTATATCAAACGGGATCTCGTCATAAGTCATTTTCAGGGTTTGCTCTGCATTGTAAGCAGGCAGCACCACTACAACCTTTCTATTTTTTATCATCAGGCGGCGTTTTCCACAAAGGTAATCCTACTTTTTTAAAAACATAAATATGGCATTGCCTATTTATTATTATGGTTACGTTATATGATGAGAACAGATAGTATGAAATATCCTTTAAGCGCGTAAGATTTTATAATTTTAACATACACAAATAAAAATTTCTTATTAATTTTACTTTAAATATGTAAACTATGAAGAAAGTAACTATCTTGTTTTTGATCCTTGGTGGTATCTTTTTTGTGATACAGGCCTGCCGGAAATCTCCGGGATTAATTGATAGTCCTCCTGGTACTACCCCTTACCCGATAGCGTCATTAAAAATACCAAAGTATTTTTCTCCTCTGAATATACCATTTGATAATCCCGAAACGGTAGAGGGTGTGCAGCTTGGGCGGATGTTGTTTTATGACCCGATATTATCTTCTGATAGTACTAAAAGTTGCTTTAGTTGTCACGATATAAGTTATTCATTTACTGACCAGCACAATGCTTTCAGTACCGGTGTAACTGGTATAACAGGCCCAAGAAGGGCAATGGCCCTTATCAATCTTGGTTTCCGGTCAGATAACGGTTTCTTCTGGGATGGGCGGGCGCCCTCACTGGAGGACCAGGCTTTACAGCCTGTAATTAACCAGATTGAGCTTCATGAAAACTGGGATCATGTGGTGCAGAAGCTGCAAAGAAGTTCATTCTATCCTGCTTTATTCAAAAAAGCATTTGGCAATTCTGTCATCACGCAGGACAATGCGGTGAAGGCCATTGCACAGTTTGAAAGGATACTGATCTCTGTCAAAGCGCCGGCAGACAAATTTATTGCTTCGGGCTTTAACCAGGGGGCCTTGACAGAGACGGAAGACAGCGGATTCCAGATTTTTGCAAATGATCCCATAATTAATCCAACCACTTATGAACAAACCTCTCCTGGTGCCGATTGCTTCCATTGCCATATTGACCCACTTTTCCAGGATATAGCAAACCCGGGCCCATTTGGCGCATACAGGAATAACGGACTTGACAGCGTTACTTCCATTTATGATTTTAATGACCCGGGTTATGGAAAAATAGACGGCGATACCGCAGACTATGGAAAATTCCGAATACCTACGTTAAGAAACATAGCTTTAACCTACCCGTATATGCACGATGGCAGGTTTACTACGCTGGAGCAGGTAATTGATCATTATGACCATGGTACAAAGCCATCTCCTACTGTTGACCCGTTAATGTCAGTGGTTTTTCGTAGAAATGTAGGAGGACAGCTGCATTTGACTCCAAATGAAAAAAGACAATTACTTGCTTTTCTGAATACATTAACCGATACTTCATATATTGATAATCCAGCCTATAGCAACCCTTTTACGAAATAGGCGGAACAGGAGTCTTTTTTGGGAAAATAATGACATTTTTAAAAGAGAAAAATGCCCTTATCTGATCTTAAGAATAATAAAATTAAATCCACTGCGCTTTTGTTAAAGGTATATGCGCGTAAGATTTAATTGTTTTAATTATACTAAACACGAAAACAATTATTAATTTTACTTTTAAATATAAACTATATGAAGTCAGCTGCATTCCGGATTCTCGTTTTTTCCCTCCTTTTCGGGGTGGGGCTTGGTTTGGGTTCCTGTAAAAAGGATAAACCATCCTCAAATAATAATGGCACTTTACTCCTGAAATTCCATATTACAGGAGGCGGGCAGCCTTTTGCCTTAAATAAGGCTGTAACGAACTCTTTTGGTCAGCGATACAGTTTCGATGTATTTGCATTTTATGCATCAGATGTTACTCTTACAGGTACTAAAAGCTTTTTTGCAGATTCTATATTGCTTGTTGACCGCAACGACAGTGAAATAAAAATTAATCCCTCACTGGTTGATACTATGTTTGCTATCAGTGTGCCTGCGGGTACCTATACAGGCCTTCAGTTTGGCATAGGGCCAGATAAACAGCAAAATATGCAGGGTGGTGTTGGCGGTTATGCCTATGAATACCAATCTTTAAATACACCTCTTAGCGGTACTTTTCAGCAATACTACTGGGGGCCTGTCCCCGGCTATCTTTTTTTTGTAGGGCAGGGTAGTTGCGATACCCTTGTAAACAATAACGGTAGCTTAAGTGGGAATAATCTTCAATTCCATTGTGGAACAGACTCTGACTATAGTACAAAAACGTTTACCAGTATTATAATGATAACTGCCGGTAGTACTACTACCTTTACTATTAACCTGGAAACGAATGATATATTCAATTTTAAACTGAATAGCAGTAATATGGAAACAATGACTTCAGATAATACTGCCCTGGCAAAGCAAATATTGCAAAACCTTAATACAGCATTAAAAATTAATTGATTATGAAGAAGATAACTATTTTACTATTTATTTTAGGCGGCATGTTCGCCATTATCCAGGCATGCCGCAAAGACCCCGGTATGTCAAATGCCCCGGCCGGAACCACGCCATACCCAATGGAATCGCTAAATATACCGAAATATTTCCCGCCACTTAATATACCATACGATAATCCCGAAACTGTAGAAGGGGTGCAACTCGGGCGTATGCTTTTTTATGATCCTATATTATCTTCAGACAGTACCAAAAGCTGTTTCAGCTGCCATATACAAAATGGCGCCACGCCGCTATCTGGTTATTCCTTTACAGACCACCATACAAGGTTCAGTACGGGGGTTACGGGTATCACAGGCCCGAGAAATGCAATGGCGCTTATAAACCTTGGGTTCCGTACTGATAATGGGTTTTTTTGGGATGGCAGGGCCGCCTCGCTGGAAGACCAGGCCTTACAACCGGTGATAAACCCCATAGAACTGCATGAAAACTGGGACCACGTGGTACAAAAACTGCAAAGAAGTTCGTTTTACCCTGCCTTGTTCAAAAAAGCATTTGGCAGTTCTACCATTAGCCAGGACAATGCCGTAAAAGCCATTGCACAGTTTGAAAGGATACTGATCTCTAAAAACTCCCCGTTCGACAAATTTTTAGCTTCAGGGGAAAATCGGGGATCTGTATCTGACTCAGTATTTGTGGGTTTTACAATTTTTGCACAAGATCCGATCATTAGTCAAACTACTTTTGAACAAACCTCTGTGGGCGCAGATTGTTTCCATTGCCATGTCGACCCTCTTTTCCAGGATATTGCAAACCCCGGCCCACTCGGTGCATACCGCAATAACGGGCTCGACAGCGTTACTTCGATTTATGATTTCCCGGACCCAGGCTTAGGAAAAATAGATGGCGATACCGCAGACTATGGCAAGTTCAGGATTCCCACACTTAGGAACATAGCCCTTACTGCACCATACATGCACGATGGCAGGTTCACAAACCTGGAACAAGTAATAGACCATTACGACCATGGCACAAAACCATCTCCTACGGTAGACCCGTTAATGTCAGTGGTTTTTCGTAGAAATGTTGGAGGGCAATTACATCTCACCCCTATAGAAAAGAGGCAATTGCTCGCTTTCTTGAATTCGCTGACCGACACGTCTTTTATAAACAACCCTGCCTATTCCAATCCGTTTACTAAATAACGTGAGTCCAGGGTGACAATTAATGGTTTATAATTTATTCCTTAATATAGCTCCTCTAAATCTCCCCGCCGCGGCGGGAGACTTTGGCATCTCCGGTTCTAATTTAAATCGTATCAGAGCTGACTCTTTCCCCTTTGGGGAGAGCTGGAGTGGGGCATTTGTTTATATTTAATAATAAAAAGCCCTTTCTTATCCCGAACTCACGTTAAATAGCAAGCAAAGAGTCCGTAAAGGTAATTTCCCAGCATTCTCTGCGGTTAGTAATTTTTAAGGTTTCCCGGTGTAGCAGGCAAGACCAATCTGTTATTTCAATAAGGTTACATTTCCGGAAATGAAATGGCTTGTTTGATCCACGCCATTCAGTGACAATATCCAGATATAGACATCCGATTCGCATTTCTGGCCTTTGTATGTGCCATCCCATGCATGGTCCAGCGATTGGGTTTCGAATAGGAACTCGCCCCACCGGTTATATATTTTAAGGTCAAAATTTGAAATGTACAGCCCTTTTATCTGGAAAACATCGTTTATGCCATCGCCATTTGGAGTAAAGGCATTAGGCGCAAAAATGGTGGTACGCACCTTTACGCATCCTGCATTTGATTCACTTACAACTTCACCGTAAGGGTTAGCATTCCGGTGGGCGATTACCCTGTAACAATAACTTGGCATGCTGTTCAGGTCGGTGATATTGTCTGTGAAATTAAGTGGATTATTTCCCATTACATAGCCAATAGGATCCCAATTGCCATTTAATCCGTATAGCTGTATAGTATAGTAGTTTACGCCTTCAGGCCAACCCGTATAAGGGCTCCATGAAAGGTATGGCAGCAGTTCAAGATTGGTATCTGCATTAAGCAATATCGTTTTACCGGGGTTGCTGTAGCCACTCACATCACCACAGATGTCTTCCAATTTTACCTGGTAATAATATGACTGGCTGTTTACATCCACCATCGTATCAAATGCTGATAAAGTGTCTTTGCCAAAGAGGCTGCCTACCTGGTTATAATTAGTGCCATTTGTAGATTTATATAAAAGATAGCCTTTAGCCCTTATTTTTGGCTGTTTGTCCCACTGTATCCATATTTCTTTGTTATTCGAATCTGATACTGTAATTACCTGGTTTGGTAGTATGAATACAGGTGATAGCGGGCTGCCCACCGCTGTGTCGCTCCACGAAACCTCCTGGCTGTCACCCCCCCCCTCTATGGCCTCGATCTTATAGGTATATTTAGCTACACAATAAGCAGATGAGTCAATAAAGGAGTTAATATTCCCGCTGACAGAAGCAATGGGAATAAAAGAATCCATTGCATTTTTTTTGTAAAGAATATAGCGCTTTACACTATTCCAGCCTACGTAGCTTGTCCAGTTTACAATTACACTGTTGGTATCTGGCTGAGTGCTGAGAAATACGGTGCAATTTGTAGTACTGCTATTTAAATTAGAGGCCATGCCACAGAAATTGAGCAATTGTATTTTGTAGCAATATGAAGAGGCAAGATTGTTCACCCCATTGTCAAAAAGTATTGTATCATTTATATTAAAACTACTTGCAGCTTTTACATTTCCACTGGAAGTAATCCTGTAAATGACGTATTCATAAAAATTAAAAAGGTTTGCTTTGGAAAAGTCTATCTCCACAGAGTCATTATTAGTTACAGTAACCCTGTAAATAGTCGGGGGCGGAGGTGGAGCCGTATCGCCAACTATGAGTACCGGAGGGTTCCTTATCGTATCCGAACATCCTCTGGCGTCGGTAACAAACAGTTTTATACTATGAATGCCGGTAGCCGAATAAGTGTGTACCGGGTTTTGAAGGCCGGAAGAATCGCCATCGCCAAAAACCCACAACCAGGAAATAACCGGGGTATCGGAAACCGATTTATCATAAAAATGAAATGGCCTGCCCACACATGCGTTGGAATCAAGTGGGGCATAAGCGGCTTTTACGCCATTTATTTTAATTTTTGGGGAAATACTGTTAATACATCCGAAATTACTGGTAATAGTGAAGGTAAGGTCGTAAAAACCAGGATGCTGGTAAATATGGGAAGGACCTTGTAGTCCACTATTGGCAGTAGTGTCGCCAAAAGCCCAATCCCATTTAACAATTTTTCCTACCAGCGCCTCTGAGCTGTCAGTAAAATTCGTCGGGTACCCAAAGCATGTAGGTGAGTATGATTCAGCTGGCACAGGGGGTGGATATACAGAGATACTATCTTTAGGTGGAGTGGTGTAGGTGCATTTTCCGGTACTATCAGTAAGTACCAGCTTAGGCGTGAAATATCCAATTGGTAGAAGAGAGGAATAGGTATTGTGATGATAAGTATAAGTTAATGTATCACCAGTCCCGATCTCTATTGTTCCATCGCCCAAGTCCCATTCAAACAATGCTGCATCCGAAGAATGTGCCGTAAAATGTACAGTCAGCGGCGAGCATCCTCCCGTCGCAGGAGTATAAGTAAAATTGCCTGTAGGGCCTATGATGGTTACTAAATTCGGGTAAGTAATTGAGTCGGTACAACCGAAACTATCTATTATTTTAAGGCTTACAGTAAATTTACCTATATTATTATACACTTTCACCGGGTTTTGAAGGTTGGAAGAGGTGCCATCGCCGAAATTCCAGAACCACTCGGCTATACCTACGTTTCTAACAAGCGAATTATCGAAAAAGGAATCAATCAGGGGCGGGCAATTCGCAAAGGTTTTGCTTACGCTAAAATCTGCTTTCGGCAATTTAGGCAGCACGCGTATATCCTGAGTTGCGGAATCTACGCAGCCATCACCATCGGTAAGCACAAGTGTAACTTTATAAGTGCCTACAATGGAATAGTAAATCGTACTGGGGTTGGGCAGGGAAGAAACATTACCATTGCCAAGATCCCAATAAAATGAGAGGGGCGATATGCCCATTTGATCTTGTGGAGGGGTTGTAAAATTAAAAATTTGAGATTTACAGTCGTTAGCTAATGTGGCAGTAAATGAAGGTTTTGGTTGAGCTGGCTGAATATTGATTGTTTTGGAAGCGGTGCATCCATTTGAATCAGTAACATAATACGTTACATTATAACCCGTATTTTGGTTTAATGGAACTGAATCATAGACAATATTTTGGGTTTTAGAAGTTATTTTTATCTTCCTTCCATCGCCCAGCAAAAGTTCACGGTCCACTATAGGTGCTACAGAAGTAGAAGAGTCAACGAAACTGGTAGTGAAGGGAACACAACCGGTTGTTGGATTAATTGCAAAATTACTGTATGGGCCATTTGCTATAATATAATTTTTTTTGATAGTTTGCAGCAGGCAGCCATTTACTGTGATTATCTTTAGCGAAACAGTGTATGATCCAGGTTCTGTATATACTTCTACAGGGTTTGCTTTTAATGAAGAATCACCGTTTCCAAAATTCCAGAGATAAGTGTTACCAGCAGTAATATTTCCCGGGGTGAACTTTGCTGTTATAGGCAGGCAACCAGCCGTATCGGAAGCATGAAACCCTGCCGGGGGCTGATATACCGCTATTTTCTTCGTGATACTGTCCTTGCAGCCCGCAGTATCATTGTATGCCCAATGGGTAACTATATATAAACCGGTATCGCTATATATATGAACCGGATTAAGCGCTGTCGAGGTATCGCCATCTCCAAAATCCCATTTAATGGAAGTGGCAGAGTCGGACATATCAGTAAAGAAAACGGAATCAGGGTTACATAATGGTTGGGAATATGTAAAAATAGAATAAGGGGGTAATACAGATATATAATTGGGTTTTACGAGACTATCAGGGCACCCGTTATGAAATGCAACAAGGGTTACATTATATTCACCGGCCCTGGTATGGTAGGGGTCTACCGGGCTTTCTATATAAGAAGTGGCTCCATAGCCGAACATCCAGAAAAACGAATCTGCCCACACCGTATAATTGTTGGTAAGGTTAGTAAATGCTACAGGTAGCGAGTCTGAAAAACAATGCGTTAATGGCGTTGCAGTAAAGGAGGCGTTGGGTTTTATGCCTACTTTTATACAGCAATAGCTGATAGTATCACGGCATCCGCCTTTAGTGAGTACTGAAAGCTGGACAGTATAGTCACCTGTGTCTTTATAGGTATAAACCGGATTTTCAACATTGGATGTATCTCCGGTACCAAAATTCCAGTGCCATGCCACCAATGGATCAATGGATTGTGTACTGTCATAAAATTGCACTTTCAGTGGGCCACATCCGTTAGGGGGTTCCGGATGGATTTTGGCCCTTGGGGGGGATATTTTAACGTAGGCAGCTTTTGTTAAAGTAGTTGGGCACCCATTTGAGCCGGTTGCCGTTAAACTCACATTGAAATTGCCGAAAGTAGTATAAAGATGTGATGGGTTTTGCCCATTGGAACTGCTCCCATCCCCAAAATTCCAGTGCCAGAACAATCCGCCGCCGGTAGTTGTGCTATCATAAAAATGGACCCTGACCGGCGCCTGGCAGTTTTCTGTATCAAGGGCCGTGAAACTAACCACAGGCGCAGAATCAACTGTAATAATATTTGAGTGAATAACAGAGTCTGTACATCCGGAGGGGCTTATCACTAATAATTTTACAGAATAGGTTCCGGGTGTATTATAAATGCTTACGCTGTCTTTTGCTATGCTCGTGGAGCCATTACCGTAATTCCAGAGGAATTTACTTCCAGGGGCAAGAGGCGAAGTAGTATTGGTAAAACTAACTTTGAGGGGCGGGCAGCCTGAAGATTTGTTATATGTAAAGGAAGCTATGTCCCTGTTTATATTTATATAATTTACTTTGGTGAAAATACCTGTGCAGTTTGCAGAATCTGTGGCGGATAAGGCTACTGTAAAACTTCCCAGCGAAGTATAAGTATGTGACGGATCTTTGAGCGTGGAAGTAGAGCCATCGCCGAAATCCCAGCTGTACTTCAGGGTACCTCCTATTTTAGTGAAGACAGAACTTGTAAAATTTATCACGAGTGGTGGGGCGCATGCGCTGGAGTCTGATGCAGTGAAACTGCCCGTAGATTCCTGGCTGAGAAAGATATAATTCTGTTTTTTGATACTATCGGTACAGCCGTTTACATCTGTCACAAGTAAAAATACCGTATATTTTCCAGCCGATTTGTACACGTGTGATGGATTTTGGAAGGTAGAAATATTCCCATCGCCAAAATCCCAGAGCCAGCTTGCTTCTGCCCCGGAGCCAGCAACGGTGGAATCATTAAAAAGAACTGTTACCGGTGCGCAGCGCGAGGTGGGATAAGCAAAAAAATTGGCGGCAGGTTTTTTAAATACTGTAACAAGATTGGATTTTACAACTGAATCTTTGCCGCTTGAATTTATTGCTACCAGGGTAACTGTGTAATTGCCTGGGGTGGTATAAATGGCGCCCGGGTTTGTATTCACAGAAGTGTTTCCGTTACCAAACCGCCATAAATAAGATGTGGCGCCAGTGGATGTATTGGTAAATGTGACGGTAAGAGGGCTGCAACCGGAATCTGTGGAAACACTAAATGAAGCCGTTTGGCCAAAGGCATTATTAAACAACAATAACTGTGCTAATACTAACCCTTTTTTTAAAAAATTTAATATGGTTTGCTCCCTCATCTTTTGGAAAAACAATCCGAAAATGCCTTTAATTCAAATACAGCAATTAACAGGAATTTTGTTATGTCTTTGTTTTTTTATTGGTTATCATGTATTTACAACTAATTTTCAAATTAAAGGTATTAAATTAATTCCTAATTAAGAATTTATCAACAATTGTGGGTTAAATGTTAATTACTGCAAGTTTGAGCATCAATTTTATTATTTGTAGTTTTGAAACGATGTTACAACACTTATAGTTATTACGTCTTTACCCCGATATTTCTGAACAATGAAGTTACTTTATTCATACCTAAGGCAGTACTGGAAACTGGTGATACTTGCCCTTGTACTGGCAACTATTAACCAGGTATTTTCTCTGCTTGATCCATATATTTCGCGGTTAATTATTGACAATTATGTAATGAAAGCGCTTAGTTTTACCCAGGCGCAATTTATCCATGGGATTTTAACCCTGCTCGGGTTTTCCATTAGCGTGGCCATGATATCGCGCATAGCAAAAAATTTCCAGGATTATTTCCTGAATGTGATAACCCAGCGGATGGGCGCGCAGATATACCAGGATGGTTTGCGTCATTCTCTCAGCCAGCCATACGAGGTTTTTGAAGACCAGAGCAGTGGACAGACACTGAGCATATTGCAAAAAGTACGCGCGGACATTGAAAGATTGATTTTATCGGCAGTGAATGTTCTTTTCATTTCCATGATCGGGTTTATATTCGTTACTATATATGCTTTTACTATAAGCTGGCTGGTGGCAGTAGTTTATATTATGGCCGTACCGGTGATTGGCATTTTAAGTTCGGTATTAAGCAAAAAAATAAAGAAGGTACAGAAGGTGATCCTGGCTGAAACCAACAGCCTGGCCGGCGCTACCACCGAATCGCTACGGAATATAGAGCTGGTAAAAAGCCTCGGCCTGTCTAAGCAGGAAGAAGTAAGGCTGAACGGTATAACGGGCAAGATATTAAAACTGGAGCTAAAGAAAGTTCGCTTTATCCGTTCACTTGGATTCGTGCAGGGTACCACCATCAATCTGATCCGCACCAGCATTTTGTTCTTAATGTTTTTTCTGATTTTCAAGGGCCAGCTTACTATTGGCGAATATTTCAGTTTGCTTATCTATTCATTTTTCATATTCGGGCCGCTACAGGAACTGGGTACAGTGATACAAATATACCGTGAAGCGCAGGCTTCTATCAGCAATTTCGAGAACATAATGAGCGCCCCGCCGGAATTGAAACCTGAAAACCCATATCCTGTTGAGAGGGTAAATACGCTTCAGTTTGATGAAGTTGGGTTCAAACACAGGTCGGCTACATCAAGGGCTTTGAAGAATATAGATTTTACTGTGAAAACAGGCGAGACTATTGCTTTTGTAGGGCCATCCGGTTCCGGGAAAACCACCCTTGTTAAATTGCTGGTGGGGCTCTACCGCCCGCAGGAAGGGCAGATACTCTATAACGGCCACCGCCACGACGAGATAGACCTCGATGCCCTCCGGGAACGCATCGGTTTTGTGACCCAGGATACCCAGCTATTCTCTGGCACTATCCGCGAAAACCTCCTTTTTGTGAACCCAACTGCTACGGATGACGACTGCTATGATGTGCTGCACAAAGCTGCCTGCCAGACCCTGCTCGCCAGGGCTGAAAAAGGATTGGATTCTGTGATTGGCGAAGGTGGGGTAAAAGTTTCAGGCGGTGAAAAACAAAGGCTTTCGATAGCGCGCGCATTGCTTCGCCACCCGGACCTGTTGGTGTTTGATGAAGCTACATCATCTCTTGATTCCATCACCGAAGATGAGATAAGCAAAACCATACGTGATGTATCAGTCAACCAAAACCATATTACTATTCTTATAGCCCACCGCCTTTCTACTATTATGCACGCGGATACTATTTATGTACTGGAAAAAGGCCGCATTATAGAACAGGGGCCGCATGATGAACTCCTTGACCTGAAAGGGCTATACTATGCCATGTGGCGCCAGCAGATAGGAGAGAAGGACTTGCGGGAAGAGGAAGCGATGGCGTGAGGGGAAGTTATGAATTATGAGTTATGAGTTGGAGGAAGAATGAGAAATTGTTGATTATCTCGTTTTGAGCACTGATAATTTTTTTTTCTTAAATTGCACACAAAAAAACATGAGGAAATCAACGATCATATTATTTGTCATTTTAGCGGGTTACGCCATGCCGCTGCATGCCCAAAAAGAAATACAGGGATACTGGGGGAATAAAAACCGCCAGGCGGAAACGGATAAAAATGTAAAGCAGATAGTGATAAGGAATGTGATCATAGATTCGCCGGCAGTATCTATATCTTATTCTGTTTTAAAGAATGCCAGTTACTTTCAGCATAAGGATACTACTGTGAAGTACAAGCGGCAAATACCCATAATGAGAACAGTGAATACCAAAACATATTTCGCGAAATATGGCATAAACCTAAAGGCCGCGGGACTGACCAATGAAACCACAAAAGTATATATCAACTACTGCACCTGCCCGGGCATAGAAGACCTTGCTATGATAGATGATAATACCCTGGTGGTGTTTTTCGGGAAAACCTATACCGTGCTTACCAGGTCAAAGAGCTGGAATGAATAATTTTCAGACACTTCTAATAACCACTAAAATATAACCACAGAGGGTGCAGGAAATACAGAGAAAAACACATGCAATTTGCCATCATATAATTGCAATTTTTTAGGTTTTTTTCCCATAAAGCAAAAAAACCTCCCGCAGTTGCCCGCAGGAGGTTTTATGTTCTAAAGAAAGAACTAACTATTTGCCTGTAGCAGGTGTGGTAGTTGTAGTTGTTTTCTTAGTTTTTGTTGTTTTCTTCTTTTTGCCTTCTTTCTTAGCAGTAGCTGGTTTAGAAGAAGCAGTTGTAGATTTTGCAGTAGTGGTAGTAGTACCTTGTGCGCTTGCAAAACCAACTGACATAACCATTGTCGCAATAGCGAGCATTTTAATCATCTTGTTCATATTATTTTATTTTTAGTTATTTATGCTTTTACAATTTGCGTGCCAAAAAATAAAACAAATGGGGTAGATTTATAAAATGTTTAAAAAAAGTTCAAAAAGGGTCAAAATTTTGAGCTCTACAATTTGGGCTCCTACTCTTTCATAAACTTGGCTTTATAAGTCCCGTTATTCAATTCCAGTTTTATCATATAAATACCTGCGGCGAAGCGGCTAACCGGAATTGATTCGCTTTGCGTATTCAGGCGTTCTGCCTCATAAACTTCTTTTCCGGTAGCATCATAAATGGTGATGGACTGGATGGGGTTTGTGGTAGATTCTATATTGAGGGTGGAAGTGGCGGGATTGGGGTATAATAATAAAGGCCCCGCAGGTTTTTAATATCTGCGGGGCTTTTTTTTATTTTATTTCAGTTTCATTATTGCCATTGGCATCCATTACCCAGATATGGGTTTCGGTGTAATGTGTATTTGGTTGAATAATTTTGGAATCGGCGCGATTTACAAGTATATGGTTACCATCTGATGAAACGCAGGGGTTGCCATAGCCCCGGCTATCACAATTGGTTCTTAATTGAGTTACCTGCTGCGTACTAATATCCATCTTATAAAGGCCATCATCTGATGACCAAATTATTGTTTTTGAATCTGGGAACCAAGCAAAACTTTTCGTGCCTGTTTGCCCCGAACTGCTCAAGTTTATATTTTGGTTATTTACAGTATCATAATATCCAATAAAGCCGTCCACATCACCAACAAAATAGACTATCTTACTGCCATCTTGCGACCAGGCTGGGTAATTAGCCGTTTTTATTGAATCTAATATCTTTAAACCAGAGCCATCTGCATTCATAATATACATACCACTCCATTTATGAGTTGCGCCATTGAATACTATTTTATTACCATTCGGGCTCCATGAAGCACATGTGGCAAGAAGGCCCGATGAATCATAGACAGGTATTTTTGTAAAACTGCTTCCGTCCGGCTTTATTTTATATATATTGCCATCAAGGCTCGTTAATACTATCCACCCGGTGCTGCTCCACTTAGGTAGTAGATAAGGGCCGGAGCAAAGTAAAACGGATTGAATTGTCTGTAAATTCATTGTATAAATAGCATACGTATCACTTGCATCAACTGTATATGTTATCTGGTTATTATTTATAGGGTTATAATAACCGTCACCAAACAATTGCGGCGCAGATTGCAAAGTATAACCAAAGGGGCTGGAAGAAGACGGAAAATTATAGCAATCCTCTCCCTGCCCCTGGTTATTATTTTTTTTGCAGCAACTTAAAATTAATCCCGCGATTAAAAAACTTATAATTATTTTGCCCTGCATTATTTAAGTCTAATACTTGATAAATTTATTGTAATACACACCGTTATTCGCTTTCAATTGGCAAATATATACCCCACTTGGCTAAGGTAGGGGAAATTGTCGGAACACGATTAAAAAGATTGAAAAGATTCAGGATTTGCTTGGAGATGTCGGGAAATATGGTTATCTTGGCAATGCGAATGAAAGATTTCGTGCTGCTGTAGATGGCGGGTTTATTTATTGTCTCCTGCCCGCTCCCATTTTTTCAAAAATTAATGTACACTTTTTGTCAACTTTT
>Ga0206827_1028_pt1 | contig 38784 bp, 43 predicted proteins | sample Alteio_BWOrgCont_77_FD_152852 | JGI IMG/M metagenome (GOLD analysis project Ga0206827, IMG submission 152852) | Enriched cells from forest soil in Barre Woods Harvard Forest LTER site, Petersham, Massachusetts, United States -... | ecosystem: Environmental > Terrestrial > Soil > Temperate forest >...
CATCAAAAGAGCTAAAACCTTTTACGGGAAAATTTTTAACACCGAACTGGTGGATACCCCTGAAGTGATGGGAATGAAGATGGCAACTTTCCCGATTGACACGAACAGCGGAAAAGCATCCGGTGGGATTGTACAAAGCGATATGCACAAACCATCAACTGACGGGGCTGTTATTTACCTGAATGCAAACCCAAACATCCAGGAAGTAATTGACCGTATTGAGCCAGCTGGCGGCAAGGTTGTAATGCAGAAAACACAAATAACCCCGGAAATCGGTTATATGGCCTTTTTTATTGACAGCGAAGGCAATAAGGTAGGGCTGCACGGTCAGAACTAAAAAACCAACAACTATTTTTATATTAAAGGCATGGAGATTATTTTCTCCATGTTTTTTTTATACCAGCATGACATATTGTCCAAATCAACCTACTAAGAAGTCCATTTTACGCCCTGAATAAGTCATGTTTAGACAATAATTTTGTAGAGTAAATAATTAAAACATAAAATAACATGGGAAAAATAATGAGTTTGATCGGCGTCACTGCAGACGGATTTGCAGATGCTCAATTTCTAATTATAGATGACGAATTTCATGAGTTTGCGCTTGGTTTATTGGCCAAAACCGATACAGTTGCCTTTGGCCGCAACACTTTCGAACTGTTTCAGACCATCTGGCCACCCAGGCTGGAAAATGAAAATGCAACCGAAGGTCAAAGGAAATTAGCGAGGGCGCTGACTGATAAACCGAAGACGGTTTATTCATCCACTTTGAAAAAGACTACATGGAACAATTCAACTATTGCACAAAAAATAGATGCCGGCCATATTAACTCTTATAAGCAGGAGGGCAAAAAAGGATTATTTACAGTGGGCAGTGTGAGCCTGGTTGCGGAATTAACAGAAATGAAACTCGTGGACGACTATTATTTCTGCATTCAGCCATTCATCGCCGGTCACGGTAGCGTGCGCCTTTCCGACAAATTGCATCTGGATACCTCCCTCTCACTTAAATATATAGATAGCACACAATTTAAATCAGGGGTGCATATTATACATTACCAAAGCGCATATTAACTTTACAATATAAAAGCATAAAAAAATGGGTACATCAGATTTTACCGCTACCATATTGGTAGATCAAACCCCGGAACAAGTATTTAGTGCAATTAATACTCCTCAGGCCTGGTGGACAGGCGAAATAGTTGGCGGCACAGACAAAATTAATGACGAGTTCACTTACCGTTATAAAGAACTTCATTTATCAAAACAAAGAATAGTTGAAATGATTCCCAATCGAAAAGTAGTTTGGCTGGTTTTTGAAAGCCAAATTAATTATGCTGAAGATAAAAAGGAATGGACTAACACAAAAATGATTTTTGAGATCTTTGAACTGGGCAACAAAACGCAGCTCCGTTTTACTCATCAGGGGCTGGTTCCCGAAGTTGAATGTTTCGAAAGCTGTTCAAACGCATGGAGCCAACTTATCAGGCAGGGTTTATTTAGCCTGATTACAACAGGTAAAGGCGAGGAAATTCTTTTAGGGTGAAGCTCTTAGGAATCGTGGAAACAGCAACCCGGCAGTTCTGTTTATTGTAGGGACATTACTCTTGATGAGCTTAAAAAAAGAGTTGATGCGATTGGAACTGATTGGTTGGAAATGCAAAAAGTGACTTTAGCAAAACGGAAAACTGACGAAGCGCTAATGAAGGCCGATTACCCCGCTTACCTAAAAGGTTAGAGAGGCTAAGTAGGAATTGTATCGGGGTATTGCCTGTACAGAAAAGAATAAGTATAAAGTACAAAAAAAATATAAAATTAAAAAATGAGCACATCAGATTTTACCTCTACCATATTGGTAGATCAATCCCCGGAGCAAGCTTTCAAGGCTATCCTAAATGTTCGCGGGTGGTGGTCGGAAGACATTGAAGGCAGTACAGACAAACTCAATGAGGAGTTTGAATATCATTATGAAGACGTCCATTATTGCAAAATGAAATTAATTGAATTAGTCCCGAACAAAAAAGCTGTATGGCTGGTGCTGGACAACCTTTTTAATTTCACTAAAGACAAGAGTGAATGGAAAGGTACAAAAATTAGTTTTGAGATTTCCGAAAAGAATAACAAAACACAAATCCGCTTCACGCACATCGGTTTAGTGCCTGCTTATGAGTGTTACGACATTTGTCAGAATGCATGGACCAATTATATCCAGGAAAGTTTGCGGGACTTTATCATGACGGGTAAAGGCCAGCCCAACCCGAAAGGCGGACGGAATGCTTACCAGGATGCTTTGTCAAGGAAAATGAATGCACAGGGTTATAAATCGGGCATAATAGTAGATGCTACCCCGGAGCAGGCATTCAAAGCCATCAATAACGTTCGCGGATGGTGGTCAGAAGATATGGAAGGGGCTCTACAAAAAGCGGGTGATGTTTTTACTGTACGGTTCGGCGAGATTTATATCACCATGAAAGTAGAGGAATCTATTCCCGGTAAAAAGATAGTTTGGAACGTTATCGACTGCAATAAACCCTGGCTTAAAAACACGAAAGAATGGAATGGCACGCAACTGGTTTGGGAAATTTTTGAAAAACACAACAAAACGCAAATTCAATTCACTCATGTGGGGTTAGTGCCAGAGGTTGAGTGTTTTGATGTGTGCAGTAATGCATGGGTTGAATATATTCAGGGAAGTTTATTGAACCTGATAAACACAGGCAAAGGCAAGCCAACCCGTAAGCAAGCTACGGCAAAGGCTAATTAATGGCAAAATTCGCTGAACAATAAAAAATTCCCCGGGCGCTTTCGAGTTAGCCTGGGGTTTTTGTTTCTGTATTTTGTGGTAACCTTTAATTTAAAACCCCAAACTGCTCAAATCCAATCCCGGGATATTGGGCATTACACCCTGCATTTGCTCTTTGGTAACTTCTTTTTTGCGGGCATCGGCTTTGGCTATGGCATTGTTCACTGCTTCTGTCAGGATATCCTCTCTTTCTTCCGGGGTATATTTATCGTAAAACTCCGTGGCTATGCTTATTTTTTTGATGGTGCGGTCGGCAGTTATGTTTATTTTTACCACGCCGCCCAGTTCCGATTCTTCCAGTTCTATAGCCTTCAGTTTTTCTTTTACTTCAGCCATTTTTTCTTTTACCTCGCCTACTTTGCCGAGGATCTTAAACATATCAAACATACTATACTAATTATTAATTATGAATTATAAATTAGGGGAGCATTTAAAAAAACTTTACCTCGTCAAAACTTACCTAAAGACCATGCAGGAGATTTCTCTGTGTTCTCCGTGACCTCTGTGGTTAGTAATTCTTGATTTTTAGAGCTTCCTAAATTTATACCTCCTACAAAGGTATCTAATAGCATGCAAACTATTGTAAAGCAATTTATGTTTAAATTTGCAGAAGAAAACATTAGATACTGTGACAACCGAGCCGACCATTATTAATTTACTGAAAGACCATGATTTGCGTATCACCAATAGCCGGATGGATACGCTTCGGGTTTTTGTAAGCAATCATTTTGCCCTTTCGCAACCCGAGTTGGAAAAGAACCTCGGCGATGAATATGACCGGGTAACTATTTACCGTACGCTGACAAGTTTCCTTGAAAAAGGCCTTATACACAAAGTGCTGGATGATGCCGGCGCTGCAAAATACGCCCTATGTACCCATGAACACAGTGGGCACGAACACTCTGATGAACATATCCATTTTAAATGTGTACAATGCGGGAATACTAATTGCCTTGATTCTTTGCAGCTACCTGGTATGGTTGCTCCTGAAGGTTATACTTTTTTAGATACCCAAATACTTATTCACGGTCTCTGCCCCGAATGTAACCGTAAGGGTGCGGCAAACATGGCATAATTGGATTTCTAATTCCTACCTGAAATCATCATCGGCATCGTCGCCGCTTTCGTCTTTCCAGCCGTCCTCAAATTCATCATCGTCAAACAGGCCGTTCTCTTCGTCTTCGCCCAGTACTACAGCCCCATCTTCATCCAGTTCGTCCTCATTTTCAAAGCCGTCATATATCTCTTCGGGAAAGATGATATTGTCATCATCCAGGTCCATGGCGTCAAGTTTATCAAGGTTCGCATCTATGGCCTCATCACTCAGTTCCTTGTCCGGATAGGTTTCAAAAAGTTTCTGGATCGCTTTTTCATCAATCACAAAATCATCTACCGAGATTAGTGATTTTTCTATGAATTGCGGGTCGGTTTTAAAAACATCTTCAAGTGTTTTCCCGTCATATTTTCCGAAGTTGAAACGTGTATCCAGGTTATACGCTTTCATGGCTCTGTTTTTATATTTTTACGCAGTTGCTGACAAATATATTACACATCTGAATATATGACGTTCATTTTTTTATAAAATTTATATTGCTATTTCACAATATATTGTAATTCAATATATTAAATCATAAAAAGAAAGAAGAAAAAATGCTCGCAGAAAACCCTTACTGAGGTTTTGGCGGTTCATTAGGCAGTATTATTGGCCGTGTCATTTCTACAAAATCTATAGCCATAGTATAACTGTTAAGATTATCATCGGCTATTGTGGTGAGCCTTGCAAATTTTACCAGGTCAGATAATTCAAGCAGTTCCTTAAGCTTTGTCCGGGCATGACGTTCAGCGTCTGTTTTTTTCAACGCTTTCACTATTTCGTTGGTCGTAGATTCCATGGCCTCGATTCCAAACCGCCTTTCGATATAGCGGCGGATAATATCTGATAACCGTATATAATATTGCTTGACCTCGCCCGTTTCCCATAGCTGCTGCTTTTTAAGTTTAAACAGTTCTTCCATGGCTTCTTCATAAGGCGGAAGCAACGGTTTGGACATCTGTGCTTCCTTTTTCTTTTTCCTGATATACATTACGATAAGAGTAATGATAATAGCAAGCAATATCACCCCGCCAATGATATACGGGAGAAGTTCCTGTAAAGTATATGGCAGCTTGGCAGGGGCTTTGATGGGCATGAAATCTTTTGTGGTATCTACCCCTACCCGAAGCATGGTAATGGGGAAGGAATCGCTAAAAAGTATCTTTTGGGCAGTATCTCCTTTGTGCCGGTAAAAAAAAGCAATAGCCGGAAAATAAAATTTGCCAGAGTCGTACGCCGAAACAGCAAGGGTACGATGGATAATGGCGCCATTGGGGGCGCTGTCTTCCATCATAGAATCTATTGGCTCGAACCTGCCATAGCCCTGAGAATACTGCGGCCATGAAATAATATACCCTTCCGGTTTTTGTATAGTAAGTTTTACATCGATCCTGTCGCCAATGATATACCTGTTTTTATCAGTTGTAACTTTTACTGTTGGCTGCGCAAGGAGAGAAAGAGAATTGAGAAAGAGAACGAAAATTAATGCGAATTTTAGCAGGGGATTGCGGACATTTTTTGGCTGGAAAATTTGCACCTTTAAATGAAGGGCATCAATGAGCCAAAAAATTCCACAATGACGGCGTAAATTTTTCTTTGCGCCTCTCCGTTCTCCGCTCTCCGCTCTCAATTTTCTCATCTTTTCGCCCCCCTTTTTTTGAAGAAACTGTGCAGTGAAGCAAGGTAAGGCTGGTTTGTGGCAATATCTATAAAGTCAACGCCATTTTTCTGAAAAGTACGCCTGAAGTATTGGTGCATTTCCTGCTGGCGTGCCTGATAAGCATCGCGCAGCCCCTTGTGGCTGGTATCTATCCAGAAATCTTCGCCGGTTTCGGCATCCTCCATGCGCATCATGCCCACACTCGGTAGCGCCATTTCCATAGGGTCGTATACTCGGATACCAGCAAGGTCGTGTTTTTTACCGGTTATTTTCAGTGCATCTTCATAGCCCGTATCCATAAAATCGGAAAGAACAAAGGCGATACATTTTTTCTTCATCACGCTGGTGAAAAACTGTAATGCGCCCTTGATATTGGTTTGCTTATGCTGTGGGGTAAAATTGATGATCTCGCGGATAATGCGAAGGATATGCGATTTCCCTTTTTTAGGAGGGATGAATTTTTCTACCTGGTCGCTGAAAAACATGATGCCTACCTTGTCCTGGTTGCTGATGGCGGAAAAGGATAATATGGCCGATATTTCAGCCATAAGTTCGTTTTTGAACATCTTTTGCGTACCAAAAAAACCGGAACGGCTGGCATCTACAAGCAGCATTACTGTTAGTTCGCGTTCTTCTTCAAATATCTTGATATAGGGTTCATTATATCGCGCTGTTACGTTCCAGTCTATAGCGCGCACATCGTCGCCAAACTGGTAAGGCCGCACTTCTGCGAATGACATACCCCTGCCTTTGAAAGCGCTATGGTACTCGCCTGAAAAAAGCTGCGTGGTAAGGCCCCGCGTCTTTATTTCAATTTTGCGTACTTTTTTTAGTAACTCAACGGTATTCAAATTGAATTATGAATTATAAATTATGAATTATTTTTTAGTCCCTTTTTCGTAGTAATTATTACGCTCTTTATGATTTTTAGAAGTTCGGTTGCGTCTGACCTCATACTTTCAAACTCTTTTTTATTCAGATAATCCGTTGCGTTCAACAATTCCAGCCAATAAATTGATTCATCACACTCTTTTTGGGCAATTCGCAACTTATGTACAAAATCGGCTTTTGATTCAGCATTTTGCGATTCCCTTATAACTGCGCCAGGTGAAGTCCCGCTCCTGATAAGTTGTTTGCTTAATATAAATTCTTTTTTATTTTCAACCAAGTATTGGGATAACCTTATAATTCTGACTGCATAGGCAAAAGACTTATCCAATATTACGTTTTCCTTTTTCCCTTCCATAATTTATAATTAATAATTCCTTATGGTACAATGACTTTATTGAGTATTTCGTTAATAATGGTATCGGTAGTGATGTTTTCCGCTTCTGCTTCGTAGCTAAGCCCAATGCGGTGGCGAAGCACATCATAGCAGATAGCGCGCACGTCTTCAGGGATAACGAAACCACGTTTTTTGGTGAACGCAAATGCCTTGGCTGCCAAGGCAAGGTTTATGCTGGCGCGCGGTGAACCGCCATAGCTGATAAGCGGCTTGAGGGCGGGCAACTGGTGCGTTTCGGGGCTTCGGGTGGCGAATACTATGTCTATAATATACTGTTCTATTTTTTCGTCCATATATACTTCCCTTACCACCTTGCGGGCGCGGATAATATCTTCCGGGCCGGCTACGGGGTTTATAGTGCCAAATTCTTCTGTAACCGATTTACGAAGGATCGTTTTTTCTTCATCTTTGGTAGGATAATTGATGACAACTTTCATCATGAAACGGTCGACCTGCGCTTCAGGGAGTGGGTAAGTACCTTCCTGCTCTATAGGGTTTTGCGTAGCAAGTACCACGAACGGATCATCGAGTTTATAGGTAGTGTCACCAATGGTAACCTGTTTTTCCTGCATAGCTTCAAGCAGGGCGCTCTGCACCTTGGCGGGGGCGCGGTTTATTTCGTCAGCAAGGATAAAGTTGGCGAAAACAGGCCCTTTGCGCACTATAAACTGGTTGGTAGGCATATTGTAGATCATAGTGCCCACAAGGTCAGCGGGGAGAAGGTCCGGGGTGAACTGTATACGGTTGAATTTGGTATGTAGCGCCGAAGCAAGCGACTTAATGGCGAGCGTTTTAGCCAGGCCCGGCACACCTTCAAGCAGGATGTGGCCATTAGACAGCATAGCGATAAGCATGCTGCTCACCATATTTTTCTGGCCGATGATGACTTTGCCTACTTCCATATTCAGCGCATCCAGAAAGGCGCTTTCGCGCTGTACTTTTTCATTCAGTTCCCTGATGTCGATCGTTTGAAGCATATAATTTCAATTTGTGGCCGCAAAATTAAGGAAATGGATTAGTAATTGGTAGTTAATGATTCGTTAAAATAAGTCGTAAGCCGGCAGTCATGGGGGTTCAATATCTTGAACCCTTCAAAAAAAGGTAATCCGTTATCCCTTTTAAAAAGGTTAAATCGCTACTTATCAAAAAGTTTTTTGGTAAAATTTGGTTTTTGATAAAATACTTGCGAGTTTAGGGCTCTTAATAATAAAAATATGAAAAAGGTTCTTTCATTATTTTCAGTTGCCATACTACTGCTTTCAGGTTGTACCAGTAAGGAAAAGTACACATACATCACTGTGCCTAATGACCCTACCAACGGGCGTATTTATACCCTCCCTAACGGCCTGACAGTATATATAAGCCAGTACAAATCCGAGCCAAGAATTCAAACCTTAATTGCCACAAAAGCAGGCAGTAAGTTCGACCCGCATGACGCGACGGGGCTGGCGCATTATCTTGAACACATGCTTTTTAAAGGCACTGATAAATACGGCAGCGCCGACTATGCAAAAGAAAAACCCCTATTGGATAAAATTGATACTCTTTTTGAAGTGTACCGCCATACAACCGATACTTCGGCAAGGGCAAAACTGTATCATGAAATTGACAGTGTTTCCTACGCAGCTTCTCATTATGCCATAGCGAATGAATATGATAAAATGATGACTGCCATTGGGGCACAGGGTACAAATGCATTTACTTCTGTTGAGCAAACTGTTTTCCAGGAAGACATTCCGGCCAATGAACTGGAGCCATGGCTGGAGATAGAATCTGACCGGTTCAGGAACCCGGTTATGCGTTTATTCCATACCGAACTGGAGGCAGTATACGAAGAAAAAAACCGGAACCTTGACAATGATGATGAAAAGGCATATGAAGCTCAGGCTGCCATGCTTTTTAAAAAACACCCTTATGGCACCCAAACAACTATAGGTACTATTCATGATTTAAAAAACCCTTCTTTAAAGGAAATTATAGCTTATTTCCATAAATACTATGTTCCCAATAATATGGTAATAGCCCTGAGTGGGGATGTAAACCCTGACAGCGCTATTCGGCTAATAGACAAATATTTTGGTTCTTATCCTGCCAAACCTTTAGCTGAATATGACCCGCCAAAGGAAGACTCCATTACCAAACCGGAATACAAAACCGTAGTCGGCCCCGAGGCAGCTTATGTTACTGTTGGATACCGCTTCCCGGGAGCAAGTTCCCGGGAGTCTGATATGCTGGACCTTATTTCCCAATTGCTGAGCAACAACCAGGCAGGGCTATTTGATATTGACCTGAAACAACAGGGCAAGGTACTGAATGCCAATGCCAATAAAAACGCCATGAAAGATTATACCGTCTGGTCGTTACAAGCATACCCTAAAGCGGGGCAATCTTTAGAAAATACGAGGGATATTTTGCTGAAGGAACAGGATAAGTTGAAAACAGGCGATTTCCCCGATTGGCTGCTTACTGCTGTCATCAACAATATGAAACTACAGCAAATTCAGCAGAACAGGTATTATGGTTTTCGCGCCTATAATTTCGTGCAGGCTTTTACTTCGGGCGTAGACTGGGCCAATGCCGTGACTGAAGTTGACCGCCTTTCTAAAGTCACGAGGAAGGATGTTATGAATTTTGCTAAGGCAAATTTTAAGAATAACTACGTGGTGGTTTACAAAAAAGTGGGGCTCGACTCCACGATTGAGAAAGTACAAAAGCCGCCTATTACACCCATTCAGACAAACGCGTCAGCGGGTTCATCTGCTTTTGTGAAACATATTGAAGAAGAAAAAGTCGCTCCTGTTACGCCTGTTTACTTAGATTACAAAAAGGATATTCAGCAGTTTAGCGTGGATAATAAATTGCCGGTCTATTATGTAAATAATAACGAAGACAGCATTTTCGCTGTGTATTACCTGTTCGACTTTGGGGGCAAGAACAGTAAACTGCTGAAACCTGCTATGAAGTATTTGGAATACGGCGGCACATCAAAACTATCACCCGCACAGGTGCAGCAGGAGTTTTACAAACTTGCCTGCTCGTATAGCACTTATGTGGACAAGGACAGGCTCTATATTTATATGACGGGGCTTTCAAAAAGTTTTGTCCCGGCTGTGAAACTGATGGAAAACCTGCTGGCTGACGCACAGCCCGATACGGCAGTGATGAATAAGCTTGTCGGCGCCATGCTGAAGCAGAGGGAAAATGACAAACAGGATAAGGAAGTTATTCTTTTCGATGCGATGGAGAATTATGGGAAATACGGCGCCAATAATCCCTTCAACTATACTCTTTCAAACAGCGAATTAACAAACCTGAAGCCACAGCAGCTGACCGATGTATTGCACCGGCTTACTTCCTATCCGCACCACATCATGTACTACGGGCCGGAGGGTATAAAACAGTTGCAAAGCGACCTCGCGCAGTATCATAAACTGCCGCCAAAATTTAGCCCTTTGCCCACGCCTGAAAAATTTGAACAGCAGCAGGGCAAAAACCAGGTGTATGTGATTGATCATGATATGAAACAAACCGAAATTATTATCCTCGAAAAAGGGGGGAGATATGATCCTAAACTTGCCCCGTTATCTGCCATGTACAACCAGTATTTCGGCGGCTCTATGGCATCAGTGGTGTTCCAAACGCTTAGAGAGTCGAAGGCGCTTGCGTATTCTACATGGAGTGGCTATACTGCCCCCAGCGATTCTACAGAGTGTTATTCCAACTTTGCCTATATAGGCGCCCAGGCGGATAAATTGCCCCAGGCAATGAAAGGGATGTTTGAACTGCTGAATGATACTATTCCTAATTATGCGCAATTGTGGACCACGTCCAAAGACGCCATTCTTAAAAATATTGCCTCTACAAGGGTCATACGCGAAGGAGAATTATTCAATTATGAGAGCGCGCGCAGGCTGGGCATAAACCACGATACGCGCAGGGATGTCTATGAAAATGTACCGAAACTCACATTTGCCGACATCCAGAAATTCCATTCCGACAAAATAGCGGACCACCCATACACCGTACTGGTAATAGGCAACAAAAAAGACATGGATATTGCGGCCCTGGAAAAATATGGCAAGGTAAATTACCTCACCATACAGGATATTTTTGGATATTAAAAGATAAATATTGGGTCACATTTTTTGCGTAGCTTTCACGCTAGCATATCTTGGGTGAGCTAATCAGATTTTATACAGGTGTGCAGCTATCCACATAGCAAACATCCCAATAAAAAAGCCCCCGCAAAATATTAAAAGGGTATTGAAATGCACAGGGCTGCCTGTGAACCATACGATACTGAGAATGACCACCCATACAATGACTACAGCGATTACATATATCAGTATAGGGTATTTTTTAGGTACAGTCATTGTTTATCTTTTTGCTACGAAGATAACATATTCGAACCAATACACAAAACCTGTTATCTGCAATTTAAAGCAGCTTTAACTATACCTTCTTTGCCGCTTTCAGGGCAGTAGCCATCCATATCAGTTCTTTAAAGAACAGGTCAACAATATCGCACCGCATCCCTTTCCTGAGTTGCCCAAGCGCTTCTGAATTCTCTTTGGACGGCTCCGCTATAGCCTTAATATAAACGTCTATCGGAATATGGATCGACTTATAGACCGGGACCAAACGCACCTCAATAGCTACCTGGATCAATTGCTCTATGGCCCTCGCTCCTCCTGCGCTGCCATAACTTACAAAACCTACCGCTTTACGTTCCCATTCAGGATAGAGGACATCTATTGCATTTTTGAGCACAGCAGAATAACCATGATTGTATTCTGGCGAAACCATGATGAAAGCATCGCCATCACTTATTTTGTTCGCCCAGTCCTGTATTATTTTATCCTCATATTTACCACCCGTTCTTGCCGGGGATGCAGGGGCATTAAAAAAGGAAAAAGGGTAGTCGCGCAGATCCAGGAGTTCGGCTTCAACGTTCTCTGTTTTGTTTAGCTCCTCAAATATATATTGGGCGGGTCTTTCGCTAAACCGTGAAGGGCGCGTACTTCCTATAATGACTTTGATCTTTAATTTATCTGTTGTTCCGGGCATGTCTATTTTATTTTTTCTTCAAAGGTAATTACACTGGTATACTTTTGTTACCGGTTACCTAAAATATACCTGTCTTCTAAAGTATACCTATTTGAATTTCAATATTTTTAAAACATTAGAAGGAGCTATATTCATATATTTCAGGGTGTGATCCGTGCTTTTTTTTAATTTATTAACTGTCAGCGTTTTTAAAAATCTTTCCCTCTAAAATAGAGGGGAAATAGAGGGAAATTTTTGAAAACAATACCCAGGAGCGTTTAAATAAACATTTCTGCAAAAAAGAGAAAAAAAATAGAGGGAAATTTCATATTATATAGAGAGGATTTAGAAAGTATTGTTTTTTGGTTGAATGTCCCACATGTGTGGCAAAGGTGTGTTGGTATAGTTTTCACCATACCCACAGCCAAGATAAGGAGAATTTTTGAGATTACCAAACTGAGGATGGACTTTTATTTAATTGGCGCAAGGGAGAGTAAGCCTATTTAACCGCCTGCTCCCAATCCCACAGGGAATAATCTTTTTGAGGCTTGCTTGCAGTTGGGTTGTTTGGAGCGGTTCTATTCACTGTAGGTTTACTCTCCATCTCTATCTTTATCACCGCTCCTTGCATAATTTCGGGGTTAATAGTTACCCTTCCCATTATATAATCTACCTTATAGTCTTTGTTCTCAGTTAATAACTCACTACAAGCATATACCCTTACAGAACCAACCGGCACATCAATTGCATTCAGTAAAATAACTGTTGCTGAATCAATATTAATTTCTTTTTGAGCATGCGCCGAAACGCTAAAAAGAAAGAGTGGCACAATTAAGAAATACGCTAATTTTTTCATATTATCATCTTTTCTATTGCGAATATAACGTCTTTTTTAAGAAAATCGTATAGGTTCCCCATGTAATGGTAGCGGGAACGTTGGGCAAAAGGAGTAAGAAATTGCTTATACAGGAATACTGCCCCTCCATACAGTTTACCAGGCTATTCAAACATTTTTTTTTGCCAACATGAGGCAATATCTTAATATTACAAGAAAATAAAACGACTATGAAAAAATTAACTGTTATCGCCATATTGCTGGCTTTATTTTCATCCTGCAAAAAAACAGGCAACGATAATAATAACAGCGCCTCAACAATTACCCCTCCCGGTGGAAATGTTTATAAAGATCTATTTGATTTCAATACCCAGTATGGTGAAAACCCTTATGGGGCTTTAATTATTATTGGGAAAACTTTGTATGGTATGACTTCAGCGGGCGGCAAAAACGGGGATGGAAATATATTTTCCATAAATACCGACGGTACAGGATTTACCGATATGCATGACTTTGCCGGGGGAAACTCAGATGGCGCTTCACCCAATGCCGATTTAACCCTTTCCGGTGGCCTGCTGTATGGTATGACAAGGGCGGGCGGGGCCAATAGCGAAGGAACAATATTTTCTATAAATCCTGACGGTACAGGCTTTAAAATACTTTATACTTTTGGCAATTCTGATGCGGGGGGCGTTTATCCGGGCGGTAATTTAACTATTTCGGGAACCACCATGTATGGCATGACAAGTGAGGGTGGGGACAGCGGGCTTGGAAATATTTTCTCTATCAGTACCACAGGCAGCAATTATGCTAACCTGTTTGACTTTACATCAACTACCGGCCTTTATCCCGGTGGTTCTTTAGTGCTATCGGGTACTACATTGTATGGCATGGTTTATCTTGGTGGCGGCCCAGCAAATGACGGCGTTGTATTCTCTTTCAATATCGGTGGCAAAGCATATACAAAACTGCACATATTTACCGGAAAAGACGGGGCTAATCCGGACGGGTCGCTTGTCCTTTCAGGAAATACTTTATATGGCGCTACAAATGCCGGCGGGGCCGATAGCAGCGGTAATATATTCTCGGTTAGCACTACAGGCGCCGGTTTTACCGACTTGTATGATTTTAATCTCAATACCGGGCCTGCTGCACCTACCGCTACGCTTATTATCAATGGAAATACTTTATACGGAACTACTGCCAGCGGAGCGGATATTGGAGGCAATGTCTTTTCTATTAATACGGACGGAAGCGGGTTCAAAAATTTATATGGGTTCAACATTGGCACATACGGGTCCTTCCCTCATGGGGCAGTATTGCTCAATAACAATATCCTTTATGGTATCACAGAAGCCGGGGGAATGAATGGTGATGGTACCATTTTTAGTTTGGCTTTGTAACCTGGCAACAAGTTAGTTTCCTGCGGGGCAGGGGAATAAATTTCAGGCTTCATTATTAATTAAGATACTTTAGCCGTTTAGTTTTCTATCTTTGATCCATTAGTTTTGAATAAATCAATTAAAATCTTAAAAAATGGCAGCTCATATAGGTAATGTACCCACGTGGGTGAGGATAGTTGTAGGTGTTTTGGCAGTAATTAACATTGGTTTTGGGGTAGTGGGTTATTTTTATATGGGTTTACATTTTCAGGGTGGGGCAGGAGTGGATCTCACAAATCCGATAATTAAAAATGCGAGTTATGAATTTGCATCAAGAAACCTGGCCATCGGTTTGGCATTAGGTTTGTAACCATTATCAGGGGCGCCCCCGAAGCTTTGGTGATTTTAACTATTGTGAGAAATCCATCAACATATCCATTGTCGAGGGGCATATTGATGCTATGTTAATTGTGCCTGTTGTATTTTTAGTCGTGGAGATATTCCTGATCAAAACCTTAGTAGGGGTAATAAAACTGGAGGAAGCCCAATAAAAAGGGGGCCGAAGATATTTGCAACTTTCCAGGTACATGCAGCCACATTGCTATTACTGGTACAAGTTCGCATACAGGTCATTGCCTGCCTGTTCTATGCAGGAGCCGCCAAGGTTTCCGGAAGAGCCCATAGAATTACTGCTTATGCTTAAGACCGAAGAACTCAGCACATTCCCTTTAGAATCTTTTTCAAGAAGCGTATATTTTCCAGATTTCAGGACGATCATTGTTGCTGCCTGCTTTAAAGAAACAGATTCACCACCCTGCATAACAGTCGTGTCGTTCGGGCTGTAGCAACTTAGATTAATGTTTGGCAGTAGGCCTTTATTTGTCCCGTTCACATACAGGTATATATTGTTGCTGGTAGTATAGCTGTCTGTTGTCCAAAAATAAGCGTTAAAACTTGCATTGTCTTTTTTGCACTGCGCTACCAGCCCCATCCCGGCAACCAATAATATCAAAAATAATTTTGTTTTCATGATCTATGCGTTAAAGTTTTTTTTACAGATGAAAAAAACACTGCACATATTGCATTATTTTTTCATTGGTGCTTAAACGGAGCAAATATAGCTTTATTGTGAAGATGTTTTTCTGAGATTACAAACGTGGAAGAACGGCTCAGTTTTTTTTGCATATTTGCAGTGAAAATTGAACCTTTGAATGATGATAAAGGACATACTCAATAAATACCAGGGCGCAAACGACGCATTGGTTAATACTGCTAACTTATTTACTGAGGATACATTTTTCAGGCGACCCGCTGAAGGTAAATGGTCGGCAGCTGAGAATATAGAACACCTTGTACTGGTTACCAAATCCATGGTTGTTCTGTTTTCAAAACCTGAAGTAATGGTGGAGCGCTGGGGAACGGTTGACAGGCCCTCACGTGGCTATGATGAAATTGCGGAGGCGTATATAAAAGCAACCAATGGAGCAGGCAAGTCGCCAGAAAGGGCTGTGCCGCAGGCTACGGAGCCTACGCAAGCCTCACAGCTTAATAAATTTAAACAGATGAATGAAGAATATTTAAAAGCGGTTGGTTCCCTTACCGAATCTCAATTAAACACCTGCCAGGTACCTCATCCGTTTATTGGGAATATAACTGTTAAGGAAGTTTTGCATTTTATGACTTTTCATATTAGTCACCATCATAAAGCCATTGCAGAAATTTTGAAAGGTCTTAACTAGTCGCCTTTGAATAGCGTTTTCAAATGCCTAAATAATCGGCACTCGTTTCATACAACAAATATAACCATCATTGGTTAAGTATATTTGTGTTATACAACTTTAAAACCTAATAATCTACGTATGAAAACACCGGGAAACATCAATGTGCTGTTCGTCGCGGGTTTTGGCCCAATCGTTCGCGATGAGGCCGAAAGCCGCAAGTTCTATTCCGGGGCATTGGGGCTGCCTTTCAAAGAAGACAATAATGGCTATCTGCATACGGGTGATATAGAAGGTGTGAAGCATTTTGCCCTTTGGCCGTTGGCGCAGGCGGCGGAGTCGTGTTTTGGTACGGCTCAATGGCCCGGCAATCTTCCTGCGCCGCAGGCGTGGATAGAATTTGATGTAGAGAATATCGAAAAAGCGACCTCGGAACTGAAGTCACAGGGCTACAAGCTACTGGTTTCGATGCAAAAGGAACCATGGGGCCAGGTTGTCACCCGGATGCTGGGACCGGAAGGTATGCTGGTGGGCATAACCTATACTCCTGAGATGCGGAAGTGAACTCCAACTTACACACAGGTCTTCCTTTCTCAGATTCGTGTAAGCAGTATTGCAAAATCCCGAACGATGGAAGGAAATATCTTATCACACATCCGGATTTTCAAATATATTTAATAATTTTCAACCGGATTTCAATTTGATAAAGCATGGCAGGAAAAAAGGACCTTGATTTTACCTATACTACGATTGACCAGATATTCCGGCTGAGCATGGGCGAAAATAGTGATTTCAGCGGCGCGAAATACGACGGAGATTTTTCTTTAACACTGGAAGAAGCCCAGAAAGCAAAACATAAATTCATCACAGAAAACCTTAATATCCATAAAGATAGCCGTGTGCTTGATATGGGCTGCGGTTGGGGGCCTTTTATCAAATATGCAACGCGTGAAACCGGGGCAAATGTACTGGGCATCACATTGTCCACCGGGCAGGCGGCGGCATGCCTGAAAAACGGATTGAATGTGCAGATCAGGGATTGCCGCTATCTGAAACCGGAAGATTTTGGTTTTTTTGATGCCATTGTCAGTATCGGGAGCTTTGAACATTTCTGCTCTGTGGAAGACTGGAAAAATGGCGAACAGGAAAAAATATACCATGATTTTTTTAAAACCGTTCACAGCCTTTTGGCGGATAACGGAAAGTTTTATTTGCAAACAATGGCATTCGGCAGGAATATGATCGGTTATGAGCAGTTTGATATTCATGCCCCGAAAAAATCAGCGGCACATATCTGCGCCCTCATGGAAAAAGAATTTCCGGGCTCATGGCTTCCCTACGGCGATGAAATGATAGAAAGATGTGCGGCCCCTTATTTTAAACTGGTTTCAAAAAGCAACGGCCGGCTTGATTATATTGAAACGATCAACCAATGGAGGAAAAAATTCAGAAAATTCAATTTTAAAAAATACGCACTTTATTTGTCCCTTATTCCACGGTATTTAACCTCCAAAGAATTCCGCTACCGCGTAGAAGTTTTCAGGATAAGCCCGAATAAAATATGTTTTGAGAGGGAAATAATGGACCATTTCAGGATGGTATTTGTCAAGAAATGAACAGCTCATCCTTATTTTGTTTAAATTTGTATAACAACAAATATAAAAAAACATGGAAATAATTAATTCTGAATCATCAATGCCTTCTAATCCGGTGAGTGGTGTACGGAGCGCTTTCCTTACTGTTATTTGCATTCTTACATTCATTGGCAGTGGATGGGGAATTATTAAAGCTGTCCGAAGTTATGTCATGGCGGATTATACTGCCAGCATAGCACAGGGAGCAATGAAAAATGTCGAGGATAAAGTAGACGGGCAGGGTAATGCCCCCGGCTTTGTAAAACAGATAATGGGTTCGGTTATTGAAGACATGAACCCTGATTTTTTAAGAAAAATGGCCATTTTTTCATTTATATCCTGCCTGCTTACCCTGTCAGGCGCCATTCTTATGTGGAACCTGAAGAAAGCCGGGTTTTACCTTTATGTAGCTGGGATTGTCGTTTTGATTGCGGCGCCTTTAGTCATGGGTAAATTAGTAGGCGCCATAGGCGCTACAATTGTGGGCATGATAGGGGTCGTTTTTATTGTCATGTATGGAGTAAATCTAAAGCAAATGAATAAATAAGCGTAGAATGAAAGCAAAATATCTTCTTGCATGCGGTGTCATCGGGCCACCCCTGTTCATTATTGCTTTTCTAATTGAGGGTGCAACACGGGCTGATTATAATCCCTTACGTCATCCAGTTAGTTCGCTTTCAATAGGGGAACTGGGATGGATGCAGCAAGGCAATTTTTTTGTTACCGGGTTGCTTATTGTTTTGTTTTCAATTGGATTAAGAAAAGCCCTGCAGCCCTATAAAGGAGCTACTCATATCATGCTATTACTGGTTGGGATAGGGTTAATCGGTGCCGGCTTTTTTACTACAGATCCTATTGGAGGTTACCCCGTTAACACACCTCTTCTGGCTTCAAATCAAACTGCTCATGGTATTTTGCATAGCTTGTTTTCTATGTTCGTATTTATTTGTTTGCCAATAGCATGCTTTAAGCTGCGGAAAAAATTTCTTACATCAGGGGAAAAAGGCTGGGCAAAATATTCCTTGTTTACTTGCATAGCAATGCCCGCATTTTTTATCCTTGCTGCAATTGGATTTAAACAAGTCAACGGCTTTGCAGATATTGCAGGCCTCCTGCAAAGGATTTGTATTATTATTGGCTGGACATGGATGATGTTGCTGGCGCTGCATTTGAGGAAGAAATATAAAAATGCGCTCACACCGGGCCTATAGCATTCTCAGTGCCAATATTTTTTTACGTACCAACGGATGTCGGTGAGCGAGGGGTAGCTAAAATAAATAATATAAAGCAGTAGCCTGAAATTGAAAAGGTTAAAAAATATACCGACCTTAAAGGTCGATGGATTTAAGGTCATCATGTCTTACTATGATCCGAAAGAATACGATAAGAAAAACATTAATGATTTTTATATTCACGGACTTTCTGACGATACGTATGAATTAAAAATGCCGTTGCCGCCCCACCGGCAGACAAATCATTCAGTTATCCTGGTAACCAAAGGTTCTATTATTGCGAGTTCAGGATTTGACAATTATACCGTTGAACAAAATACGATGATTGTCATACCGGCAGGACAAATAACAAGTCTATCTTTTATGTCAGGGAATATAGAGGGCTTTTACATGCATTTTTCTGACGATTATTTATCTCATACTAAAGTTGACCTTTCAAAATGGCTGATTCGTCCGGTCATCAAATTTGTTAATGCAGAATTAGGGCATTTAACAGTGTTACTCAAACGAATGCAGAAGCTGAACGAAAATGAAGCAAATGCAGACATCATAAAATTGTATCTGACTACTTTTCTAGCCGAGACGGAACAGTCATCTGATTTTCGTTTGCGAATTAATTTCCCAGCACATGAACGGCTTACTATGGAATTCAAAAGGCTCCTTAATTACCATGTTATTAAAGAGAAATCAGTAAACTTTTATGCAGCAGAACTGAATATTACGCCCAACCATCTGAATAAATCGGTGAAGATTACATTAGGCAGGTCAGCTTCAGCATTAATTGATGAAATGTTGATTTTGGAAGCCAAAATTTTAATGCAAAAAAGGGATCTATCTATCAGCGAGATTGCTTTTGAGACAGGGTTTGAAGATATTTCCTATTTCGGTCGTTTCTTTAAGAAACATACTGGTTGTACTCCAACAGGGTATCGAAACAGGATTGAATTGTCCGAATAGTTGCCTGACCCGTTCTTTCTGATAAAACATAGACGGGGTAATTTTGCTTAAATTTTAAATTAGAAAGATTGAAGCTCAAGTTATCTCTGTTCACTGCCTTGTGCATTAGGTTATTCCCTGTATTTGCCCAAACTACGGACAGTTTACAAGTGACAAATGTCAAGGCACAAGAGGCGCCTACCCCAATTGAGTTATTTACAGGAAATAAGGGATTAGCCTTCCAATTAATTGTGAGTAAACAGCTTTCTCCGCTATCAGAATTTGGCTTTTTTAACGTGACTAATTTTGCAGGCGATCATAAGACTAATCAAACTTCGGATTTCCTGTCGCAATCTTTCATGACCGCTGAGGTATGTTGGGGTATTTCAGTTGCTGCAGGCCTTTCAGCTATCGGCTCTTCAACCACTTTCTCAACGGTTCAGCCTATGGCGGCATTGCAATATCTACTCACCAGCCGGGATGTTGTCGTTGTCATTTTACCACAATTTGATATTACTCAAATCTACAATTTTGAGATGTTTGCGGTTTTAGAATACAAGCCCAAGTTATCAAAAAACTGGGGAATTTATACTAGGTTCGAAGGGCTTTACAATTACAACACAAAGCTGGGGTATAATGAATTAAGCGAAATCAACCTGCGACTCGGATTATCTTATAAAAACGTTCAGTTTGGGATTGGTTCGATCCATGATTTTTACGGCCCCGACGAGTATAATATCAACAACTACGGGCTATTTATAAAAACAGATTTATTTTAAAAAACAAAAAAATGAAGTTATCAATTAAAAGAAAACTATCTAAAGTACAGTCAATAATTGTGTTTACAATACTGGTTTCTATTGCCATGTCGGGAATTATGAGTTTCGGCTTGTTATTAACAAGAATAGGATGGCAACCCGATTTTGTAAAAATATGGTTTTTTAAATATTTCCTTGTAGAACTATGGCTTTCAATTCCTACAGGCTTCATTGTCGTCCCTTTGATAAAGAAGGCGATAGATAATATAACAGCGGAATAAAAGTTCAATCTACAAGCATCTATTCCCCGCTGTTAAAGTCCGCTTGCACCAGCATTTTTTTTGATTCTGCTTTGCATAGCATGTATAACATTGTGACTACTAACAATTTTTGTCCCAAAATAAACTTTGGCACTTTAGTTGTGTTGTATCAATATAAAAAAACTAATGCAATGAAAAAGATCATAACATTCATCATCATTTTACTAGCGTTCGGGTCTGTGGCTTATGCACAGGTGAGCGTAGGTGTGAATATCGCCGTCGCGCCTCCCGAACTGCCCGTATATACACAACCTGCCTGCCCTGTTGATGGTTTTCTATGGCAACCCGGATATTGGGCCTACGGCCCGGCTGGCTACTTTTGGGTGCCTGGTGTATGGGTGCGCCCTGCGCATGTCGGCTTTTTATGGACTCCCGGGTACTGGGGGTTTGTAGGTGGCCGCTATGGCTGGCATGGGGGCTACTGGGGCCCTCACGTAGGCTTTTATGGCGGGATGCACTATGGCTATGGGTACTATGGCTCAGGCTTCGCCGGGGGCCGGTGGGAAGGCGGCGCCTTCAGGTACAATACCGCAGTGAATAACGTGAACAGAAGCGTAATACATAATACTTATGAAGATAGAAGCGGGGTGGTAAATAACGGCCCGCGCGCCAGCTTCAATGGCGAGGGGGGCGTAAGGGCAGAGCCTAACGCGGCTGAAAGATCGGCCATGAATGAACAGCACCTGGGTGAAACCAAGGCCCAGGCATCGCACCGGCAAACTGCCAGCGCCGACAAAAGCATGCGTGCCTCTGTGAATAATGGCAGGCCTGCCAATGCAGCCATGAGCAGGGTAAGGACGCAGCCCGCTGCCGCACATAGCGTACCCGCTGCCGCCCATGCGAATAATGCAGGCAGAACTCCTTCCGCAGCCCATGCGAATAATGCTGGCAGAGCCCCTTCTGCCAGCCATGCAGGAACGGTCCACCCACAAGGCGGACATGGTCAGGCGCCCGCCCATAGAACAGGCAGCACTGCCAAGGGCGGACATGGAAGCCCACACAAAGGTGGTAGCGGACACGCAGCCCCTCACGGTGGTGGCGGTCATGGTGGCGGCGGAGGAGAGCATAAAGGCAAATAAGCCATAATGCAATAAGAAAACCTATTTAAGCGCGTGTACAACGCGCTTTTTTTTTGAGCATAGTTTCTAAAAACAGGAAGAAGCCTATTCATTACAAACAAGTGCGAAAGTGTAGTAAACATTTATTAGGATTTGATGGTTTACAAAAATACGTGGCATAGATTCAATACTTTCCAGGGATACGAGAAGGAATGAAGGCCAAACTCATACACTACCCAATTTTTAGAGATATAAATATGACACAATGAAAGCATTATTGCTTCTTATATGTTTCTCCATTGTTGTTATTTCTGCCGGTAGCGCTCAAAACGGTAGCAGCCCCACCGTTCAGTTTTTGAATAAACGCGGGTACAAGTTCCCGGGCGATACCACTAAAAAACCTCAGCCAGATTCGTTGAAAAAGTGGCCGGATACCCTTTATTACAATACTATTTACAAGCCGCACCTTATGGGCTCGCCCACTATACCCATTTCATTTAGCAAAATTGACTACGTGAATGGCGCTTATGTATTGACACCTACTATTAGCGTAGGCTATGGTTATACCTGGTTCTTCGGCACCATGATGTTTACCGAATATGATGAACTGGTGGTGGACCCTACTTTCTTTTTTGGGGTGATTGGAGATTTTGGTTTACAAAACGATTTTGATCTCACCCGGCCGGCAGGCTTTTTCACCGGCGGCATAGTTGGTTTCAAGTCTTACTCGTTATTTTTTGGATATGATTTCATTGCCCATTCTCCCAGCATAGGTATTGGCGGAAGAATTGATGTTTATACCATAAAGCAAATATACCTAAACCCCATTGGGAAAATAAGGACCCTGAGAAAACATAAATCGGGGGTCATACCCATCCGGAATGAATAGCGCATTAGTAACGCGTTAATTTTAAAATGACATTTCAAACGACAGAAGAGGCCTTGAAAGGACGCCCACGCAATTTTTTAATATTCAATTTCTAAAGGTGCAATGGATAAAGCTTGTTAAATATTTACAAAGAAGAGTAAGGCACCCTGTTCAAATGCGTAAATATGCTATAAATAAGTTATCTTTGGAAAGAATTCTTTTTTGGGGCCATTTAAAAATTGGATATGGCACCCTGGATTGAAAGCATTGACAAAACCCATCCTTTCAACTTCATACTGTACTTATTGTTTTATTTTTTAAATCTGCCTGGTTCATGCGCAAATGAGGTTTGTGCTTATTAAAGGATAGGATGTTTGCCAGAAAATATAAAACCCAGCACTTATATCAAATAATTATAAAATAATGAAAGACGAACAAAATAGCCCCAAAACGCTTAAAGCCAGATATATCCCAACAGCAGAATTTTATAGCCAGGTAATAGACAGCTTGCAGGACTATTCTATTTTTACTGTTGATAATGATCTTTTAATAAATAGCTGGAACTCCGGCGCAACAAAGATTTTTCAGTATGAGGCTGATGAAATTATTGGTCAGCCTTTTGAGATAATTTTTTTAGAGGAAGATAGAAAAATCGGGACCCCTGCACTTGAAATTGAAACCGCTTTGAAAGAAGGGAGAGCAGTAGATAACAGGTGGCATATCTGCAAGGACGGAAGTAAATTTTATGCTTACGGCTTAGTTTTCCCACTTCTTGGAATAAATGGAGAAAAGCTGGGCTACGTCAAAATTCTAAGGGATTTAACCGAAAGAAAAAAATCAGAAGATTCAATCGCAAGCTATGTACGGGAACTGGAAGAACTTAATACACATAAAGAAAGCGTTCTTGCCATTCTTTCTCACGATTTAAGAAGTCCATTAACCGGCATTATCAGTACTGCGGAGTATCTGAAATTAAATTATGATAAAATGAAGCCGGGCACAGTGAAAGAAATGCTGGACCTCATGCATAAATCTGCGAAAGGAGAGTTGGACATGCTCGACTATTTAGTTGAATGGGCAAGAATAAAATATGCATCAGATGTATTTTCTCCAACAAAAATAAAACTCGCTGAATACGTAAAAAAGGTTTTTGATACTCTAAGTGAAAATGCAAAAATAAAGACAGTAAGCCTTCACCATGAGGTGCATGAAAAAACCAATGTTTTTGCTGATGGGAAAATGCTTCTGTCAGTTCTTCAGAATATTGTTTCGAATGCCTTAAAGCACACCGAAGAAGGAGGCAGCATAATAGTTACAACCAAGAAAAAGGAAGATAAAATCATTGTTCAAATAAAAGATACGGGAGCGGGCATGTCAAAAGAAATACAGGAGAAACTTTTCACTCCGCAAATGGGCTCTCTTTCAAAAGTAAGGGAGAATGATAAGGGCGCCGGAATTGGGTTGTTGCTGGTAAAAGGGTTTTTAGAAAAAAATGGCGGTGAAATATGGGTCGAAAGCGCTATTGGAGAAGGCTCGTCTTTCTATTTTACATTACCAATAGAAAAACCATTAACCGTAATCGAGAATTTAAGCAAGATTGATGATATTACTTAAAAAAATACCGAAAGAAATATAGCGCGAACAAGGGTATTGATAATATAGTAAATTAATTTAATTTTGGAGTGTACCATGTATTAAATATTAACAAAGGAAACAGGACATGAGAAAAATAATTGTTTTAGAATTTATTACATTAGATGGAGTAATGCAGGCGCCTGGCGGGCCAGAGGAAGATACAGCAGGCGGTTTCAAATATGGCGGTTGGAGTGCGCCGTATGGTGACGAAGCGAGTGGTAAGGTCATGCAAAAACAGATGGCGCCTGCAGACCTTCTTTTAGGCAGAAAAACGTATGAGATTTTTGCCAACTTCTGGCCAAAGCATGCGGACTTTTGGCCTGGCATCAATGACGTTACAAAATACGTCTTGTCCACGACCATGCAAAAGTCAGATTGGCAAAACTCAGTTTTCCTCAATAGCCTGGCAGATATTCAAAAGCTCAAAAATTCAGAAGGTTCTGACATTAAAGTTTGGGGAAGTGGCGAACTTGTTCAGCTACTGCTCAAGAATGATTTGGTAGACGAACTCTGGCTCAAAATTTACCCGCTGGTTCTTGGTAAAGGAAAAAACTTGTTTGCAGATGGGGTGGTTCCGGCAGCATTTACATTAACAGAGAGTTCCGTTACGCCCAAAGGAGTGATTTTTGCCAATTATAAGCGGGCCGGAGACGTCAAAACGGGTACTATTGGAGCGTAAGGCGGGCAAGCTACAATTTTTCAAAACATATTATAGACATTTGATGAATAAAATTAAAACAATATGACAACAGCGCTTTGGATCGTACAGGGTTTGCTGGGTTTGATTTTCGTAATGACGGGCAGCTTTAAATTTTTTCAAACCAAAGAGAAGGTTATCGCCAGCGGTGGCGCCTGGGCAGTGGATTTTGCACCGGGCATCATTAAAACTATAGCCGGGGCAGAACTTATCAGCGGGCTTTTGGTGATAGCAGGGCTATTGCATGCGGGCTACCTTACTTTTATAGGCGCGGCCTGTATTGCCGTGATAATGACAGGCTCGATATACGTCCACATCAGGCGAAAGGAAATCAATCATGCAATTATAAATTCAGTGTTTTTGCTCATGGCCCTGTTTGTGGCTTATGCGGGAAGGCCTTTTTGAAACACATCAATTCAAACAAAGCTAATGGAAACGGTAGGGCATTATTTCTTTGAGTTTTTTATGATGTTCCTTGCACTCTATTTGGGTTTTTTGGCAGAGAACCTAAGAGAGCGCCAGGCAGAAAAAAAGCAAGAGAAGGTTTATATGCAAAATATGCTGGAGGACTTAAGAGCGGATATTGTCCTCTATGAAAATTATACAAAAAACAACAAGGTTGTATTTGAATTAATTGACACACTCGTACAACTTATAAAAAGCCCGGAAAGAAAACAAAATATTAGTAAACTTGCCTATACAGCAAGGATGGTATTACCTCAATTTAAGCAGTTGTTTCCGACGGAACGTACTTATGAGCAAATGAAAAGCTCCGGAAACCTGCGGCTTATAACCAGTCAACCAGTAGCAAACGGTACTTCATATTATTATTATGCGGTAAGCGAACTCAATAAATATAACGAATCCATTATGGTGTGGGCTACGGATTATGGAAATGAGATGGGAAAAATATTTGATGCGGAATTGCTGCTCAAAATAATAAAAGAAAAAGAAGAAATACCTGCCGATGCCACTGCTTTACTTACCGAAGACCCGGTTGTGTTGAATGCGTTAATTAACAGTGCACAATACTTATATGGGGCACTCATACTGGGAGAGAAAATTGGAAATGATAGAACTATTGCTGCACAACAACTTATCGAATTGATCAAAAAGGAATATCGGTTGGAAACGCAATACACTTAATTAGTCCATTTCAAGATCATGTAATTCTCGCGTTAACTTAGTAAACCCAATAACTTCATTCTTACTGTTATGGAGCGCTGTGATAATGATGCACCCCCAAAAAGTAGTGCCGTTTTTTCTAAGTCTTCTACCGATATGTTTTGCTCTTCCTTCACGAACAGCTAAAGCCAGCAATGTTTCAGGCAATTTAGCCTGCCTGTCCTGGGGCATATAAAAAATACGGAAGTTTTGTCCTATTATTTCATCTTCGGTGTATCCTTTAATGTATTGCGCCCCTTTATTCCATGACAGTATTGTACCATCCACATCCATCAAAATGATAGCTACATCCTGGATTTCTTCAATCATCTTTCTATGAAGCTCTTCTAACTCTTCTACCTTCTTATTTAGCATGTTTGCAAAGATAATTTTTATATCCTCTCTATGACAACGTTTATTGGCATTAATAGTTTTGGCAGCATGGAAGGCTTCGCTTTAAGCGAAGCCTTCCATGAAAGCAGGAAATGGAATTCCTAACAATTAAATTGCCGCAGATGGTGGTCGGCATGTTTATAAGCCAGTTGCCCGACCTGTTCCTTTGTCATTTTCCCGAAAAAAGAATGCATGAAAAAGGGTTTTGAATAATGGGCATATTGTCCGATCAGGGTTATCCATTTCTTTTTTTCAGATTCAATATCGCCGGTGGTTTCTTTTATTCTAAGTTCCGGCAGGGTAGGCGTATTGTGCGTCAAAGGGCTTTCATCTTTCAGTATTCTTTTCAAAGCTATTTTACCAAATAGCCAGCCCACGAATGCCAGTTTATTCTTTTTATCGCTTTGCATCCACTCATCCCATAGGGTGCAGTGCTTCAGCGCCTGGTAAATGTTCATCTTGCCCCACTGGGCCTGGCTGTTCCCGTCGAGCTTATTTATCCGGGCAATGATCTCATCCCTTGTTGTTTGGTCAAATATTGTTTTCATATTTCTCAATAGTTTTTGAAATTATTGGCATAAAGCAAAGTAAAAGCTTTTCTTCCAAAAATCAATACCAAAGTCAGAGACTTTCCTTTATTGGAAACCCATAAGTGCCGCTGCGCTTGCTTCCCGGCAGAGTCTCCTTGCCTTTGCCGAAATTTGTAAATTACTATAAATCTTGACAGGCAAGGGACTCTGACGTTCTGCCCAGCCTGACGTCAGAGTCCCCGCCAGGAAAATGTATTGGCAAAACCTGGATTTGTGCAGGCGGGAGACTCTGCAGGAAAAAAGTGCCGCTGCACTTAACGCTTGCCGGGAACAGGGGCCTAATGGCCGCCAAAAAACGCCAGCATTTTTTGGAGTGCATCCCCGCTGTGCATCTTAACTCCATTTTCTAAAGACTCTTGCGCTGCCTCTGCGGCCCTTTTTCGCATTTGGTTTTCGTACGAAGCAATGGCAGTTTGCGTATCACTAAAACTATCGTTGCACAAACAATCGCTTAATTCCAGTGCATCAAGCATCGCCATATTTACCCCTTCGCCTGCAAAGGGCGGCATTAAGTGCGCCGCATCGCCCAGCATGGTTAGGTTCGGCAAAGCCTGCCAGGTTTGGTCTAAAGGCATACTATAAATCGGGATAGGAATAAAAGTTGTTTCGGCATTTTCAAATAGATCGAGCCACATATTGCCCCATTCTGCAAAATCTTTTTTGAACCAGGCAACCACTTGCGCTTTATCAGCAAAATCTATATTTTTCAGCCGGCTTTCATCTACATTATAGGAGACATAAAAAGCCAGGCCCCCACCGCCTTTGGCCGCTACGGTAACGCATTTTCCGCCTCCAAAAGCCATAATTTTTCCGCCTTTCAAAAGTGTATGGATTTGGGGAACCGCTGTTTCAGAATTATAGACGCCTTCTACGCTTAATACGCCAGATATACCCGAATAAAAAGGTTTTATATCTGTAATATACGGACGGATTTTAGAATTAGCCCCGTCGGCACCAATTACAATATCAGCATTGGCAGAAGTTTCGTTTTTAAAATGCAGCAGCCAGCCATCATTTTGTTTCTGCATCGAAACAAATTGGCTATCCCACACAACAGTAGCGGGCTGCAATGATTCCAGCAGCATTTTTCTTAACGGGCCCCTGTCTATTTCGGGGCGGAAATGTTCGCTGCCAAAATCCTCTTCTGGTTTTTCTTCATGGTCAGAAAAAAATATTTCCGCCTTTTCATTCACAATAACCAGTTTATCTGCACCCGGACGGTAATTCTTTTTAAATTCATCCAACAAATCTGCCTGGCGCAATGCTTTTAAGCCCGATTCTTCATGCAAATCGAGTGTTGTGCCTTGCACCCGGGCATCTTTATTTAAATCCCTTTCATACACTTTTACATTTGCACCTTTCAGTTGTAAAAGCCGTGCTAAAGTTAACCCGCCAGGGCCGCCGCCAATTATGGCTATTTTTTTGTCTTTGATACTCACGTTTCTTTTTTGCTTGTATAGACGATTGAAACTTAAAAATATTTTACCATAGTTCAAGCGCGTTTGCAAAGCGATTGCGCCGATATGTCAGGATTTCAGCGTGGACGCGTTGCAAACGCGCCCAAACGGGGGTAGATGAAAATTTATTTTCCCATTAACTATATATAAGCATAAGATTACGAAGATATTTATTTACTTTGCCATTGTAATGGAGTATCGTTAATTAAGTAATATGCTAAACGAACTAATTGTAAGAAATTTTACTGCTTTTGAGAGTGCAAAATTCAAATTTTGTACTGGTTTGAATGTAATTGTAGGCGCTAATGGTTCGGGCAAAAGCCATATCCTTAAATTAGCTTATTCTGTTGCCAAGACAAGTTATAATCAAAAAAAGCAAAGTAGCCAAAGTAAACAAGTTTGGCAAAAGGAAATTGCAAATGATCTTTTAAGAATTTTCAGGCCCGAAGGATTGGGCAGATTAGCCAGAAGACAGCAAGGACGAAGTAAGGCGCAAATTGAAGTAAAATTTGAAAAACTAAAGGAGGCTGATTTTTCATTTAGTTTTTCTACAAAAAATAGTGCGGAAGTAGTATTTGAAAGTGATGTACCGACAAAGTTTGTACCCGCCATTCCAATATTTATACCCACAAAAGAATTACTTTCTCTATTTCCCGGTCTGCGCGCCTTGTATGAGGGGAGGGAATTATCAATTGATGAAACATATCCTGACCTATGCGCAAGATTGGAACACCCATTGTTGCGGGGGCCCCGTCTGGAAAACGTTAAGAGCATTATTGAGCCTTTGGAAGAAATGGCTGGCGGCGAAATAAAAAGTGAAAATGGCAAATTTTACCTTTATCAAAACGAGGGGGGCAGGCTTGAAATCGACCTCGTTGCAGAAGGGTTGAGAAAGCTGTCAACGTTAGCTTTTTTGCTTAAAAACGGTAGTCTTACTAATACCACAGCATTGTTCTGGGATGAACCGGAAGCAAATTTAAACCCGTTAATCATAAAAAAACTGGCAAAAATGCTGATGCTTTTATCCGCCAAAAAGTTCCAGATAATAATTGCAACACATAGTTTATTTTTAATGAAAGAACTCCATATTCTTAACAAGGAGAATAAAGATAGCAAAGTTCGCTATTTCGGGTTGTCAGAAAATGAAAATAATGCAACAATAGTAAATACATCTGATGATTTGGAAGATTTACCTTTTATTGCAGCATTAGATGCTGAACTTGAACAAACCGACCGTTTCTCTGAAGCCTTAAATAATAACAATGCCAACAATTAATGAGGGGAACCTCTCGTTTGTATTTCCTGATACATGGAGGGTTTGTAAATATGATGATACAAATTATTATCGTTCAAAATTGCCAAATGAACTTCAGTTAGCTGCCGTAGACTTTGTTATAACCACTAATCCGAGATTTAACAAATTGATATTAATTGAAGTCAAAGATTTTCGTGGGTATGCAGTTGAAAATAATAAAAGGCAGTCATCGGGAGAATTGGTGAATGAAGTAATAAAAAAAAGCATTAGATACATTCGCTGGTTTATATTTGGCAGCTTATGCTAAAAACACAGAAATAATTCACTTTTATGGAGATGGACTTAGGCCTCCTTTGGAAATTGAACTGATCCTCTTTATGGAGGAAGATTCAATCAATGGGTTGCACAAATTACAAATAGAAAACCATAAAAAAAGATTGAATGACATGGAAATGAAGCTGGGACGAGTAAAATTTAATTTGAGGATAAAGTCAAGAATTTTAAATTCTACCTTACTTACACAGAGAGATGAATTTAGCGTTTCTATCGTTTAGCTCTTAAATCCTCGCTCCTCCGCTTTTGCTAGTGCTCCTATACCACGAGTGCTTACTGAAGCAAAGTGTACCCGTTCCCACAATTATTAATCTTGCCTCACTTGTGGGCTTTAATAAAAGCAAGTCTCCTGCTTGCCATTCCCCAACATTCCTCAATCCGCAATCAACAATCCGCAATCACTTCCTATTCCCCATCCACAGCTTCCCACAGTTCTATTTTATTGCCTTCCGGGTCCATAATATGCGCGAATTTGCCGTAATCATATACCTGCATTTCACTCAGTGGCTCAATGCCTTCTTTTTTTAGTTCGCCCAGCAGCCATTCCAGGTTTTCTACCCTGTAGTTTATCATCATGTCCTTTGTAGAAGGCTCAAAATATTTTGTGTCTTGTGCAAAAGGGTTCCATTGGGTAAGCCCCTTTTTTGCGCTGTCCTCACTATCCCGCCATTCAAAGCTGGTACCATACGGGGTGGTGTCGAACCCAAGATGTGTTTTGTACCATTCGTTCACCGCTTTCGGGTCTTTGCATTTAAAGAAAACACCGCCTATTCCTGTTACTTTTTTAGTCATATTTTTATGTTTAAAATGTTTAGGTACTATCTCATCTATACAAAGTTAATTGTTTATTGGAAAATGGACAAAAATTTTATGCCCCTGCAGGGTTTTGGAATTTTTTTCTACTTTTTTATGTCTTATTTTTGTAGTAAACATGAAAACAATGAACGGCATAAGCTATATAACGGATGAAAACAACCTTAAAAAGGCGCTTGTAATTGACCTGAAAACACTTGCAAAGAAAGATGAGGAAATCCATGAACTGATCGATATGCTTGTCGCAGAAAGCCGGAAAAATGATGAGGTTGTCCCCTGGGAAAAAGCAAAAAAACAATTGAGGCAAAAAGGCAAACTTTGAACTATATCATCCAAATCAGCAAAAAAGCTTTGAAAGAACTCGAAGCGCTGCCAGTCAAAGTAAACCAACAACTTGTTGTAGCTATTGACGGGCTATCCTCAAATCCAAGGCCCAAAGGCAGCCTGAAATTACAAAGTGAAAAAGAATATCTTTGACGGATAAGGGTTGGAGATTACAGGATAATTTATCTTATCGAAGATAAAATAAAGGTTGTAGAAGTTAGGAAAATAAGCCATCGTCAAGGCGCTTATGACTGAGATTTTCCCAATCATTCCGCATTCCTCAATCAACTAATCACTCCCCACCTCACCTTCACCCCCAGCATTTCCTCCACTGCTTTTACGATCCCTTCCGGGTGTATGCCTATTTGTTTGTATTGGTCAAGGGGCTCGCCGTGTTCTATGTATTCATCGGGTATGCCGAGGCGTTTCACGTTGTGGCTGGTGTGGCCGTTGTCCATGGCCCACTCGAGTACTGCGCTGCCGAAGCCGCCCGTGAGGCAGCCGTCTTCTACGGTGATGATATTTTTGAATCGGGAAAATACTTCTTTCAGGATGGAGGTGTCAAGCGGTTTTACAAAACGCATATCGTAGTGCGCCGCATAGACTTCGTTTTCGCGGAGTATCTCGTTGGCTTTCACCACGAAATTGCCGGGGTGGCCTATGCTGAGGATGGCTATGTCGCCGCCATCGCTTATTTTTCTTCCTTTGCCTATGTCTAATTTTTTGAACGGCATGCGCCAGTCTATCATTACGCCCTCGCCGCGTGGGTACCGTATGCTGAACGGCCCCATGTTTTCTTCCTGCGCGGTGAACATCAGGTTGCGGAGTTCCTCCTCGTTCATTGGCGCTGAGACAATGATATTCGGCAGTATCCGCATATACGCCATATCGAAACTGCCCTGGTGCGTAGCGCCGTCAGCACCCACCAGCCCGCCCCTGTCGAGGGTAAATACCACGTTCAGGTTCTGGAGACATACGTCATGTATCACCTGGTCATACGCGCGCTGCATAAAGGTGCTGTATATATTGCAAAACGGTACCATGCCCTGGGTAGCCAGCCCAGCCGAGAAGGTTACGGCATGCTGCTCCGCTATGCCTACGTCAAACGCCCTGTCAGGCATTTCCTTCATCATTATGTTCATAGATGAGCCGGACGGCATGGCAGGTGTGATGCCCACTATTTTCGGGTTCATCTTCGCCAGTTCCACTATCGTATGCCCGAATACATCCTGGTACTTAGGTGGTTTGGGGGCGGCGTTTGTGCTTTTATGTATTTTGCCCGTTACTTTGTCAAAGAGCCCCGGGCTATGCCATTTAGTTTGGTCTTCTTCGGCGGGTTTGTAGCCCTTGCCTTTTATGGTGCGGGCGTGGAGGATTTTCGGGCCGGGTATGCTTTTCAAATCCTGGAACACGCGTACCAAACGTATCACATCATGCCCGTCCAATGGGCCAAAATAGCGGAATTTCAGGCTTTCAAACAGGTTGCTCTGGTTCAGCATCAGGGCTTTTATGCTATGGTTTAGCTTACTGGCAAATTCCTGGGCATTTGGGCCTATTTTGCTTATTTTACCAAGTAGTTTCCAGGTTTCGTCTTTGAATTTATTGTAAGTATGAGAAGTTGTTACGTCTGTCAAATAGTCTTTCAGTGCGCCCACGTTGGGGTCTATGCTCATGCAGTTGTCGTTGAGCACGACTAATAAATTGCTGTCCATAGCGCCGGCATTGTTCAGCGCTTCAAACGCAATGCCCGCCGTCATGGCGCCATCGCCAATAATGGCTATATGCTGCCTTGTTTTTTCGCCTTTTAAATTGCTGGCTATCGCCATGCCCAGCGCGGCTGATATTGAAGTAGACGAGTGCCCCACGCCAAAAGTATCATATTCGCTTTCATTGCGGGAAGGGAAGCCGGAAAGGCCGTCTTTTTTGCGGTTGGTATAGAAATTATCGCGCCTGCCGGTGAGTATTTTGTGACCATAAGCCTGGTGGCCTACATCCCAGACAAGCTGGTCATACGGGGTATTGAACACGTAGTGCATAGCCACAGTAAGCTCCACCACACCAAGGCTTGCGCCAAAATGCCCGCCATATACGCTCACCACATCTATGATGTACTGCCGTAGTTCCTGGCAAACCTGTGGCAGTTGCTCTACCTTCAGTTTTTTTAAGTCGTCAGGGCTATTTATCTGCGAAAGCAGCTCCCCGGGCTTTATTTCCATTTGCATTATATGCGTTCGTACTTAGTATTAACTAACAAATATCGGAATAATTTGGAAATAAAAAATAAATGAGTAGGTTTTAACGGGGCGTTAACCACGCTGGCAAGTTGTTTACATCTAAAAGGCCTTTGGCATAAATGCCAAATTATTTTTGCCACAAAGACACAAAGTAAAAAAGAAAATGAGGATTCAAAATTATAAGCGCAGAGAAATTACTCTCTGTGGTCTCCGTACCCTCTGTGGTTATTTTTTGTTTGTATAAGGTCTTTGTGCCTTTGTGGCAAAACATGTTTTCTGGTTTACCTTTGCGGTGATGCAGTTCAACTCCAAAACCCTCTCCATCCCATTCCAGGAAATCCCTGATTTGGATATTTCCACACAACCGGAATATGTAAGGAAGGTTTGTGAATTTATTAAGGATTGGCTGACTTACGACTTACGACTTGCGACTTACGACTTCACAATCAAAACCTCCGGCTCTACCGGCGAACCCAAAGACTTTATTCTCAGGCGCGAACTGATGATAGAAAGCGCGGAACTCACAGGCGAAACTTTCAACCTTTCCAAAGGCGATACTTTGCTCTGCTGCCTCGATATGGGCTATATCGCCGGGCTGATGATGGCGGTCAGGGCATTGGTGTTGGATTGCAACTTGTATGTAGTGGAGGCCTCGGGAAACCCCTTGCAGGATATTGACAAAAACCAAAAACTGGATTTTGCTGCTTTCGTACCATTGCAGCTTGAAAAGATCATTGAAGAAACACTAGAAAAGCTACAACTTCTTAACCAAATGAAAGCCATCCTTGTAGGCGGTGGCCCGGTTTCTCAAAAACTGGAAAATCTATTGCAAAAAATAACCGCACCAGTCTACCATACTTATTCTATGACAGAGACGTATACACATATTGCTATCAGGCAATTAAATGTAAACCCATCCCCATTTTACTATCCTTTGGAAGGCGTAAAAATAAGCCAGGATGAGCGCGGCTGCCTTTGCGTTTCTTCACCTGTTACTGAGGGAGAATTATTAATCACCAATGACCTGATAGAATTAAACCCCGATGGTTCTTTTTTATGGCTTGGCCGGGCAGATAATATCATTAATTCCGGGGGTATAAAAGTGCAGGCCGAGAAAATAGAATCAGCTGCAGAAGCCGCGCTAAAAAAAATGGGAATTGAGGGTTTGGCAGTTATGGCGGTAGGTTTACCTGATGAAAAACTCGGACAGAAAATAGTTCTTTTGGTAGAAAGCGATATGCAGGGAGGTGCCTTAAAATTAAGCATCCTTGCCGAACTGAAAAAGAACCTGCCCCGCTACGAAGTGCCTAAAGATGTAATGCTTATACCTCAATTTGAAAGGACAAGAACGGGAAAATTACAGAGAGGGGAAACGGTGGGGAAGTTGGGGTAGGGGCTAGTAAAAGTAATATTATTTTGTTAATATTGCATATGAAATTTGAATGGGATGAAAATAACCTTCATAAACTTAATGTTATAAATGCCGACAGGGGCATTAGCAGAAAGGAAATTGAAAGTGTTTTTAACGACCTTTATCGAATCGAAAGGCCCAACAAATCTGCGATTGAAGAAAGATTTGAGACTATTGGAATGAGCAACCAAAACCGGATTATTATCGTTATATTTACCAAACGAAATGAAAAAATCAGATATGTTACAGCGTGGCAAGGTTCAACAAAAAGAAAAAGGTAAGGCTTTGAAAAAATCAAGCGATTTTCTTACTGATGAGGAAGATGGCTATACCCAAAAGGAAAGGGATAGGATCAGCGCTGAATTATCTGGCCTTTATTCAAAGCAAAAAGCTGCCTCTGTGTTGGATATATTATTGGACATACAACACAGGCTTGCAAATATGGAGACGCTTTTAAAAGCTAAAAAAGTCCGTAAGGCAAGTTGATTACCCCTCTTCAACCCCTAATCAAAAAACATCCATCTTACTCCGAACCTGAAAGGCGTTGTCGTTAAAGACATCGGGTAACCGGGTACCACCCATTGCGTAGGGCCAATGGACAATATTTGCCCGATATTTTCACATTTGATATAAAACCTGAACCGCTTTATTTTACCCGCTACCCAAACATCGAAAACGGGAAAATTGCCGGTCTTGAAGCTGTCCTGCACATAAAACGCACTGATGCCCGGCATATAAGCATTGCCATAATAAGAAGAATAATAGCGTATGTCCACCCCGCCCTGGAACAGGAGCGCTTTTTTGAAAAGGAAATGTTCAAAATAATAGGAGCCACGCAATACATAATTAGGGACATGGATGAAATCTCCCTGTAATACTTTCTGGTATGTAAAACTTGTATTGACATGAAAATGACCGAAACGCAGGTGGTTGAATATGGTCAGGTTGCCATAATCCACATCCGTATCTGCCTGCACGGGTTTTATTTGAGGGCCCATATATACATAATTAGCAGCCACCACATAGCGGGCAGTAATATCTGTATGAAGGATATTGAAAAGCCCGGCCTGGAACTCATAAAATTTCTGCTTGGTGAAATTATTATTCCAGTTGAAATACTCCGAAGTCATCCTTTGCATGATAAAAGCCGGGGCAGCCTGCTGAGCGGTAGCCTGTAATGATAAAATTGGCAGGTGCTTTGATATTTTCAGGTTCAGCCCCGCCTGCGCCAGGTAGTCGCCCTGGTTGTAGCCAAGCAGGGTGTAGTCGAGCTTGAGTTTATACAAACTATAAGCCCCGCCTATGGTGCCTCCTACGCTGAAGTTCTGAAAAGAAGTATCGATACGGTCTTCGGTAGCGCGTATAATGTCGCTCTGGGCATACGCGCTGAATGCGAATGGAATATTCACGTTCTCGGTGCTGTCGGTGAGGCTGTCCCTGAATAGCGCCGTGCCTATACTTACCCGGTTGCTGATATCCGTCATTCTGTAAATATCTGCTACCAATGGGCTGTCATTGGTGGTGCCGGGGAAAAATGGTTTTGGCCCTTCGGCCGAATCGCGGAAATAATATTTCTTCTGGTAGTAATTAAAGCGGTGCTCCACATAGAGCTTTGGTTTTAAAACCTTAATGACATAATGCGAAGTATCTTTCTTAAATTCCCTTGTTTCCGTTGTGCCTAAAAACCAAAACTGGTTAACTGTATAACTCTGGTCATTAAAATTTTGATAGGCATTCAAAAGGTTGGTTGGTGTAGAACCTTTAGCGAGCGCCCCGGAGGCTCTTTCAAAAAGGGTATCGTTAACAAATCCACCGTTTTCCTGAAAAGAAAATAAATTCCAAACCGTGCTTGCCATGATCATATAGTGGTTATTTGGGGAGCGGTACATTGTATTGACCCCGATATTTGAATAATTGGTAACCTGCTGCGCATAATAGCCCTGCGAAGCGGAGCCATGATATTGTACAGAAGCGCTCCAGTTTCTTTTAATATTTTGCACATGCAAAAAATTAAGGGTACGCAGATCCGTAGGGCCCTGGTTGTAATATATATCCGTCAGAATATTTTGAGTATTGAAATAGCGGATATTCTCAGCCGTATAGCGGTAATCATCCCATTGGTTAATGCCAAAATTGAAACCAAAAGCGGGCAAAGGCGGGAAGTCGAGGTGAAAAGCTGGCGAACCGGTATTGCCCAGGTCTTCCAGCCTGCTGTTGATGGCAATGACGGTATCATACATCTGCTGGATATGGTAAAGCACCGTATCTACCTCGTGCATGGCATTGGGGTCTGCTTCTATTTCCGGCTCGGTGGCATAGCGCAGTTTCCCTATTTTTACTACAGAATCGGGCTTTATGCCTGTACTGAACTCATCTTTCTTTTTTTTGTCATCGGTCTTGGTATCTGACTGCTGCGCCATAGACATGGTGGCTGTGGCCAACAGCAAAACAATAATAAAACCCAAACGGCTGAACAAGCGGATATTCAATTTTTATACTAAAGACGCAAAATTAATGAAAAGAGAGGGTGAATAAGTTAAAAATAAGAAAAGGGGTAAATTGGCTTTGATACTAAGGTAAATAAACCCATATTCAACTGACGTTATTTGTTTATAGCTAATTCCAGCTCAGTTTCCGGGTAAATTTAAAAATGACGGTGGGGTATTTCAGCAAATAGAAAGTTGGATAGGTCTCATCCAAATTCATGGCTTTGTCTGTAATTCCTATAGTGCCTTCATTTATTTTATCCCAGTGGGCTCCTATGCCCACAGTATAGAAGTCGTAGAGGAAGGGGTTCTGGCCTTCAGCATTTATGTCATTAAAATCTAAATTCGCAAACAAAAGCAGATGTTTTGCAAAATAATACTTAGCATTGATCTCAGAACTTATACCATTGACGTTTTTATTTTGGTATTCTGTAAAAACAGCCCACTGGCTGAATGGCCTGTCATAGAGTTGTAGAGGGTATAAGTCTGGCCCAATGAAGTTGCCGTCTCGTGGGTAAGTAATGGCTGAAGTTGGGAGAGGATTTCTATAATATACATCCTCATTATAAAAATCTAAATTATACAGGGCGCTGTAATACCTTGCTTCCACTTTGGCATCGATATCCCAGCGCTTACTTTTATAGGAATGTGAAATTCCCGCCAGAGCCGCACTTGTATTTGCAGTATTGCCAAAGCCTCCCCGGACACTATATTGCGCATAAAAACGGGTATTGGCATTATAGAATGCTATGGAAGCGTCAAAGGTGTTAGCGGTTTTATCAATGGTGTCATAATAAGTAGAAGTATTAATTACCGGCCCAGCCTTAATATCCATTAAGTAGTTCGGAATAATTTTGATTTTATTCAAACCAAATATATATTGAAATTCATCCCCAATATTCAAGCCTATCCATTCTAAATCGGCAATCTGCACAAAAGTAAACTGGAAATGTCCTGTTTGCAGGGAAAGGTGGGCAGACTGGGCGTCAATATTGTATATCGTCAGCCCTTCAAAGGTGCGTTCGTTATCATTATTCCCATAGGAAATATCAATATTGAATGTGCGGTTAAGTAATTTAAAATCATTGTCATACCTTATTTTTAATTTGGGATAAAATATGGTATTAGCCGGTTCATATACCCCATAGGAAGCTGATAACTGCTCGCCAATTAATTGCCCTGTAACAGACAAACTGTCGATCATGTACTTTATTTTAATGTTCCCATAAAATGCGCCATGAAATAAAGGGTTATTAGTGGCATCATTATTAAGTAAACCCCAGTAGCCCTGAATCAATGGCTGTGATGCACGTCTGTTGCTTAATAATGCAGGTAATAAAATTTGCGAGGAGGTAACACTATAT
>Ga0206827_1029_pt1 | contig 38607 bp, 29 predicted proteins | sample Alteio_BWOrgCont_77_FD_152852 | JGI IMG/M metagenome (GOLD analysis project Ga0206827, IMG submission 152852) | Enriched cells from forest soil in Barre Woods Harvard Forest LTER site, Petersham, Massachusetts, United States -... | ecosystem: Environmental > Terrestrial > Soil > Temperate forest >...
AACCACCTCAACTGCTATTCAGACAGATGGAGCCTTAGCAGCTTTTATAACTGGATTTACAACTAGTGACTGGAAGAGCCTGAGAAGCTTAGTGCAAAATAACCCCCAGGACATAGTTAAAATAACCCTAGTTAAAAATCTGCTTAAACCCTACAACGTCAGTGATAAGGTTGCTATTGAAGGAGTAAAACTTTTTGCGGAGTATCCGGCACTAGCTGCTAAAGTATTCGCTGATTATAAAAAGGGGAGAATTGCGCAGAGCTTTTTGGAGATTGCAGCAGGCTCTGAACCAGCTTCAATACAAATGAGAAAGTTCCTGAGTGATAACTCAGTTGAGTTAGGAAGAATAATCGATACTGTATTTGTCGATACGCCTGAATTGAGTTCGACCAATCGCTATATTAGAAAATACCTCCCAGAAATAAAATTGGAGTTTGTCTTGCAAGAAGCGGGCAAATCCGGAAATGAAGCTAACTTGCGTACTTTAATTGAGATACTTGATGGAGTAAACAGTGGGGAATCTGCTAAAGACACAGCATTCAGGACTACAACAGGTTTAATTAGATTCTTTACTGCTGCAGGAGTCTCCCGCAAAGCTTTGGCAAACCTAATGCCTAATATGCCAGGATTCTTAGGTGGTGGTCTACAGGAAGACCATGCCTATGATAATGTATTGATGAAAGCTAAACCTGGTGATGATCTCTATGCATTCTTAAAAGATGACAAGTCATTACAGGGTGCAGTCGAGCCACTCAGAAGGGTTATTCAGCGTGACTTCAGTCATAAGAAATTCACGGAAACTACTAGGTTTTCTGGTTTTAAAATTGAGCGCTTTACCATGTTTGGGAATGAGTTTAGCCGTGTCTCCTTTGAAGGCAGTGAGCTTACCAATTGTGAATTCAGCGGGTCACAGTTCACTAAAGCTAACTTTAAGGGTGCTAAATTCAATAAATGCGACCTCTCCAATATCACCATGGACAAAGAAACCCTGGCTTCTTTTGCAGGAGCGCAAATGGATGTAGACACTTTTAAGAGCTTTGTCGCAGTCTTAAGTAATTCTATAAATCTACAACAGGATGGAATGTTAGTGATCCCTGCAATTAATTTGACAGGTAGTTTCATGAAGTTCAATTTTGAAAACATGATCTTTGATGGCACAAACTTTGCTGGTATCAATAATGCAAGTTCCATGTATGCTCTTTTTGGAGCTGAGTTTCGCAATTCAGATTTTAGTAAGGCGATAGGTTTAAATGCTGCAATGCTCTCAAAAGCAGTGAATCTGCAAGCAGCCATTCTTCCAGCTAATTTGGAAGATTTTAGTGGTAAAATCAAAGCTGAACTTATTGCTAAGGAAATTGGAGCCAGTGTTGAATCTGTCAGTGTGTTATTAAAATCCACTGATTCAGTAGGTGATTATTTAAGAAGAACTATTAATACCAATGAATTCGGCGATAATATTGCTGAGAATGATCTGATTGAATATAGTGCTGCAACTCTAAGCACAAGCACTCTAGTAATTAAAAACGCCATGAAGAAGTGTGTGCAGGATGGCGTACTAAATGAAGCTGATTTCAAAATGAGGATGCTGGGTATTAAGTTTGCTGATTACATATGCAAACAATTCTACGATGAAGGAGTTGGGCGTGGCAAGGATGTGATCAGACTACATGAGCTCATGTATGATGTTATTAAAAAAAGCGGATTACAAGCTGAACAGTTAAGTCAGTTTTTTAATGATGATCTGACAAAGCCGTCGCGTGATTTTGAAAGGCTATTTTCACAGTTATACAATTTACTCGAAGCTCAAACGGTTTCAACCAATATGGGGCAGGCGGCTCGTGTTGCTTCACTGGGCATGTCAAAGGGAGGACTGCAGTTCAGTAGCGATTTATTTGATAATGCAACTGTACGAGAGAAGATGATTAATGCTATGGCTAATAGATTTGAACTATTCGCGAAAATGGATAAGACTCAGGCGCTTAGGATAGTCATAGAGGCAGAAGCAATAACCAAAGAAGTGGCCAAGGAGCTTTGGGGCGAAGCAGCTGCTAAGAGTGGTAAAGCTGATGACTGCAAAAGATTACTAGGATTTCTCACTGATGAGCTCACTAAAATTGTTTCTATGGAAAAAGATATGGATGGTGCAATCAAGAGTTTAATAGAGCACAGACAAGAGATCATTGGTAAAGCTGAAGAAAGTAAAGGAATGTTCTATAACACCAAACATTATACAGCTTTGTGTGAAAGAATTTATAGTGCTACTACGCTATACTCATCTGGCTATCATTTAAAGCCAGACTTTTCCAAGGATGAGAGTTTTGTACAAAGTATAGATCAGTTAATACAAGGTGCGATCAAGCAACCAGAAATAAGTATAAGTTAGCGTTTAGGTTTTTGTAGTAGCTTTTGCGCGGGTGATGAATAGTCGTTGCTTGTATTTTCAGAAGAGCTATAAATATATAATACTCCAAAAAAGATCACTGCCAGAATTAATGACAGCATAAAAGCATTTAAGAATGTATAACTAAAGAAAGTAGGGCTTATTTCTCCCTTAAGCCTGGCTCTGTAACTTGCATACAGGTATGATATGGCATAGAGCACAAGTGGTAATAGGGAAGAGAGGATAATAATTCTCATAGTAGACTCCCGGGTTGTTTGGTTAAAGGATTGTCGCCTGATAATATGCTTTTTACCAGCGGAATAGTTATATTACGTTTGGCTGCTAGTGATAGCCTATCAATGCTATCTACAGTTCGTTTTATAGCTTTATAGCTTCGGTCGGAGCGGCTTAGTATGTAATCAATAATCTCTTCTTTAACCGGTAATTGCCGGTCAGCAAAATGCTTGCTTAAAATGATACGCAAAAGGTAGTCATCTGCTGGTTTTATAAGTACCTTATGAGTGGCGTTAATACGAGACTGCAAATCTTTAAGCCGGAATCGGGGTAGGGTAGCTGCAGTTAATAAAAGTGAACAATTCATAGTTTTAGTGCTATTGATGAGGTGAAAGAGATACTCTTCGTCTTCAATTGATTCAATATTCTCGCAGACTAATGAATTGCTATATAAATACTGAAAAATGCCAGCAAGATGAGTTTTGCCACTGCCTTCTTCGCCCAGTATCAGCATCCGGTTTTCCGGCCACAGATGAGTATTACTCAGCGAGCGAAAGGCTTCGATATTTGAGTTAGTAACAATGAAATCTTCACTGGTGTACTCGGGCTCTAGAAATATGCCTAATGTCTGCTGTAGCATTTGCTACTCTGGATGTTTATTATTTCGCCATGATTGTAGCATAGTGTTATAATAAGAGTACTGAAAACTTCCTTCAGCAAAAATTTTACCTTCACAATCCCGGAAAGTAGCATGAGGAACTTTGCCTGAATAGGTGATTCCTGCGCGTTCAAGGGCTTCTAAAGCTTCCTTCCCATTTGAAAAAATAAGCCTGTACACAGGAAAATGTGGCTTAAATTTGACAACGAAATCATCGAGGTCTTCCGCCTCTTCGTCCAATGAAATCGTAATAAACTCTATCATTCCTGGTTTGCCATACTGGTTTTGCAGTTTCATAAACTCACGAAAACTCTTGTCGCACACAGGGCACCATGAAGTGAAAATATAGATAAACTTGGCGCATGTACCATTTTTGACCCTTTCTTCTAGGGCACGTGGAGTAAGTTCCCGGTGATGCGCAGCGCTTACCGTAAGTGGTATCAGTATAATTGCTAGCAATAAAATTAAATTTCGCATTATATAATCTCGAGTTCAGGTTGAGTCTAACATAAAAACTCAAATAGAGAAGACTAATCTGGAATAAAAACTATTCCTAAAGCAATTATAAGTCCTATATAAGATTAGATCGTGTGTATCGTGACTGTAGACCTTTGGTCAGCCAAGTTTCTAGTATGCTCTCCTAATGCCTTAACACCTGGTTTTAGCGTAGTATCTGCAGCGGCAATAGCATTAGCAATCTCCTCATGGCCTGCTTCTCGGGCAATCATTAAAGCAGTTTTGCCGTTCGTGCCTTGAGCCCTTATGCTACTTTTATCTGATTTTTCTAATAGGGTTGCGACCAACTGATCATGGCCTCCCATTGCTGCCCACATTAATGCCGTGTATCCCAACTCATCCCTTGCATTTATATCAATTTTACCAGAGTTTAACATGGCGGAGATTACCTTGTCATGACCTAATACCGCTGCGGTCATTAGTGCCTTGGTTCCCTGGTTACCCACTTTTAAATCAATTTTGTCCGATGCTAACAGAGTTGAGGCTGCATTAGGATGGTCTGTCACAGCCGCCAACAATAATGCTGTGTTCCCATCCTTATTCTGTGTATTGATATCAATATTACCTGATGTTAGTAGGATGGATATCACTTTATCATGGCCTCCCCCTACAGCGCACATTAAGGCTGTTTCCCCATTATTATTCAATGAATTTACATTAATTTTACCTGATGCAAGCATGGTGGAGACTACCTGCTCGTGGCCTTTACTCGCAGCCAATATGAATGCTGTAGTAATTTGCCTTTCCTCTTTTATACCAAAATTACCTGAGGCTAGCAGAGCCGATACTGCGTTATTATCACCTCTGTAGGCAGCCAAAACTAGTTTGATGCTTTCATTATATTTTGCAGTGATATCAATTTTACCTGATTTTAGCAGAACGGAGACTACTTCAGTGTTTCCATTCTTGACAGCATACATTAATGCTCTAGTTCCCTGATCACCCTCATTGATATTAATTTTAGCAGACTTTAACAGAACGGAGACTACTTCGGCATGCCCTTCCTTGGCAGCTAGCGTTAATGCTGTGTATTTACCATCATTTAAATTTATATCAAATTTATCCGATGCTAGCAGTGCTGAGACTACCTGGCCATTACCTACATGAGCAGCCAACATTAATGCTGTGTTTCCCACACTGTCATTTAAATTTATGTTAGGTTTGTTCGATGTTAGTATGGCATATGCTATCTCAGCATAACCTCCTTTGACAGCCAGGATTAATGCTGTATTTCCCTCATTATCCTCTAAATTTATATCAATTTTCGTTGATTTCAGCAGAGATGAGACTGCCCCAACACGACCTTTCATGGTAGCTATTATTAATGCTGTGCACCCTTGATACTTTGAATTTATGTCAATTTTGTCAAATTTAAGCAGGGCGGAAATTTCCTCACCCTTCCCATGATAAGCAGCCAAGTGTAGTGCATTGATACCGTTTACATTATGCTTAATTAGCACTTGAAATATGTCTGGCGTTTCATTTAATGCTTTTACAAACTTGTCTTTGCCTAATTGAGCCATATAAAGGAAATGGTCCTTGCACCACTCTTCAGCTTCTGACGGGGTAATAGCATTAGATGGGTCACTCTTAATTTTCGGAGTGCATTTTCGGTTATATGCTATTATGAACTCTTCGCGCTTGGCTTCTAGATGACGTATTATATCAGCTTTAGAAGTAATGATACTACCAGGGTGACGGATGACATGCTGAAATATGGAGCCATCTGGCTTGTGAATAGATATTGTCGCCGTTTGTGTTACGTGCATGGAAAATCTGTGGAGAAAGTCTTGAACTGGATCTGGGTCGAAACCCTGACTGGATTTAAAAATGGTTTTATTACCTAATAAGTTTAAAGTTGGATCGTCTGGAGGGCCATGGGTCACAAGCACAGAGTTTACAGGCAACGACTTCACAGCCGGTGCTGCGCTGCCAGCATAACATGCATTAAGTGCAACATTGAGAGGGATAGTTGGAGGATCTTTGCTGCTACTGGCTTTTGCTAGTTTGCTGAGAAATTCACTGGTGGGCTTACCATCTAGTAGATGCGTTCTATCTTTGTCAACAATTCCATGAGCCGAAATCAAGATTTTGGTAGTCTTATCGATCTTATCTCTGAGTAAATCCAGATCCAATGAATGTAGTTCGTGTATTCCATCACCTATTATTAAAAAGCCTGCCTGTTTATATTGTTCCCTAATATTATCAGGTATTGGAGAATTTGAGCCTACAATTAGGACTGCTTTATAAGGAACTACAGCGCTATTCCGCGAATCTTGTACTTTACTGGGAATTATACTTAGCCTTCTCTTGATTTGATCTAGCATGATGTACGCATAATATCATTAGTATCTTTATTATTGCGCCAAAAGATTAAATATTTATTAATTTTATGTGTAAATTAGTAAAAATAAAGAATGCTGTTTGTAAATAAGGCTATGTTTTAAAGCCCGGAATAACTTTGAAATTGACTCTCCTAAAAGGCTTTAATAAAGAGTTTCAAGCCCGCGCGGCCTCTCGCGCTATTTAAAAAAGTCCTTTGGCCAATTTCACTAATAAGTAAAAACCCGTGATGGTCTAAATTGCGCAAATAGTTGAAAAAATAATTAATTATTAATAAAAAGCTAGATTTTAACCTTTTATTAAGGATTTTTGCTCATGCTTAAAGGATAGGGATTGTAACTAAAGTTGCGTTATGAAAACGGTAAATTCTTTTGCTGATCCAACTAAGCCTCTGGGTGAAACAACTATGGTGTTCGCGCATAATGCCTATAATTCCGCAGCTTATGGTGCCATGTGGCCTAATCAGAAGTTGAGTATTACCGAACTTCTCAATATTGGGGTGAGGGGTCTGGAATTAGATGTCTATTTTGACAAGGGCGAATTGAGATTATGTCACATGGTGTGTGCAGATTATGGGTTGGGTTTAAGCCTTAAAATGGAAGATGCCTTAAAGGAAGTCAGTGCATGGATGGAAAATAATCCAGGCAATGTCGTTTTTCTTAAGATAGAGGACCAGCTCGAAGAAAGTGGGAAAAAGCTCTTAAGCTCAATGGTTCAGAATGTATTTGATAAGGGGAAAATTTTTACTCCTGAAAATCTTGCGCAAAATTTCAATAATCAATGGCCTAGTCTGAATGCAATAAGCGATGTAGGAAAGAATTTAGTGCTGATGCCACAAAGTGATCTGCATGACCCCCTTATGTTTGCAGGGGGATGGGGTGGTCAGTTTAGGCAGCCCGCTGTTTCTGGTAACATAGCAAGAGTGCAAGACTTGGGCTTTCAGGTTGAAAAAACCAATAGTACCCAGCTCTCAGAAGTTAGAGAAGACATGTCTGCATTAGGGACAATAGGTGATCTCAAGCATAAGTTTGGCGGCGAGCCTGTGGCTGATGGGCGCATGAGTATAAATGATATAGAGGAACTTAGGAAAAATGGAGTTAATATTATTAGTGCTGATTTATTGCAAGAGAATGATCCCAGATTTAACAATCCTACGCTGCTTCCGCGGCTTTTAGACGAGCTTCAAACAAATCCTTATATATTTATCCCTGCAAGTATTATAGCTGCTGCTGCAATGGCTAGGCTAGAGAAGGATATCGAAGCCAAAGGTAAGCTCAAAAGGGTGCTAGCATTAGGACTGAATGCAGGTATTAATTTTGTTTTACCACTGGGTGGTCAAATTGTATTTGCGGCTACCAAAACTGGTGTTCTTGCCTATAACAAATATGTTGAGGATGTGTTCAAGAATAAAGAGTTATCCACACAGGATAGATTAAGAGCCATTGGGGCGGCTGTACCTCTAGCAACAGGAGCTGGGTTAGGAGTGTCATTGTGGCCTTTGTCACCACAAACTTCGTTGGAAGCTATCGCCCCAGGGATGACTGAGTATATGTCGAGCTGGATAGGGGCAAGCTCTGCATCTTTTACGGCTTTTGCATACAAAGCAGCTGTTGAAGCTTTGCTTTTCGGAGTTTATCTAAGCCCTATGATAGAAACAGTTCAGTCTGCCTTAGATGTCACTTCTGATAAATCATTGTTTGAACGAATAGAAGCTGGATTTTTAAAGGGAATAGAAAATTCATTTTTTGGGCTGCTTTCTCGCCCTGATGCCCCTCAACCGGCACCATCAGAAATTCTGGAAGTTACAGCTAAAAGATGGAAAGCTACTCTTGATGTATATCCTGGAGCATCAACCATGACCAAGCAAGAGCAAAGAAAACTGTATGATGATTGTATAGCAAAACTCAAAGAGCATGCTCTTGAAAGGGGTGTTAACGCAAAAGATATATTGCCTCGTCCGAGTTTTGAGGTGGTGGACTCATATCTGGTCACAAAAGCTAGAGAAGCTAGAATATTGGCGAACACTGCCAAAAGATGGAAATCGACCCTTGAAGGATATACTGATGCATCCACTATGTCTAAAGAAAAGCAACGAAGAATTTATGATATTGAGATTAAAAAGCATGGAATAGAAGAGGTTATTGAAGAAGGCAGCGATCGATTGCCCTATGTAATTAATGTAAAGGTGGATCTTGGTAACCCTGAAATTGAAAAGACCAGTAGATTAGAGGCTTATCCTAGTTTTGATATTGTGGATTCCTATCTGGCTGAGCAAGCGGCTGTCGAGAAAGTAGCCATTGAGCGAGAAGCGGCTGCAAAGGCCGCGGCAGAAAAAGCTGAGCAGGAGAGGATAGGAACGAAAAAGATGCACAAAATTACTCAGGAAGCAACTGAGATAACTAAGGGAGTTGCAGAAATTATTTGGGGAAATGACGCTGAACACACTAAGCCAGGTGACTATGCAAAGTTATTGGAATTCTTGACTAAGGAACTAAAAGATATCGTAGTTGAGGAGAAAGGTAATATGAAAATGGGAAGAACTCTTAAGAGCATTACCTCTCATAGAAAAGAAATCATAGGTTCTAGCAAGCATACAGGCTTATGTAAAAAGATATATGGTGCTACAGCAATGTCGATAATGGGAGGTGGATTAAAGCCCGAACTTCTACAGGACAAAGAATTTGAAAGCAGTGTTAAGAAAGTAATTATGCAAGCAGCTGAGATTGAGGTAACAAAACCCCCAGCCGGCAGAACCTGATAATACTGGTTATAATTCTATCTTGGTCAAGACTTCTGTTTGATAACTGTATTTATAACCTCATCATAGACTTCAACCTTATGCTTCTTCCGAAGATGTGCAAGGTATTGCAATATAATTTCATTTGGAATCTGCTGTTGAAGTTGGGCAGAGAATTTATCAGTTTGTTCAGATTGTGGGCGAGCAGGCGCTTTGCTAATTGAGGTGACATATGCAATATAATAATTCTTTTTGTCATCAGCTATAGGCCGGGTAGCCTTATTGGTTTCCTCTGTAAGCAGAGCTTCAATTACGTTATCAGGGTAATCAGCTGCCTTAGGATTTAAATAAGAAACGGCAACAGTTTGCGGCGTAGTAAGCTTGAATTCCTTGACAATATCATCAATTTTTTCGCCACTAACCAATTTGCTGTAAACACTGTTAGCTGTATTTGAGGCGAGCTGATCCTGTTTGAGAGATAGCCATATTGCCTTAACTTTGTCTTTAACTTCAGCAAAAGCTTGTGGAGGTTGTTTGGCAGTCTCATCAACTGAGACCACAATAAATTGATCCTGTCCAGAGAGTGGAGTTACCAGAGAAGCATGGCGATCTTCTGTAGAGACAGCAAGTTGTCTAAACACAGGGTTCTGCGCAATCTTTTCTTTCTGCTCGCCTGAATCAGTAAATTCCTTAACTGCTCCCACTGTTAGACCATATTTCTCTCCAATGCTAGTTAAATCAGAGCCAGCCGCTATCATTGCATCTATATCTTGAGCCATTTTGGAGAGCGCCTCAAATCTAGCATCTTCTATATATTGTTTCTTAACTGCGTCTTTAACTTCAGCGAAGGTCTTGGTTTTAGTAGGAGTGTTAGACTCAATCATAAAAATATGGTACCCGAGCGGACTTTGAATAATCTTGCTATTCTTTCCAACTTCAGTTGAGAAAATACCATCAGCAATATCCTTATCAAACCCCTGAGCAGAGACTTCCCCCATAGAAAAATTCTTTTGATTTGGGAAAAACTTTTTTGCAACTGTAGCAAAAGTGTTTCCTTCCTGAAGCATTCTAAGGGCATCTTGAGCTTGTGCTTCTTCTTTAAAAACCATTTGTTGCACTTTGCGTTTTTCAGGTTCAGTGAATATAGCTTTTTTAGAGTCATATTGCTCTTGCAAGATTTGGTCACTAACGTTTTCATCAGTTTTTATATCTTTTAGACCAAACTGAATATAAGAAAGATTGCGCTTTTCCGGGAAAGAGAACTTATCAATATTCTGTTGGTATACTTGTTGTAAATCCTCTTCCTTAGGAGATTCTGAAACCTTGATGTCGTTTACAGCAATTTTCACAATTTGCGCATTATGCAAGCTGTTACTTGCCTCTAGAAGAGTATTGACCAGCGATTTTGAGACCTCTCGGTTAAGTGTTAGGCTCATAATAAGGTTTTGCTGGGATATATCATTCTTGAAGTTATTAATAAATTCATCCTCAGTTTGACCGGATGATCTTAACATGTATTGGAATTTCTCTTTGTCAAATGATCCATTGGTTTGCAATTCAGGAATACTTGAGAGTTCATATTTTACCATATCATCGCTGACGATAATTCCTAAATCACGAGATTCTTCTTGGATTAAAAAGGAATTGATAAGCTGATTTAAAATAACGATATGCAGGTTGTTTTCTCTGATTTCATCAGGAGTTATATGCTTTTGAAATTGAGCGCTCATGCGTTGAATATACTGTTGAAAGGCCTTATGCCAATCTAATTCCGTATATTCAATATTTCCAACTCTGAAAGCGACAACTTTATTATGCTTTCTTATGATGTCCCCGACTCCCCAAAGTACAAAAGTCAACACAAGAATAAGCATTAAGGCCTTTACAATGCGGTTTTGCGCACTTCTTCTAAATACATCTAACATATGAAATCTATTAAGTTGTTGTATACTTAAGGCATAGTATAGCCTTATAATTTTTTTTCAATGGCTTTTTTAGATACCTATTTTTAGGCGGCATAAGGCTTAGATGTCATGCAGCTTATGCGCTTGATATGAGTGAGTAACTGTTGGCGGGCAGTGGGTTCTTTCTGATGATTGGGTTCCCAGATGTGTTTAGTTAGAAAATAGCCAAGGGCAGTTAGCGAGCAAGCAATGTCATGTAAAGATGCAGAGGCAGTCTCATCGCACATGAAAGCTGGCAGGTGAAAAAGCTTGTCCTTATAAGGTTCCCCTGCGGCTTGGGAGACAGCCCGTCCGCTTTTGGGAGAGATGAAAATCAGGTTATGTATGCTGTTAGTGGCAGCGCAGCTTCTTAAATCCAAGCCAAAGCCGCTTTTAGTTAGAAATTCGGCTTCGAGCAAAGCATATGCAGTTAAATAATCATAGTTATCATTCTCTAGCCTGCTTAGAAATTCAATAAAGCGCTGGTATATCTCAGGTTGGTGTTCAAGTTCTTGTAGCAGTAATATGGCTATCGAGGTAATTGAGCTCAGCGCCATAGTTTTAAGGCTGTCAAGGCCGATGATGCCTGATAAACACTTTTCATTTTCACAAGTCATGCTGCCTAAATGAGAATCAAGTCTGGCCTTCCAAACCACCTTAACTATGTTTCCTGGATTTAGTAGGATGCCTTTTTTCCGGCTTATGCGTACGTAGCCGCGGATGAGTCCGTTATTCTCCAAGAGGCAGTCAGCAATACATGCTGATTCTTGGAATTTACGTGTTCCGAGCAAAATTCCTCGGTCTTCTATGATCATTGTATTGCTCTTTATGCTTAAGGCTGCTAATACTATTATACTTAATTTTGTAAGGCGAGCACTCTATTTTTGAAAGGTGGGGGGATTAATAAATAAATGAATGATGTCGTTAGTGTTATCTTGTTCTTTGGCAGCCCGGAGTTTGTTATTTTACTTTTAGTTTTGGGAATTTATTTTGGGGAAAGGAGAGTATTTTTGAATACTCTGATAATAGCATTGTTTGGAATGGTCTTTAATGCTTACCTGAAGTCAGTATTTCAGGTGCCACTCAATCCCGAAATAGGAAAGATTGGATGGGCTTACCCCAGCGGCCACGCCATGTTTGATGTGGTTTTTTGGGGATCGCTATTCATTCAAACCAGAAAACCGTGGGTGCTTGTACTCGGGTTGGCAATATCCATCTCAGGGTTTTTTGGTATGGTTTATAAGCGCTACCATAACTGGCCTGAAATATTAGGTGGTGTTTGTTCAGGTGGCTTGGTTCTCACGGCTTTTTATTGTTGGATTAGATGTAACTCTCCTAAGATCATTGTTTTTGCTCTGGCGACTTTGGCTGCTGAGTTGGCCCTCTATATTATTTTCTTACAGAATGATGTGCTCGATTATAAGTGGATGAGAATAATCATTGGCGTAAAGATGGGGCTTTGTCTGGCATTGCCTTATCTTGAAAAACTGATGCCCCAAAATCTCTATACGAAAGCTTTGACGTTTATAATTGCAGTATCTAGCGTCTATCTAGTGCAGACTTTCCTCCATATGAATGATTTTGTTGTCGGCGCTACTATATCTTTATTTGTTCTTATGGTGATTCCTGGAGTAATGAGATTTATTGAAGGTAGAAAAAAGGGCTAGGAATAAGAAATGAGGCGTAAGCCATGGGAATTATTATCCAAAAATTTCCTAGGTTTGGAATAAATATTATATATTGCAGAAATATATGCTTACTGTTTGGCATTTTTAGTTAAAGTGAGGAAAAAACCCTTTGCTTTGTTATAATATTATGTTACCCTTTTGCTCGTAATCAATAACTAAAGGAGTATTTATGAAGAATATAATGGCTACTACACCTTATGATAGTATTAAAGCTAATTTTTACCAACAAGTTAATGATGGTAATAGAGGTAGTGTTTCTGCTATTTTAGAAAGCGCGGAAGAAACAATGGCTGAGAACTTGCTTAATGTGCAATATAGAGGTTTAAACAATATATTGCAGAATTTCCATGATTGTGGAGACTATACGCCTTTAAAGTTAGCCATTTACCAGAATAATACTGATATGGCATTATTGCTTTTGCAAAAAGGAGCTAACCCTAATGTGGGCTCTTATTATGTTGGTATTAACTCTTTAATGGCAGCTATAATGCAGCAGAATAAAGTAATAGCAGAAACTCTTATAATAAAAGGAGTTGACACGAATTATGAATACTTTGGTGAGAGTTCATTAGATTATGCTAAAAAATACATGCCTGAGCTTGTACCTACTTTGGAACCAATGATGAATAATTTGAGCCACGTAGAACTTTAGTTTCTGATACTCATCTCAATTTAGTAGATATAGCTAACTAATAATTTCAATCTCCTAGCTTATAGCTGGGAGATTGGAATTTAATATGATAATATTATGTTATGCTTTCGAAGCGCCAGAGTCTTAAAAGTAACTAAATCCCATAATGTTTAAGCCAGCGTATGTCGCCGGCGTAGAAAGTGCGCAGATCTGGAATATTATATTTTAGCATAGCCAGGCGTTCGATGCCGCAACCAAAAGCAAACCCCTGGTAGACTTCTGGGTCTACTCCAACATTTTTTAAAACATTAGGATGCACCATGCCTGAGCCTAGGATTTCCACCCAGTCATTGCCTTCTCCAATCTTGATTTCTGCCTTGCTGCTGCGGTCGCAGCGAATGTCAACTTCAGCTGAAGGTTCAGTAAAAGGGAAGAAGCTAGGACGGAACCTAACTGGTAGTTCTTTTAGCCCAAAAAACATGCTGAGGAAGGACTCTAGGCAACCTTTTAAATGCGCCATGGTGATGCCTTTATCAATGTACAAGCCTTCGAGCTGGTGAAACATTGGAGTGTGTGTGGCATCGTCATCGGCACGATAGGTTTTGCCTAAAGTGATGATTCTAAATGGTGGCTTGTTTGCCATCATGTGGCGAATTTGCATATTAGAAGTATGGGTGCGCAACAAATTTCCGCCCTCAATATAAAAGGTATCGTGATTTTGGCGGGCAGGGTGATGTTCTGGAATATTCAAAGCGGTAAAGTTATGCCAGTCATCATCGATCTCCGGGCCATCCACCGAAAGAAACCCAAGGCGAGAAAAAATATCCTTAAGCTCAAGTATACTTTGACTGAGTGGGTGTATCTTGCCTGCCTGATAATTGTATGGAGGTAAAGTGATATCGATGGTTTCGCTATCAAGTTTTTGTTGTAGCACCAGAGTTTGCAAAAGCCTAGTTTTATGCTCTAAAGCAGTGCTTATAAACTCTTTAGCTTCATTGATTTCAGCGCCAAAAGCTTTGCGCTCATCTGGTGCAAGTACACTGATCTTCTTCATTTGCTCTTGGATGTGGCCATTCTTGCCCAGAAATTCTATCTTCAAAGCATCGAGGTCTTTAAGGTTAGACGCCGACTCCAGCTTTTCAGAAAAGGATTCCTTTAATGTCGCAAGATTGGCCATACCAATAACTCTATTTGTTGTTAGCTAATATGCTTTTTTGCAGTCTCAACAAGCTTCACAAAACTATCGGGCTCGTGAATAGCAAGTTCAGATAGCATTTTGCGGTTAAGCTCGATGCCAGCCTTCTTCATGCCGCTCATAAATTGAGAATATATAAGGCCATGCGACCTTACTGCAGCATTGATACGCTGGATCCATAATCCTCTGAAGGTACGTTTCTTAGCCTTACGGTCGCGATATGCATATTGCAGGCCTTTCTCAACCTTTTCAATTGCGACCCTGAAACAGGTTTTTGACCGGCCTCTATAACCTTTCGCTAATTTAAGTACTTTTTTGTGGCGTGCTTTAACTTGGACGCCTCTTTTAACTCTAGCCATTTTTTCTCTCCCTTAATTATTTATGATTATAAGGCATGAACTGCATAATGCGCGTTGCTTCCATTTCAGGAAGCACAGTGGTTCCCCTCTGGTTGCGGATTTGTCGCTTGCTGCGCTTACGCATATTATGGCTTTTATTGGCTTGGGTGGCGATCACTTTGCCGGTGGCTGTGACCTTGAAGCGCTTCTTAGCGCTACTCTTGGTTTTCATTTTTGGCATTTTTGACTCCTAAAAAAATCATTATAACTGTGCCTGAAGGCATGCCATTTCTAGCCTTTTTGGCAATAAAGTAAACCAAGTATACAAGATTAGCCTGATTTTGCAACGATTAACTTGCCTCCTTATATAAAAAACATTGCGCGAGGAAAATGCAATAAATTTAACCTTTTATTAATATATTTAGATTAATCTATAAATATAATTGTTTATAGAGAATTGTATGAAGACCGTAGAAAGAAGCGATGTGTTGAATGCTATGAATAAAATTGTCCCATTCATGGCAACGGTTAGTCATTCAGAAATTTCAGAAATAGCTACATTGCTGGGCATTTCAGAAAACCCTGCTTTAAAAGTAGTGGTGAAAGGGGAAGGAAAGCTAGATGAGGTTTATTATATTCCAGCAAATAGTCTGCCAAGCTTACCAAATAATTTCCCTGAAAAGTTTGACTTACCAGAAGGTGCTAACATTGAAATACAAATACCATTAGCTGTTACAAATAATCTAGATATGAAAGAGAGCAAAAGAGCCGCAAAAAAGTTTGCTGATAAGTTGGGTGAAAATTTTATAGTTTTTAATGCGGGTATAAAATTAAAAGATGACCTTGATGAAAAGGGGGCCATATTGAAATTAGAAGGTGTTGAGTCAATTAAAGCAGTGGCTAAATTTGATCAAAACAAAAGACTTGAGCAGTTTACAAAGAATTCCAGAAGCGACATGCTGCCACCACCCGTATCTGTATCTCCACCCTCTAGAGGTCAGCAATCTTTGCCACCATCATCACTTCCATCTGTTCCTCCGCCATCATCGCTTCCATCTGTTCCACCGCCATCATCACTTCCATCTGTTCCTCCGCCATCATCGCTTCCATCTGTTCCACCGCCATCATCACTTCCATCTGTTCCGCCTCCACCAGCTGGTTCACAACCGCCACCTCCATCGGTGCCACCACCGCAATTTGTGAGATTACCGCCATCAGATACAAATCCTACTTTGTCCGCATCTAAGCCACCACGTGGAGCAAGCTTTGCTGAGAATGTTAGGTCGTCCAACTCCACTGTTGGTAGGCTGCAAAATAAAAAACCACCGCCGCCTCCGCCTGGTAAGCCTCCAGCACAAGAGCATGAAGCGCAAAAGCATGCAGCAGAAGTGAAGCTAGAGCGAGAAGAAGCTCCAAAAGAACCGGTTAAGTCGCGATAAATAGAAAAGCCAGTTAATTTTAACAAATATCTGCTAGATGTTTGTTTGCCTTTGGCATATTATTTACCAGTTGATTTAATAAATTTACGGAAAATATGTATAAACTTATTTGTGACGTTACTACACTTGGGTTGGACAAAGTAGCTCACATGATGCTGAATGGTAATTATGCGCCGGCTGCAAAGAAATATAATAAAGTGATTAAGTATAAGGATTGTAAGCCCTGTGATGTTGCTGACTTTAAGCTAACCTCTACAAGTCAGCCCGTATCAGAAGTACAAGCAAAAAAAGCCAGCGCTTATTGGAGCGAAATTATGCTTAGCCCAATAAATCCCAATTATTATGAGGCCTATAAAAATATATTAAGTATTGGTTCCTCGAAAGCATTTGACCTGAGTAATTTTAAATTTATCATCCTTTTTGAGAGTGACCCTGGGTTAGCTCCCAATTTTTTAGAATTCTCGAGTGTTTACGAAACTATAATTGATGTAACAGATCCACAAAAGCCTCTTACACGAGCCTTATATGATTATGAGACAGGATATAAAAAATACCATACTAAACTCATTCATATTGATGTTACTAATGCTACTCATAATACCTTTTTCTCATTCGGTGCTTTGGATGTTGCCTTTAACCCTGCTTACTTTGTAATAACTCACTCTATGGCGACATATGCCTTACGTTATAAAGGAACTTTGGACTGCCCAGCTATTAACAATAAAGCTAGTGTTGGTGAAGGGTATTTTGTATATGGTGACCAAATTTATAGCAGATATGGCCATGAATTTATAAAATTCATGGAGAAAGAGTTGATAGATACAATACAAGCTCAGCTTACCACTTATAGAAGTTGTATGGGAAATAATTGGATTTTAACTATGATTGATACTGATCAAGGATCAAATCCCCTATTTATTGAAGATAGCTGTGCAACTATGGGCGGAGAACTACACTCTATGCGGGATGCTTTGGAGTACAAATGTTTGAAAAATGGTGCGGATTTTGTATTAGCTAATAACAAAATTACTTCCATCACATGTGATAATTATCAATCTTACCTAGAGTTTGATGAGAATGGGGAAATTATAAATGCTCCGCTTGTTTCCAGGGAGTTTGAGCAACAGTATCCCCAATTCCACAATGAATTCTAGTATATAAATGCGCTAGTTGCTGCACGTAAAAAATAATGTATATTTGTTTTGCATATCTTATATTCTTTAAAATGATTCTAAGATGGCGGGGGTATGTTTAAAGTTATCTGCGACCTAGTTGCAATTGATTTGGATGGCGTAATCAATCGGTTCCCAGATGGCACTATTGCTCCCTCAGTAAATAAGTATAATAAAGTTATAGCATATCGAAATTGCAAACCCTGCAGCGTAGTTGATATTAAGCTTACTTCTACAAGTAACTATACATCACATGATCAGGCAAAAATCTACAGCGATGCCTGGAGCACTAATCTACTTAGTCCTGTTAATGCAAATCTTTATAGGGTTTATGATGATATACTGGGGCGGGCAGTAGCTAAAAAATTTGATCTAACTCAATTTAAGCATATTAGCCTTTTTGAAAAAGACCCAGGATTTACTAAAAATTCTAACCCTACGGTTACACCACTTTTTGAAATCATAATCGACTCAACACAACCTTTGAGTACTAGTTCTCCTAATAAGGATGGTTATAAAGCAGGTTATAAAGAGTACCTTGCTACATATCCGATTTTAACAAGCCATAACGATAAACAAAACGCTCTTAGCAAGTCTCCTTTTTTCAACAGCAAAGGAGATCAACACTATACTCTGAGTATAGAATTTATAGGATATGTATTGCGCTTCAAAGGCGCACTGAGCTGTCCAGAAATAAAATCTAAGACAAACAGGGGTGAGGGCTTTTTTGTCTATGGTGAGCATATTTATAATAAAGAAAAATATGAGGAGCTAAAATTTTTAGAGCATAGTGCTATAGAAACAGTTAAGCAGCAGCTGCTTATCGATAGAGATTGTATAGTAAATAATGATTGGGTAATCTCTACCGCTTCGCCAGAAAGAAAGAAATCGTCCAGTCTAGATGTTATTAAGGATGATTGAAGAAAGTCAGGTGGGAAACTTGAATCTGAGGAAGTAACTATGGAACGGTTGTGTTCGAAGAAAAGTCCAGCTTTTGAATTTGCGGGTAATAGTCTATTTTCTATTAAATGCGATAACTACAAATTGTATTTTGAGTTTGATACTGAAGGAGAGATATTAGGTCAACATTTGACCCAGCCTCCAACACCTGTTTACGATGGTTTTCTTTAGATGTGCTCAAGAGTGAGCCTTAATAAACTTAGGAAAGTGCTTTATGAGTTCATCGGTGGTGAAGCAGTAATTGTGTTTCGCCAGGTCTTCGCCCGCTAGCCCAAAGTAGTGAGCTGCGGAACTAGCTGCATCAAATGGCGTAAGCCCCTGAGAAATAAAGCTTGCAACGATGCCGGCTAAGGCATCGCCTGTGCCACCCACACGCATTTCGGGACAGCCTGTTGAGTTGATATAAGTGGAAACTCCATTGGAAACTATATCTATAGGAGCTTTAAGTAATACAGTAATGCTGTGCTTTTTAGCGCATTCAATAGCATTTACTTCAGTTGCTTCCATGCCAAACAGTCTTTTGAATTCACTTCTATGAGGTGTTATAACCCAGTTAGACTTTTGTTTGATCTCTAAAATATCAGGGAATAGTGCTTCCGCATCCAGAACTACAGGTATTTTAACACTTTCTAAAATCAACTTTATTACACGCAAGGTGTCTTTGTCGCGCCCCAAACCGCTCCCCATAAGTAGGACCTGGTTGCGTTCGCATTCATTAAGGATAAGTCCCAAATCTTTAAGGCCCAGATCGCCTTTCACATACTCGTGCAAGAATAAATTCAAGGAGTTGGATTTGGCCACTTGCAAGTGCTGCTCAGGTAAAAAAAGAGTAATGAGATCAGCGCCAGAGCTCTCGGCACCTAGGGCATTAAATATCGGAGCCCCATAATAAGCTTTGCTACCTGCAACAATTACAACCCGGCCTTGCTCACCTTTATAGGAACTTAGTTCTCTTACTGGAAGTTTCACAAATACTCCATTAACTTATATACCCAAGCATTTCAAGAATTGGCTAGGAATGCAAGCGGTGAGCATGAGGCGCGTATTCTTTATACGTAACAAAATGCGAATCCCGAAGCATGACGCCGCCAACTCTTGAAAGGCGACGGGTATACTCAAATCATTTCAGAAAGAATTGAAGATTGCAACCATGGTTTAGGTAACGGGTTGATACAAGCTATATGTTAAGAAGAGAGTAGTGCATAAATATTAAAATTGAACAATCCTACTTCAAACTGCAAAATACTCTTGCACAAATATTTAAATTAAACCATCATGATCCTGTAAGTTATAAGCTTTGTGTGACTTTTAGATGTTCTCAAACCTGCGTTATGTAGCAGTATCAGTTTTCGGTGTGTTAGTACTGTTAACTTTAATTGCTGGCATGTATTTTAAGAGTACTTTTGTTGAAAATGTTCTGCGTTTATCGGTAGAGCAAGAGGCAAAAGTTCTCGCCGATTCATATACCAAATCTATCTGGAACAGGTATTACCCTGTCATTGGTTATATTAGTGATCATGATCCGTCAGAATGGAAAATATTTCCGCAGTACCAAGCATTTGTCGATGATAGCAAAGAATTATTTAGTGCGAATAATCTCGTAAAAGTAACTATTTACTCGCAGGCCAAGGGTCCGGTATTCTCGAGTAATGACGCTGTGCTTACCGAAAAAACTGGATTTCTTAGTTTTAAAGATGTAAACCGAGATAAGGATGCCATAAAAGCTGCAGGTGAAGGTAAGAACGTAAGTTTTACTATCTCAAATGTTGACATCAATAACAATGGTAAATTATCCACTAAATCGATATTAAAGTCTTTCATGCCTCTAATGGTTACAGAAGTCAGGCAAGGAACAGATGATCTTGCTTCAAAGTCTAAAGCTGTTCTTGAGATAAATTTTGATGTTACAGAAACAGTGAAGCGTATTGATACCATCCAATTTATGCTGATTTTTTTGGTAATCACTGCACTTGCTGTATTAACTACAGCAGTTTTTGTCTCCTCTCAAAAAGCGGAATCAGTTATTGAAAAACAACAAGAAGTTAGTCTGGAAATGGCTTCTGCGAAAGCTTCTGCTGAATCTGAAAGCAAGGCTAAGTCACAATTCCTTGCAAATGTAAGCCATGAACTCAGAACACCGCTTAATGCTATTATTGGATTCTCAGAAATCATAAGCTCAGAAGCTATGGGTCCAATCAATAATGAGCAATATAAAGAGTTCATAAAAGATATACATACTTCAGGGGTTCACTTGTTGAGTCTGATCAATGATATTCTTGATTTCTCCAAAGCAGAGGAAAATAAACTTACCGTTGATTTCGAGCAAGTCGATGTCACCAAACTGTCAAAGATGTGTGTGAGAATGGTGTTGCCGCGCGCTGAGCAAGCAAAAGTTAAACTTACTGAGAATATTCCTTCAGAACACATTATAGCTTTTGCTGATTCAAAACGTCTTAAGCAGGTAATACTGAATCTGCTTTCCAATTCTGTAAAGTTTACACCTGAAAATGGTGAAGTGGGTCTGAAATTATGGAAGAATACTGATAATAATATGATCAGCCTAGAAGTTCATGATAGCGGTGTAGGTATGGCAGCACAAGACTTAGCCAAAGCTTTAGCGCCATTTGGGCAGGTAGATAACAAACTCAGCCGCCGTTACGAGGGTACTGGCTTAGGGTTGCCGCTCACCAAAAAGCTTGTTGAGCTTATGAAAGGTAAATTTGACATTCGCAGTGAAGTGGGACTGGGTACAACTGTCACTATATCACTTCCGCTTCCTTCCAATGCAATGGAAGGTGAAGCTACAGACAAAGAAACTCCTGCTGGAGAAGGACTTAAGCCTACTCCTTTAGTGCAAAAATAGAAAGGTTTATAAAGAATTTTAAAATAAAGTTCTAATTGCTTTACCATAGGACTTGCAGAATGCTCTCAAATGGTGTATCAAGTCATATCTAAACTTCATTAGCAGTAAGAGATGCGTTTCATTTACACCGTGCTATTATTTTTTATTCTCACCTTCTCAGTTGCAGGAGATGCTTTGGCTTCACCGATTAAGGACTTTCGCTATATCGGTAATGAGCGCGTTACAGGGCAAACAATTTTTGCCTATCTAGAATTCAATCCGGGTGATTCATATAGCCAGAGCAAGGTTGATGAATCGATTAAAAGCCTTTTTAGAACAGGTTTCTTCTCGGACATCAAAATATATATGAAGGGTGACACAATGGTTATTGAAGTTGTGGAAAACCCAATGATTAACAAAGTTGCCTTTGATGGTAATAGCGAGATAGAGGATGCTGATCTGCTTTCCGAACTTTTACTTAAACCTCGTTCGATTTTTTCGATCGATAAAATGCAAGAAGATGTAAGACGAATTGTTACTCTATATCAAAGAAAAGGCTTCTTTTCTGCTAGAGTGGAACCCAAAACAATCAAACTTGATCAAAACCGCATCAATCTGGTTTATGAAATCAAGGAAGGAGTTGAGGCAGTAATTAGGAAGATCAATTTCGATGGTAATGAAAATTACAGTGATTCAGAGTTAGCCGACACCATAGCTTCAAAAGAATATAGATGGTATCGCTTTTTCTCCTCAGCTCACATCTATGATCCGGAAAAGATGAAATTTGACGAAGAGTTAATAGGGCGTTTTTATAAGAATCGGGGATATGCAGACGCCAGGGTAACTTCTAAAACCGCAGAGCTGTCGCAAAAGCGCGATGCCTTTTTGCTTACTTTTGTTGTGCATGAAGGGGAGATCTATACTTATGGCAATGTGGAAATAGATAACCACTTAAAGAAATTCAATCATCGCGGTCTTGAGTCACAAATCGTGACTAAAACCGGAAATACGTACAATCAAGAAGAGATTGAAGAAACCGTGGAAAAACTTACCAATGAGCTAGGTAATCATGGATTCCCTTTTGTTGAGGTAGAACCAGTTATCAAAACTAATAAAGTTACAAAAATGGCTAATGTAACCTACCGAATTAAGGAAGGCTATAAAGTTTATATCAATAAGATAAATATTAAAAATAATACCCGTACTTTGGATCATGTTATCAGGCGCGAATTTAGGCTTGCTGAAGGCGATCCTTATAACATCTCTAAGATTCAGCGTTCTAAACAGCGTGTTGAAAACCTTGGCTATTTTAATAAAGTTGAGTTTAAAAATAAAAGAACTGTCGATCCTGATAAGATGGATATTGATGTTGAGGTTGAAGAAACCTCAACAGGTAGCGTCAATTTTGCTGCCGGCTATAATACTGCGATAGGGCCTCTTGGAAGCGTGACCTTAACTGAAACTAATTTTCTAGGAAAAGGTCAACTGGTCTCCGTGGGCTTTACTCAAGCCAAGAAAGCGCGTCAAGTTACTTTTGGTTTCCTAGAGCCTCACTTCCTTGATAAGGATCACCTTCAGGCTGGATTTGATTTGTTCTCTACCAGTAACGATTATAAATCAGAGTCTTCATTCAGCAGTCGTAAAGTAGGTGGTATATTAAAACTAGGTTATGAGATTACCGAACACCTCTCGCATGGCTTGAACTATACACTTGCTAATGAAAACATATATGATGTATCTCCTTTAGCTTCTATCTATGTGAAAAGCCAGAGAGGAAAGTATACCCGCTCTTCAATAGGTCATACTTTGGCGTATGATCGTACTGATAGCAGGATAGAACCAACTAATGGTTTTATGCTTAGAGGGGATCAGGATATCGCCGGACTTGGTGGCAACGTGCGCTATTTGAGACATGAAGGTGAGGGGCGTTTCTACCTACCTATCTATAAAAAAGATCTTATCTTTTTTGCACGCGCTAGAGCCGGTAATATCACAGGTCTTGCTGGTAAGAAAGTTAACATTAATGACCGCTACTACTTAGGCGGTGATTTTGTCAGAGGTTTTGATCGCTCAGGTATCGGACCACGTGACCGAAATACTAGAGATGCTTTAGGGGGCAGAAATTATTATGCCGGAACAGCGGAAATACAATTCCCTCTTGGCTTACCAAAAGAGTTAGGGGTGAAAGGAGCAGTCTTTGCTGATGCGGGATCTCTCTTCACAGTTGACATCAAAAAGAAATCAGACATCTTCGATTCAAAAAAACTCAGATCTTCTTATGGAGCGAGTATTTACTGGAAGTCACCAATGGGTCCAATAGGTATCCATTATGGAATTCCTATACAGAAGGAGAAGTATGATGAGCTGAGAAGATTTGACTTGCAATTTACCACTCAGTTTTAGTAATATTCAATAAATCTCAATGGAGTAATTAATATGTTAATAAAATCGTTACAAACCTTAGGTGCAGCTGTTGCATTCGCTACTATGATTTCGCTTTCTACCCCAGTAATGGCAGCTGAGGAAAAAGCACCGCTTACCATCAGTGTAGTTGATGTGCAGATGCTTTTGGAAAAAGCTACTGCAGTTACTAAGATCCGCGACCAAATAGACAAAAAAGCGGAAGAATTTAAAAAAGAATTCACCAAGAAGGAAGAATACTTCAAAAAGAAATATGAAGATTTAGAAAAGCAGAAGACTGTTTTATCCAAGGAAGCTTATGATAAAAAAACTGAGGACTTGCAAAAGGAATTAGCAGATGCGCAAAAGAAAGTGCAGGAAAACAGAACATCACTGGATAAAGCTCACAATGAAGCTATGCAAAAAGTTGAAGCTGCCTTTACAGATATTGTGAAAGAAGAAGCGAAGAAGAATAATGTAAAGATTGTTATTCATAAATCGCAAACTGTATACGCTGAAGACAGCTTAGATATTACGGCTAAGGTTATTGAAGCTCTTAATAAAAAGCTTCCCAGTGTTGATGTGAAGTTCTAATAAATTGTAATAAGACGCCCTGTTAAGGGCGTCTTTACTAGCATTTTCATCATTTCCTGCACTTCTTTTCTCTCCCAAAAAAGTCCCATGCGACTAATTTTCCTGCTAGCCTATTTAATTGATAGTTTTATAATTGCAACTGTTCCAATGACTTCTGTTGTAAAACATAAGTCTAGAGAACGTGGCGGCAGCTTGTTGAAATGGTTGTAAAACCAATTTCGAAATCAAGACTGACCCCTATCCACCCCCATCTAGAATGGGGGTGGACCTTCTTGTGCATTGCTTTGGTAAAGATGTCTCTAGTGGCGGTTTAAATTAAAAGCGCACTCGTAGGCCTGCCATTGCTGCATGAGCTTTGCCGGAGATAGATTTTGTTGCGTATACATCTGTACCAGCACTGTTCCTCAAATTCCCATTTTTAACACCCTGTTCTATGTAACGGTAGCTAAACTCAGAGTAGATCCGATTGCGGAATTCATACGAGATACCAGCTCCAACCTGGAAGGCAAATCCTGAACTAGAGTGATCATAACCTCCAGCACTATCGCTTAATTTAAAAGTGTCTCTGGCATAACCAGCACCGGCATTTATGAATGGAACTAACCTCGATTCCATTTGGAAATCATAGTATAGGTTTAAAAAGCCAATATAGGACTGAAGTTTACCATCTACGTTTTGTCTTTTATCCTTAAAGCCATCATTAAAAAAGAATTCTAGATCGGCTCTGATATTGTGAGGAAAAAGATAGCCGGCGCCAACAACGCCCAATGTCGCGCGACCCTTAGCTTTCAACTCGGTGGTAGTAGCGATTTGAACAAATTTCATTTTTGGCGCGTAACCAAAACCAATAAGAAGCTTTCCATAATAATTGTGTTGTGAAATGTAGCCTGAATCATATTCTTGCTCCATGATTGGCTTTTTGTGGTGCTCTCTTCTGATTACAGGTGCAGCTCCATCATCGCACTCTGCTTGAACATGATGATGTTTCCTGTGCAAGTGATGATGATGCTTGTGTGGTGGAGGTGGACATTCTTCTTGATTTGCAAGCACCGATGATGCTGCTAATGTCATACCTAAAGAAGCCAGGAAGATTTTTTTCATATTATTAAAGCCAGGTTAAGGTTCGTTCTATATAGAAAATATACTTAGAATGATCTTTTGCGCAAGCTTGATTTAGTTACTGGCTAGTTTTTTTTCATTAGCTTCTAGATAGGTCTTTAGTTTTCCCATAATAGTATCCACAACGAAGTGAGCTTCCATATCGCTGCTTTCAACAGTTATATCTGCTTTGCCATAGATATCATCGCCTTCATCAACTAATTTCTGGATAGTTTCTATGTTATGATCTTGTATTGGTCTTGTGTTCCTACGACTGATACGTTCATGAATGGTTTCAACGTTGGTTTTAAGCCAAATAGAGATTGCCTTCTCTTTGATTAATTTACGGACATCCTCTTTGAAAAAGCTACCACCACCGGTTGAAAGCACAACAACCCCATACTGCAGGACTTCACGTATAGTCTTCTCTTCTTGTTCGCGAAAGTATTCTTCACCACGATAGTCATAAATATCAAGTACAGACAAACCATCTCTGTCTTCTATGATTTTATCAGAATCATAGAACTGCAGATTTAATTTGTAAGCAAGCCGTTTGCCGATGGTGCTTTTCCCGCTGCCCATCATGCCAACAAGCACAATTGGTTTTCGTAGTAAATTTCTCATTTAATATCGTCAAAAATTATTTAAAGTAAATAAAGGCCTTTCTCAAATCATCGATCAGATCCTCGGGATCTTCTAGTCCTACATGTATTCTAAAGTAATATGCATCATTTAGCAAATTTTTAGTGAGGTTTCTTAAGCCCTGTAGTTTGTAGGGAATAAGCAGGCTTTCGAAGCCTCCCCATGATAAGCCTATGCTAAATATTTTTAAATCATTCATAAATAATTTAATCTTTTCTTCATTTGCATTGACAGCAAAACTAAATAAACCAGACGAACCGGTGAAGTCACGTTTCCAAATGGTATGACCATTGGAATCAGGCAAAGCAGGGTGCATAACTGATATGACTTCTGGATTGGTTTTAAGCCAGTTAGCAAGTTTAATTGCAGATGCCTCATGCTGTTTTAAGCGTACGTATAGAGTGCGCAGACCTCTTAGTGCCATATAGCAACTATCTGGACTAGGAGCAGCCCCATAATTTATGGCGGTAGCGTATAGAGGTTTAAAAACTGCATCTATAGCGCAAATGATCCCTAAGAAATTGTCTGAATGTCCTGATATATACTTGGTCATAGACTGGATGGCAATATCAACACCATGCTGAAAAGGTTTGAAAAAAACTGGCGTTGCCCAGCTGTTATCTAGCACAGTTATAATGCCATGTTTTTTTGCTATGCTTGTCAGTAACGGCACATCCTGTATTTCCATGGTTCCAGAACCTGGTGACTCCATATAGATCATCTTGGTTTGGGGAGTTATCAGTTCTGCAATTTCGCCTCCAATTGCAGGCTCATAATAAGTTGCAGTGATGCCGTTTTTTACTAACTCTTCGTCGACGAATCTTCGTGTGCATTTGTAGACTGCGTCCGAGATCAAGAGGTGATCGCCAGATTTCAGGAAACTGTGAAAACAAATAGCTATAGCTGACATACCTGTAGTTGTAGCAATTGCATTATTAACCTGATCAAGCTCACTGGCTGCTTTTTCTAGTTCTTTCACTGTAGGAGTCCCGCACCTACCATAAGCTATGCTGGTGTGGATTGGCACTTCATCTTGCCACAATTCTTCAATCTTCTCATAAATTTTGGTAGTGGTGCGATAGATAGGCGGATTAACCATGCCCTGGTATTTCTTTGAATTGCGCCCTAATTTTAATAAATCTGTTTGCAAAGTTGTCATAGCATTATGCCTTGATGCGGACTTTGTTTTCGACTTCCAGCTCTTTTCCAAACATCTTAAATACTCGGCTAAATAGAATTGCAAAAGCACCATTGCAGGTCACATTAGTTGCTGTGCCAAAAGGATCAAATAATAAGTATACAGCTGTGATTAGTCCCACCATTTCTGGGGAAAAGCCCAGATAGGATTCAAGTAGTGGGGTGACAACAATAACTACGCCTCCAGGGATACCAGCAACGGCGTATTTGGCTATGGTATAAAATATTGCAAACTCGATAAAAGCCATAAAACTAGGTACATCTCCATAAAATGCCTGCATTGTGGCCATACATAAAATTGTTAGCCCCAAAGCGCTGCCCACTGTGTGAATATTTGCGGTAGCTGGGATTATAGTCCTGGTCATACTGGAATTATTAAGATTTTTTTCAGTGCACATAATAGTGACCGGCATGGTGGCCGCGCTGGATATAGTAGTAAAGCCGGTAATTGTGGCTGGTAGCATATTCCTTACACTTGATATACATTTTGTCAGTGAGAAATTAACCGCCAGCAAATAGTAAAAACTAGTATAAAAAAGCTGCGTGCTAACCACCAATAGAAGCACAGGGCCGTAAACAGTAAGTACTGTTGCAAGCATGCGATCATGTTCAAGCTTGAAAACGAACCCTAAAATAAATAAAGGCAATAGAGGTAAGAAAATATCTTTAAGAAAGGAGGCGGCCAAATGATTGAGTTTATGAATGATAGCTAGGGCATAAGTATTAGGTTTGAATGCAAAAAATAAACCTATAAGCACACCAGAGATAATCGCAGGTTCGTTACCTATGATTTTGGGAAGTATTATGTTGAAGCTAGGTTTTAAGGCATGTTCATCAAGAACTGGGGCGGGCATTGCTATATTAAAAAAAGGCACAAATGTGGCACCTATAGTATATCCAGTCATGATAGCAATAAAATTCGATAAGGAAACCATGCCCATTAGTAGAGCTATAAATACTACGGCTCCACTACCCAGAGAGATTAGAGAATAGGCAAGGAAGCTAAAAATTATAAAAGGTAGGATGAATACCAGAATATGCTTCATGGTTAAGCTTATAGCGTATGAGAAAGATTTGATGTCGACGCTAATATACTCGCCAACCAGCATAGGAAGCAGCAATATGCATATAAGTAAAAGTGGTAATTTAAATTTATCAGTATTAAACTTTCTTATCACTGGCTTCAGCTAGTATTACTATTACTTTATGCTAATCCGAAATGTAGGTGGAAAACAAGAGAATACTTCTTATGCTTATTTATTTGGCCAGAATTTAGGTTCGGTTAATACATAATCATTCATGGTTGAATCCAAAATGTTTATTTCTTTAATTCCTGCGCCATTCATGATTCCATAAATGACAACTAGAGATGCCTGTGCTGAGTAGATAAAATGATCTGGTAAATTATGATATAAAGTCTTCATTTCATCGGCGGTTTTTCCGGAAAATTTTAAGGCTGTGGCTGAGAGAGTTTCTTTGCGTAAATTCGCTGGCAGCTCAAGGTCAATTTTTAAACCCCAGTACATTGGGCGTCCCATTGTAAAGACTTTAACTTTTGGATCCTGGAGCTTCTTCGCAATCACTGGGTCAGTTAAAACTAGGCTGCCTACATCTTTGCTTGCCGCCTCAAGAGCCTCCTGCAATTGAGTATCTGACAAATACGGTAATTCATCGCTTTGGTGAATTCTATATTTTGAACGTATAACCTGCTCGTAAGTTTCTATACCAGTTGAACCATGATAAACATGCAACTTCCCTTCATCATCAAGAGTGGTGAGCTGAAAGCTCCCAGCTCCTATATCCCATACAATAGTGTTTTTTTCACTTATGCGTTTCACATCCTTGTGGGCGCGCGCTGCTTTAAAGCCAATTTCACCCTCTTGCTCCTGAGACACAATATCAACATTAATATTCTTGTCTCTAAAACCCTGAATAATTTCATCGCTGTTTGTAGCTTTTCGAGCCCAAGCGGTTGCTACGCCAGCACACTTCTCCTCACTGCATTTGATCCCATAATGATGCTCGATGTCATTGACCGCAGCTAATCCTTTATTGAAGCAATCGACAGAAATATTATTAGTGCCATTTGAGTTGATTAAACAATTGACGAATTTATTGTGAACTACATAGTTGCCAAGGTTTTCCACTATGACACCCTTGCAGTGATTAACCAGAGCGGCTTTTGCTTTAATAGAGCCGGAGCCAATATCAAATGAGTAGCGTTTTTCTGTACAAACATGGGAGGAAATTAAGTAGAATACAATGAGGCCAGTAAATACAAGTAATACTAAAAACAGATATAATTTCTTATTCATCAAGTCCTATTTAGGTATGTGGAAACTTGGCTACATCTAGCATAAAAATATTAAGGCTGCAAGTATCGTTTTTGTAAAAAGCTATTACTTTTTTCAGAGAGGTACTTGAAAAATTGAATTAGCTAACTATCTATTAAAGTTAAAGTTTTATTTTTCAAATTGAATGGCCGCAAAAAGAGATTATTATGAGCTGTTGGAAATTCCTAAAGGCTCAAGCTTAGATGATATAAAGAAAGCCTATAGAAAACTTGCCATGAAGTATCATCCTGATCGCAATCAAGGTGATAAAGAGGCTGAAAGGAAATTCAAAGAGATCAATGAAGCCTATGAAGTTCTGAAGGACGACGATAAAAGGGCAGCGTATGACAGAATGGGTCACGCTGCATTTGATCAGACAGGTGGTATGCCAGGTGGGGCTGGCGGATTTGCAGGTGCAGGTGACTTTTCCGACTTCTCAGATCTATTTGGTGGCATGTTTAATGAATTTATGGGTGGTGGAGGTGGTCAGAGAGCCAGAGAGGATATCAACCGTGGTTCGGATCTGAGATACAGCATGAACATTACCCTTGAGGAGGCTTATAATGGCGGCAAGCAGCAAATTAAATTTCGAGCTAGCGTAAATTGCGGTGACTGTCGGGGTAGTGGTAGTAAAAGTGGCAAGCGGACTACTTGTGGTACTTGCCATGGTTCTGGTCGTTCGCGCATCCAGCAGGGCTTCTTTATGATTGAGCGCCCTTGCCAGACTTGCGGAGGGTCGGGAGAGATGATTGCTGACCCTTGCAATACTTGTAGAGGGCAAGGGAGGGTTGTGCAGCAGCGTACACTTAATGTGAATATTCCTGCTGGTGTTGAAGATGGTACACGCATGCGTATTGCTTCAGAAGGCGAGGCGGGACAGAGGGGTGGTCGACCAGGCGATCTTTACATATTTATCGCGGTTAAGCCCCATAGTTTATTTATGCGCGAAGCCAATGACCTGCACTGTAAAGTGCCAGTTAAAATGACTACTGCAGTATTGGGGGGTAGCATGGAGGTGCCAGCGCTTGATGGCACCAAGGTCAAGGTGACAATCCCTGAGGGAACTCAGTCAGGCGCCCAGTTTCGTTTACGTAACAAAGGAATGCCGGTAATGAAATCCGGTGGGCGTTATGGTGATATGATAATTCATACCAATGTTGAAATACCGGTAAAACTTAGCAAAAAGCAGAAGGAGTTGCTAACTCAATTTGATGCTGAATTAACTGCCGCGTCGAGTCCGGTTTCCGAAAGCTTTTTTGGCAAAATGAAGGGTTTTTTCGATAATCTGAAAAACTGATTATCATGCGCGGCTTGTGGGATTCTGCGGTTTGTTTTTGTGCTTTTCTATCGAATCTGATACCTCTTTGGTGGCTAACTGTGGTGTAAATTCCTTCATATATTCATTATAGCTTATGCCCTTCTTTAGTATATGCGTCAAGCTGCCTCCAAATCCTTTTTCTGGCTTGACTCCTAGGCAACCTGGTTTGTATTTTGGCTGACTATACTGTTCAAGGTCAGGTTTTTTAGCCTTGCACTTTTCGTGCAGCAGTCTATAAGCATCCTTATTATATTTCTCCAGTTTATTCCGTTCTTCTTTCCATGCTACCTCGTCGTTGCCATGTTGCGCCATGCCCAGTACCCAGGCAGCAGCGCTTATTGCGCCGCCTATCGGATTGCCAGTGCAAACTGCAGAAGCAATACTTAATCCAAGTGTGGGTATATTTTCAACAGCGGCCAGAAATCGTGCTGAATTTCTGTTTATTTCAGGCTTGTCAGTTAGCAGCGGAGGAGGCGAGCCAATTGCCTCCAGTTTTTCGGACATGATTTGCGCATCTATTTGCAGTTGTCTTAAGTCCATATATCTTTTAGTAGCTTTACATAGGGAGAATATTTCCACCATGACGCTTATGCTGAAGTAAATGGCTGCAAAAGTTATACCAAATCCAGGTATAAAAAATAGGGCTGCTGAGCATAGCACTGAAACTCCCATGAGTGCGACTGGTGAACTAAGTCTATCTATTATTGGCCCAAAAAAGCTATTTTTCGTATCTTGTTCTGGGTTAGTTAAAATACCCATTTGTTCTTTTTGTTCATCGGAAATTATCCCTTCTTCAACGCGTGCGAGCATGTATTTGTGTTTAGATGACTCAGTCGCTGCTGTATATATGGTGCCAGTTGCATTTGCTATGCCGCCCACGGGCACAACTCTAAGTTCTTTTAAAAACTCTAAATCCATATTTTTAGCCAAAATATACCATAGCCTTTAGCTTATATGAACTTTATTAATAATTAGTTAATAATATCGGAGGGATCAGAAAGTTTTACTTTCTTATAAGCTGCGCAGCGTCACAGGCTGCATAAGTAATAATCCCGGAGCAACCGGCGCGTTTAAACGCTATCATAGTTTCAAGTAAGGCGTTCTCATAATTGATCAGGCCTTGATTGGCTGCTAGCTTTAGCATTGAGAATTCGCCGCTAACTTGATAGGCAAGAAGTGGGGTATTAAACTGAGCTCTTGCTTTGGATATAATGTCTAGATAAGGCATGCCTGGTTTGATAATCACCATATCTGCGCCTTCCTGGATATCTAAGGCAATCTCACTGATCGCTTCATCGGCGTTGCGAAAATCCATTTGATAGCTACGCTTGTCAATGGTTTGACCCAGTTGAATGGAACCGACTGCATCCCTGTATGGGCCATAATAATTGGAAGCATATTTGGCAGAATAAGCAGCTATTTGAGTGTGATGGAATCCAGCTTTTTCCAAGGTGTCACGGATTGCAGCAATCCTGCCATCCATCATGTCGGATGGGGCGATAATATCGCAACCACATTGTGCCAGCATCAAAGCCTGTTTCCGCAATATTTCAGTGGTTTTGTCATTGTCGACTTCATTATCTAGCAATACCCCGTCATGCCCGTGAGAAGTGTAGGGATCAAGCGCAACATCTGCCATAACGCCGATATCTTTGACTTTACTCTTAATTGCAGTTATCGCTTGGCATATAAGGTTATTAGAATTGAGTGCCTCCGTTCCTTGCTCGTTTTTAAGACGCATTGGGGTAGTAGGAAAGAGGGCTATTACCGGGATACCTAAGTCTCTGGCTCTTATGGCTTCATCAACAGCCAGATCTACGCTAAGCCGACATACGCCAGGCATAGAGGTAACCGGTGTTTTAAGTGCATTGCCTTCGTGAATGAAAAGCGGATAGATAAAGTCCTGCGGGCTTAAATTGGTTTCGGCCACGAGGTCGCGTGCCCACTGAGTTTTACGGTTGCGGCGAAGGCGGATGGCTGGGAATTGCATTTTTACCTCATATTGGCTTTAATTTTATATATTATATCAAATGCATCGCGAGGCGTCAGCGAATCAATATCAATGTTATTGATAGTGGCAATCATAGCTGCCTGCATGGTGTTTTCGTTTGATGCTGTCCGCGTAACAGTAATGCTGGATTTCTCCTTTGCCTGCAAAACAGTGAGAAGCTCACCAGCTCGGATGGTTACTGACTCTGGCAATCCGGCTAGCTCAGCGACGTGCACACCATAAGATCTGTCGGCTTTGCCGGGAATAATTTTATGCATAAAAATAACCTTGCCGTCCCATTCTTTGACCTCGACAGTATAGCAGGCGAGTGCAGGCAAAACAGGTTCAAGGTCAGTGAGTTCATGGTAATGTGTAGCAAAAAGAGTACGACACTTTACGGTATTGTGGAGGTTTTCAATTACTGCCCAGGCTATGGATAGGCCATCATAGGTTGCCGTACCCCGCCCAATTTCATCGAGTATCACCAGCGATCTTTGCGTAGCATTGTTAAGAATAGCAGCAGTTTCCACCATTTCTACCATGAAGGTCGATTGCCCGCGGGATATATCATCACCAGCTCCAATTCGACTAAAAAGCTTGTCAACCACACCTATGTGGGCAGCGCGAGCCGGTACATAGCTACCTGCTTGTGCCAATATACAAATCAGCGCGTTTTGCCTGAGAAATGTGCTTTTCCCAGCCATGTTGGGCCCGGTTACCAGCCACAAGTATTCACTGGCACTAAAGTTACAGGAGTTGGCAATAAACAGGTCTTTGAGTGAATGCTCAACAATGGGATGGCGCCCTCCCTCTATGCAAAAATTAGCTGAATCATCAACGCGCGCTCGGCAGTAATTCCTTTCAAGTGCTAGGTGGGCAAGGGAGCTTGCGACATCGATACCTGCGATTCCCTGAGCGGTTTGGCTTAAATGCTCGGCAATTCCAATAACTTTGCTGCATAGCTCTTCAAAGATATCCAATTCTATTTGGGCTATTTTCTGATCACAGCTAAGGATTTCTTCTTCAAGGGTTTTTAGTTCCAAGGTGGTGTAGCGGATAGAGCTTCCTAGGGTTTGCTTATGTATAAAAAAGCCATCATCCTTAATTTTGCTTGCTTGACCTGGGGTGATATCAATGAAATAACCGATAACATTATTAACTGAAATCTTAAGGGTTGTGGTGCCCGTAGCAATTCGATATTTATCGCGAAGAGCTTCGGTGCGCTCTCTCGAATTAAGCTTAATATCATAAAGTGCATCAAGCCTTGGTTCATAGCCCATTTTAATGAAGCCGCCCTCTTTAATTTGTGGTGGCACCTCTTGCTTTAGAGCGGCAGTCAGGGTATCCAAAACATCGAAGAAATTACCGATTTGTTTTAGATTCATGCGCAGTAACTGCGGTAGTTCAAGGGCAGAGTTGTGCAGGGTTTGTGCAATTTGCAAAGCCAAAGCCATTCCGTCTCGCAACAACCCTAAGTCTCTTGGGCTGCCTTTACGAATAAATATCCGAGATAAAGCGCGTTCCATATCAGGGAATCCTGGGAGAATGGTGCGCATTTGTGTTCGCATCTCACTGTTATTCATAAAGAACTCGACGCTATCAAGTCGTCGGTTGATAATTTCAGGGTTGCATAGCGGTGCTGAAATATGCAGGGCAAGTAGTCTGCTGCCAACCGGAGTTTTTGTACAATCAATAACGCCTAAAAGGCTTGCCTTTTTATTCCCTGAGGTGCTGCACTCAATTTCAAGGTTGCGACGGGTTGATGCGTCGATCGCAATAAAGCTAGATGAGCCCAATTTTTTGGGCTTGTTAAGGCGAGGCAAGTTCGATTTATGTGTGTGTTCAAGATATTCTACCAGTGCCCCAGCTGCAGAAATTTCTACAGGGGTAAATGCGCCTAAGCCATCCAAGGATTTAAGTTTGTAGAAATTAAGTAGACGGCTATGGCAGCGGGATTGATCGAAGACAATTGCCGCACGTGTGGTGATAATGCGTTGAAACTCTAAAAGTAAATCTGTTATTTTGGGGTCGCGATAGAGTTTATCAGCAATGATGATCTCTTTAGGCAATAATCGAGCGAGGTCGATTATAAGCGTTGCCTGCGATGTCAGTGTTACAAAGAAGTCCCCAGTAGTTATTTCTATCCAAGCAATTGCAAATTTGCCATCTAAGGCTGAAATAGAGGCAAGGAAGTTGGAGCGGCGCGACTCAAGCAAATGCTCTTCTACAATCGTGCCTGAGGTTATGATGCGAGTTACTTCCCTTCGTACAACAGATTTATAGCCGCGTTTTTTAGCTTCTTCCGGGCGTTCAAGCTGTTCGCATACTGCGACTTTATAACCGGCGAGAATGAGCTTGTCCAGGTAATACTCACTGCTGTGCGCTGGCACTCCACACATTGGTATATCTTGATCCTGGTGCTTGCCGCGCTTGGTAAGCACAATATCGAGAATCTGTGAGGCAACTTCCGCATCATCAAAGAAAAGCTCGTAGAAATCACCCATGCGGTAAAATAGTAAGTAATCCCTATGCTCGCTTTTTATCTGCAGATATTGCTGCATCATGGGCGTGAGCTTACCTGCATTTGCTTCACTAAATAAGTCAACCTGCGTCTGCATTATAAAACCATTCTCAATTTAAATGGATTCTAGATTAAAGCTGGGCGTATGTAAATACTCTCATGATAAGAGTTTAATTCAGTAGTTCTTGCATTTACTCACATAATCTCACATAGGTCTTATGTGAGAAAGAACCAACCTTCCAACTTGACACTATTGTCCTAAACAACTAAGCTATGCTCGCATAACAATTGCTGTGTTACTATGAAATATGTATTATCTAACTTTCTTTTCTACACTTTAATCTGTCTTGGATTGCTAGCTTTATTAGCCTTCCATAATATAGGGTCATACGTAGAAGAAGGTACTGGCACATTAGTAAAGCCTTTCTTTTTGATTCCTGTTGGTTATCTTTTTATATTTATGGGTACACTTGGTATTCTATCAAAGTTGGCATACGGCCTTCTCAGAAAGCAAAGATAACCAAGCCCCATTTTATCTTGACCTCTCTATTTCTTTGTCCTGATATTTGACGTTCTTTTTGAGCATTTCTGCGAACGTTTTGCTGTACCACCTGGCGTTAGTACATGCTTCTACTATAGAGCCATCTACAAAAAATTCCGGATACTCGGTAGCGATCTTCTCTGTTAGTTCAGGATAAGTTCGGCAAAAACCCGCCACTATATCATAAGGCTTTTTGTCTGACTTCATGATGCCGAGATTCATTGCCTCAAAGCATAGCATTTGCACAGATTCTATAGTATCTGGTAAATAGCCTAAAAGTCCTAATTTTTTGCGAATAAATGCTTTATCAAAATAGGTGCTAATGGTGTCCCAGTCATTGTCATGGCAATCATCTACTATTTTATTTAAAATTGTAGATTGAATTTTTAACTTTAATTCGTATAAACATTCGGCATTACCGCTATGCGAAAGGATTGGCTTTCTAAATTCTAAGCCAATAGGATTACCCCTAAACTCCCCTTGTTTCTGCAGCCTATCAACAGGTCCCTGACGCAAGAAAATTTCGGGGTCCACTGCGCTTACGACCTTACTGACAGTCTCGGTATAAGGATGGTTCTTTCCATGCGAGGCTAAATGTAAACTATAGGCCTGCTTATAAAGCTCTAAGTGTTTGTTGAAGTCGCCAAAAATAAAATAGATGCTTCCCAAATTGCATAATGAACGTGCTATATCATCACATGAGGAAAGAGATGTAAACATCCTATGCGATTCTTCAAAATTACTTAGACTGGAATAAGCGTATACGCTGTGGTGCATACGTAAAGCCATATAGGAATATCCTATGTTACTTAATGTTGTAGCGATAGAGCGAGTATTACTTCCCCCGCTAGAAAGAACACTTTGCATAGCTAGAGATGCTTTATAATATTCCAAGCTTTTAAGATGCACCTTTTCATAAATAATATCTTTTCCAAAAACCATGGTTTTAAGTTTTATAAAGGCTGAGCTAAAGCTAATTATGCTTTCTAATGAGCTTTCATTTGAGGCTAAACAAGAATAAGCAAATCCTATGTTATTTAATGCTTTTGCAACCTTATAATGATTGCCCGGATAAAGGGTTTTTCTTATTGATAAAGATCTTTCCCAATAGACTAATGAATTGTAGTACGATTCAGTCTTATTATAGTAACTAGCAAGAAAACAGCATAATAAGTCCAAAGATTCTCTAACATCAGGTATTTCCTTTGCAGAGTCAGCTACCACTACAGCGCAATTAATTAAAGCTTTTAGCTGATGCTCATCATCACTGCCATGTTCTAGCGTATTGCATAGTAAATCGTTTATATACTTAAGCAGTGAAGCTATTATCTGTTGTTCTGGCTTATCACCTTTCAGTTTTTTTTGAAGTTCCGGACTTATACTATAAATTCCAGGTTGAACTTCTTTTAATAAGCGATGGGTTTTTGTTAATTCAATCAATTCCTTGTTTAATTTTTCCGTATTAGGGAAGATTGTTTCAAGCAATCCAATAGGTATCATTTCTGCATCAAGATATGCACAGTATTTTAATATCTTTTTTGCGTCCTTTCCTAATCCTTCTGGTATGCTCTCAGATAAATCATGCTTTAAAGTGTTTGCAGCTTGTTCAGGATTCCTTAACGCAGCTAGCTTGTTGCGTATATTATGCCAAGAAGAATACATCCTATAGCTGGGAAGTGTGGTAAATGTAGAGTGAACATTAAGTAAGGGGTAGGCCGCCCTGAACAAAGGTCGAGTCAGGGTGGTTATTATTTGAGCTCTGCTTAGCATATTTCAACTTTTAAATTTAAACGGCCAATTTATATAAAAAATATAACAATAGTCAAGTAATAAATTAAGCGAACTATCCCTTATCAAAGATCACGGCTACATTCTTGAAGTATTTTTCCAAGTCAGCCTTAAGCTTCAGGTATTGCTCAGTTTTTAGATCTTTATTAGGGATATAAGATTTGGTAATATTGACGGTTTCAGTGATCTCAATATCGTTACCCAGAGCCTTACACTGACGCATAGCTTGAACCCAAGGAGTGTTGATTTTATAGTCTAAGCTATTGATATTTTTTACTTTTATATCTTTAAGCAAGATGCGTTTACTCAGGGTTACCGGGTATCCAAGCTGCACATCGGAAACCTGATCATCAGTAGTCTCAATAAACTTATCAAGCCAGTTAGCTTTAATTCTATATGCTTGCCCCAAATTGGTATTGTAGGTGGCGTCTTCTTTATCGTAACTAAGCTTAATATTTAAATCCTTCACTACCCTTGAGCTCAAATCAGGAAGTTGGATTTCCTTTTTATTTCTGTCATTAAGATAAGAACCGCTCATTGTTTTGTAGATCTCATCTTCTACAGTTTTAGTCGAGGCTTGTAACGTTACTCCGGTAAAGTCAATAGCGCTTTCACCTTTAAGTGTGAGCCGGCTCTTATGTTCAAGAACATTATCTTTTTTCATCCTAAGCTCTTGCTCTATAGATATTTGTGCCTGTTCATAGGTTATGTTGGGAATTTTCTCATAGGTGGGCTTGTCAATGTTTAGCACCAGCGCCATCCGGTTTGCAATATCAGGAAAGATTCCCCCAGCCATACTGACAAAGTTGGTGGGGTCAATCCAGCTTGTTTTCCCATCACTGCCTGTCACTTTAACCATGGCATGGTCAAATTCAGATGTACTGGGTAAAGTTTGTACCTCATGCAGTAAGTCTACCCCTCTGTGTACCAATGCCACATCAGCTTTGTAGCCAAGTTGTCTAAGCATAGCTACTGTGCTTGCCGCCATGTCCTTGCAATCACCGACCTGGCTGGTAGCTATAGTATTTAAATCACGGGGTATCACACGACCCGCAATTGATCTCCAATCGCCCAGATACTGTATCTTTTCACTTAATAAAGAAGTAATG